>Ga0075421_100003179_pt1 | contig 19644 bp, 12 predicted proteins | sample SoiMetdeltSBSDD5_FD_75292 | JGI IMG/M metagenome (GOLD analysis project Ga0075421, IMG submission 75292) | Bulk soil microbial communities from a Populus tree surrounding site in Tennessee, USA - Soil MetaG P. deltoides SBSDD5 | ecosystem: Environmental > Terrestrial > Soil > Tree plantation... | reverse complement strand
TGGATGAACTGCGCGCCGAAGCCGGCCCGCTCGATCACCTCGCGGCAGGCACGATCGACCTCGAAGCCGCGCAGGTCGCGGCCGCCGGCAATCGCGGACTGAACCAGGGCGACCGCGGCGTCGCGGCCGTCGCGGGCGGCGGCAAACGCCGCACCCAGCTCGTCGGGAACGCGCGCGCCCGTAAACCCCACCCACGTGATATCAGCAAACACCGCGCCCGCTGTTGGCAGCTTACCCCAGAGGTCAATCAGCACGCCTTCGTTGGGACGGATCGCGCGATGTACGGCCGCGGTGGCCTGATAGTGCGGATTGCCCGCGTTCTCCTGGGCTGATACGTTGGGCGCCGCATCGGTGATCAGCCCTTCGTCCTTGAACCACTCGACCATCGCGTCCTGGACCTCGATCTCGGAAACCGGCGTCGAGCTGGTGATCCGCTCCCGGATGAGGGCAAATGCACGATCCTTGACGCGATAGAGACGCTCGGCTGCCGCCACGTGCGTGGCAAATGCGGCCTCGCTCCAGGTGGCCTCGAACCGCTGCGCGAGATCGCCCGACGAGACGACGGTGACGCCGAGCTGCTGGACCGTTTCAATCGTCCCGGCGTCGACGCGGGAAACATAGGGAATCGCGTTGCCCGGCGAGTACTCCATGGCGACCTTGCGGGCCCCGCCCAGAAGCGCGCGCAGGCCGCTCGAGAGTTGATCTCGTCCCGCATACGGCCGCTTGTCGCCGGGCAAGTGGTCGAGGTTGTAGCGCTCGATCGCGTGTACCAGCCCCCGTGGCTCCCCGGTCGCCGGAATGAAGTAGTACCACCGGCGCGTCGCCATCTTCCCCGAGCCCGCCAGGCCGGACAGCCGCGCGGCGATGGGATTCGATCCCTGGAAGTCGTAGAGCAGCCAGCCGTCGACGCCTTCTTCCCGCAGCGCGCCCTGGACGGCAGGGATGGACAGGGACATTACACAAGTATAAGGGGGCGGCACGGTAGCTGCGGCACGGTAGGTGCAGCACGCTGGTGCGGCACGGATGGGTGCGGCACGCCCGTGACATAATGGCTTTCAGCCTGCCCGCGAATCCGGTGCGTCATGCGAAACATTGCCCTTGCTCTTGCCACCGCTCTTGTCGCCGTCGCGGCTCCCATCGCGCAGCAGGCGCCTCCGCGTCCGCAGCGCGATCAGCCCCCGGTCACGTTCAAGGTCGAAGTCAACTACGTTGAAATCGACGCCGTCGTGACCGATCAACAGGGCAACATGGTCCGCAACCTGACCAAGGATGATTTCAGCATCTTCGAGCAGGGCAAACCGCAGACGGTGTCGATCGTGTCGCTGGTCGACATCCCGGTCGAGAAGTTCGATCCGCCGCTCCACAAGGCCAAGCCGGTCGAGCCCGACGTTCGCAGCAATCTCAAAGAGTTCAACGGCCGCGTGTTCGTGCTGGTGCTCGACGATCTGAATACGAGCTTCACGCGCTCGGGCCGCGTGCGGGCGGCGGCGCGCCAGTTCATCGAGCGCTACCTCGGCGCCAACGACGTGGCGGCAATCGTCCAGACCGGCGGCGCCAAATCGACCGGACAGGAATTCACCAGCAGCCGCACGCGCCTGCTGCGGGCACTCGATGCGTTCAGCGGCCAGAAGGAGCGCTCGGCGACGTTCGGCAAGATCGACGACTACAACCGCATGCGCCAGCTCGGCCTGACCGGGACGCCGAGCGACGGCAACGACCCGATTCGCGCCCATAAAGCCCGCAACACCTTCACGGTGTTGAAGAACGTCGCCGACTACATGGCGGGGATCCGCGGCCGCCGCAAAGCGGTGGTGTTCTTCAGCGAAGGCATCGACTACGACATCTACGATCAGGTGCACAACACGTGGGCGTCGGACATTCGCACCTACGGGCAGGAAGCGGTTGCCGCCGCGACGCGAGCCAACGTCAGCATCTACTCGGTCGACCCGCGGGGCTTGTCCGGTTTCGACGAGGCCATCGAGCTCTCGTCGGTTCCCGGCGACCCGACGCTCGGCCTCGGCGTGCAGTCGATGCAGCGCGAGCTGCAGATCTCGCAGGACAGCCTGCGGACGATTGCCGACGAAACCGGCGGATTCGCCGCCATCAACTCGAACGATTTCAGCACCGGGTTCGAGCGCATCATCCGCGAGAACAGCAGCTACTACGTGCTCGGCTATTACTCGACCAACACCAAGCGCGATGGTGACTTCCGCAGCGTGGCGGTCCGGGTGAAGAACCCGGCGCTGCAGGTGCGCGCGCGCAAGGGCTACGTCGCGCCCAAGGGCCGGCCGCCGGCTGGCACGCCGGCGCCGCCGGGAATCGCCGCGTCAGTGGCGATGCGCGAAGCGCTCGACAGCCCCGTTCCCGTGACCGGCCTCGGCATCACCGCGTTCGCCGCGGCGATGGCCGGCGCGCCCACGCCGAATGCCAAGGCATCGGTGCTCGCGGTGGTGGAGATCGACGGCAGCTCCTTGAAGTTCAAGGAGGAAGGCGGCGCGTTCATCGACAACATCGAGCTGGCGATCGTGGCCATGGACGAGGGCGGGAAGATCCGCGAAGGGGTCAAGGATACGGCCGAGCTGAAGCTCCGGCCTGAAACGCACGCCCTGGTGGTCAAGAACGGTGTCCGCATGACCCGCCGCCTGTCGCTGCCCGCGGGCCGCTACCAGCTGCGCATCGGCGCCCGCGAGAGCGCCGGCGGTCTCGTTGGTTCGGTCATGTACGACCTCGACGTGCCCGACTTCACCAAGGGCGATCTCAACATGGGCGGCCTGCTGCTCACCTCGGCATCGTCGAGCCGCGTCCCCACGGCGAACCCTGATGCGGACTCCAAGGAGATGCTCCCCGGGTCGCCGACCGCGTTGCGGGAGTTCCCCGCCGGCGACGAGCTCGCACTCGCCGTCGACATCTACGACAACCGTGCGTTCACGCCGCACCGCGTCGAGATTCGCACCACCTTGACCGCCGACAACGGCACGTCCGTCTTCAGCTCGCGCGACGAGCGGAAGTCGGAGGAGCTGAAGGCCGCGACCGGAACCTTCGGTCACGTCGCCAAGGTCCCGCTCCAAAGCGTCGCCCCCGGCCGCTACGTGCTTCGCGTCGAAGCGCAGTCGACGCTGTCCACGGCCGCCGTCGCGGCGCGCGAGATCGAGATCACCGTCAAGTAACGATCGCTCGTCTGCATATGCCGGTGGGGGATCGAGGCGTTCTCACGATCGCGAAGGGCGAAGACAGCCGGCTGGTCGAGCCGCGCCGCTTCGTCATTCGCGATTCGCAGGCCTTCGCCGCGGTCTGGACCGCGCACTCGGGAACCGACGCCGGCATGCCGCGCATCGACTTCGATGCGCACATGGTGGTCGCGGTGTTCGCGGGCGAGCGTCCGACGCCGGGGTTCGCCGTCTCCGTCACCGGCACACGGCGCGCCGCCGACGCGCTGGTCGTCCTGGTCGAGGAAACCAGTCCCGCCTCGTCGGGCGTCGCCGCGCAGGTGCTCGCCTCGCCGTATCACATCGCGGCACTGCCGCGCGACGACGGTGAGGTTCGGTTCGACACGCCCGACCCGACCGGGCAGAGCACCATCGTCTTCAAGCCACCGAAGCGCCAGACGCCGGCGCCAGGGCCGGTCAGCAGTGCCGACGAAACCACGCGGCTGACGCGTAGTCCGGCGGTGCTCTTCGATCGCGCCGAGCGATCCGCAACCGGACTGACGCCGCACGTCGCGGCGACGATGGCCTACCTCGCGGGTCCGTTTTCTGGTGCGTTGTTGCTGGCCGCCGAGCCGGCGAACCGCTTCGTCCGCTTTCACGCCTGGCAGGCGGTTCTCGCCCTCGGCCTGCTGGGCGTGGCTGCCGTCGGCTTCCTCGTGCTCGCGTTCGCGTTCCTCATCATGTCGCCGACCGCCTTCTGGGCCATGCTGTGGCTGTCGGCGGTGACCGCGGTGGCCTGGGTAGTCGTATGGACGCTGTGCGTCGTGCAGGCCTACAAAGGGCGGGTCTGGAAGCTGCCGTTCGTCGGCGAGTACGCCGAGCGACGCGTCTGAGACCAATCCATCGCGAAGCAACCACCAATTCTTTCGCGGTCTTCGCGGACCTCGCGGTGGTCGCGAATGGTCCGTCTCACCAGCCCTCGCGCTTCCTCAGCTCCGTCACGTGCGCGACGTGGTGGCGGCCGTGCCACGCGTAGAGCTGCAGCATCCAGTCGAGCGTGATCGCGCCTTTCTCCGGATGCTGCAGCGGGCGCGCGAAATCCTGCGGCGCCAGCGACTCGAGCAGAATCACCCAGCGGCGGTGCAGCGCTTCGAGCAGGGCCAGCGAGACGTCGGGCGGCGTGCGCGGTGTGTCGACGATCTTCGCCCATGCCGCTTCGTCGTAGGGCTTGATGGTGGGGTTGTCTTCCGTCAGTGCCAGCTTGTACCGGACGTAGGCGTTCATGTGGCTGTCGGGCACGTGGTGGAGCACTTGACGCACCGTCCATCCTCCCGGCCGATAGGGCGTGTCGAGCTGACGCTCGGACAGGCCCGAGACGGCGGCGCGCAACGCCGCGGGGGTCTCGGCAATCTGCCTGATCCAGGTCGTGCGCTTGTCGGGAGTAACGGCGCGATCTTCGACGAACTTGCCGATGGGGAATTGGAGGTCTGACATGCCCGCCATCTTACGACGGCGGCGTGGCGCCCTTAGTGCCGGGCGCCAATTGGATGGTCGCTTACAGCTTCGGCACCCGGTTCGGCTTGACGTTGCCGTTGGCGTGCTTGAAAACGAACTGGTTCGTATACAGGTTCGGCTTGTTCGGTGAAACGAGCTTGAACTCGATCACGTCGCCCGGGTTGAGCAGGGCGCGATTGCGGTACGAACCGTTGGTCGCGACCTCCCGCTTGGTGTTGTACCAGAGCTCTTCGACCGAGAGCAGCGCGATCGAGCCTTTGGAGGTGTTCTTCACTTTCATGACCGTGACAATCTCGCCTTTGACGATGCTCGGCTTGCCGTTCCAGAAGTCAACGGTGGCCTCGCCCTTGACCGGCGGTACCCATTTCCCCGGCGCGGCCGGTGCGGCTGGTGCCGACGCGGGTGGGTTCGCGGCCGGTTTGGCTTGGGCGTGAGCGAGCGCTGGAACCAGCGCGGCGACGAGACACGCGGTAGCAAAGAATACGGAGCGGCGGTTCATACAACCTCCCTCGGTATTGCAGCGCGCGACGGAAACGTTCTGAAGTCGGAGCGCGCGACAGTATAGTCACGCGCTCCCGGAATCCGCAATTGCCAATCGGGCCACGGTCGCCTTGGCGAAGGGGCGCCCATAGCTTCAGCGAAGGCGGCTACATTTCGCCGTTCCAATCCTCGGGTTCGGGATTGGACGACCGGAAGATCTCGAGATGCCACTTGCCGCCGCCCCACGGCTCGATCACCTCGGCGGCGACGACGTCGACGAGAATCTCGGCGAAGGAGCGTCCTTCGGGATCGCCTTCGAGGTGGTAGGCGGCCTCTTCCCAGCCGAAGCTGGGATACAACACCATCGTCAGAAACAGGTCGTAGCCGTCGTCGACCACGATGAGCTGACCGCACGGGCGTTTGAGCGTGGAGTGGTAGATCAGGTACTTCTCGGCGCTGTGGGCGCGGATGTAGCGCTTGAGCGCGAACTCGCGGGCGACGATTTCCTCGACCGCAATCTTCTTGTCCCAGCAGTCGCGGCAGTAGCGCTCTTCGCCGCGTGGCTCGGACACTTCCTTCGCCCCACAGAGTGCGCAGCGCACCTGGGTCATGGCCTTACGAGACATGCCTCGATCCTACCAGAAGGCTGCAGGCTTCAGGCTGCAGGTCACTGGCCGCGTCGCATCGCGGGTGTGTACATCGTTTCGGCATATTGCTTCACCATCCGCCGGGCGCTGAAGCGCGGTGTGACGGTGATGATGGCCTGGCGGACGAGGTTCAGCCACCGGTGCGGAATGCCTTGGGCGTCGCGATCGTAGAAGGTCGGGACGATCTCCCGCTCGAGCAATTCGTAGAGCGCGTTGGCGTCGGCGACGTCGACCGCATCGGGATCGCCGCTGTCGGTGCGTCCTTCAATCAGCCATCCGTTGTGCCCGTTGTAGCCTTCGGCCCACCACCCGTCGCCAATGCTGAGATGCGGCACGCCGTTGATCGAGGCCTTCATGCCGCTGGTGCCCGACGCCTCGAGCGGCTTGCGCGGATTGTTCAGCCAGATGTCGCAGCCTTGAACGAGGAAATGGGCGACGTGCAGATCGTAGTCGTCGACGAATGCGATGCGTCCGGCGAACATCGAATCGATGGCGCGGCGATAGACCTTCTGGATGTTGTGCTTGCCGGTTTCGTCGGCAGGATGCGCCTTGCCGGCGAACACCAGCTGCACCGGACGTCGCGCGGCGGTGAGGATCTGCACCAGCCGATCCGGATCCTGGAAGATCAGCTCCGACCGCTTGTAGCCGGTGAAGCGCCGCGCGAAGCCGATGGTCAGCGCGTTGGGATCGAGCAGCGTGCCGGCGGCCACGACCCGCGCGGCGGTGACGTGCTCTTCCTTCCACCGTTGGCGCGCCCGCTCGCGGATGAAGGCGAACAGATAGGTGCGCAGCGCCTTGCGCGTCTCCCACAGCGCCTCGTCGGGAACGTGCTGCAGGGCCTGCCACATCGCCGCCTCGTCCTGGCGCTCGCGCCAGTCGGCCGGCAGGTACTTGTCGAAGAGCGCCGTCATCTCCATCGACAGCCACGACGGCACGTGCGTGCCGTTGGTGATTGCGCGGACCGGCCGCTGATCGGCGGCCACGCCAGGCCAGATCGGGCCCCACATGTCGCGGGTGACCTGACCGTGCAGCTGGCTCACGCCGTTGACGAAGTTCGAGGTCCGCAGCGCCAGCGCGGTCATGTTGAACAACGGCCCGCTGCCGTTGTCGTAGTGGCCGAGGGCCATGAAGGCGTCGCGATACGCGCCGAGCGTGCCCCACGCGCCGGCGAGGTGGGTCTCGACCAGGGCGAAGGGGAACGCGTCGTGGCCGGCGGGCACGGGCGTGTGGGTGGTGAAGATCGTCGACTGTCGCACGTTCTCGAGCGCGCCTTCGAAGCTCTCGCCCTCCTCGATGCGATCGCGAATCCGCTGCAGCACCACGAACGCGGCGTGGCCCTCGTTCAAATGCCAGGCCGAGGGGGAGATTCCCATCGCCTTGAGCGCGCGCACGCCGCCGATGCCGAGGATGATCTCCTGCTGGATGCGGGTTTCGCGGTCGCCGCCGTACAGCCGCGCCGACAGCTCGCGGTCCCACGGCGCGTTCTCCTCGAGGTCGGTATCGAGGAGGAAGAGCTTGACGCGCCCAAGGTGAACGCGCCAGACAGAAACCAGCACGCTGCGGTTGCCGAGCGGCACCGCGATGATGCACGGGCGCCCGTCGGACGCGATCGCCGGTTCGATCGGCGCATCGGTCCAGTTCAGCCGCTCGTAGATCTCCTGCTGCCACCCTTCCTGCGAGACGTTCTGATGGAAGTACCCCTGCGGATACATGAAGCCGACGCCAATCAGCGGGATGCCGAGGTCGCTCGCTTCCTTGCAGTGATCGCCGGCGAGAACCCCGAGGCCGCCGGCGTAGATGGGCAGTGACTGGTGGAGGGCGAACTCGGCCGAGAAGTAGGCGATCGGCCCGTGCCCTTCGGGGTGGCGCCGCTGCCACCAGGTGTCGTGCGCGGCGCGCGCGGCGTCGAGGGCGCTGATGGCCTCGTCATAGAGCGCGAGGAACTTCACATCCCCCACCACCCGATCCAGCATCTCGGCCGAAATGAGCCGCAGCATCCGCACCGGGTTGTGCGCGGTTTGCCGCCACAACGGGTAATCGAGCTGGCGGAACACGGCCCGCGCCTTCGTGTTCCACGTCCACCACAGATCGTAGGCAAGCTCCGGCAGCCGGCGCAGCCGATCGGGAACGGCCGGAGCGGAAGTATCGGTCACCTGATTAATCACTTGTCACCCTCGGACGGCGATCCTGATCGGTTCAGTCGCACGCGCTGACGAGTTGCGCGAAACGGTTCAGGTCGATGTTGCCGCCCGAGACCACCGCGACGACCTTGCGATGCCCGCGCGCGGCCATCGCCGGCGAGACCGCGGCGGCGACCGCACAGGCCGCCGCCCCTTCGCAAATCACATGCACGCGATCGGCGACCAGCCGCATCGCGGCGGCGGCGTCATCGAGCGACACGATCAACGATTCCGACACCCACGCGCGCAGCAGCGGCCACATGCTCTCGAGCACCGACTTTCCGCCGGCGCCGTCGACGAATGACGACCGCCAGCCCTCGAAGTAGCTGGCGCGGCCGGCCTTGAACGACGCGGCCAGCGGTGCGGCGGTCTCCGGTTCCGCGGCGTATATTCTCGCATCGGGCCGCTCGCTGTTGAGCACGCACGCGATCCCCGCCAGCAGCCCGCCGCCGCCGAGTGGCGCGACCACCGCGTCGACATCGGGCAGATCCTCGAGGATCTCCAGGCCGATGGTGCCGTTACCGCTGATGAAGTGATCGTCGTCGAACGGATGCACGAAGTGGCCGCGCATCCGCGGCGATCCGTGCGCCTCGACGGTCTGCCAGCACTCCTCGTAGGTCGCGGGCACGATGGTGGCGCCGAAGCGCTCGATGGCGCGCAGCTTGGTCTGGGGCGCGGTATCCATCACCATCACGCTGCTGCGGGCGCCGACTTTTCTGGCCGCGAGCGCGACGCCCTGGGCGGCATTGCCGGCGCTGACCGTCCACACGCCGTCGGCCAGCTGCGCGGCCGATAGTCGCCGCACGGCGTTGTAGGCACCGCGGATCTTGAAGGATCCAATCGGCTGCAGCGTTTCGAGCTTGAGGTATACCTCGGGCCCGCCGTCAGGACTCGTGGGGCCGAGAGCCACCAGCGGCGTGCGCGCCGCGGCCTCGTAGACGTGTTTCGCCGCATCACGCACGGTGTCGGGGGAGATATTTCTGGTCAATGTGAGCGTCCGATCGTATCACGCTACACTTCCTCATCCGAGGGGCTTCGCCCCTCGGACTCCCCTTGCATCCGCCTTCGCGCGAAGCGCTACGGCGTGACCTCGCCGAAGCTCGAAGAGCGGAGGCGGGCGCTCTGCTCGCGCGTTTCGTTCGATCGGCAGAGAGCTGGTAGGCTTGCTCATTCTTGGCGCAGCCTAGCATCCTGGAGTACCGACATGCGACGTTTCGCGGCGCCCGTGCTCGTGCTGATCGTGACGTCCGCCGCCGTCGCCGAGGCGCAGCCGCCCGGCCAGCCAACGACGCGCGAACTCGAGCGCATCAACTGGATGGAATTCCGCGAGCTCGTGCCGCGACGGATCGACACGGTCCTGGTGCCGTTGGGGACGCTCGAGCCGCACGGCGTGACGGCGAACGGCGCCGACATCATCGCGCCGGTGGCGATCGCGCGGGCGATCGCGCCCAAGGTCAACGCGCTGATCGCCCCGGTGATCCCCTACGGCATCACCGGGTCGATGGATGCCTACCCGGGCGCGTTCACCATTGCCGAGGACGTCTACCGGCCGTACGTGAAGGCCGTGCTCGCCGGGCTGGCGAAGAACCACTTCAAGAACATCATCCTGATCAACGGCCACGGCGGGCCGCAGACCGCGGTGCTCAACGCCCTCGGCGTCGAGATCGGCCGCGAGGCCGGCGTGCGCACCCTGGTCGTCAACTGGTGGACGTACTGCGCGGACGTCACCCTCGACGTGTTCGGTGAAGATGGCGGCCACGCCGGCGAGAACGAGAATGCGTTCATGCTGGCGATCGATCCCACGCTGGTGCACAAGGAGCGCTACACCGGGCCGGAGATGACGACCGCGAATCCGGCGGCGGGTACGTGGAGCGCGTATCCGTCCCCGTCGAGCATCGGTTTGTACAAGGAAGGGCAGGGCTTCCCGAAGTTCGATCCGGTCAAAGCGAAACGCTACTTCGAACGGGTCAACGAGAAGATGGCGAAGCTGGTCGAGGACACCATTCGAAAATGGAACATGATTCACTAGCGGCGGTGCCGAACTGCCGCCGATTAGGAGGCTGTCGCTGACTCGGCAGCGCCTGCGGCCCGCGCGAGGCGCGAAGCCGCCGAGCGCGAGCGAGCGGGGGTGGGGCCCCGCGAGCACCAACAAATGCTGACAGGGCGCAACCATCAACCCCATTGCTGAAAGGGTTTCGATGTCCCGAAAAGTCAACCGGCGGGAGTTCGTCGTTTCGAGCGCGGCGGGTATCGCCGCTGCGGCGCACACTCGCGCCTCGGCCAAGGCACCCGCGGTGATCCGGCAATCCCTCAAGCCGCTCGTCGTCTCGTCCGCCAACGGATTCGAATACAAGAACGGCGGGACGAAGACCGGCATCGAGATCGCCTTCGGGATGATCACCGAGGGCAAGGACGTGCTCGACGCGGTTCTCGCCGGCGTCAACGTCTGCGAGCTCGATCCGGAGGAAACCAGCGTCGGCTACGGAGGACTGCCGAACGCCGACGGCGTCGTCCAGCTCGACGCCTCGTGCATGCATGGACCGAAGAAGCGCGCCGGAGGAGTGGCCTGTCTCGAGGGTGTACGCACACCGTCGCTGGTCGCGCAGCGCGTCATGAACGAGACCGATCACGTGCTGCTGGTCGGCAAGGACGCGCAGACGTTCGCCCGCAACATGGGGTTCAAGATCGAGGCCGACCTCAACACCGATAAATCGCGCGCCGCGTGGCTGGAGTGGAAGCGGCGAAGCGACCCGACGCGATACCTCGATCCGATCAAGCGCCAGGCGGCGCTGCGCCGCATCGACCGCGAGATGATGGACGAAGGCTGGGTCGACCCCAATCATTTCTACGGGACCATCAGCTGCAACGGCATGAACGCCAAAGGCGAGATCTGCGGCGTGACCACCACCAGCGGGATGGCGTGGAAGATCCCCGGTCGCGTCGGCGACTCGCCGATCCTCGGCGCGGGCCTCTACGTCGACGGCGAGGTCGGCGCCGCCGGATCGACCGGACGCGGCGAGGCCAACCTCTACAGCCTCGCGTGCTTCTTCATCGTCGAGGAGATGCGCCGCGGCAAGCACCCGAAGGACGCCGGGCTCGAAGCGCTGCGCCGGATCAAGGCCAACACCGTTGCCAAGCATCTCCTCAATAGCCGCGGCGAGCCCAATTTCAACATCAATTTCTACATGTTCAACCGGGCCGGCGCGTACGCGGGCGTGGGCATGTACCAGACGCCGAAAAAGCCGACGCGCTTCGCCGTGTGCGACGAGAAGGGACCGCGGTTGGAGGGCTGCGAGCCGCTGCTGCCCGGGGCCGCGGAGTAACGCCGGCGGCGAAACGGACGCGCAGGCCGAACCGTATGACCGCCGAACCCCAACCGAGCTGGAGGCTCTCGACGATGACGCTCTACAGATTTGTCGCGGTGGCGTTGGCCGCCGGCGTGATGTTCACCAGTCGCCCGCTGGCGGAACGTCTCCAGCAGGCCGCGGCGCCGTCGCCGAACGCGTCGCCGTTCGACACCCTCCACTTCCGGCAAATCGGCCCGGCGTCGATGTCGGGCCGCATCGCGGATCTGGCGGTCTACGAAGCCAATCCTTCCGTGTATTACGTCGGCACCGCCCACGGGGGCGTCTGGAAAACCACCAACAACGGTACGACGTTCGAGGCGCAATTCCAGAACCAGGGCCTGATGTCGATCGGCGACGTCACTATTTCGCAGTCCAATCCCGATCTCGTGTGGGTCGGAACCGGCGAATCGAACAACCGCCAGAGCACCTCGTGGGGCGACGGCGTCTACAAGTCGACCGACGGCGGCAAGACCTATGTCAACACGGGTCTTCGCTCCTCCCGCCACATCAATCGCATCGTCATCGATCCCAAGGACAACGACGTGGTCTTTGTCGCCGCGACCGGCAGCTTGTGGGGGCCGGGCGGCGAGCGTGGCATCTTCAAGACCACTGACGCCGGCAAGACCTGGAAGCAGACGCTCAACGTCGACGACGACACGGGGGCCAACGATCTGGTGATGGATCCAACCAACAACCAGATCCTGTGGGCGTCGACGTATCAGCGTCGGCGCACCGCGTGCTGCATGAACGGCGGGGGACCGGGCAGCGGCATCTGGAAGTCGGTCGACGGCGGCGAGACGTGGACGCGGATCAAGGGCGGCGTGCTGGACGGTCCGCTCGGGCGCATCGCGCTCGACGTCTATCGGAAGCGCCCCAACATCCTGTATGCGCTGATCGAGGGGCCGGTCGCTGCCGGTCGTGGCGGTCGCGGCGGTGGTGGCGGGGAAGAAGGTCCGGGCGCGGCACCGGCCGCGGCGCAGGAAGGCGGCGCCGGCCGTGGTGGCGGCGCCCCGAACGCCGCGCCGACCGGCTTCTATCGATCCGATGACGGCGGGGCGACGTGGCGGAAGGTCAACAACGCCAACCCGCGCCCGATGTACTTCAGTCAGGTGCGCATCGATCCGAACGATCCTGAGGTCGTCTATCTCGGCGGCGTCGATCTCCACCAGACGCTCGACGGTGGCAAGACCATCAACACCGCCGCCGCTTCGAGAACTCATTCGGATCACCACGCGATCTGGATCGATCCGGCCAACTCGAGCCACGTGCTGATTGGCAACGACGGCGGGTTGGCGGTGTCGTACGACATGTCCAAGACGTGGGTCTTCCTGCCCAATCTTCCGGTCGGGCTGTTCTACCACGTCAGCTACGACATGGCGACCCCCTACAACGTGTGCGGCGGCATGCAGGACAACTACGCGTGGTGCGGCCCCAGCCAGGTCCGGGGCACTCCCGGCATCGCCAATCATCACTGGGGCACGGTGCTGGGCGGCGACGGGTTCGTGGCGATCCAGGATCCCACCGACTACCGCATCGCGTTTGCCGAGTCGCAGGACGGCAACATCACGCGCATCGATCGCGTGACGTTCGAATCGATGTCGATCCGGCCGCAACCAGGCAAAGGCGAGCCGCTGTTGCGGTGGCACTGGGACACGCCGCTCGTACACTCGCCGCACGATCCGAAAGTCTTGTACGCCGCGGCCAACAAGGTGTTCCGATCCGCGGACAAGGGACTGTCGTGGGCCGCGGTCAGCGAGGATCTGACGACCAAGCAGAATCGCGACGAGATCGTGACCATGGCCGTCAAGGGCAGCGACGTCAACATTTCGAGAAACGACGGGATCGCCGCGTGGCCGACGATCGTCGCCTTCGCCGAATCGCCGAAGCGTGCCGGCGTACTCTACGCCGGCACCGATGACGGTCAGCTGGCGGTGACGCGCGATGCGGGGAAGACGTGGACCCAGGTGATCGACAGGATCTCCGATCTGCCGAAGGGAATTTACGTCTCGGAGGTCGTGCCGTCGCGCTTCAGCGAGGGCGCGGTCTACGCCACGTTCGACGGCCACCGTCAGAACGATTTCGAGACCCACGTCTACGCCAGCACCGACTTCGGCCAGACCTGGCGCTCGATCGCCGCGAACCTCAAGGGGGAGGTCGCGCGAACCCTGACCGAGGATCTGAAAAACCCCGACCTGTTGTATCTCGGCACCGAGACCGGGTTGTTCCTGACGTTCGATCGCGGCAAGAGTTGGCAGCGCCTGACGGCCAACCTCCCCACGGTCCGGATCGACGAAATCACGCTCCACCCCCGGGACAACGCGATGTTGCTGGCGACGCACGGGCGGACCATCTGGATCCTCGACAACCTTGCCCCCCTCCAGGAGTACGTCGCGGCTCAGACGTCGACGGCCGGCGGGAGGTTGTTCACGCCCGCAACGACGGCGATGTACCGTCGACCGGCGAACGATCGCAACTATCAGTTCTGGGGAGATCAGACGTTCTTTGGCGAGAATCCGCCGCAGGCGGCGTTGCTCTCGTGGCATCTCAAGAGCCAGGTCGAGCGCGTGCAGTTGAAAATCGCCGACGCGGCCGGCAAAGAGGTCCGTGAGATTTCCGGGACCGTTCTCGCGAACAGCAATCGCGCCGGCATTCAATCAGCGTGCTGGGATCTGCGGGTGCAGCCGTTGACCGTGGCAGCCGTCGGCGGGGGCGCGGGGCGAGGACAGGGCGGCGGTTCGGTGCAGAATCCATTCGGCGCCGGCTGCGGCGGCGCCGGCGGCGGTGGCGGGCGCGGCGGCTTTGGCGGCGGCAATCCCGGCCCGTTCGTCCTGCCAGGGACCTACAACGTGTCGCTCGTGCTCGACGGCAAGACCGTGGATACCAAGCCGCTTCGTGTCGTTGCGGATCCGGAGGTCGTGCTGACGGATGCCGAGCGGAAGAAGCTCTTCGACATGGCGATGGAGATCCACGAGCTGCAGCGCAGAGCGACCGAGGCGGGCGCGGGCGTTGGATCGCTCAACACACGCCTGCCGGAGCTGGCGAAGGAAGCGCAGGGCAAGAGTGACGTGCCGCCGGATCTGAAGACGTCGATCGAGACGCTGCAAAAAGAAGTCGCGACGCTCGCCCCCAAGCTCGTGCTCCAGGGCGGCGGCCGCGGGTTCGGCGGCGGTGGCGGCGGACGCGGCGGGGCCGCGAACGACAACCTTGCCGCCAGGCTGGCCCTGGCGAAGAACGGTCTGATGGGCGGGATGTGGCCGACCGAGACGGTGATGAAGGCGTATGCCGACGCCAAGGTCGACGTGCCGAAGGCGATTGCGGAAGCGAACTCGCTCTTCGCCCGGGCCGCAACGCTCGGCAGCGCGCTGACCAAGCATAGCTTGACGCTGACGGCGCCGACGCCGGTGAAGTAGGCTCCGGGGTCCGGGATCCGGGGTTCGGGGTTCGGGAAAGAAAACCCGTCAGCGCCCTGCGGCTGTACGTCAACAAGGTGCTATGGGCGAATTGCGACTCGCGTTCCGGCGGTTGCGTCAGCGGCCGGCGGCGGCGGCCGCCTCCATCCTGACGCTCGCGTTCAGCATCGGCGCCGCGGCGGCGACGTGGTCGCTGCTGAACGCCGTCCTCCTCCATCCGTTGCCAATCGAACAGCCTGGCGACGTGTACGTGCTGGGAGAGCTGCGCACCTTTCGCGGCCAGTCGCCGGTGTCGGAAGCACACCTCTACCAAGTCTTTCAAAAGGTACGGGCGGCGGGCGCGTTTCCACGGGTTGTTGGCGGCGGTTCCGCGATCGGTCCGTTGCTCGTGGACGCGGACGGATCGCTGGTGCGGACGCCGGTATACTTCGCGACGCACGACTGGTTCGACGTGCTCGGCGTGCGCATTGCGCTCGGCCGCGGTTTCACCGCCGCAGAGGATCACCGCGGCGCGGCTCCGGCCGTCGTCATCTCGGACAGCTACTGGCGCCGCGTGTACGCCGCCGATCCCTCGGTGCTCGGGCGGTCGATTGTCGTCGGCAGTGCGCGCGCGACGATCGTTGGCGTCGCGCCTGCCGGATTCCGCGGACTCAACCTCGCCACTTCTCCGGACCTGTATCTGCCCCTGCACACGGTGGAGGACATCGCCGCCATCACCGGCAACTATCTGCAGGACGGGAGTCGGCCCGACTATTCGCCAACCGCCTGGATCACGATCGTTGGCCGGCTGACTTCGCGAGCGAAGCCATCTGAGGTCATTGACCGCGTCGGCGCGGCCGCCTATTCACCGATCCCTGGTCGGACCGCGCCGAGCTTCACGCTCGTTCCGGTCGAGACCGCGGCGCTGCCGGCGATGGCGCGATCAGGTATCCCCCAGTTCTCGCGCCTGTTGGGCGTGACGGTTGGGATGCTGCTGCTCGTCGGCTGCGCAACCGTTGGCATGTTGCTGTTGCTGCGGACCGAATCGAGGCGCGAAGAACTGGCGACGTGCCTGGCGCTCGGAGCGCCTCCGGCGCGGCTCGCGCGCGGCATCGTGCTCGAAGGCCTTCTCCTGGCGGCAACCTCGGCGTTGCTCGCGCTTCCGATTGCCTCCGGGTTGTTCGTCGCCTTCCGCGGCTTCCAGCTGCCCGGCGGCGTGCGGCTGGACCTGCTCGGCTTGGGGGTCGATCGCAGCGTCCTCGTCGCGGCCGCCGCGTCGTGTGTGCTCGCGACACTCGTGGTGGGCGTGGCTGCGGCGGCTTCGGCGACGTCGGGCAACGTCGCCGACGCGCTGCGGAGCCGCACGGGTTCGACGCCGCGCGCAACCCGCCGCGTTGTGAGAACGTTCCTGGTTACCGCGCAGGTCGCCGTCGCGCTGGTGCTGCTGTCCGGTGCCGGACTGCTCGCGCGAAGTCTGTCAGCGGCGCTCGAGTTGAACCCCGGATTCGAAACCGGGCGCTTGGTCAGCGGTACTGCGATGCTCGGACAGCTCGGCTACACGGCGGATCGCTCCGGTGAGTTCGGCACCGATCTGCGATCTCGCATTGCCGGAACGGGGACCGTTCGATCGCTTGCGATCAGCGACTGGCAGGGTGGGATGACCGCTTCGGGCCGGCTCGTCATCGACGGCCAGCCGCGCCAGTTCCCCTCGATGGTCGCCTTTCACGCCATCGACGAGCACTACTTTGCGACGCTCGGCCTGCGCCCGACCAGCGGCCGTGACTTCGCGCCGACTGATGGTCCACTTGCGCCTCGAGTCGTGATCGTCAGCGAGTCTTTCGGCCGGATGATCGCCAATGGCGGCAGTCCGCTGGGCCGTCGCATTCGAGCGGCCTCATATCGACCGCCAGCGCCACCGGCAGAACAGGAAATCGTGGGAGTGGTTCCGGACGTGATCACCACTGTGGGCATCGACGAGCCGCTCGTGATGTATCTGCCGATCGAACAGACCAGCCGCAGTGTCAACCTGCAATTCCTGGCGCGCGCCGCCGTGACAGCGGATGCGGCGATGCGCGACATCGCGGCGGCGATCAAGCAGCTCGAGCCTCGAATCGTTTCGGTGCCGATGTCGACGATGCGCGACCAAATGGGGGCGCAGATGGGACCGCAGCGGCTCGGCATCCGAGTGCTGGGAGGGCTCAGCGCGATCGCGCTGCTCCTGACCGCGCTCGGGACTTTTGTGCTGGCCGAAACGATGATGACGAGCAGAGCGCGAGAGTTCGGGATCCGCGCGGCGCTGGGGGCTCGCGCTGCTCAATTGACCAGGCTCGTGATCGGCGAGATCGTCCGGCTCGTCGGCGCCGGCCTGGCGGTTGGCCTGCTGCTCGCCTGGCTTGGCGCGAATACTATTCGGTCATTTCTCTTCAAGGTGCAGCCGCTCGACGCATTGACGCTGGGCGCCGTTGCCGCGCTGATCGCAGCGATCGCGCTGGCCGTCAGTCTGAAGCCTGCGGTTCGCGCGGCGCGCGTGGACGTCGCGGCGATGCTGCGAGAGTAGGTGGCATCGTCCACGGGATCCGGGCTCGGGGGTCCGGGATCCGGGGTTCGGAGTTCGGAGTTCGGGCTTTACAGCGTTAGCGTCCGTACTTCTTCAGCAGGCTCCGCAATTCGTCGATCGGCAGCGCGCGAACGGTCCGGCCGTTGCCGGTCGTGTCGCTCGCGCGCAGCAGCGAGTTGTAGACCGCCTCCTCTGTTGCATCCATCACCGCTTCGAACAAACCCGATACCGAGTCGGTTGGCAGCACGGTGCGCTGTTGGGGCGTCGTGGCCGTCGTGACGCGCAGCGAGGGGTGGGTGGAGAACGCGATCGCGAAGTCGCCGCTGCCGTTGGAGTAGGTCGAGCCGGTGCGCGCCAGCGCGAAGATCGCGCGCGCGGCGAGGCGCTCGAGATCGCGCGCATCGAGCGGCGCGTCCGTCGCGACCACGATCATGCACGAGCCGTCGGCGGGGTCCGCGCCCCCCGGCTTCGACACCGGCAGTTCACGCCACACCGGCACACCCGCGATGGTGAGCCGTCCGCCGTAGTTCGATTGCACCAAAACGCCGACCGTCCACTGGTCCGATTGCTGCGCAACGATCCGCGAGGACGTTCCGATCCCACCTTTCCATCCGAACGCGATCGTGCCGGTGCCCGCGCCAACGGCACCTTCGGCGACCGCGCCGTCGCGCGCCGAGGTGATTGCCGCGGTCACGTGATCGCGCGTGACCGGGATCGCGCGGATGTCGTTCAATCCCCCGTCGTTGGTTTCGCCGACCAGCGCGTTGACCGATCGCACGTTGTCGTTCCCCGCTTGTGCCAGCGTCCATCGCACGACCGCATCGACGGCGACGCCGACCCCGAGGGTATTCGTCAACACAATCGGCGACTCGATCGTGCCGAGTTCCTGCACTTGCGTCGATCCGGCGAGCTTGCCGAACGCGTTGCCGACGAACACCGCGCCAGCCACTTTCTCTCGAAACACGTTGCCGGGGTGCGGAAGGATCGCGGTCACCCCGGTCCGTACGGTCGTGCTTTCGACGAGCGTGGTGTGCCCGACGCGCACGCCGGCGACGTCGGTGATCGCGTTGTGCGGTCCGGGCGTTCCGAGGCCCGGGGCGATGCCGAGATCGCGCGCACGAGGGCGCGTTTGCCCCATCATCTGGGCTCCCAGCGCAAGCACCAGCGCGGCGGAAACACCGGCACGAACAGTTCTGTACATGGCCGAGCCAACCTTGAACCCAGCAGATGTTCATTTAATAATAGGCGCGCCTTTCGGTTCCCGTCGAAATCGTCCGGCTGAAGCCGGACGCTACAAGCGTCCACGAGGTGGTTCGATGTCGTTCACGCTTCAACGTCATGCGAGAGGCCTGCTGTGCGGCATCGTGCTTGCCTTGTCGTGGGTGTCCTGGTCCGGCCCGGCCATCGAGGTGCGGTTGGGCGCGCAGGCGGCGCCCGGAGCGACAGCGGTATCAACAGCGACAGCGGTATCAACAAAGAAGCCGCTGTCCTACGACGCCTATGATGCGTGGTGGTCGATTCAGGGAACCACGTTATCGCGCGATGGCAAGTGGCTCGCGTACGCGTTGACCTCGCAGGGACTCGACGGTCAGCTGCTCGTACGCAACCTCGACAGCGGACAGGAATTCCGCCAGCCCCGCGGCACGAATCCGGCGTTCACGCCCGACGGCAAGTTCCTCACCTTCTCTATCGCGCAGACGAAAGCCGAGGAAGAGAAGGAGCGACTCTCAGCGCGCGGCCGCGCGGGCGCCGGCCGCGGCGGAGGGCAGGGCGCCGGGCAGGGCGAGAACGCGCAGGGTGCGAACACCGCGCCTCGCACCGGTGCCGGCATCATGACGCTGGCATCGGGCCAGGCCGCGACCTTCGAGCGCATCGGCGCCGTCAGCATGCCGGCGGAGTCGTCGACGTGGGTCGCATTGCACCGCGGTCGGGCGGGCGCCGGTGGCCGCGGCGGCCGCGGGGCGGCGGCAGGTCGCGGCGGCCGCGGTGGTGAGCCTCCGGCGGCGGCCACCGCCGGCGGCGCGCAGAACGAGCCGGCCGCCGAAGGCGGCACGCGTGTCAAGCGTAAGGACAACGGCGCCGACCTCATCGTTCGCAATCTCACCACCGGCCAGGACAACACCCTTCCGCTGGTGAGCGACTTCGCCTGGTCGCGCGATGGCTCGTGGCTCGTCTATGCCGTCTCGTCGCCCAAGGCGGAAGAGGACGGCGCCTTCGCACGCAAGATGAGCGACGGAACGACCATCGCGCTGCACAAAGGCAAAGGCAACTACAAGGGGCTCGAGTTCGACGACGCCGGCGGCCAGGTTGCGTTCTTGAGCGATCAGGCCGAATACGAGAAGGACGTCTCGCCCTATCGTCTCTACTATTGGAAGGTCGGCGA
>Ga0075421_100003176_pt1 | contig 19647 bp, 12 predicted proteins | sample SoiMetdeltSBSDD5_FD_75292 | JGI IMG/M metagenome (GOLD analysis project Ga0075421, IMG submission 75292) | Bulk soil microbial communities from a Populus tree surrounding site in Tennessee, USA - Soil MetaG P. deltoides SBSDD5 | ecosystem: Environmental > Terrestrial > Soil > Tree plantation... | reverse complement strand
CACCCACGAGCCCTATCGTGCCTGGTCGAACTTCGAGTTTATTGCCGATGATGGCAGCATCAACGAAGTCGATTTGCTTGTCTGTACTCCGCAAGGCTTCTTCCTCATCGAAATCAAGAGTCGTGCAGGGCGTTTATTCGGGGATGCCGGCACCTGGACCTGGGAGACCGATGGCCACCTGATCACCACGGACAGTCCTGTCATTGCCGTAAATATCAAAGCCAAAAAACTCCGGTCGCTCCTCCAACGGCAAATGGCGTGGAAGAGAAAGGGGCAGTTGCCGTTCCTTGAGACTCTTGTGTTCTGTTCGGCTCCGGACCTGCGGTGTGAATTGCAAGGGACAGCGCGGTATCGCGTTTGTTTGCGTGATCGAAACAAGGACGGTGAACAACTCGCACGGCCCGGGATCATGGCAGCGCTCACACACCGGGAGTGCCCAGGCCTCGATCCCCATCCCAAAGGAATCTGTGATCAGCCAACAACGAAGCTGATCAGCCAGGCCATGGAGCAGGCCGGCATCCGTGCCTCACAACGTTCCCGCAGGGTCAGCGATTATGTTTTGGATCAACTGATCGGCCAAGGCCCTGGATACCAGGACTGGGAAGCCACGCATACCAAGCTTGCCAACGTCAAACGCCGTGTGCGTATTTACACGGTGCACACCGGAGCGTCGGACGAGGAGCGTCGGACGATCGAGCGGGCGGCACAGCGTGAAGCCCAACTCCTCGAGACACTCCAGCATCAGGCAATTCTGCGGCGTGAAGGTTTCACAGAACATGTGCTCGGCCCGGCGTTGATTTTTGAGTATGATCCTCAGGCAGTCCGACTCGATCATTTCCTGGCGCAGTACAAGGACAAGCTCAGTATCGAGGTACGGCTCGATCTGCTGCGGCAGATTGCCGACGTGGTCCGTTTCGCCCATGACAAGAAGGTCGTCCACCGGGCCCTCAGTCCGCGCAGTATCCTCGTGACTGATCCCTCTGGCGAGCGGCCCCACATTAAAATCTTCAATTGGCAGGTCGGGTATCGCCAGAGCAGCTCCACTGGAGACCTGTCGCGAGAAGTGACTGCCACGTCCCATGTCAATCGCCTTGTCGAGGACATGAGTACGGCCTATATGGCCCCAGAGGCACTCGCTGATGCGGAGAACACGGGCGAACATCTCGACGTCTTTTCCCTGGGAGCGATCGCCTATCACCTCTTTGCTGGCGAGCCTCCAGCAGCCAACGCTCTCGAGTTGAGCAATAAGCTGCGTGAAACCAGAGGGCTGCAGATCAGTGCGGTGCTCAATGGGGCAAATGATGAATTACAGTTCCTGATCCAGTACAGCACCCACCCAGAAGTTGTCAGTCGTATCGACTCAGTCGTGGACTTTCTGAGTTGTCTCGATGAAGTCGAAGAGAAGCTGACCGCGCCCGAGCACGAATTTGTTGAGGACCCCTCGCGGGCGCTGAAAGGTGATCTCCTTCCAGGGAACTTGACCGTCGTGAGACGCCTCGGCCAGGGTGCCTGCGCGGTGGCCCTCCTCGTCGAGCGTGAGGGTCAGGAATATGTGCTCAAGGTTGCCAACGATCCCGAACATAACCAGCGGCTGAAAGACGAGGGTGAAATCCTGCAACAGTGCCGACATCCCCATATCGTCGAATACTGCGGCATGTTTCCCATTGGTGACCGTATAGGTGTCCTGATGCGTCGTGCCGGGCAGGAGACGCTTGGGCAACGACTCCGCAAAGAGGGACGCTTACATGTCGATCTGTTACAGCGCTTTGGCGAAGACCTGCTTAGCGTGGTCAATTACCTGGAAGATACCGGTATTGCCCATCGCGACATCAAGCCGGACAATATCGGTGTGGGACCCATGGGCCGTAGTGACAGGCTGCACCTGGTGTTGTTCGACTTCTCTTTGTCTCGCATGCCACCGGACAATATCCGCGCTGGAACGACAGGGTATCTTGATCCGTTGTTGCCGCTCCGCAAACCGCCCTGCTGGGATCTGTATGCCGAACGCTACGCTGCGGCGGTCACGCTGTATGAGCTGGCTGCAGGTCCCAATAATCTCCCGAAGTGGGGCGATGGGGCAAGCGATCCGTCTCAGTTAGCATGCGAGGTCACGATGGAGGCGGAGCTGTTTGATGCGGACCTCCGTGATGGCTTGACCGATTTCTTTACCAAAGCGCTCCGCCGCAACCCGGCCGAGCGGTTCGATAACGCTGAAGAGATGCTCCAGGCGTGGCGGCGCTGTTTTGAGGGTATTGCCCACCCTGGTGCACTGTCAGACTACGATGCTGTTGAAACACTGCGCGAACGGCTGGTCGGTGTCACCTTTGACACGCAGATCGCGGAACTGGGTCTTGGGTCGCGAGCGATCAATGCACTGGATCGAGCCAATATTCTGACTGTTGAAGACCTGTTAACGGTGCCATTGCGACGACTGCTGCTGCTGCGCGGCGTGGGCAACACCACACGCCGCGAGATTGCCACAGCGGTGAGGCTCCTACGCGAGCAGCTTGGGAGCCAGCAGCAATCCGATGGCCCTACAGGTATGGCAGAGACCGCTGCACCGAGCGATCAACTCGACGTCGGCAGTCTCAGTGTTGATCTCCTTGCGCAGCGCATCATGCGTACGAGTACCCGCGACGGTGCAGCGGCCCAGCGTACGCTCCGGACCTTATTTGGACTTAAACCCATTTTAGACAACCCCTGGCCCAGCCAGGCAGACGTGGCGCGCTGTATCGATGTCACGCGGGCGCGGATTGGTCAACTCGTTGGGAAATTGCAACAGCGTTGGTCGAAAGACCCAGCCATGACGAAGCTCCGTGCCGAGGTGGCCGATATCCTGCATGCCGCGGGGAGTGTGATGTCCGTTAGTGAGTTATGTGAGGCGGTACTCATGGCGCGGGGTTCTGTGCAGGACGAACCATACCGGACACAGCTCGCCACCGCCGTGACGCGGGCTGCTGTAGAGGTCGAGCGCATTATGGCCGAGCCACGGTTCATGGTGCGCCGCAATGGGGCATGCGTGCTCGTTGCCACGAGCCAGGAACTGGCCGATTACGCCTTGCGCCTGGGTCAGTGTGCAGACCGCCTCGCTGCGGAGGACCCGTTGGCGCCCCCAGCGCGGGTCCTCCAGACGCTGCAGGCACTTGTGTTCCCCACTGGAACAGCAGAGATTGCTGACACACGGCTCGTCCGCCTCGCCGCCGCTGCCTCAGAACATGCCGCCGTCTCGAGTCGACAGGAATTGTATCTCAAAGGGATGGATGCCGTACGTGCCCTCAAGCTCTCGCAAGGGGCCCTGTTAGGGGTGCCCTCTCTGACGGTGGCCCAGATACGCGAACGGGTCAGCAGTCGGTATCCGGACGCGGAGCCGCTACCCGACCGCCCCGCGTTAGATCATCTGCTCCATCTCGCCGGGTTTGACTTCCAGTGGGACGTCACTGCCAGGCAGGGAACCGGTGGGTACGTCAGCCAATGCCGCGATACGACGGTTATCACCAGCGGCAGCGCACCCGTCACGCGGCTGCCGACAGTGCTCGGACCATCGCAGGTCATCGAGATCACGCCAGAGATTGCTGATGCACGCCAATTCGAGGAACGGCTGCAGCGGGCGCTCAAAGATGGCGCGTTTCTGGTGCTCATGGTGCATCCGAAGTATTACCAGCGTGCTTGTGCTGAACTGTGCAGCCGTTTTCCGCTCACCCTGATCAACTTCGAAGCCTTGTTCATCAAGGCCCTACGCGAGGTTGCCGAGAAAGCCAGAGTCAACTGGGACCTCGTTCTGAAAACCGACGCGACCCCATACGCGGGAGATTGGCAGAAGCTGCTGCTGCTCGTTGGCCGGGCCATGCCACTCGTCGAAGCGCAGTTGTCCTCGCGCGACAACACCATGCTCGTCACCTATGCCGGTGTGCTGGCCCGCTACGATCGGATGGACCTCCTGGAACGGCTCCGCGACAAAGTCGGCCGTCATGATGGTATTCCCGGCCTGTGGCTGCTTTTACCAGGGCAGCATCAAGCCGTGATGGATGGCAAGGCAGTGCCGATTCTCAGCCCAGGGCAACGGGCAACGATCCCAGAAAGCTGGTTACAAAATGTGCATCGGGGAAGGGCTGCGCCCTGCGCCGACGCAGTCGCACCAGAGACAGCGCCACGCAATATGCAGAGCCCCTCAGGCGCCGTTGAGACCCGTGCTGATCCATCGGCCGCTCCGCGTATTGCGAGGAGAGAGTCATGGAAGGTCAACAATTGATGCGCACGCTCCGCATGCGCCATTTCCTTTCGTTTAGCCCTGAGGGGGAAGAAATCGCCCTTGCGCCACTGAATGTGCTTATCGGCCCCAATGCTTCGGGCAAATCAAACACTTTGGCAGCTCTGAGCCTCCTGCGGGCTGTCCCACACGATCTCGTGACACCCATTGTCGAGGGTGGGGGTGTCAGAGAGTGGCTGTGGAAAGGGCTTCACCCTGCGCCGACGCAGTCGCGCCAAGGCAACACAGGCCGACCAATTGCGGAAATTGAAGCGACGGTCGAGTATCCTACTGGCCTCATGCCCCTGCGCTACCGTTTGAGCTTTACAGAAGTCCACAGCAGACTGGAAGTGGTGGACGAAGCCATAGAGAACGAGCGCAAACAGCATCCATCTGATCCGGACGTCTCTTTCTTTTATCGCTTCCAGCGTGGTCGTCCGGTGTTGAACGTACGCACCATGCCTACAGCCGAAGTCATCGACCAGGATCAGAGATCGCGACGCTCTTTACGGCGTGAGGATCTCTTGCCCGATCAATCTGTCCTCTCACAACGCAAAGATCCAGATCAATACCCAGAGCTCACCTATGTAGGCAACAAGTTTGCCGCCATCCAGCTCTATCGCGCATGGAACCTGGGACGTTACGCCGTTGCGCGGGTGCCGCAACCAGCGGACTTACCTGGGGATGTCCTCTTCGAAAACGGCCGCAACTTGGGCCTGGTGTTAAATAATTTGCTGAATCGCCCGTCCGTGAAACGCCTCCTGCTTGAAAAGCTCCAGAAATTTTATGCGGAAGTCGATGACCTTGTTACCGGGGTCCAGGGCGGCATGGTGCAGCTCTTTGTGCACGAGAAGAATCTGAGTGACCCGATCCCTGCGACCCGTATGTCGGATGGCACGCTACGCTATCTCTGCTTGCTCACCATCCTGTGTCACCCGGCCCCACCGCCCCTTGTCTGTCTTGAAGAGCCAGAACTTGGGCTGCACCCGGATATTCTCCCCACCATTGCTGAGCTACTCGTCGAGGCCTCACAGCGTACCCAACTCATCGTAACTACACATTCTGATGTCCTCGTGTCCGCGTTGACTGACTTCCCCGAGGTGGTGTTGGTGTGCGAACGCGATGCCATGGGAAGTCACCTGCGACGCCTGGAATCTGCACGGCTCAAACAATGGCTTGAGCAGTACGCTCTCGGCGAACTCTGGCGAATGGGAGAGATCGGGGGAACACGGTGGTAAGCGGATACGCCTCTATGTCGAAGGAGGCGGCGATGGCAAGGAGACCAAAGCACGGATGCGCCAGGGTGTTCACACTTTTCTACAAAAGATTGTGGATCGTGCTCGCAGTCAGCGTGTCAAGTGGCAGATTATTGCCTGCGGTCCGCGTACCAAAGCCTTTAGCACTTTTGAGATGGCGCTCGCAACACATCCTGAAGCGTACAATATCTTGCTTGTCGATGCAGAAGGCCACGTGCATACACCGCCATGGCAACACCTACAGAACCGGCATAACTGGCGTGTATCAGATATGGACGATCAGCACTGTCACCTGATGGTACAGACGATGGAAGCATGGCTCATTGCGGATCGAGAGGCTCTCGCCCGCTTCTATGGCTCGGGGTTTGGGGAGGGGGCGCTGCCAAGACGCGCGAACGTCGAGCCCATCGACAGAAGCATGCTGGTATCCGCCTTGCAGGCTGCAACCCGCCACACTTCGAAGGGGGAATATCACAAAATCCGCCATGGCTGCGTACTGCTCGCGCAACTAGAGAGTGCCAGAGTACGTCGTGCGGCCCCTCACTGTGAGCGTCTTTTTGCAACGCTGGAGGAGCTTTTGGCTTGACCTAGGGCCTTCAATTGGCCCTAGGATAATTAAACAGTATCAAAATAGCCTCTTTGCCTGGCGATACGTGGCTCAAGACGTATCTGAGAGGTGTCCAATCGTGATTAACCGTATTCAGCTACTCGCCGATTTGCAAGTCCTGCTACGCCGACTTGAAGCGGATCTGTTGGAGCGTAGTGAGGAGATGGCACCCGTCAAGGAGGCACTCAGAGGCGAGCACCAGCGTGCCAGGACAGCCGAACGTACTGCCCAGAGCTATGAAGACTGGCGCTCTGATTACATCACGCAAATTGCTGCAGCGTGGGTGCTTAGCGTTGTGTTCGCACGCTTTCTGGAAGACAACTTGCTGGTCGACCCGCCCAAAATCGCTGGACCGGGCGAGCGGTTGACGCGTGCCCGTGACGAGCACGAACTGTACTTCCGCGCCCATCCGACCGAGACTGATCGCGAGTATCTGTTACACATCTTTAACGAGCTAGCCCGATTGCCAGGGACACAAGATATCTTCGGCGCGCACAATCCGATTCATGAACTTCCCACCTGGCTCAGTGGTGACGCGGCTGGCGCGCTGCTGACGTGCTTCCAGAGGATCGACGCTAACACTGGCGTGCTAGTCCACGATTTCACCGACCCGGACTGGAATACACGCTTCCTGGGCGACCTGTACCAGGCTCTGTCTGAGGCAGCCCGCAAGAAGTATGCTCTGCTACAGACACCGGAATTCGTCGAGGAGTTCATTTTCGACCGCACGCTTGAGCCGGCTATTGAAGAGTTCGGGCTCGAAGGGTTTCGGATGGTTGACCCGACCTGTGGTTCGGGCCATTTTCTGCTCGGCGCCTTCCAGCGCATTCTTGACCGGTGGTTGCGCACAGCGCCAGGGACAGGGAAGCGCGAGCTGGTACAACGTGCTCTGGATGCCGTGTATGGTGTGGATGTGAATCCCTATGCCGTGGCGATTGCACGCTTTCGGTTGCTAGTAGCGGCGTTGCAGGCAAGTAACATTATCAGGCTACGGGAGGCACCAGGCTTTCGCATCAACGTTACGGCGGGAGATAGTTTGCTCCACGGACGACGGTTTGGCGAACTCCACCTCAAGGGCGAGACCGTAGATCTCCGGCGTGTCGGCGGTAGTGAGCACGTCTACTGTGCGGAGGATCTGGCGGAGCTGAACCGCATCCTCGGGCAACAGTACCATGTGGTGGTGGGGAATCCGCCATATATCACAATAAAGGATGCTGCGCTTAATCAAGCTTACCGTAATCGTTACTCGACCTGTCATCGACAGTACTCACTCGGTGTCCCTTTCACACAGCGGTTTTTTGATCTTGCTATTAATGACCATAGCGTCCAGTCAGTAGGTTACGTTGGCATGATCACAGCCAACTCGTTTATGAAGCGTGAGTTCGGCAAGAAGCTGATCGAGGAGTTCTTTCCGCAGATCGACCTTACCCAGGTGATTGATACTTCAGGGGCGTATATTCCTGGCCATGGGACACCAACAGTCATCTTATTTGGTCGTCATCGCGAACCTGTATGTCATGAGGTACGCGCCGTGCTTGGAATACGAGGAGAGCCAAGCACACCGGATGAGCCTAGCCAGGGTCAGGTGTGGCGGTCAATCGTCGAGCACTTGGACAGAGTCGGATCGCAGAATGAATATGTCAGTGTTATGGATATGCCTCGGCCAGCCTTTGCTAGACACCCTTGGAGTATTGGCGGTGGCGGAGTAATAGAGCTTAAGAACCAAATCGAGAATATTTCGCAGTACAGGCTAGAAAGCTATATCACTGGGATTGGTCGAACAACACATACGGGTGAAGACGAGGTCTTTTATCTTCCTGTTTCAGCAACAAAAACCCTAGGGCTCTTGCAGTATGCTGTACCCTTAATTATTGGCGAGAGGGTGCGAGATTGGCAGCTTGATTATGAGCTTATGGCGCTCTTTCCTTATCATCAGCAGACAGGAGAACCACGCGAAATCAAGGACAGGAACTGGGAACATTACTGCTGGCTTTTTCGTACAAACCTGAAGAACCGAAAAGACTTCGGAAATTACATCGAAGACCGTGGGCTACGATGGTTTGATCATTCCATGTTTTTTCCAGCCCGCTTTCGTACCCCTCTCTCCATTACCTATGCCGAAGTGGCCACACATAACCACTTCGTATTCGACCGTAGTAGAAAGGTCTGCAAGTAAACAGCGCCAATAATCAAGTTGCCCAATGCTACCACCGAAGACAGTCATTTTGCCTTGCTTGGCCTCCTCAACAGTTCTACTGCGTGTTTTTGGATGAAGCAGGTGTTTTACCCAAAGTCTACTGCGACTGGAGACATTAGCACGGAAAAGGGACGCCCTGAGGCCAACCGGTATGCATTCGCAAGTACAGGGCTTGCTATGTTTCCGCTCCCAGTCTCGCTAGACACAGTACACTTACGATTTGTTGAAGCCATCGCAAGGCGCATCGACACTGCGGCTAGAGAATTGGAAGCAGTTCTTCCCCATTTGATTCTACAACGCTGGGGAAGAGAGTTACATGGTAACTTGAAAGAGTTATTAGTAGTTGGCGAGCAGAGCTATTCGCGGATTCATGGCCGTATGGTTGTGCTTCAAGAGGAATTGGATTGGGAAGTTTATCGACTCTTTCGGCTTTCCGAAGAGGGTGCATCAGCTGTTGTGTTGAAAACAGATGATCTCAGCATTGATGCAGAGCAAAGGCCGTTCGACTGGAAAACAGGAAGTCCTCCAGAAAACTTACCCTCAAAATTGAGAGATTTATACGAGCGGCGGTACCGACAGATGACAGATAATTGTGCCCTCTCTATCATCGAAGATCCAGTATTTAAAAGGCCTTGGTGGGGTCGTCAAGGTGTCTATGGACGACTATCACGAGATTACAGAGGTTGGACTGAAGATGCACTGCAAAGTTGGCTTCTCAACCGTCTCGAAAGCTACTTCGACTTCGACGGAAGAATGAACGATGCAGGTACACTCACAGCGAAGCTCGATATTGCGCTGATCTCTACCGCCTGGCTAGCTGATGCGGCTCGGCAAGATACTGCCTTCATGCAAGTTGGCGAACTATACCGCAACGACCCTGCCTTCGACGTCCATCTACTGGTTGCTGAACTTGTCGAAGCCGAAAGTGTCCCGCTGTTGCCAGCCCTGCGCTACAAAGACAGTGGCCGGCGCAAACGCCGGGCATGGGAACAGACCTGGGACTTGCAGCGGCAGGAAGATGTTATAGATGCCCGTACTGGGCTATCCCAAGACCATCCTCAGTATCTGGCTGACTTGCAGGCCCAGGCTCTGAAGCGCCACCAGATCGGCGATATCCCTGTGCCACCCAAGTACACGAGCGGCGACTTTATCAACAGCACCTACTGGCGGCTGCGTGGCAAGCTGGACGTGCCTAAGGAACGCTGGGTCAGCTTCCCACACTGCGAAGGCCCTGACGGCACGCTGATGATCGCCTGGGCTGGCTACGACCACCTGCAACTGGCCCGCGCCATCAGCGCTTACTACGTCGATATCCAGGAACGCCTCGGCGGCCGCGATGACCAGCGTCTGGTACCCCTTCTGGCCTGCATGATTGAGCTACTCCCCTGGCTCAAGCAGTGGCACAACGACGTCGATCCCGAGTTTGGCATGCACATGGGCGACTACTTTGAAGGTTTTATTCAGGAAGAAGCCCGCCAGATGGGCAAGACGCTCGACCAGATCAAGGCCTGGGAGCCACCGAAGAAGACGACGCGCCGTCGCAGCAAAGCGGTGACATAGTCATTATTGGAGAAAAGCATGAGCTCAGGCGAATTGAGAGTGACTCTGCCCTTCAGCCTTTCAGAGGACGAGGCCAAGCTGCTGCTTGCTATCAAGCTCTATGAGGTGGGCAAAGTCTCGCTTGGGCAGGCAGCAAAGCTCGCAGGATTCTCAAAGCGGGCCTTTATGGAAGTGCTCGGTCGGTATCACGTCCCTGTCTTTGATTATTCTCCTGATGAATTGCGAGAAGAAATCGATCTGTGAAAGAACCGGTAGTCACAGATAGTACCTGCTTGATTGGCCTGGAAAGGATAGGGCACCTGGATATTCTGCCGACATTATTTGCACCTATTCTTGTCCCACCGGAAGTCCAGCACGAGTTTGGGACGCTCTTGCCCTGGCTCACAGTGGAAACACCTACTGATCAAGCTCTCGTCGCAGCACTGAAGATACTGGTGGATGACAGTGAGGCAGAGGCTATTGCTTTAGCTCATGAGCAAGGGCGGCGGAATTATCCTGGATGATCGGCGAACTCGATCTGTCGCTAGAAGTCTAGGGGTTACAATTATAGGCACAGTAGGCATACTGGTACGAGCGAAACGCCTTGGGATGATCACGTCACTCAAGGCGCTGCTGGACGAACTTGAAGCGCATGCATTTTACATCGGTGAGGGCTTGAAAACAGAAGCTCTCCGGTTGGTCCATGAGTCAGTGTGACCATCTCGTCTCTCCCATGAGGCGCAGGAATTCCTGGGGGCATAGGGCATAAGTAGAGGCAAGGAATGCGATGACGCTGATCAAAGAACTCATCGACATCCCGGAGCATGTGCAGCGAGGCGACTTCGTGCTGCGGCTCTCTGAGGGTGTGGACCGTGCTGAAGAGACGCTCCGTGACTATGTCGTGACCCCAGAGCTGCAGGCATGCTTTGATAATGCGCTGAGCTTCTTGAGCAGTGCTGTGCACAGTCGCATGAGCAAGGCAAGCTATCTACACGGCAGCTTTGGGAGCGGGAAGAGCCATTTCATGGCCGTGCTGCACCTTATTCTGCACGGCAACCCGGCGGCCCGGAGCATTCCTGAGCTGGCACCAGTCATCAGCAAACACAATACCTGGGCACAAGATAAAAAATTCCTGCTGGTGCCGTACCACATGATTGGCTCGCACGATATGGAGTCGGGTATCCTGGGTGGCTATGTCGATTTTATACGCCGCACACATCCGCAGGCTCCTATCCCTGGTGTGTATTTAGCCGAAGGCCTGTTCCAGGACGCCCGAGCGCTGCGTGAACGCATGGGTGATGCAGCGTTTTTTGCTACCCTGAGTGAGGGTAAGGGTGGTGAAGGCGGTTGGGGTGACCTGGAAGCCGGTTGGGACGCGACGCGCTTTGAGGCAGCCATGGAGGAGTCACCCGGCTCGGAAGAACGCTCGCAGCTTGTGAGCGCACTCCTCGGGACCTTCTTTGGTTCGTACCACACGCAAGTCGATCGCCAGAGCGAAGCCTATCTATCCCTGGACAAAGGTTTATCGGTGTTGAGCAAACATGCGGCCAGTCTGGGCTATGACGCGCTGATCCTGTTTCTCGACGAGTTGATCTTGTGGCTGGCCAGCCGTGCTGCTGATCTGAAGTTTGTGCACCAGGAAGGCCAAAAGCTGGCTAAACTGGTGGAGGCCCAAACGCCAGACCGGCCGGTGCCCATCATTAGCTTTGTGGCGCGGCAGCGCGACCTGAGTGAGCTTATTGGTGATGCTGTGACGGGTGCGGAACGGCTGAACTTCAGTGATGCGCTGAAGCACTGGGAAGGCCGCTTCCACACCATCACCCTCGAAGACCGCAACTTGCCGGCGATCGCCGAGAAACGTGTCCTCAAATGCAAGAGCCCGGCAGCCCGTGCCGAGTTGGATGCCGCTTTCGCGCAGACGGCGAAAATCCGTGAGGCAGTGATGAACACGCTGCTGACCAGTGAGGGTGACCGGGAGATGTTCCACAAGCTCTATCCGTTCAGCCCGGCGCTGGTGCAGACGTTGATTGCCGTCTCCAGTGTGCTGCAGCGCGAGCGCACGGCCCTCAAGGTCATGATGCAACTGCTGGTCGAGCAGCGCGACACGCTCACGGTGGGCGACATTCTTGCCGTTGGTGACCTGTTCGATGTTATCGCCCACGGCGATGAGGCGTTCAGTCAGGAAACGGCGATTCACTTCGACAACGCCAAGCGTCTCTACCATCAGAAGCTCTTACCGCTGTTGGAAAAACTGCATGGCCGACGCGAACACGTAGAACGTCTCTCCTACGATGACCCGAGGCTCGTCGCGTTCCGCAACGACGACCGCCTAGTGAAAACCCTGCTGCTGGCGGCGCTCGTGCCCGGTGTGGAGTCGCTCCGCGCCCTGAATGCCGAGCGGCTCGCAGCGCTCAATCATGGCACCATCAAGACGCCGATTCCCGGTCGTGAAGGCCAGGAAGTCCTGCGGCGCTGCCGGAGCTGGGCCGCCAGTGTGGGGGAGATTCGCATTGGTGAAGAGGCGGCGAACCCCACTATCTCCATGCAACTCTCTGGCGTCGATACGGAGACCATCATTGAACAGGCTCGCGGTGAGGACAACCAGGGAAACCGTATCCGGCGCGTCCGCCAGATGCTCTTCGAGCAACTTGGCATTGCCGGGGAGCTGGAGTTCGAGCAGTATCACGATTTTCTGTGGCGTCAGACCAAACGGTCGTGCATTGTGTTGTTCAGGAACATCCGTGAGCTGCCAGACACCTCGCTCGACAACACCGATGAGCGGTGGAAGCTGATTATCGATTACCCCTTCGACGAGGCTAGTCACGGCCCACGTGATGATCTGAGCCGCGGGCAAGCGTTTCGCCATAATCATCCTGGTGGGGTGAAGACGCTCTGTTGGATTCCGGCCTTCTTCAGCATCGAGGCTCAAAAGGATCTGGGAATGCTGGTTATCTTGGAGCACATTTTGACCGGTGAGCGGTTTGCGCAATACGCTAATCACCTGTCACCGCAGGACCGGCAGGCGGCGAAGTCATTATTGGAAAACCAGCGGAGCGTGCTCCGGCAGCGTGTGCAGAGCCATCTGGAAGCGGCCTATGGCCTGGAGGCATTGACACCTGGCTCACTCGATACGACACACGAGCTCGAGTTGCACGAGCGGTTTGTGTCACTCCAGCCTGGTTTCGAGCCACAACCGCCTGTCGCTGCGAACCTGGCCGGGGCCATGGAGCACCTGTTGAGTCAGGCTCTGGAACACGAGTTCCCGGCTGCACCGCTCTTTGAAGCAGAGATCAAGACTAGTAATTTACAGAAGGTCTATGAGCAGGTGAGAGCGGCAAGCCAAACAGAGGACGGACGGGTGGCGATCGACAAGCCGTTGCGTCCACTGCTGCGGCATATCGCCAATCCCTTGCGACTGGGTGAGATGGGGTACGACGCCACGCACTTCGTGCTTGGGCAACACTGGAAGAACCACTTTACGAGGAAGGCGGCCGAGACAGGGAGGACGATTGACGTCAGTCAGCTGCGAACATGGATTGATGAGCCAAAGCCGATGGGACTACCTCGTGACGCTGAAAATATGGTGATTCTGCTCTTCGCCGAGCAGACCGATCGTTCGTTCTTTCTCCATAGTGCGCCGTTTGATGCGACGTTAACGAACCTTCCAGATCGGCTCGAACTCCGCGAACAGCAGCTCCCGCAGCCGGCGCAGTGGGACATCGCCGTTGAGCGCGCTGGTCATATCTTTGGCGTAGCCGCTTCGCCACTGCTCAAGGCCAGCAATGTCATCGCCCTTGCGACAGACGTGAAGCAGAGGGTAGCCAGCGCCCGTCATGCCTGTCAGACATACCGTCAGCGATTGCAGGATCGCTTCGGAAAGCTGGGGATCGATGCTGCCAACACCAATCGCATGCAGACGGCAATCGCAACGCTGGCCATGATTGAACGCCTCTATGATGTAGAACCTGCCGAAGTTGTCGATGTCCTGGCTACTGCACACGTCGCAACATCAGAATCCGCCATGGGCGAGTGCCTGAGCAAAGCAGAGAAACTCGCCGAGCGTCTGGATGCCACGGCTTGGGAGATTCTTGAGGCAACTGCCAGACTGACGGACGAGCGCAAGACGACGGCGGACGAGATTCGCACGATCATCTGTCAGGGGCTGGCGAGCGATGAGCACGTCATCCCGCTTGCCGCCGCACTCCAGGAAGCGCAGGCAAAGGCTGTGCGGTTACTGACGACATCGACTCCACCCCCAGGACAGCAAGCTGCACCAAAGCCTGTGCCCAGACCTGGACGCACCATTCTCCGACAGGGCGCAGAGCAGCATCTGACTCTGCATGCCGTACAGGACTTAATCGCACGCTTGGAGCACGAGTTGCAAGCAGGCCAGGAGATCCATTTCACGCTGAGCTGGATCATTGAAGAAGGTGGGCCGACGCAGTGATGACAGCAGCACCGACGTTCAGTCAAATCAAGGCCCAGGTAACCGCCATTCGTCAGAAGGTTCCCAACGCGCGGGTGATCGGCATTCGTGCGGCGAGACGATGGACAGGCGAACGGCTCAAGCAGGATGGCCAGGAGACCTTTCGCATTGAGCAATGCGATTCCCCGCTGCATATGCGCATGGTGCTGCAAAGTGATGATGGCACTGCGATTACAGTCCTCATCACCAGTCTGGAAGAGGGGGAACTGGGCGATGATATCCTGGTGCGTCTTGCCAGGCGTCGGCTATTTTCTATTGATAGCTGGCAGATTGTCAAGCTCTTGTTTCAGGCCCGCACGATTGATCCCCGTATTACCCAGCACGGCTGGCTGGCCGAATATCTCCTGGAGGCGGTCCCTGTAGATGGCTTTCCACCTGCACCCGGCGGATTCCTTGACGCTGAGACTGTCTGGCCGATCCTCCTGGGCCGGCATATGGGTTTCGTCACTGACCGGCCGGACTTGCTCGCATTGCTCCAATGGTCTCTCAACCCTGAGAACATTGAGCGGCTCCAAGCCACCCCAGCACCCTTCAGGCAGGCAGCCACTGCATGGCTCACCTATCAGGCTGGCCCTGCTGCCGAGGCAGTCCTGCACTGTGTTGCCGCCAACAAACGCCCTGATGCACTGGCCATCGGTCTGGCTGCGGGCGTCGTGTTCAATGGTGTGGCGGCGGGACAGTTAGAGAGGGCCGCGGGCAAGCTCGAAGAACGCTACCTCGGAGGGAAGACGCTCGATGCCGGCATCATCGAGCGCTGGCACGCGGCGGCGACAGAAATTGTGAGTCTGCAACTCACGGATGCCCAACTCAAATACAGACAGCTCTCTCGCGCTGATGAAATCCTGCGCGCAGTTCAAGCCGATCCCTATGCCTACCTCAGTCGCACCTCGCCGCTTGGCTTTGATCAACGCCTCGCCCGATTTGGCACACGGCTCTCTGAGGCAGTGCTGAGCACTACTCCTACGACGCTTGAACCATTGACTGCGGCACGGCAGGAGATTCTCGCGCATGACCAATCCCAACGCGAGCGCCGTCGCCTCGACCGGATTGATATGGCCCTCCGGCTGCTCCAGTGGCTTACGCATGCGGATACGGCTGCTACGCTCTCTTGCCAATCGTTGGCCGACGCTGCTGCGTATCACCTCGCCGAGGGAGGATTTGTCGACTGGGCACGCCTCTCGCTGCGTATAGGGGACCCGGTACGCGAGCTGTCAGAAGCGTATGCCCGTCTCTTCAACACGGTCACGGCGATGCGTGAACAGCAGGCCCAGCACTTCGCCGAGCTGCTGCGGGACTGGACGGTGGCTGGTTCAGTTGGTGATGGGATCATTCCCGTTGAACACATCCTGGACGAGATCGTTGCGCCTCTGGCCGCACAGGCTCCTGTGCTGGTGATTGTTATTGATGGTATGAGTGCTGCAGTTTGCCGAGAATTAGTTGCAGATATTACCCGGCGGGATTGGATTGCGCTCTGTGAGCCGGGGCGTGAGACGAATCGATCCGGATTGGCCACCATTCCCTCCATAACAGAAGTCTCGCGTACGAGTCTCCTATGCGGGCAATTGCTGCAGGGAAACGCCACGGTAGAGATCAACGGTTTTGCCGCGCATCCGGGGCTCCGCGCGCATTGCCGCAGCGGTGCGGGGCCTATCCTATTCCATAAAGCGTCTCTACAAGAGGCAGACGACGCCAGTTTGGCCGCCGAAGTGCGTGGAGAGATCGCTGCGTCGCAGCGCCGGGTTGTAGGTGTCGTGGTGAACGCCGTCGACGACTCACTCTTGAAGGGCGAGCAGATCGATACACGCTGGTCACGTGACGAGATCAAGGTGCTGCCAACCCTGCTGTATGAGGCAAAAGCGGCGCACCGCATGGTCATCTTGCTTGCTGACCATGGCCATGTGTTGGATCACCAGGCGCAAGGGCGGTCACGCGAGGGTGGAGAGCGTTGGCGTATCGACGACGGCAGACCCGCTGCAGATGAGTTGCCATTGACCGGAAGCCGCGTGGTGATCCCCGACAACCATCGGCTCATCGCTCCCTGGACCGAGAAGGTCCGTTACGGCGTGAAGAAAAATGGGTATCACGGCGGCGTGTCGCCTCAGGAGATGGTTATTCCCATTACCGTGTTGTGTGCGAGTGATACCTGTCCGGCTGGATGGCGCGAGGCATCCATTACCACACCTGCCTGGTGGGACGAGCCGTTCCTGGAGCAGAAGCCAGCCGCAGAGGTTCCGGTACGTCTCAAGCCCAGTAAGCCTAGGGGACTCGGGCCGTTGTTCGACTATGTCCAGGAAGCGACGGCCGTGGCGCAACCTGTAACCAGTGCAGCAACTCCAGAAGACCCCGTCCCTGCGTGGATACCAGCTTTCTTAGCCTCGCCGATTCTTGCTGAGCAGAAACATCTCGCTGGACGTACCGTGCCTGCCGACGAGATCACCATCAAGCTGCTGACAGCTCTTGATCGCCGGGGTGGGAAGTTGACTTCAACCGCGTTGGCGCGTGCCATCGATTATCCATTGCTCCGTTTGCGCGGACTGGTGGCGGTGATGCAGCGTGTACTGAATATCGACGGGTATGCGGTGCTGACACGTGATGAGGCGTCCGATACGGTCGAATTGCATTGCGGCCTCCTCTGGAGACAATTTGACTTGATCTAATGGACACGATAATGATCAGTCCCCAAAAGCGACAAGAGATCATTGATGCCTTACGGCATGGTACTGTGCCGGGGAGCAGCCTCGATGCCTTTGCCGTAGGGTTGGAAGGTTTTGCGGCAACCCTGGATGAGGAGTTGTACAAAGTCAGGACTGGTGGCAGTGTATTCAAAGCTGTGCGGGGCGAGTATGGATGCGGCAAGACCTTTTTTGCGCGCTGGTTGGCGGACCAGGCACGGAAAATGGGCTTTGCCACCTCTGAGGTTCAGATCGCCGAGACGGAGACACCGCTGCACCGTTTAGAGACCGTGTATCGCCGCCTTACAGAACGATTGGCGACTGCGGATACGCCTCAGGGAGCACTGCGCAATATCGTCGATGGCTGGTTCTTCACACTGGAGGAAGATGTCCTGGCAGAGGGGGGCATTGCGGCGCATGCCGTCCAAGGATTGCTGCAGCGCACGAACGATTTATTGGAACAGCGACTGGCCAGGGTGACAAGCTTGGCGCCGAGGTTTAGTGCGGCCTTGCGCGGGTATCGGCGCGCCCAGGCGGAGGGTGATGTGGCCACGCCGGAGGGCATCATGGCGTGGCTGGCTGGGCAACCGAATGTGGCAGCCCACGCCAAACGGTATGCCGGCGTGAAGGGAGACTTGGACCACTTTGGGGCTTTGAATTTTCTGCAAGGTATTCTTGCTGTCCTCCGCGATGCCGGTCAGGCTGGCCTCTTGCTCATCTTATTGATGAAATTGACGCAGGCAGATGCGCGGGATTGTACCTCCTGATCACCGGTACCCCCAGCCTTCTTTGAGGGCCCTCAGGGTATTCAGCGGCTCGAACCCTTGGCCCAGCGTCTACATGTTGATTTTCAGTCAGAGGTTCGTTTCGATAATCCGCGCGCCGTGCAGATTCGTCTCCCGGCTTTCGACCTTGACCGGCTGTGCCTGGTCGGGAACAAAGTCCGCACGATCTTCATGCAGCATACGCCAGCAGCGGCGCGTATTGCCCAGCGGTGTGATGATGCCTACATCCGTGACCTGGCCCAAGCTGTGACGGGGAAACTCGGCGGGAAAGTTGGCATTGCACCACGCATTTTTCTCAAGAAATTGGTCGCCGACGTGTTGGACCGGATTGATCAGTTCGAGGATTTCCATCCGCGACAGCATTATGCCCTCACCATGCATGACGTAGAGCTGATGCCTGTAGAACGGCAGGCCATGGGCGCGACAGACGTCGATGCGATTGAGTTGGCGTTGTGAGCAACTTTGATACGCTCCATCCTGTCTTGCAACACCACATCGTGAACAGCCTGGGATGGCGGGAGCTGCACCCGTTCCAGGAGGCGGTCATCCCTACGATTCTTGCCGGGAAGCATCTGATCATCCTCGCGCCGACTGCTGGAGGGAAAACGGAAGCGGCTTTCTTCCCTGTGCTCTCCCGGATGCTGTCCGAAGGGTGGATTGGACTCAGTGTCCTCTATATTTGTCCGATCAAGGCGCTCCTCAACAACTTAGCCGTCCGGCTCCAGCGGTACTGCGCACTCGTGGGACGGCGAGCAGCACTGTGGCACGGAGACATCACAACCTCGGTCCGCCGGCAGATCCTCCGCGATCCCCCTGATTGTCTGCTGACGACGCCGGAGTCGTTGGAAGTGATGTTAGTATGGCACCGCTGAGTGGTGGACCTTCGCTGGGACCGGCGCAAATGCCATGCTGGCCTCGGCATGGTCGCAGGCGATGGAGCACCGTGTCATCTATGACAGCTTCACAGTCACCAGTGAGGCGTATGGCTCTCGTCATACGATTGAACGAGCGCTTGGCGAACTGCAGGCACATGAGGTGAGTGAGACATCCGTGGCAGTAGAGGACTCCGCGATTGAAGGCCTGAAATTCTCTGAGTGTCTACCGCATGACCTTGCACAGGACATGCTTCGGACGCGGCTCTGTGATCTCCAAGCTGTGCAATACATCTCGGAGCAGCCTGTGAGATCTGTTTCCGTATGAATCCTTCATATAGCCTCTTCTCTGCCTATATATATTTCTGGACGCAACGGGGCAAGCCCTGTAAATTTGTGGGAAGCATGGCGTTATGCTCGATCGAGAGCAAGCATTGAGGATTTCTATTGCATGGATGAACACTGCCATTTTTGGAGGGGTGTTAAGCTGACGTAAATGTCCCAAGAGTGTCCCATATGGCGTTCTGTGAAAAATAACACCTTGGAGGATATTATAAGATGCCGGTGGATATCGCCGATATTCGCACTATTGTCGACGCCCAAGACCAATGGCGCAGTCGGCAGACGATCAATCTTATTGCCAGCGAAAATGCCCAGAGCCCGGCGGTACGCGCTATCCAGAACTGTGATTTTATGGCCCGCTACGCCGAGGGCCACCCGAATCGGGGCGATGCAGTCCGACGCTATTATCAGGGCACGCGCTACATTGACCAGATCGAGACCATGGCGCGCGAGGAACTGTTAGCGCTGACGCACTGTCGTCAGGCCGATGTCCGTCCCATTAGTGGGAATGCCGCCAATACGGCAATTGCCCTGGGCTATTTACGAGGTGGCGACGCCGTCATAGTGAACTCGACACCCGCCGGTGGACACATCAGTCATAACACCATCGGCGTGTTCGGCCGACGTATCCAGACTCGTGGTCTG
>Ga0075421_100003172_pt1 | contig 19654 bp, 18 predicted proteins | sample SoiMetdeltSBSDD5_FD_75292 | JGI IMG/M metagenome (GOLD analysis project Ga0075421, IMG submission 75292) | Bulk soil microbial communities from a Populus tree surrounding site in Tennessee, USA - Soil MetaG P. deltoides SBSDD5 | ecosystem: Environmental > Terrestrial > Soil > Tree plantation... | reverse complement strand
GGACCGGAGTGCGTATCGCGTGTGCCCCAGCCGGCGTTCAGGACTTGGCGGACGTCAGCTTTGCCATCGCCATTCGTGTCCTTCAGGTAGAGCATTTCGGGCGCTTGGGCAACGATCACTCCCCCGTCGTAGAAGGTGAGGCCAGTGGGAATGTTGAGACCTTCCGCAAAAACAGCGAACTTGTCGGCCTTTCCGTCCCCGTCGGTGTCCTCCAGGATTTGGATTCGGTCGCGGCCCGGCTCACCGGGATGAATTTCATTCGGATAATCCACGGATTCGGCGACCCAGAGACGGCCCCGCTCGTCCCACGCCATGGCGATCGGCTTGACGATGTCCGGCTCGGCGGCGAAGAGCTTCATTTCGAAACCCGGGGGCAGTTGCGCCAGTTTCACAGAGTCATCGGGCGACAGAGGGACCTGATACTTGGGCGGTGGAGTCCGGCGCTCATAGTTAGGAACGTAACTGCTCGCGCGGCGGGTGACGGCAGGCATTTCGAGGCGCTCCCATTCGGCGCGCACCGCATCACCGGCTGTCCAAAGGATGGCGTTTTGCATCAGTGTCAGAAACTCTGGCCGCTTCCAGGTTTTTTCATCGTGTCCGTAGGCAGTGTAGAAGACGCGTCCCTTACCCTGATTGCGCACCCAGGTTAGTGGCTCTTGCCGCGTTCCTTCCGTGCGCTCCATGAGGACGACTCTGTCGGCTGCGAGGTTCTTGTGAATGAATGTCTCATCTGTCGTCTCAAAGGGTACAACACCCAGCGTTACTGGATGTTCGGACCGCGCGATCGCCGCCGTGAAAACGCCGGACCCATGTCGATCCAACTCGCCTCCAACCAGCCGTACGTATGCCGGAGACTTGGAGAAGCTCTCCGCAGCCGCGTGGACGGCGAGGAATCCCTTGCCGGAATTGACAAAGTCGAGCAGCGCCTTTTCTTGCGCTGGAGTGATCGAGTCGTACTTGGCGTATAGGAGAGCCACATCGAACTTTGCCAGGTTCTGCGAATTCAAATCGGCCGGCGATGTCGAATAGAAGCAATTGATTCCTTCCTTCGCTAAATGCGGCGCAAGATGGGCGGTCGTCTTGTCAAACGCATGGATCTCACCCTGATTGCCGAGGACGAGCACCTCGATCTTTCTTCCGGGAGGCTCGGCCGACCTGAGCGGCGACTGCACGCCCAGAACCGCGGCGAGCGCCAGTCCAGCCACAAGACCGCGCTGAGCGTAACTGCCTGTAGTGTTATTGTGTAAGCGCATACATTCTTTGAGGTACTCTATCACATTCCTCGCCTCTGGAGCTGCTTACTGGATTCCGCGCCACACCGCATCAGTCGGAACTCCAATTCACGAGGCGCTGTGCTGATAAGAGGAGGGCTGATCCCAGGCGCTCGCGCTAGGTTGGGTTGGGATTCAGAAACATCGAGAGAGCCATCGATGGGAACGTCGTTTCCGCCAAGAAGCTCGCGAAAGGATACCCTCACGGTTCGCTAGCCGGCTGCGGATTAGAACATCCTGGAAACGGATTGGGCGCCGGAAATTCCGTCGCTGCTGACGACGAGGATGTTAATTCACTGTTTACCTTTCAGCACATCCTCAAAAAACGCCAGCGCCCGCTGATCGCGCGACTGCCCTAAAGACGACATCGCCTGCTTGCGCACATCGGGGTTTCGGCTTGTCTTTGCAAGCTGAATGAGAAGCGGAATCCCCTCCCCGTTCGGCATCTGCTGCAACGCGGAAACAGCGCGGCGCTTCACCTCCCGCTCCGGATCGTTCTCAATCGCTTGTTGTATCGGTCCGACGGCCTTTGCTCCCGCTTGTCGCGACAGCCAGTGGAGCGCCTGACCGCGAATCTTCGGACTAGCGTCGTTGCGAGCTGTCGCGATCAGCAGATCGATCGCCCCCGGCTCGCGACTTGACGCCAAAGCCTGCAGCGCCCGGTCGCGCACTCGGTCGCTACGATCCGTCGCCAGCAGCTTCTTCAGCACGTCAAATCCCCGGCGGCCACGTGTCGTTCCTAGCCAGAAAGCCGCCTTCTGCCGCACGTTCTCCGGTTGCTCCGGCGCGACGAATCGTTCCAGCGCTGCGTCCGCCGCCGCGTCGGCATGCATCCCGATCGCATTCATCGCAGAATCCACGCCGTGTTCGGATCCGGTCACGAACGTCGAGAGAAACGCCACACTCTCCGCCGGCCGGACATCGGAAAGCCAGTGCAACGGCGCGCCGCCCGCGTTGATGTCGCACTCCGGCGCAAGCGTCCGGATCCTGCCTATTTGGCCCGCATCCACTCGATACAGCACCAGCACGTCGGCCGGCGGTTCCAGGTACACCGTGCCGCCCGCTACTGCAAACTCGCCGTCGCGCCAGTAGTTGTCGCAGCCGAAATTCCGGCCGCGCGCCGCTGGCACCGTGTAGGCAATCCAGGCCGGCTGTGGCTGCGCAGTTACCAGCGAACGGAAAACGCTGTCTAATCCCGCCGACGCCGACCGCGTATCGACCTGCGCGTTAACCAGTTTCTTGGGCTGCGCGGCCGCCGTCAGCGCGACCGCCATCAGCAGCAGCGCGGTTCTCATTTCAGCAGCTCCATCAGGTAGTCGGCCGCTTCCTTCGACTTCATATTAGAGAGCCGGCTGACAATCTCCCGCTTCATCGCCGGATCGGTTTCCTTGCGCGCCAGCTCCACCATCGCCTTGGCGTTCCGCTGCCCGTGCAGGTGATTCAAAATCTGCTTCTTGATCTGCAGATCGGTTTCCGCCCCATACAGGGAGACAAGCGCATCGCCAGTCTGGGTCGGATCGAACGACGCTAACGATTCGATCGCAATCCGGCGTACTCCCGGCTCCTTCTCGGTCTTGGCGATTTGCAACAGATGGTCCCTATCTTGAGACTCTCGGAGGCCGCGGATCACCTCGCGCTTCACCTGCTCGTCAGTCGACTTTGAATAGATATCCCACAGAAGCTGCCGGTTGTCGTTCTTCTTGCTGGTGGCGGAAATGTAGTGGACGGCCTTCAACTGCAGATCGGGATTTCCGGGTCCTCCGCGCGCTACCCGCTCCAGGAGCTGTCGTCCGGCGGTCGAATTGCTCTGCGCCAAGACAAACAATACCCGCTCCTTGAGCTTGGCGGAACTGGAGGTCTTAAGAAGACCCTCGAGCAGCGGCAAGGCGCGCTCCGGATCCGATTGCACCAGCCCGTTGAGCGCCATTAGCTTCAGATCTTCGTCGGCCTCCGCCTCGGGCGCGGACTTCTGCCCGCTCGCCTGCTTCATCTCGAATTCGAGCGCCTTGGTGTCGTCGAGATAGCGGCTGGAAGCATAGGTCTTGCGAAGTTGCGCGATCGCCGCCATCGCCTCATCGCGCCGTCCGAGTTTGGTGAGCGCGTACGCCTTCCAGTACAGCGCGCCATCCACGCGTGTTCCGCTGCCCATCGCGACTTGTGTGAAGGATTCGAGCGCTTCTTCCCACCGGCGCTGGTCAAGCGCCCTCTGTCCACGCTCATACGAGCGGTCGTCGTTTTCGCGGCCTCTCTCAAATTTTTGATAGAACGCGAACGGCATGTCGTAGCTGAATTTCTTGGCGAGGGCAATTCTTTCATGCAGCCCACTCATTTCTATCTGCACTTGCGCTTCTGCCTGCGCCATTTGGGCTGCTGCCTTCGCGATCTGGGCGTCTACCGAGTGATCGATACTGATGTCGATATCGCTCCAGCCTTCGCGAACCCGCGTCGGAATGGGCGCCGGAAAAGGCGCCACGGGCTCGACAGGCCGAACCGATGGGGCACGCCGAACCGGCGCAGCGGGCGGAGCAGGCGGAGCAGGCGGTTGCGCCACGGCGGGCGCCGCGCTCGCCAGTATCGTTACTATTGTCAAGAAAGTTTTGTGTCTGTTCATGTTCGTTTCAACCCTTATTGGTTTTCACCGGAATCGGAACCTCTTCCTGGCTCCGCACGTTTGAATTCACTACCCTGATCTTGAATAAAATGCCTTCGGCTTCGAGCCGCGCACGGAACTTTTCCAGCTCCGCCGCTGACATCTGTGAGGGACCCCGCGCGATCTCGAGCATCACGCGCTCCAGATCGTCGAGAATTCCGCTGACCGACGTATCGCCGGTCGCCGCCGCCGTCTGCTGGTACAGCCGTGTCTCGCTTACCAGGTCCTGAGCGCGCTCCTGCGCCGAGGAAATGTCGAGCGACCCCTTGGCGTTGGTATTGGCCAGCTCCACCAGCACCATTTGGGAGCGATCGAGATAATCGCCTACTGCAACCATCAGGACTCGCTCGCGCACCTGCGCGTCAGTCGTTGAAGCCACCTGCGGCCCCGCCATCGGACGATTCGGGTAAGAACGGCCCGCCATGAAAGCGGCCACGAGCAGAACGGTCATGGCCATCGCCGCCGACGCCCAACGCAGTCCCGGACTCCCACCCTGCCAGATGCGCCACCAGCTTCGCGCCGGCAGCTTCCCTTCGAGCCTCCGCCAGACTTGCGCGCCGTACTCGCCGCCGCGCTCGGGAATCGGCATCGAATCCACGATATTCAGCGTGCGCTGCAGCGAGCCGAACAAGGCCCGGCAATCGTCGCACTGCTCCAGATGATGCTCCGTTTCAAGAGCCGCGCCTTCCTCTCCGTAATAGTGCAGAACCAGTTGTTCTTCCGTAAGGTGATTCATTTTGCGGTACTCACCAGGGGCTCTAGGGCCCTTCGTAATTTCCGCACCGCGCGAAACACGCTGTGCTTGGCCGCGCCTGGCTCGCAGCCCAGCACCAGGCTCACATCGTCAATACACATGCCTTCGAAATGCCGCAGCACGAAGGCTGTCCGCTCCGAGACACTCAATTTCTGCATCGCCATTTCGATCCGTCCGCGCGCCTCGGTGCTCATCGCCAGACGGTCGGGCGTCGGAGCGGTCGCCGGAAGCGACTGTATCGGATCGTCCAGATCCGGATCCGCCGCGCCCAGATTCTCGAGCCTTCGCTTCCGGGACCGGACCAGATCGATCGAGCAGTTCACCGTAATTCGGTAGATCCACGTGCGGAATGTGGCTCGCTCGTCAAAGTTTTTAAGCTGCCGGTAGGCCCGCAGGAGGCTGTCCTGCACGACGTCCTCGGCATCCTGTTCATTGCCTGTCATACGAAAAGCGAGACGAAACAAAGGACGGCTGTGGCGCTCTACTAGCACCCGGAAGGCCTCCGCGTCGCCGGCCCTCGCCTTTGCGACTGCCGTCTCATCGCTCCATTCCATCCGGCTATCCCTTAGACTGCTATCACTCGCAAGCGGTTAGTCACCTTTTTAACCCTGTCGAACTTGGGTTGCAAACAGTACTTATGAACTAGGTTTAATGCATGTTAACGAATCCGTCGAGGGTCCGACTACGTCTCTAATAGTGAAGATCCCGATAAAAGTAGCCGATAGTAGTAGCACATCGGGAGGTGGAGAGATGAGCCCAGCACAACAATCGCCGGAGAAAACCAATCCTGTCTCGACCGTTGGATTGGCGGCGCGATCACGAGTGGTAGCGTCGGCAGATACGGACGATGTCTTACGGGAGCAGCTCGAGTATCTGATCGAGCACGCGCACGCTGGAGCCTGCGGCTGTTCGCAGTGCCAACGTTATCAGCGCGCCCGTTCCGTGCTCATGGAAGTATTCGGATAAGGGGCTCACTTAAGCCCAAAAAGAAACCGCCCCATGACTTGGAAGTCATGGGGCGATTTTTTTTAGAACTTGAGTTAACGCCCTTAGATATGGGCGTCAAGCATCTTCTTGACGTCGGCTTTTCCTACGGCGCCTACCTTCTGATCCACGACTTTGCCGCCCTTGAATACCAGCAGCGTGGGAATTCCGCGAATCTGGTAGCGGCCGGCTGTTTGGATATTCGAATCCACGTCCAGCTTGCCCACCTTCGCCTTCCCGGCGTACTCGGTCGCGATCTGATCGATCGTCGGACCCATCTGCCGGCAGGGGCCGCACCATTCCGCCCAGAAGTCGACCAGGACCGGTTCAGGTGATCCTAATACCTCGCTGTCAAACGCAGCGTCCGTAAAAACTAGTGTGTTGTCTCCCGCCATTTCTATCTCCAAATGTTTTGATGTCGAACAGCGCTAAAGGATTCCGCAGTACAGTTTCGAGTACTCCTGAGCCGACGCGTTCCAGGAGAAATCTCTACTCATCGCCCGAAGCATTCTCACCGTCCATTGCTCCGGCTTTCGATACTCCGCCAGCGCCGCCTGGATCGCGCTTAGCAGGGCTTCGCCCCCATAATCCTCAAACTTAAAGCCCGTGTCCTCATCAATCGTATCATCAAGGCCTCCAGTCGCGCGGACTATCGGGATCGTGCCGTAGCGGAGGCTGTATATCTGGTTGAGTCCACAGGGTTCATATCGGCTGGGCATGAGGAACATATCGGCCGCGGCTTCTATCTGGTGCGACAGGCGGTCGTCGTAGCCGATCCGGACGGCGACCTTGGTAGGGTGCGCAACTGCAAGATTTAGAAAGGCTTGTTCGTACTTTCGCTCGCCGGACCCGAGCAAAACGAAGGACAAGTCTTTTTTCGCCAAACTTTCGCCTATTTTCGTGATCAGATCGGTGCCTTTTTGGTCGACCAGGCGTGAGATGACGCCGATCAGGGGACGAATTCGGGATAGCCCGAATTCGTCGGCCAGCGTCTCTTTGCAGATCCGTTTGCCGGACAAATCCTCGCGGGAGAAGTGAGCGGGGATGTAGGGGTCGGTCTCCGGATTCCAGGTTGTGTAATCGGCGCCGTTGAGAATTCCGGCCAGCACGGAGCTGCGCTCGCGCAGGATGCCATCGAGGCCAAAACCATATTCGGGAGTCTGGATCTCCTGGGCGTATCGTTTACTGACGGTGTTCAAGGCGTCGCTGTAGAGCAGGCCGCCTTTTAGCAAGTTGACGTGGCCGAAGAACTCGAGCGCGCCAGGATGAAAAAGCGAATCGTCGAGGCCGATCTCCGTGAGCGCCTCCCTTGGGAATAGGCCTTGATAGCCGAGATTGTGAATGGTGAGCAGGGTCTTGATGCCGGCGAAGGTCGGATCACCGGCGAAAATCGTGCGGAGGAAGGTGGGGACGAGGGCGCCGTGCCAGTCGTGGCAGTGAATGACCTGCGGCCGGAAAATGCGTCGCGCGACTTCGAGGGCGGCGCGGCAGAGGACGGCGAAGCGGATGTGATTGTCGGGATAATCGCCGCGTGCGTTCCCGTACAGACCCTCGCGATCGTAGAGTTCGGGGCAATCGAGGAAGTAATAGGCGCCAATCTGGTAAATACTGGTTTCATACAGAGTTCCGGCGAGCCAGATGGGGAGGTCGTCATACATCCGGCGGGCTTGGGCGAGCGGGACGCTACGGTAAGCAGGAAGTAGGACATTTACCTCATTACCAAGGGCCTGGAGCGCAGCGGGAAGCGATCCTGCTACGTCGGCGAGGCCACCGGTCATTGCGAAGGGTCTTGCTTCCGGCGCAACCATCAGAACTTTCGTCATCAATCTCGAACGATAGCATGAGCTAGGATAGGTTGAATGAGTCCAAACCAGCCCGGCGCGCCCCCCAAGCTTCCGATTCCCGGTGTTCGTAATCTGATCGCGGTGGGCTCCGGCAAAGGCGGCGTCGGAAAAACAACGGTGGCAGTGAACCTGGCGATCGCGCTTGCCAAACTGGGATATAAGGCCGGGCTCCTGGACGCGGACGTTTATGGGCCCAATGTTCCGCTGATGATGGGCGTCAATCAGACTCCGATGGCTCACGGGGAGCGCATCCAGCCCCTGGAGAATTACGGCGTAAAGCTGATGTCGATGGGATTTCTGAATCCTGGCGACAAGCCGCTGGTGTGGCGCGGGCCGATGCTCCACTCAGTCATCCAGCAGTTTCTTCGTGGCGTGGATTGGGGCGAGCTGGATTGCCTGGTGATCGATCTGCCGCCGGGCACCGGCGACGTGCAATTGACGCTGATCCAGACGGCTCCGATCACCGGAGCGATTGTGGTCACGACTCCGTCAGCGGTATCGCTCGAGGATGCGCGCAAGGCGGTGCACATGTTCGCCCAGGTGAAAGTGGAGATTCTGGGGATTGTGGAGAACATGAGCTACCTGCTCATTCCGGGGACAGACCAGAAGATGGATATCTTCGGTTCAGGCGCGGGGAAGCGGACTGCGGAGAGTATGGGTGTGAATTTCCTCGGAGAGATCGCGCTCGATCCCGAGATCAGAATCGGCGGCGATACAGGCAAGCCCGTCGCCACAGCCAGTGAGGATGATGCGCGCGCGGAGACATTCTTGCGGCTGGCGCGGAATGTCATCGAACGGATTGCCGCGATCGGGCCGCAGACGGGGCCGAAGATCGATATTACCGACTAAATAAAGGGCAAGGCAAAAGGCAAAAGGCAAAGTGCAAAAGGCAAAAGGCAAAGTGCAAAAGGCAAAAGTGTTGCGCTTCAAAGCGGCGCAAAACCTTCGAATTGACGATTCACTTCAGAGCCGCGGCACTTTTGCCTTTTGATATTTGCCTTTTGCCTTTAACTGTTCAGGTGACGTGGACGAATGGACGCACCGAGTGATCGGGAACCGCTTGCCGCAGCACTTCACGAGTAACGGGGGCAACATCGCCTTCGCCCAGGAAAATGAAACGGAAGAGATAGAAGATCGGATTGCCTTCTGTCCACCCGAAGTAAGCGTGAGGCAAAGCGCCGGTTGTATCGCGGATATGGATTAGCAGCGCCGCGATCGCGTTCGGAATTGCCGCGCTCGATGCGCGCAGGATCTGGTGACCGCCGACACTCACCCCCGTCACATCCAGCATCCCTCCAAACTCAGAGACGTCGGCGCGATCGATCTCGAGGAAGAAGAGCTGCTCGCTGGGATAGATGTTGTGGGCGATTCGGGCTTCGCGGTCCTTCCGGTCATACTCTGCCAGGCTGCGATTTTCAGGTCGATGAGCCACCAGGCGGATGATCTGATCGTGATCGGCGGCGAGAAGCGCCCGCGCCGCCTCATCGAGATGCACCTCGGTAATGCGAAGCTCAGTTGCTCGCAATGCGCGTGACACGAGCGAACTGATCACGGTCGCCGCAATGAAGAACGAAGCGATCTTGATGCCCTCGGGGCGCTCGAAAATATTGAGGATCGTCGTGTAGACGAAGACCACCGAGATCAAAAAGAAGGGCCATCGCAGCCTGGTCTTCCAAACAGACGTCGTGACGGCGATCGCGGCCGAGCTCATCAGGAACAAGACGCCCGTCGCGTAGGCGCCACCTTGAGCCTCGACGTCCGCGTCGAAAAGAATGGTGACAGTGAAGGCGATCGTTAGAAATACCAGTACCAGCGGACGGGAGGCCCGGGCCCACTCGGGCGCCATGCCGTAGCGGGGCAGGTATCGCGGCACAAGATTCAGCAGACCGGCCATCGCCGAGGCGCCGGCGAACCAGAGAATGCTGATGGTGCTGACGTCGTAAAAAGTTCCGAACACATCTCCAAAAAATTTGTGCGCGAGATAGGCCAGAGCGCGTCCACTGGCCTCGCCACCGGGCTGAAATTGCGCCGGCTCGATGAGGAGCGTGGTTACGATACTCGATCCCATGAGGAACACGCTCATGATGAGGGCGGCGGCCAGCAGCAGTTTGCGTGTGCCGCGGATTCGCTCATCGATGCTGCCGCGGACCAGCGGCATCACGGCGACACCGGTTTCGAATCCGGAGAGGCCCAGCGCCAGTTTTGGAAACAGCACTAGCGATAGTCCGAGCATCACCCAGGGACTGCCGTGCTGCTGCCATAGGTGGCTGGTCCAGTTCGGAATGAGCTCGGGATGGTGGAACACTTCGGCGAGCGCTACAGCCACCACCACGAGGTTGAGGCTGAGATAGACGGCGACGAGCAGGACGGCGAGTCCGATGGCTTCTTTGAATCCGCGCAGAAAGACGGCGCCAAGAAGCGTCAACAGCACCAGGGTGAGTCCGATTTTCCAGTGCATCCAGGGCGGCACGAACGGATTCTCAATAATATGGGCGGTGGCGTCGGCGGCCGAGAGGGTGATGGTGATGATGAAGTCGGTGGCGGCGAAACCGAGCAGGACCAGCACGAACAGCTTGCCTTTCCACCGCGGGAAGAGGCGCTCGAGCATGGCGATACTGCCCTGACCGTCGGGACTCTGGCCGACGACGCTACGGTAGACCGGATAGGCGGCGAACAAAGTGACCAGGACCAGGATGAATGTGGCGATCGGCGATAGATAGCCAGCAGCGAGGAAGGCGATTCCAGGTTGATACCCTAGCGTGGAGAAATAATCCACTCCGGTGAGGCACATTACCTGGTACCAAGAATGCTGGTGCTCCTCGTGTCCGTGAGGACTGGGAGTCTTTAGATCGCTGAGAAGCCAATCGCGGAATGCGGGCAACTTCTTATTGTATGGCGTGAGACGACAAACAAGATCATGACCTTGCTTAAGGCCGTGGAATCGCTGGCGCTCATCGAAATGAACGCCGTATCGTGGATCAATGTAATTTCGCTCCCAACCGGACGACACATCGCATTTTTTACAATTGCGTTTCTACTACCCTTCCTGGACACGAATCTTCCCGACGAATTCCAGTCTGGGCAGCCAAGGTTCTGGCCGGATCAAGTGCGACTGCTGGAAAGCGATGTTCCGATTCAAGAACAGATCCGGGAACTGCACAGCACGGGAGCTCTTGGCAATCTTGACCCCGTCTATTTAAGTCCAGAAGGCGGGCAGGAACGAGGGTTGTGGACTATTAAGCCGCATGCGGGCGGTAGAAGGGAGCGATTCACCTGGATGGGCCGGGTGATTGCGGTAGAAGGACGAACTCCACACGGTTTCCCAATGTTTATTGAGAAGTAGCCTTCTCTTCCGGCACTAAGGACTAAAGGGAACTCTATTTTGGCAGGGAGACGATTACCGTGTCCGGAACGGGATCGATTACTGGCGGAATGCGCTGCCCATTTCCATAATCTGAACGCTGGCTTGCGCGAACAGTCAGAAGTGGCTATCGCCGCCAATTTGGACCGCACCCGGCTGACAGAGGTCAAGGGACGAGTCAGAACGAGTCAAGATGCGTACAGAGAAGCCCGGAAACAGTTTGAGCGTCATGCCGGCGATCATGAATGCGGCTTCTCGACATAGATCAATCGGCGAACAGCATCGCGATTGAGGCGCAGGACATGATGAGAAATGTAATCCAGCCGAGCACACGAAGTGATGGTGAGTTGACCCGGCGGCCCATTACTTTTTGATCATTCGTTAGCAGAACAATCAGCAGGATTAACGGCGCAGCCAGTATTCCGTTTAGAACGGCCGATAGAAACAGCATCCGGATAGCGTCCACGCGAGCCCAATTCAGAGTTAGTCCGACCAGTACCGCGATCGCGATCACGGCGTAAAACCTTCTCGCGTGGCGGGGTTTTTTCCCGAGCGAGCCTTTCCAGGCGGCTCCTTCGGCGATGGCATAAGCGCACGATCCGGCGAGGACCGGAACGCCGAGCATGCCGGTTCCAATCAGTCCGAGGGTGAACAGCCAGTAAGCTCCTTCGCCAGCCAGCGGCCGCAGCGTCTCGGCGGCCTGGCGCGCTGTGGTGATCTGGGTTACTCCTTTTTCGTGCAGGGTGGCCGCGGTGGTGAGGATGATGAAGTACATGATGAAGTTCGAGAAGAACATGCCGGTGAGGACGTCGATCCGGCATTTTCGCAACTCGTCATCGGTCGCGCCCTTGCGATGGGCAAGATTGCGTCCCTTAGCCCTCTCTTCCTCCACTTCCTGCGCGGCTTGCCAGAAAAACAGATAGGGCGAGATTGTGGTTCCGAGAATGGCCACCAGGATCGAGATATAGGACCGGGACCATTCGATCTGCGGCAGGAGCGTGGCGCGCAGTACCGCGCCCCAGTCGGCGTGGGCGAGAAACGCCGTGATTACGTAGGCGAAAAGAACCAGCGTCAGCCACTTGAAAATCCTGGCCAGGCGGCGATAGGACAGCCAGAACAGGAGGCTGATGATGAGGATCGCGTAGAACGGTGTCCAGAAGGTGGCGTGAACACCAGTGACCATTTGCGTCGCCTCGGCCATGCCGCCCAGATCCGCGCCGATATTCACGATATTGGCCGCGAGCAGCGTTAGACAAGCTCCCCAGAGCACCCATCGCGGGTATCGCCGCCGGACACAGCTCGCCAGGCCTCGTCCGGTCACCATGCCCAACCGGGCGCACATGAGCTGCACCGACGCCATCAGCGGGAACGAGAAGAGTACTGTCCAGAGAGGGGCGTATCCGAAAGCCGCTCCGGCGACCGAGTAGGTGGAGATGCCGGACGGATCGTCGTCGGCGGCGCCGGTGATGAGGCCGGGTCCTAGATTAGCGAAGAATTCCCGGGGTCCCTCTTTTGGCGGCGGCGCTGATGTCTTCATCCGCACAACATGCAGGCAATTTGCTTGCCTAAAAGATCCTTTCCTGCCGCTTGAGGGTTCCGAACGAGCCGATGTTGGCGACGGCGAAGGCGACGCGGAAATCATTTCGAAACTGCGTCCCGAAGTTCAATCTCTGGTACTGAAAGCTGAGTCCGCAGCAATCGGTGTTGTACGTAACCTGCGCGATGGCGTACTGCATGACGCCCTGGCGAAAATCGTAAGCCGTATTGAAGCCGGTATTCCATCCGCGATGGTTGGGCTGCCCCAGGCCGATGGCGCCGCGAAACTGGTTGGCGCTGGGCGAGAGATGATCGGGGTCGCTACTGACCTGAGTGTGGCCGCTGGAGAGGAAGAAATTGCCGCGCCGGACGTCGGCCGTCAAGCTGTTGTTGACGATCTGCCCGCGGAGCGGATCGTAATCGGAGCGCCACTCAATTCCCATGCCGGGGATGGGGGCGGCGCGCAGGACCGATACGACCGGCGAGTAGCGGCGCGGCCGGTCGAGAAACGCATAAGGCGTAAGATCGATAGCGCTGAGGACGACGTTGCGTCCCGGTTGCGTGACCGCGCCGCCAAAATCACGATCGAAATAGCGTCGCTGCCAGAGCTGCCAGCTCAGCGCTTCCCACACCTGGTTTTTTCGCTTGGCGTAGATCCGGTTAGTGAGCGAAATCTCTATTTCGGTCGTGTTCGTGAGCAGCTCGGCTTCATCGAAACGAATGATCTTCTCGAAATCCAAGACGCCCATGCCGCTAACGGTACGGAACGAGGCGCGGGGCTCGATGACATGCTTCAATTGATCGCCCACAAACGTCTTGCGCTTGAAGACACGGGCCAGCGGGGGAATGACGAAGTCGACGAAGAGCTCACGTGTGCCGCGGTTGAAATTGCGGCTCTCGACGCGCCCCTCTTCGAACCGTTCGCCGTAGCGGGTCTGGCGCGCCGAAAAGCTGGGTACGAGATGGAATCCCTTCCAGTAAAATGCGGTCGTGATCGTGGGTTGAACGTCGATGCGGTCGGTGAACCGGCGGGTCTGAAAGAGCGGCTGGGTGCGCCGCAGCAGGCCTGCGCTCGATTCGAAGGAGAACCAGACCGGTAATATTTTCTCCGAAATCTGGCGATCGCGACTGGAAAACTGCAGCTCCGGCAGCTTGCCGATGACGATCTTATCGCCCTCCGCAGCGCTTTGAAAATTATCCATTCGCGCGAAAACGAGGTCCAGGCTGTAAGTGGACCACTGTTTGGTGACGGAACCGACGGAGTGTACCTCGGAAACGATGGCTTCGTAGAAAGTCTCAGTAAAAGCCTGCCGGAAAGTCAGCGAGCTCAGGTAGTCGAGCTTACCGCGCGCGATGAAACCACGGCCGAGATCGGATACGCCCGACGCCAGGATCGAGAATCCGCCTTCTTTGCGCCGGCAATCGTTACCTGACTTCGACAGGCCCCCGGGGCATTCGAGCGACTGGCTTCCATCCGGCTGCTCGACGAGTTCGGGGACGACGTCCTCAACTCTGGCGCCGCGATCCTGCACACCGAAGACTTGGGCATGGAACTCAGTGCCGCGCCGGGGCTTGCCGCGGAATTCGGTATGGTGCGCAAGGCCGCGTTCACTAAAGTAATGACCGCGATAAGTGGCGTCGTAACTGCGGTTAATCGCCCAGAAGTAGCCATAGCCGAGCATTCTCCCGCGCTGGGTGCTGTTTCCAATACTGGGCGTTAGAAAACCGCTCCTGCGCGGAACCTGCTCGAGCGACTTGTAGAAGAACGGCGTGTAGAACAGCGGAAACTTTCGGACGCGGAAGGTTGCCTTGTAAGCCAGGGCGCGATCGTTAGGAACGATGTCGAACTTGGGACCGCGGAGCGTCCACCACGGGCGCGGCATGCGGCAGTTGGTGATCATGCCGTCGTACAGGACGTAGCGTGCGCCCAGCCGCTCGGCCCATTTGCCTTGGAAGTGGAACGGGCTGGTCGAGGTGAGGATGCCGGGACGGGCGTCGATCCGCATCTGGGTCTCGCCGGTTACGTCATAGAACTTCCCCTTCTCTTCCTCGATGAAGTACTCGACTTTGCTCGCCCACAGTTCTTCACCGCGCTCGAAGTGTTTGAAGTGGACACTCCCACGAGCTTCGAAGTATCGCGTCGACTCGTTGTAGTCGACCTCGTCGGCCCAGAGAATCATCTCGGCAGTCTCCAGGCGAACCTCTCCGCGCGCTTTTCGCAAAGGCCCTTCCACTTCCTGCTTAACAGACGTTATCTCGAAGAACTCGCGCGGTGGCGCGCCCGGCCGGACAGCCGGTCGATTTATCTGCGGTAACGCCTGTGGGGCAAAAAAGACACCAAAGGTAAAAAAAATCGTCCAATAGCCGCAAAGATCGTGACAAAACCAGCCGATTATGTTACGTAAGGGAGTGGACACCTTTAGTGATACGTGAAGGGCCTGACCGGAAGGTACCAATCGCGAAAGTAGCACGGAGAAAACATTCCCTGCAAGCGCGTTGTGGATCGCCAGCATGAACTGTTTATACTGCCAGCATTCGAATCCTGAAGATGAGCACCGCTGCCAGCGATGCGGACGGCGGCTTCCCGCCTCTGCGGCGCGTCCGGCTCCTGAGAATTATGTGAGCGCTTTCCAGGCGTCTCAGGCGACGGCGCTCGCGCTGGCTCCGTCCATCGCTCCCGAGCAATCCGGCGAATCCATCGCGGTGGCTCCACAACGGAAGCAGATTCCGCGGCAGACCCGTCTGTTCGCTGATCCCGACGGCGGCAAAGTGCTGCAATTTCCGTCCGCGGCAAAGCCTCACGAGCCGAGGCCGCGATCCCGCCGGCACGCTGCGCAGGCTCCGGATAGTCAAGCTTTTTTGGATTTTCTTCCGCCCGCTCCGCATGCGCCGCGAACGCTGAAGACAACGGTGGAGGCGGTCATTTACTGCGACGCGCCGGTGGCGACACCGACGCACCGCGCAGTCGGATTCGCGCTGGATTTCAGCATGGTCGGAATAGCGATCGGCGTGTTCCTGCTCACTTTCTACGGATGCGGCGGAGAATTTGGAAAGCTCAACACAGGAATGAGTCTCGGATTCGGCGGCGCTTTCCTCGCCATCGCGCTGTTCTACGGACTCCTGTGGGTCTTGACGGGATCTGAAACCGCGGGCGAACGCTGGACGGGTTTGCGGCTGATCAATTTCGACGGATCGCCGATCGACCGGCGCGAGCGCGCGATTCGCTACGCCGCGTCCTGCCTCAGCTTGTGCGCCGCGGGTCTGGGGATGCTCTGGTCGCTTGCCGATGAAGAGAGTCTGACTTGGCATGACCACATGTCCAAGACCTTTCCTACTATCCGATCGTAAAGCGTCTTTTCCTACGCCTTCGTCGAATTGAGATCAGTCCCACTCTTACCTGCCTTGCTCTTCTGAGCTTGTACGGTTGCGCAGGTGTTCTCACTTGGGCAGCGGATCCACGTTATGATGGCCGCAGCGCGGACGAGTTTCCTTGACGCAACAGTTCGGGTAGGTAGTACCAAGCTTAGGCTCTCCTTCTAATGATTTGAAGCAACGGCGCAAGCTGTGCGATTCTAGTTAGATCAATTTATTCGATCGCAGGGGCATCACTTTACAATGTTTTCGTAAACCTAGCGCTTGAGTATTGCGTCTAGGTCAATTCGTCCCTTTTGGGGAGAGGTGAGAATGGGGCTGCGGTTAGCTCTTTTAGCGGTGTTAACGACGACGGCAACTTGGGCTCAGACATGGGAAGTCTATCCGGTGGCTGGCTATTTGAGGCTCAGCAAGAAGGCAATCGGTTCGCCGAATTTTTCAGACCCGGAAACGGCGGACACTTCTCTCCACAGTCTGCAGCCGGCCTATGGCCTGCGACTGGCATTGAACACGTCGGATTATTACGGTCTCGAAGCGCACTATCTTCGCAGTAAGGCCCGGCTGGATACCAGGCTGATTCCAGCCGACGCCACCGCACGCGTGCCGCAATCAGGCAATCTCTGGCTGAACCAGCTTGGTGTGAACGGCGTCAGTTATTTCATGCCCAGAAGGTCGCGATTCCGTCCGTTCATGACAGCCGGCTTTCACGTCGCCAATTTCGGCAAGCCGCGCATTGCGGATTTCCCCGAGAGGAGCTCCCGGAAATTGGGACTCAATTATGGTGGCGGAGTCAAAATCCGGCTGTTCCAGAATGTGCGGTTTCGAATCGATGTACGCGATATTATCACGGGCGCGCCGTACGATCTACAAACATCCGCGTCAGGCACGTCCTTGTCGTCAGTAGGACGATTCCGGCAGCTTGAAGGCACGGTGGGCATCGGCTTCACATTCTAAGAAGCTGGGAGTGAGACGCGTGCGCGCAATCCTCCTAACGGCGAATCATCGAGCGCGATCGATCCCCCGTAGAGCTCGGCTAGTTCGCGGACGATCGCCAAGCCCAGGCCAGAGCCGGGGGCTGCTTCGTCGATTCGGACTCCTCGCTCTAAAACCACCGTTCGCAGAGCGCGATCTAAACCTGGTCCATCGTCATCCAGCGTGAGGACGAGCATGGTGTCGATGCGAGACGCTTCCAGGACGACTCTAGACTTCGCCCATTTGCACGCATTGTCCAGCACATTGCCGAGCATTTCGTCGAGATCTTCCCGTTGGACCCGAACGCAAAGTTGCGGAGCTATGGTTGACGAGATATCGAGCGCGCGGACGGCGTAGAGCTTCAACAGCGTACGTACCAGAGCATCGGCGCAGGAGCCCACGGGGCAGCGTGCGGCGCCGGTGGCTCCCGAAGCGGCGGCGCGAGCGCGGGCGAGATGATAGTTCACCTGGCGGGACATCCGCTCCACCTGTTGGACGATACTCTCCGCCAATTCGGGGCTTCCCGCGGCTTCGGCGCGATCGGCCTCCTGCGCCAGCAATGCGAGCGGAGTCTTGAGACCGTGCGCAAGGTCGCCCGCAGTGGCGATGGCGCGTTGAACGGCTTTCTCACGATTTTCGAGCAGCGCGTTCAGGTCGTCAATCAACGGCTGGACTTCGCTTGGGTATGCGCCCTCGACGCGTCGATTCTCGCCCTTGCGAACAGCCATCAGTTTTTCGCGCAAGCGCCGGAAGGGTGTCAGGCCCTGCCGTAATCCGAGAATTCCCGCGGCCATTAAAGCCAGACCTATGAGAACAGGTCCAACGGTGCGGAATCGAAAGGCGGCCGGAGCGACATGAATCACCATCACCGAAACGATGTGCATCAGCAGCAGCAATCCACTGGTCCATAGTAGCGATGCAAGAATCAATCTGGACCGAAGCGATCGCAGCATGGCTAAGGATTGTCTCCCGCGGAAGGTTCCCGCATGCGGTAGCCCATTCCGCGCACTGTTTCGATGAAGGACGCGCCGAGTTTGCGGCGGAGACGTGCGATGAAGACCTCGACGGTGTTGGAATCCCTGTCGAAATCCTGCGCGTAGATGTGCTCAGTGAGCTCGGTCCGCGACACGACTCGTCCGCAATGGTGCATCAGATAAGAGAGCACGCGGAACTCATGGCTGGTCAGCTTCACCGGGGCGCCGCCGACAGACACGCGAGCGGTGCGCGCGTCAAGAGCCAGCGCGCCGCACCGAAGTTCGGCATGGGCAAGCCCGCTTGTGCGGCGGATCAGAGCTCGAATGCGTGCAAGGACCTCTTCGATCCGGAATGGCTTGGCAACGTAGTCGTCCGCCCCGCCGTCGATCCCTTGTACTTTTTCATGCCAGCTTCCGCGGGCGGTCAAAATGAGCACGGGCGCGAAGATGCCCATTTCCCGCCACCGGCGAAGCAAGGTGAGTCCGTCTATTTTCGGCAGTCCGAGGTCGAGTACAACCGCGTCATACTGCTCCGTGTGGCTGAGGAAATCGGCCTCTTCCCCGTCGGCCGCGCAGTCGACGGCATAGCCGGCGTCGGTGAGCGCTTTCGCCAACTGCCGTGACAGGAGTTTTTCGTCCTCTACGACCAGAACCCGCAATTAGATCATTTATAGCGCAAGTCAGATGAACGGCGGATGAACGCACCGTTCAGGAACCGTTCAGCGGCGATGGATTAGAATTTGATCCATGCCTGTATTCGCAAACCTTGACTTTGGTTATCCATGGTGGCTTAGCTACGGCCACTTGCCCATCGTGGCTGTCGCCGTCTCAATATTGCTCCTGGGATATAAGCGCAAGTGGTCCAAGTGGCTGATGTTCTTACCGGGCATTCTATTGCTCTGGTCTAGCGCTGCATTTCTGGTGACGCGCTTCGCCTTCGACATCAATGGACAACCTGCATTGCCGACTCAGAATTTCTTCCGCTCCGGCGTGGGACGAGTCCTCGACATTGGGGCGGGTACCGGTAGATCGTCAATCATGGTGCTCGAGTCTCGTCCGCAAGCGACCCTTGTTGCGTTGGATCTCTTCGCTGAGTCCTTCGAACGGCATTTCGGGCCTGGCCAGAGTCCGCAGCAGAGGCTGCTTGCAAACCTAAAAGCCGCGGGCGTGGAGCAGCGCGCCACAATCACGACCGCTGACATGCGCAAACTTCCATTCGAACCCGCCGCTTTCGATGCAATAGTCAGCGCGTATGCGATCGATCACCTCAATCGCCAGGGAAGCAGTCAAGCCCTCGCCGAAGCTGCGCGAGTAGTGAAACCTGGCGGAGATTTTCTGCTGATACTGGTCGGCAAAGAACCGTGGGCTCAATTCGCCTTCGGCCCGCTACTCGCGCACGGTGGTTTTCGCGGCGCGGCCTGGTGGACCGCACGCCTCGAGGAAGCGGGTTTTAAAGTCCTTGAGCAAGGAACACGTCCGGCAACACTTTACCTTCTCGCGCGAAAAGCTTAAGTTCTCAGGTCATTCATGATTTGTCCGGTGGAGTGGTCCACGGGCGGTCGTGACGGCGTTGAAGGATCAGGCAGTAGTAAAGACAGCAGAGACGGATGGCCGGGGCCGCTATGTCATTTTGCTCGCTCCGGGAACGTATGGGATACGCGTGGGCGCGAAGGATTCGCGCCGCACGAGAACGCACAGTAACGCTCGACATACCGCCGACAATTCGCGTGGACACCGAGAAGGTCACCGTCGCCGATACGGCCAAAGTGGATCTGGACCCGGCGAGCAATGCCGGGGCGCTCGTGTTTAGGGGGCGAGCTCGCCTCTGTTTGGAAGGTCGACCTCGCTTGCAGGTGGAGGCGGCGGAGTGGCGGGAACTGGCGCACCGAGCTGCAGGTCAGGTTTAGTTTTTAACACAATCGAGGTTGCTGAAGCT
>Ga0075421_100003171_pt1 | contig 19655 bp, 19 predicted proteins | sample SoiMetdeltSBSDD5_FD_75292 | JGI IMG/M metagenome (GOLD analysis project Ga0075421, IMG submission 75292) | Bulk soil microbial communities from a Populus tree surrounding site in Tennessee, USA - Soil MetaG P. deltoides SBSDD5 | ecosystem: Environmental > Terrestrial > Soil > Tree plantation... | reverse complement strand
GCAGCCACCACCTGGGCGATCCCGCCCCCCATCTGACCCGCCCCGACCACCAGCACGTGCTCGAACACCATCGCGCGGGAGGCTAGCGTCAGGGGATGGCGAACGTGCGCCCGGCGACGGCGCGCGACGGCGACGCGGTGGGTCGCGTTCAGTTCGAGTCGTGGCGCGCGGCATGCGCGGGGCTACTTCCCGAAGAGGCGGTCGCCGGGTTCGACATCGAGGCACGCCAGGCCACTGTCGCGGGAGTGGCTGGCACAGATGCCCGCCACGCGCTTCGGCGGACCGGCCAGCGAGCTCTTCGTGGCCGAGCTCGACGGCGACGTCGGGTTCGCGAACGTCGGTGAGTCGCGAGACGAGGCCGGGGAGGGCGAGCTCTACACGATCTACGTCGATCCGTCGTGCTGGGGTCGAGGCGTGGGCCGCGCGCTGATGGAGCGTGCGAGGAGGCGTTTGCGGGCGCCGGGTTCCGGGAGGCGATCCTGTGGGTGCTCGAGGGAACGCGCGCGCGGAGCGCTTCTATGGCTTGCGCCGGACGGACGGAGCATGGCCGCAAGGAGGACGAGTTCCAGGGAAGCGGAGGTCGTCCAGCTCCGCTACCGCAAGTCCCTGGCCTAGGGCTCGGGCGCGCCGGGCAGCTGCGGCCGCAGGCCGCGCCGGAGGCGGTAGCTCGCGAAGAGCAGGACGAGGCCCAGGATGACGATCCCGATCCCGACCTTGATCGTGCCGCCCCGTGGCTCACCGCCGGCGGCCACGAGCTCCCCGGGGTCGACGACGCTGCACCGAGTGCCCAGCCACTCGCCGTCCGGCATCTTCATCAGCAGAAGGCCGATCGTCTGCGCCTCGTGCACCTCGAGGTCGCAGGCGGTGCCGCTCGGGCTCCGCACGTCGACGCGTCGTCCGACGTCGCCCTTCACGCGCTGCTCGACCTCGAACGTGAGGACCCGCCGGGTCGGCGACGAGAGCGCATTCTTCGAGTCGACGAGACGGGCGACGACCGCGGCGTCTGCGGCATCGAGGCGCTCCTTCATCGACCCCTCCGCGCACACGCAGGCGGCCGCCGCGCCGGCGAACGCGAGCGCCGAGAGCACGAGCATCCCGGCGACCGCCGCGACCGCGGCGCCGATCCGAAAACGGAAGGTCAACAGGCCCAAGTTACAAGTTGTCACTTGGGCCACGCCTCAGGCGGTCTGCCCCCGGAGCGCACGGGAGGGCCGGTCTGGAGCCTCAAGTTACAACTTGTAACTTGGGAGTTCCCTCAGCCAGGAAGCGGCCGCGTCGGCGGTCGTGACGTCAGACCTCGATCAGGAGCGCGTCGCCCTGCCCGCCGCCCGAGCAGATCGCCGCGAGCCCGAGCCCGCCGCCCTGGCGACGGAGCTCGTGCACCATCGTCGTCACGATGCGCCCGCCCGAGGCGCCGATCGGGTGCCCGAGCGCGACCGCCCCGCCGTTCACGTTCACGATCGCCTCGTCCGCCCCCAGCATCCGGGTCGAGTTCTTCGCGACCGAGGAGAACGCTTCGTTGATCTCGACGCGCTTCACGTCGCCGATCGCCTTCCCCGCCCGGGCGAGCGCCTGCTCGCCCGCGCGCGCAGGCGTGCGTGCGAGGTACGCGAAGTCGTCTGCCACGTAGCCCTGCGCGAGGATCGTCCCCAGCGGCTCGAGTCCGCGGCGCGCCGCGAGCTCCTCGGAGCAGACGATCACGCACGACGCGCCGTCGTTGACGCCGGGAGCGTTGCCGGCTGTCGTCGTGCCCTCGGGGTCGAAGACCGGCTGGAGCGCGGCGAGCTTCTCGAGCGTCGTGTCCCGCCGGATGCCCTCGTCCGCCGTCACGTCGCCGACGGGCACGATCTCGTCGTCGAACCTGCCCTCGTCCTGGGCGGCCGCCGCGCGCTCGTGCGACCGGAGCGCCCACTCGTCCTGCTCCTCGCGCGTGATCCCGAGCTCGCGCGAGACCTTCGAGGCCTGCTGCACCATGTGCAGCCCGTCGAAGGTGGAGGTCAGGCCGTCGAAGACCATGTGGTCGACGACCTCCCCGTTGCCGAGCCGGTAGCCGAAGCGGGCCTTGGGCAGGAGGTACGGCGCGTTCGACATCGACTCCATCCCGCCCGTCACGACGAGCTCGTGGCCGCCGGCGCGGATCATCAGATCGGCGATCTCGAGCGCGCGAATCGAGGACGCGCATACCTTGTTGATCGTGTCCGCGGGGACCTCCTTCGGGATCCCGGCCGCGACTGCAGCCTGGCGCGCAGGAGCCTGGCCGGCCCCGGCCTGGAGTACCTGGCCCATGATCACGTACTCGACCTCGCCGCCCTCCAGGCCGACACGCTCGAGCGCCGCGCGGATCGCCGTCGCGCCGAGCTCCGTCGCCGGCGCCTGCGCGAGGCCGCCGCCGAGCCGCCCGAACGGCGTCCGCACCGCGGAGACGATAACCGATCGGCCCATCGAGGCCAGCCTACACTCGGCGTGTGCGCGTCCTGATGGTCGACAACTACGACTCGTTCACCTACAACCTCGTCCACCTGCTCGAGGAGCTCGGCGCGGAGGTCGTCGTCCGTCGCAGCGACGAGATCTCGCCCGGCGAGGCGGCGTCTCTCGCCCCGGACCGGCTCGTAGTCTCTCCCGGCCCGGGCCGGCCGGCGGGGGCGGGCCGGTCACTAGAGCTCATCGAGGCCCTCGGCCCGACCGTCCGCACGCTCGGCGTCTGCCTCGGCCATCAGGCGATCGTCGAGGCGTACGGCGGCGAGGTCGGTCCGGCCCGTGCGCTCGTGCACGGAAAGGCGAGCCGCGTCCTCAACGACGGCCGCGGCGTGTTCGCGGGGCTGCCGGCGGAGATCGACGCCGGCCGCTATCACTCGCTTGCGACGACGCGGGTGCCCGAAGTGCTCCACGTCACCGCGCGCACCGAAGACGGCGACGTCATGGGCATCCGCCACCGTTCCCATCCGGTCGAGGGCGTGCAGTTCCACCCGGAGAGCATCCTCACCCCCGAGGGGCCGCGAATGATCGCGAACTTCCTCTTCCGCGCACACCCCTGAGCGTCCGCTTCGCGGCCCCATCGTGGCGCACCGTCGACCGCGCGCCAGTTCGAGGCGGACGGTCCCCCGTCGGCGTCAGTCGGCCGGGCCGACCTTGACGAGCATCTTCCCGATGTTCTCGCCGCGAAGCAGGCCGAGGAAGGCGCGCGGGGCGTTGTCGATCCCCTCGACGACGGTCTCGCGGTAGCGGAGCCTGCCCTCCCGCACCCACTCGGACGCTCGCTCGAAGAACTCGGGGTACCGGTCGTAGTGGTCGGTGATGATGTACCCCTGGATCCGCAGCCGCTTCGTCACCACCATGAACATGTTCCGCGGGCCGGGGCTCGGCTCGACGTCGTTGTACCGGGAGACGGAGCCGCACGCGGCGACGCGGCCGTACGTGTGGAGCGCGCCGATCGCGGCCTCGAGGTGATCCCCGCCGACGTTGTCGAAGTACACGTCGATCCCCTCGGGTGCCGCCTCGGCGAGAGCCTCGCGTACCGGCTGCTCGCGGTAGTTGAAGGCGGCGTCGAAGCCGAGCTCCCGGAGCCACTCGATCTTCGCGGCCGAGCCGGCGCTGCCCACGACACGGCAGCCCGCGATCTTCGCCATCTGACCCGCAGCGCTTCCCACCGCCCCGGCCGCCCCCGACACGAAGACCGTCTCGCCCTCCTGCGGCTGCCCGAGCTCGAAGAGCCCGTAGTACGCGGTCAGGCCCGGCATCCCGAGCACGCCCAGGAAGCTGGAGACGGGCGCGACAGCGGAGTCGATCCTCCGCATGCCCGAGCCATCGGAGAGCGCCCACTCCCGCCAGCCGAGCCCGTGGACGACCCAGTCACCCTCCGCGTAGCGGTCGTTCCGCGAGCGCTCGACGCGCCCGACCGCCCCGCCCACCATCGGCTCGCCGAGCGTGAACGGGGCGACGTACGAGCGCACGTCGTTCATGCGCGGGCGCATGTACGGGTCGACCGAGAAGTACGCGTTGCGGACGAGGAGCTGGCCCTCGCCCGGCTCCGGGATCGGCGTCTCCGCGAGCTCGAACAGGTCCTCGCCCGGGAACCCCTTCGGGCGGGCGACGAGGCGGATCTCGCGCGACACGCCGTCCACGGCTCGATGATATTGAGAGACCGATGCAGTCGCTGAAGGGGCAGCTCCTGGTCGCGGGCCCGAGCCTCCTCGACCCCAACTTCCGGCGTACCGTCGTCCTGGTCGGGGAGCACACGGACGAGGGCGCCCTCGGCGTCGTCCTCAACCGCGCGTCCGAGGCCACCGTCGAGGACGCGGTGCCGGAGCTCTCGGCGCTGATCGACGACGAGGAGCTCGTGCACGTGGGCGGCCCGGTGCAGCCCTCCGCGATCGTCGTCGTCGCCGACTTCGCCGACCCCGAGCAGGCGGGCGCGCTCATTCTCGACTCCGTCGGCTTCCTGCCAGCCGAGGTCGACCCGGACGCGATCGGCGAGCTCCGCCGCGCACGCGTCTTCGCCGGGTACGCGGGCTGGGGGCCGGGGCAGCTCGACGAGGAGCTCGACGAGGGCTCGTGGATCGTCGCGCCGGCGCTCGCCGAGGATGTCTTCACGGGCGACCCGGAGGAGCTCTGGAGCGAAGTCCTCCGCCGGAAGGGAGGCCCGTTCGAGGTGCTGGCGCTGATGCCGCCGGACCCGTCCGCAAACTGAGCGCAGGAGCGGACGACGCGGCCGGCTGGCACGCACGTTTTCGAGTTGGAGCTCGGGCGCTCGGCGTTCGCTGCCCGGCGTTAGGGTCGCGTCGTGAGGATCGCGTACGTCGTCGACGTCCACGGGCGGTTCGAGGCGGTCGCGAACGCGGTCGCCGCGACGGGGCCGGTCGACGTCCTCGTCGTCGGCGGCGACATCACGACGTTCGGCACGCCCGACGATGCGGAGCGGGCGATCGAGAGCTGGCGCCCGCTCGCGCCGACGCTCCTCGCCGTCGCGGGGAACTGCGACTCGGCTTCGATCGACGAGCGGCTCGTCGAGCTCGGGGTCTCCGTCGACGGCCGCGCAGCGATCGTGGACGACGTCGGCTTCGCCGGGGTGTCGGCCGCGCCGCTCTCGCCCCTCGACACGCCGCACGAGCTCCCGGACGATGAGCTCGGCGCGCGGGCGGCGCTCGGTCTCCGTGAGATCGCGGAGTGCCGCGTGCGGGTCTTCTGCCCGCATGCTCCCCCGCACGGGACGGCCTGCGACCGGCTGCGCTCCGGGGAGCACGTCGGCAGCGAGGCACTCCGGGCACTCGTCGAGCGCGAGCAGCCCCACGTCGTCCTCTGCGGGCACATCCACGAGGCCCGGGCGACCGATCGCCTGCGCGGCTCGCAGGTCGCCAACCCCGGCCCCGCCGCAGCCGGTCACTACGCGCTGGTGGATGTCGGCGAGAACGTCACCGTCACCCTCGACCATGCTCTGTAACACTGCACCCGAGCTTCGACCGCGGAGGTGAACGCATGGCTACGACGGCGTTGGACGTCGAGCATCTCGAGGCGCTCGCGACGGCCTGCTCGGGGACGCTGCTGCGCCCCACGGACAGAGGCTACGAGGAGGCGCGCCGCGTCCACAACGGCCTCGTCGACAAGCGCCCCGCGGTCATCGTCCGCTGCCATGGCGTCGCGGACGTCGCCGACGCGATCCGCTTCGCACGGGACCAGGGTCTCGAGATCTCGGTGCGCGGCGGCGGCCACAACGTCGCCGGAAGGGCCGTCGCCGACGGTGGTCTCATGATCGACCTCGCGGAGATGAAGGGGATCCACGTCGACCCGGTCGCGCGGACCGTGCGCGCGCAGGGCGGTGTGAACTGGGCCGAGTTCAACCGCGAGACCGCCGTCCACGGCCTCGCGGTGACCGGCGGCGCGATCTCGACGACCGGGATCGCCGGACTGACGCTCGGCGGCGGGCTCGGCTGGCTCATGGGGGTCCACGGGCTGGCCGCCGACAACGTCCGTTCGATCGAGCTCGTGACGGCCTCGGGCGACGTCCTCAACGTCACAGCGGAGTCGGAGCCCGACCTGTTCTGGGCCCTACGCGGAGGAGGCGGCAACTTCGGGGTCGCGGTCTCCTTCGAGTACGGGCTCCACCCGCTCCGCGACGTCGTCGGCGGTCTCGTCGCCCATCCGTTCGCGGCGGCGGGAGAGGTCCTCCGCTTCTACCGCGAGCTCACCGCCTCGTCGCCCGACGAGCTGACGGTGTTCGCCGGCCTCGTGCACGCACCCGACGGGTCGGGCGTGAAGCTCGCGGTGATGGCGGTCTGCCACGCAGGAACGCCGGAGCAGGCCGAGGAGGACCTTGCGCCGATTCGCTCCTTCGGCCAGCCGATCCTCGCCGACATCGGCCCGATGCCGTACCCGGTCATGAACACGCTCCTCGACGCCGGCTATCCGAGAGGAGCGCTCAACTACTGGAAGACCAGCTTCGTGGATGCGCTCGACGACGGGTTCATCGACACCGCGATCGAGCGCTTCTCGACGACGCCCTCGCCGATGAACGCCATCCTGCTCGAGCACTACCACGGCGCGGTGACGAGGATCGGGGCGGCCGAGACCGCCGTTCCGCACCGCGAGGCGGGCTACAACATGCTCATCCCCACCGTCTGGCTCGATCCTGACGACACCGAGGCGAACATCGCCTGGACCCGCGAGACGGTCGAAGCCCTGAAGCCGTACTTCGCGGCGCGTCGCTGGCTCAACTATCTGGGCGACGACGACGGCGACGACGCGGTCCGGGCAGCCTACGGGCAGAACTACGAGCGTTTGCTCGAGGTCAAGCGCCGCTACGACCCGGAGAACGTCTTCCACCTCAACCACAACCTCGACCCGTCCCGCAGCTAGTCTCGCGCCGGCGTGGCCGGAGTCGCAGCAACGGTCTCGAGCCTGCCGCGTACCGCGATTCTGCGCGCGGCGGAGAGCCCGTTCCTCCAGCGTCTCGTGCGGCGCTACGGCATGCGGCTCGGGGCGGCACGCTTCGTCGCCGGCGAGACCCTGGATGAGTGCGTCGCCGTCCTCCGAGAGCTGAACGCGGCCGGCCTGCGTGCGAACACGACCCTGCTCGGGGAGGCGATCCTCGACCCGGACGGAGCTGCCCGGGTCGCGGCCGAGTACGAGCACGTCCTCGATCGCCTGGCCGCGGAGCAGCTCCGCGCCAACGTCGCGCTCAAGCTCACCCACCTCGGCCTCTCGTTGGACGAGGACCTGGCCGCGCGCAACCTCGAGCGCGTGGTCGCGCACGCGGGCACGCTCGGGTCGTTCGTCCGCATCGACATGGAACAGTCGGTGTACGTCGACGCGACACTCCGCCTCTACGAGCGGCTGCGAGCAGCAGGCCACGCGAACGTCGGCACCGTCCTGCAGTCGTACCTCCGGCGCTCGCCCGCCGACCTCGAGCGCCTCCTGCCGCTGCAGCCGAACCTTCGCGTCGTCAAGGGGGCTTACCTCGAGCCCGCATCGATTGCGCTGCCCGAGAAGCGCGACGTCGACCTCGCGTACGTGCGCCTCGTCGAGCGCGGCTTGCGCGGCGGCGCCTACGTCGCCGTCGCGACGCACGACGAGCGCATCATCCGCCACGTCCGGGCGTTCGCCGCGCGGGAGGGCGTGCCCGGCGACCGCTACGAGTTCCAGATGCTCTACGGCGTGCGGCCCGCGCTCCAGCGGAGCCTCGCCGGGCAGGGTTACGAGGTGCTCGTGGCGACGCCGTACGGGCCGGACTGGTACCCGTACCTGATGCGCCGTCTCGCGGAACGTCCCGCAAACCTCGTGTTCTTCCTGCGCAATCTCGTCCGTCGATGAGCCGCGTCCCGGAGCGCGCGGAGGTCGTCGTCGTCGGCGGCGGTGTCATCGGTACGAGCTCGGCGTTCCACCTCGCGGAGGCGGGGATCGACGTCCTGCTGCTCGAGAAGTCGGAGCTCGCGTCCGGCTCGACGAGCCGCGCGGCCGGGGGCGTCCGGGCGCAGTTCTCCGACCCGCTCAACATCGCGCTCGGGCTGCGCAGCCTGGAGGCGTTCGCCCGGTTTCCCGAGCGGCCAGGAGCGGAGATCGACCTGAGGCAGGTCGGCTACCTCTTCCTGCTCGATCGCGAGGAGGACGTCCGCGCGTTCGAACGTGGGGTCGAGGTGCAGAACGCACACGGCGTGCCCAGCCGCTTCGTCTCGCTCGAGGAGGCGCAGCGCATGTCCCCGCTGGCCGGGCTCGACGGCGTGCTCGCGGCGACCTTCTCGCCGCTCGACGGCCACGCCAGCCCGGAGGCAGTCGTGCAGGGCTACGCGGCGGGCGCGCGCCGACAGGGGGCGACGGTCGTCACGGGCTGCGCGGCAACCGGGATCGACGTGCTCGACGGAGAGATCCGCGCCGTGGAGACGGACGGCGGGCGGGTCGAGACGGCGACGGTCGTCTGCGCAGCGGGCGCGTGGTCGCCGAGCATCGCGGGCATGGTCGGCCTCGACCTGCCGGTCGAGCCCGTCCTGCGCGAGATCGGCTTCACCGCTCCCGCGCCGGATCTCCCGGAGCAGATGCCGCTGACCGTGGACTTCACGAGCGGCCTCTACTTCCACCGCGAAGGCCCCGGCCTTCTCTTCGGCATGGCCGATCGCGAGCAGGCCGCCGGGTTCGACGCGCCCTCGGATCCCGACTGGCTCGAGGACGTGACCGGGGTGGCCGAGCGGAGGCTGCCGCGGCTCCTGGAGCTGGGCCTCGCGGGGGGCTGGAAGGGCTACTACGAGGTGACGCCCGACCACAACGCGCTGATCGGCGAAGCCCCCGGCGTCGCCCGCTTCCTGTACGCGACGGGCTTCTCGGGCCACGGCTTCCTGCAGGGCCCGGCAGCCGGCGAGATCGTCCGCGACCTCGTCCTCGGGCGAGAGCCGTTCGTCGACGTCGCACCGCTCGCGGTCGAGCGCTTCGCGCGAGACGCACCGAGGCCGGAGCACAACGTCATTTGAGCCGACCTGACACACTCGTCTTCGTCCCCGCCTGGAACGAGGAGCTGAACCTTCCGGCCGTCCTCGACGAGCTCGCCGCAGGCTTGCCTCACGCCGACGTCCTCGTCGTCGATGACGGGTCGACCGACGCCACGGCCGACGTCGCACGCGCACGGGGAGCGGCGGTGCTGTCGTTCGGTCACAACCGGGGGCTGCGCGAAGGTATCGCCGCCGGCTACGGGTACGCACGGGACCACGGCTACGCCTACGTCGGCCGGGTCGACGCCGACGGACAGCATCCCGTCGACGAGCTCCGCCGGCTGCTCGAGCGGGTTCGCGAGGGCTCCTGCGACGTCGCCGTCGGCTCGCGCTTCGCCGAGGGGGACGGGTACGAGGCTTTCCGCTACGAGCCCACCGCCGCGCGCAAGCTCGGGACGGCGGTGCTCCGACGAGCGATGCACGCCGCACTCGGCCGGCCTTTCCGGGACCCCACGAGCGGCATGTACGCGGCGACTGCGGCCGCGATGCCGATCCTCGCCCGTCCGTACGAGAGCGGCGCTCCGGAGGTCGAGTCGCTCCTGCGACTCCGGGAGGCGGGGCTGCGGGTCTCGGAGGTCCCGGTGCACATGCGCGAGCGCGCGGGCGGAGAGTCGAAGCTCCGCGGACGTCGAGCGGTCGAGCTCGTGCTCACCGTCGCGGCCACCCTCCTGCTCTACCGCTTCCTGCGACGGCGGCGGGGCGGGCTGACATGACCGCCAGGCGGCTCGTCGTCGTGCTCGGGTACTCCGGCCGGCGAGCGGGAGCGAGCGACGAGCTGCACGAGATCTGCGTCGCACGGCTCAGGCGTGCGGAGCGGGAGGCGCGGCCGGACGACGTCGTCCTCCTCTCCGGCAGGGCGCGCGCCGGACGGGGCTCCGAGGCGGACCTGATGGCGCGCGGCTGGACGGGGGCTCCGGCCGAGCTCGTGCTCGATCGCACCGCCGCCTCGACGTACGGCAACGCGGTCGCCACGGCGGCGCTGGTGCGCTCGCTCGCCCCCGACGAGGTCGTCGTCGTGACCTCGAGCTGGCACGCGCGTCGCGCCTCCGCCCTCGTCCGGGCCGCGATGCGGGGCTCGGCGACCCGCGTGGTCTCCGCCAGCGCGGGCTCCCCTCGCTCCCTCCGGGCGTCGCTGCGCGAGCTCGCCTGCTGGACGCTCGTCCCCCTCCAGCGGCCGCTCCTCGGACGGGCGGGACGGGCGCGGTCGACCGCTGCTAGGGTCGGCCCGTGAAACCGGCTCGGACGCTTCTCGTCGTGCTCGTCTCCGTGCTCGCACTCGTCGCCGCCGGCTGCGGCGGTGGCGACGACGAGCCCCAGGCCACGGCAACCGACGAGTGGGTGGACGGTCTCTGCACGGCCATCACGACGTGGCAGGACTCCCTGCAGGAGACGGGCGACGATCTGCAGAGCCTGAGCTCGTTCTCCCGGGACAGGCTCGACCAGGCAGCCGACGACGTAGGAGATGCGACGAGCAGGCTCCGCGACGACATCGACGACCTCGGTACGCCGGAGACGGAAGCCGGGGAAGAGGCAAAGCAAGCGGTCGACGACTTCTCCTCGACCGTCGACCGCGAGAGCGCCGAGATCGAGGACACGATCGACGGGGTCTCGGGGCTGACCGACGTTCCCGGAGCGGCCCAGGACGTCGCCACCTCCCTCTCGTCGATGTACGGGGCGCTCTCCACGATGCTCGCGTCGATCCGCACCGGGGATGCGCAGGACGAGCTCGAGAGCGCGTTCGAGAGCTCCGCCGCCTGCGACGAGCTCAGGAACTGACCACGGGAGCGCCGGTCGCGCGTGCTCCCGCATGCTCGAGGTACCGGTGCACCTGGTGGATCACGACCGACCCCTCGCCGACCGCCGACGCCACGCGCTTGACCGACCCGGCGCGGACGTCCCCGATCGCGAAGACGCCCGGGAGCGACGTCTCGAACATGTGCTCCCCAGCGCCCGTGAGGACGAACCCGTGGTCGTCGCGGGCGATCGCGTCCGGCAGCCACGCAGTCCGCGGCTCCGCTCCGATCAGGACCCAGAGCGCATCGGCGGGCACCGTGGACGTCCCGCCCGCTGCATCCTCCAGCTCGAGGCGCTCGAGCCTGTCCTCCCCGGTTCCGCCGATCGCCCTCGTCCCGAACCGGACGGAGACGTTCGGCTTGGACTCGATCTCTTCGATCAGGTAACTGGACATGCCCGCCTCGAGCGACGAGCCGCGGCAGAGCAGGGTCACGCCGGCCGCGTATGCGCTCAGGTGCACGGCAGCCTGTCCCGCCGAGTTCGCACCACCGACGACGTAGACGTCGCCTCCGGTGTACTGGCCCGCGTCAGCCGGCGAATAGCCGTAGAACACGCCCCTGTCGACGAGCTCCTCGAGCGCGGGCACTCCGAGCCGCCGGTACTCGACGCCGACCGCGAGGACGACGCTCCGCGCCTCGACCTCGGTGCCGTCCGAGATCGAGGCGACGTGAACCCCGTTGTCGCTGCGGAGCGCCACGACCTCGCGGGACACGAGGAACTCGGTCCCGAACACCCACGCCTGCTGGTAGGCGCGGTTCGCGAGCTCGCGTCCGGTGACGCCTCGCTGGAAACCGAGGTAGTTGCGGATGCGCGCGCTCGTCAGCGCCTGGCCTCCGAGCTGGCGGTGCTCGACGACGAGCGCGCGCAGTCCCTCCGAGGAGGCGTACACGGCCGCCGCCAGCCCGGCTGGGCCGGCGCCGACGACGAGCACGTCGAACGTGCCGGGCTCGACGAGGCCCGTCGGCGCATGGAATCCGTGCCGCGCCAGCTCCTCGCTCGTCGGGTCGACGAGGACGCTGTCGTCCGGAAGCACGACGACCGGAAGGTCCGTCTCCGGCTGGCGGCAGGTGTCGAGCAGCCGGCGCGCCTCCTCCGACCCGCGCTCGAGGAACGCGTGCGGCACGCCGTGGCGCGCGAGCATGTTCCGGAGCTCGTAGCCCTTCGCCGATCGCAGGTCGGCGACGACCGTGAGCTCGGCCCGGCCCTCGGTCGCCCTCCGCCACTCCTGCAGGAACTCGGAGACGACGCGGTGGAAGAGCTCGTCCGGGCTCGTCCACGGCTTGAGGACGTAGTAGTCGATGTGCCCGAAGGTCATCGCCGTGCGAATCGCCTGTGCTGTCTCGGCGTCCGCCCAGCCGCCCCACGGGATCAAGAGCGCCCGTCTCGCGCGCGGGTGCAGGCGGCTGACGCGCTCGAGGAGCTCCTCGGCCATGAGCCCTTCCGACCCACGCGCGGCGAGCACGATGGCGACCCGGCCGCCCTCGCGGCGCAGCCTCTCGAGCTGCTCCAGCGCGTCCTCCGTGGACGGGCTGCAGACGAGCATGTAGTCGCGCTGGTAGCGCTGTAGCTCCTCCGTCAGGCGCTCGAGCGCGCTCGTGTCCGGCTCGACGGCGACGATGAGCGGGCGCTCGTCCGGGGGCGTGGTCACGCGGGTGCGCGCTCCTGCTCCGTCACGAACGCCGCGAGCCTCCACTCGCCGTCGAGCCCCTTGAACGTGTGCATGCCCCGGTCCTGAAACCCGAGCCCCGCCGCCCCGGCCAGCGCGCGCGTGATCTCGGACACGAGGATCTCGTCCCGACCGGCCGTCGCCATGATCCTCGCCGTCTCGTGGACTGTCACACCGCGCACGTCGGCGCCGACGAGCTCGACCTCCCCGACATGGACGCCCGCCCGGATGTGGATCCCGGCGCTCTGCGCGCGCCGACGGATCGCTGCCGCGCAGTGGAGCGCGCGCGCCGGCCCGTCGAACGTCGCCAGCACGCCATCGCCGGTGGTCGCCACCTCGCGTCCTCCGAAGCGCTCGAGCTCCGCCCGTGCGGCCTCGAAGTGCTCCGACAGGAGCTGGCGCCAGCGAGCGTCACCGAGCTCGGCGACGCGCGCCGTCGAGTCGACGAGGTCGGTGAGGAGGAGCGTCGCGAGGACGCGGCTGTGGATCCCCGTCGGGAAGCCCGCCCAGGCCCGGATTCCCGACCACTCGACCTGGACGCACGGCTCGTCCCCGACGGTGTAGCCGTCGTGCCCGGGCGGGATGTCGAAGACGTCTCCCGGCCCGATCTCCAGGTGTGTGCCGTCGGAGAAGTCGACTCCCAGCCTCCCCGAGATGACGAACCCGACGTGACGGGCCTGGCACCAGTCGCCGCCGATCGTCGGGCGCATGTCCTCCGACCAGCGCCAGCCCGGCTGCGAGACGAGCTCGCCGACCGTGAGGTCGCCGAGCTCGAGGATCCGCGAGCGGATCCTCGGGAACTCGACGACGTCGTCAGGCTTCTCGAAGCTCTTCGACAGGAAGTCCGCCATCGGCGGCCCTAACGGGCCGAGACGGTGTCCCCGACGTCCGCGAGCGCGCGGAGCGCCTGGGCGAGCGCGATCGGAAGCGTGGCGAGGAAGATCGCGATCGGGCCGCCGATCAGCAGCACGCCGATCGTCTGCCAGAAGCCGTCGACCTCGAAGGCCCAGATGATCGTCCCCACCGCGGCCATGATCACGCCGAGGATCCCCATGATGGTGAGGACCAGGGCCCAGAAGCGAAGCGTCCCGTACTGCGTCATCTCGACCTCCCGAGGTGGTTGCGTACCGGCGAGTCTACGCCAGTGCAGGAGCGCTCACGACGCCGTGCGAGACCCCTGGCCGGCCGCGCCCGCGTGGATCGCGCGGACGGTGTCGATCGTGTCCGCCTCGTCCGCGCGCTTGTCCGGCCGGTACCCCTTCACACGCGCGAACCGCAGCGCCAGCCCACCCGGGTAGCGGGAGCTCGCCTGCACGCCGTCGAACGCGATCTCGACGACGAGCTCGGGGCGCACGTGGACAACGTGACCCTCGCGGCCGATCTCGAGCTCCAGCAGCCGCTCCGTCTGCCAGGCGAGCAGCTCGTCCGTCATCCCCTTGAACGTCTTTCCCAGCATCACGAACCCACCTGCCGGGTCGCGGGCGCCGAGATGGATGTTCGACAGCTTCCCGCGCCGTCTCCCACTCCCCCACTCGGCCGCGAGGACGACGAGGTCGAGCGTGTGCGCGACCTTCACCTTCAGCCAGCCAGCGCCGCGGCGGCCGGCCTCGTACGGCGCGTCGAGCGACTTCACCATCACACCCTCGTGCCCGTGCGCGAGGGCGTCGGCGAGGAAGCGCGCGCCCTCGTCGGCGTCGTCGGTCTGGACCCTCGGCACGCGGAGCGCATCGGGAAGCACCGCTTCGAGCGCCGCGAGCCGCTCGCCGGCCGGCCGGTCGAGCAGGTCCTCGCCGTCGAGATGCAGGCAGTCGAAGAAGAACGCCGAAAGCGGGACCGCCTCCCGCAGCCGCTCGACGTCGACGCGGCTCCCGAAGCGGCTCATCGTCACCTGGAACGCCTCCGGTCGCCCGTCCGCCTTCAACGCGATCGCCTCGCCGTCGAGGATCGCCGCCTCCACCGGCAGGTCCCGGACCCGCTCGACGAGCTCCGGGACGCGGTCGGTGATGTCTGCGAGGTTGCGCGTGAAGAGGCGGACGTCGTCGCCCAGGCGGTGCGCCTGGAGGCGGACGCCGTCCAGCTTCCACTCGAGCGCCGCCGGGTGCGCACGCTCCAGCGCTTCGCCGACGTCGTCTGCCGTCTGCGCGAGCATCGGTTGGATCGGACGGAGCACCTCGAGCCGGAAGCGCGCGAGCGCGTCCGGGCCACCGGCGAGCGCTGCCTCCGCCACCTCGCCCAGATCGCCCGACAGCATCAGCGCGCGGCGAACGGCCGCCGCCGGGAGCCTGGCCGCCTTCGCGACGGCGTCCGTCATCACGCCCTCGAGCGCCCCCTGGCGCAGGCCACCGAGGAGCAGGCCGGTGAGGAAGTCCTGCTCGCCCTCCGTCGCCCGGCCGAAGAGAGCCTCGAGCTCCTCGCGGCGCCTGGCCTGCGAGCCGGCCCCGCGGATCTCCGCGATGAGCGCGAGCGCCGCGTCGACCTCGAGCAGCTCGAGCGACGGCTCCCCGGCGGGAGGCGGGACCTCGCGCAGCGCGGCCCAGCCGACGCCGATCGTCCCCTGCGGGAGGACGCCCGACAGATACGAGACGCCCGGGCGAACCTCCGCAGGCGCCGCCTGCGCGAGGCACTCGGCGAGGCGGGCGACCTTTGCCAGGCGCGACGACGTGGCGGCCACGTCCGCCGATGCCCGCGCGATCTCGGCGAGGAGCATGTCCGTACTCTGGCAGCGCGAGCTCGATCGTTGAGGGCACGATCTCGCGCGTCCGGATGCGCGATCTGGCGCGTCCGCGCCGCTCCCGCCCGGGATGCAGGCCGCGAAGCGGCCTCGGGTGTGCACTTCGCGGAGCGCCCAGCTCACGCTCCGGAGCTGGACGGTCTCGCGCCATCAACCATCAGGCGTCGTGAGCTGCAGCAGCTCCTCGCGATCGGAGCCGCCGGAGACGCCGAGCGTGAGCACGGGGCCGACGCCCGGCGCGTACAGCTTGTACTCGAGGACCTTGGGCTCGAGCGGGGTGAAGTCCTTCGTGAGGAGCACGTCCGTGAAGGACCCGTACGGGACCTCTGCCTGCTCGGACAGGCTGAGCACCTCGGCGGCGTCCTCGGCCTCGCCGGCGTAGTACTCCTGTCGGTACGTCATCCCTGCCTCGGGCTCGGCCGGCACGATCACGCCCGGAAGCGCGCCGTCGACGCCGGCCTCCCACGAGCCTGCCGTCGTCGCGACCTTGCCGTCCTCGTACTCCTTCGTGTCCTCGCCGAGGTACCAGACGTTCCCCTCGGCGTCCTGGGCGTACCAGTCGAACGTGTCCTCGACCAGGTCTCCGTCCTCGGTCACGACGTCGTGGACGACGCGCGCCTCGATGCCCATGACCTCGCGCGTCTTGCGGGTGACAGTCACCACGACTCGCTGCGCTGCTCCGTCGGACCCCGTCTCGCGGTAGACCCAGCGCGTGCCCGGACGCATCGGCCAGAAGGGGTTGTCGATCTCGGTCGTGAAGTCGGCGGCGTCGAGCTCGACCGGCTCGGCGCCCTCCGGCAACGATTCGTCCCCGGAGCCGCCGCAGGCGACGAGCAGCACGATCACCATGGCCGTCAGGACGAAGAGCGGGGCCCGCGTCACAGCCAGCTGTCGGCGACCGGCCACGACTACAGCGCGGCGAGCTCCTCGAGCTCGTCCGCGCTCAGGTGCCAGCGGCCGGCGGCGGCGTTCGCCCGCACCTGCTCCGGCCTCGTCGCGCCCGCGATGACGCCCGCGATTCCAGGGGTGGAGGCGACGGCGGAGATCGCGAGGTCGAGCAGCGTGTGGCCGTGGTCGGTGGCGAAGCGTGCGAGGGCCTCCACGCGCTCCAGCCGCTCCGCATCGAGCGTGCGGCCCGTGAGCCGGCCCTCGGCCGGCGGCTGCCCGGCACGGTACTTGCCCGTGAGGAGCCCGCTCGCGAGCGGGAAGTACGGCACGTACCCGATCCCGAGCTCGCGGCACAGCGGCAGGACCTCTGCGTCGTCGACGCGGTACACGAGGCTGTACTGGTTCTGGACTGCAGTGAAACGGGCCGTGCCGCGCTCGGCGGCCGCGGCCTCCGCCTCGCGGAGCTGCTCGGCCGAGAAGTTCGAGCAGCCGATCGCGCGCACGGTCCCGGCTCGCACGAGCTCGTCCAGGGCGTCGAGCGTCTCGCCGATCGGCGTGTCCGGGTCGGGCTTGTGCAGGTAGTAGAGGTCGACGTAGTCGGTGCGGAGGCGCTCGAGCGAGCCTGCGATCGCGTCGCGGACGTAGTCGCTTCCGCCATGCCCACGCTCGGGCGCCCAGCCGAACTTCGTGGCGAGGACGACCTCGTCACGCCGCCCCTCGAGGATCTCCCCGAGCATCCGCTCGCTGCCTCCGCCGCCCCCGTACACCTCGGCCGTGTCGAAGAAGGTGATGCCGACGTCGAGCGCGGCCTCGACCACCCTGCGCGTCTCCGCGAGCTCGATCCGCGAGCCGAAGTTGTTGCACCCGAGACCGACGCGCGACACGCGCAGGCCGCTCGCGCCGAGGTCGACGAGCTCCACGCCGGGACGTTACCGAGCAGGCCGGGCCGCTCACTATCAGTCTTCCCTCGCAGACGTCCTAACTGACATGTCACCGAGCGCCCGCGGCAGCGGCGCGCGGCCTGCGGTCGGATCGAGCCTCGCGCGGCAGACGACGAGGGACGGCCCTCGATGAACGGGCGCTGGATCGGGCTCGACCTGCGGCACCTGCTGACCTTCCAGGCGATCGCCGACGAGGGATCGTTCAAGGCCGCCGCGCGCAGGCTCGGGTACACCCCCTCCGCCGTGAGCCAGCAGATGGCGAACCTCGAGCGCGTCGTCGGCGCCCAGCTCGTCGCCAGGGAGCACGGTCGCCAGGCCTTCGGACTGACCGAGGCGGGTGGGATCCTCCTCCGCCACCTCGTCGCCATCGAGGCGCAGCTCGGGGCGGCGATGGCGGACATCGAGGCGCTCTCCAACGCGGCGGCGACCCTGCGGGTCGGCGCGTACGAGAGCGTCGGCGCCCGGCTGCTGCCCGAGCTGATCGGCCGGGTCCAGGAGCGGTTCCCCGACGCGCGGGTCGAGATCGAGGAGGCGCTCAGCGACCTCGAGCACCTGCGCTCCCTCGAGGACGGCTCCCTCGACGTCGTCTTCAGCCTGCTGCCGCTGCCGGTGGGGCCCTACGAGGCGCGCGCCGTGCTGCGCGACCCCTGGGTCCTGGTCGTCCAGTCCGGCTCGGAGCTCGTCGGCAGGCCCTCGTCCTGGTTCGACCTGGAGCGGGTCGGCAAGCTCCCGCTCGTCTGCTTCCGCGCACCGAGGTCGATCGACGACGCCCTCGACGTCTTTCGCTCGGCCGGGATCGAGCCGAACATCGTGCTCCGCTCCGACTACAACGACGCCGTCCAGGAGTTCGCAGCGGCGGGCCGAGGAGTCGCGCTGATGCCCCGCCTGGCCGTCAACCCTCGCGACAACCGCACGGCGATCGTCGAGCTCGAAGGCCTGATCCCACCACGGGACATCGCGCTCGCGTGGCATGCCGAGCGCGACCGGAGCGAGCTGCTCGAGACGTTCGTGTCGCTCGCCGGCGAGCTGGGCTCGCGCCTGCAGGGCCCGGGCGCGCTCAGGGCCTCCGCCGGCGGCGATCGCGGCAGACCCCTGCGGCGGGCAGGTGCGGCAGGGTCGGCAGGAGGCTCCTGAGCGACTCGGATGGATTGCCGTCGACGATAGCTGCCGAAATCCCCCGTGGAAATTAGCGTCGGTAACCAGCGCGACGCGAAGAGCGAACACTTTTCGAGGCGCGAAATCCTGCCGAGAATTCCGGTGCGCGTCGCTGACCCGCTGTGAAGCAACGCTAATCACTCACGAAGCGCCCCTCCCGTCTCACTCAGTAGCGAGACGACGCCGAGCGCAGTCACGCCGGACCCTCTGAGAGACGGCGTCCCGCGCGTCGCGAGCCCACCACCAGGGAGGTACTACCCATGCGCAAACGCACGATCCTGCTCGTGGCGAGCGGCCTCGCGGCCGTCGCGAGCCTCGTCGTGGGACCTGCCGCCACCGCCACGTCCGAGCGCGCGACGGGCGGCACAGTCGTCATCGGCGCCGACCAGGAGCCCGTGACGCTCAACTTCTATCTCACCGAGGGGAACTCGTACACGACCGCCCTCGCGGTGAACCCGGTGCTCGCCCCGGGCATGTACTACGACCAGAACGCGAAGCTCGTGCCGGAGCTCTTCGCCGGCCAGCCGAAGATCGTGAGGTCGAACCCGCTGACGGTGACGTTCAAGTACAAGGCAGCGGCCAAGTGGAGCGACGGCCGTCCGATCACGGGCAGGGACTTCCTCGCCACGTACCGCACGACGATGGACCCCCGCTGGGACATCACGTCCCGCGAGGGGTGGGAGGACATCGCGAGCGTAAAGCCGAAGGGCAAGAGCGTGACCGTGACGTGGAAGAAGGGCCGGGCGTACGCAGCCTGGGATGCGCTCGTCGGGAACACGTCCCCGATGCCGGCCCACAAGCTGGCCGGCAAGAACTTCAACGACCTCTGGCGTGACGGCCTGGACGTCGCGAGCGGACCGTTCCGGTTCGTGAGCTGGCAGAAGGGGACGCAGCTCGTCCTCGCCCGGAACAACGCCTTCTCGGCCGGCCCGAAGGCGAAGCTCGACCGCGTGGTCTTCCGCTACATCCCGTCCACGCCATCCCTCTTCCAGGCGCTCAACTCGGGGGAGATCGACGTGACCGAGCCGCAGCCGCAGCTCCAGATCGTCGACCTGAGGAGGAACAGCCGCTTCAAGGTCCAGTCCGGCCCCGGCTACTTCTGGGAGCACCTGGACATCCAGTTCGGCCCCAAGGGCAATCCCGCCCTCCGCAAGAAGTACGTCCGGCAGGCGCTCATCACGGGCATCAACCGGGCACAGATCCGCCAGGCGCTGTACATCAGCCCCGGGCTCGTCGCCTCGGCGAAGGAGCTTCCGGTGCTGCAGAGCCACATGTTCAAGCCGTTCGAGCAGTACTACCAGCCGAACTGGAAGCGCTGGTCGTTCAGCCAGAAGAAGGCGATCGACATCCTCAAGAAGGCAGGCTGCACGGGCGGTCCGAGCGCGCCGTCAGCCTCGAACAGCCGCATCTGGTCGTGCCCGGGCGTCGGGAAGCTGTCCTTCCGCTTCACGACGACGAGCGGCAACCAGCTCCGGCAGCTGACGTTCGAGATCGCACAGAAGCAGCTGAAG
>Ga0075421_100003166_pt1 | contig 19666 bp, 14 predicted proteins | sample SoiMetdeltSBSDD5_FD_75292 | JGI IMG/M metagenome (GOLD analysis project Ga0075421, IMG submission 75292) | Bulk soil microbial communities from a Populus tree surrounding site in Tennessee, USA - Soil MetaG P. deltoides SBSDD5 | ecosystem: Environmental > Terrestrial > Soil > Tree plantation... | reverse complement strand
CGCGCGAGGTGGCGCGGCGCCGCACCCTCCTGGAGCACGAGGCGGCCGAGAGCATCGCCGCGCTCTTCGACGCCATCTGCGACACCTTCGAGATCGTGCCCGACGAGCAGCTCGAGGAGCTGCGCAGCCTGGTGCGCCACGGTATCGCCTTCCACCACGCCGGCATGCTGCCGCTGCACAAGGAGCTGGTCGAGCGCCTGTTCACCTCGGGCCTGCTGCAGCTCCTCTTCGCCACCGAGACCTTCAGCCTGGGCATCAACATGCCGGCGCGCACGGTGGTCTTCGCCAGCCTGCGCAAGTTCGACGGGACGGGCTTCTCCACGCTCAAGGTGCGCGAGTACCAGCAGATGGCCGGCCGCGCCGGCCGGCAGGGGCTGGACCCGCGCGGGCTCGTGATCTCCATCCTCGAGGACGACCGCGTGCGCCCGGAGGAGATCCGGCGCCTCGTCGGCAACGACGTCGAGCCCATTCTCTCGCGCTTCAACCTCTCCTACTCCACGCTCATCAACCTGCACCGCACGCTCGGGCCCCGCCTCTACGAGGCCTGGGAGCGCTCGTTCAACAACTTCCAGTGGGCTGGCATGAGCCGCAAGCGGCGCGAGAAGAACGAGGCGAAGCAGCGCGACGCCATCGCGAAGCGGCTGCAGCTGCTGACGGACCTCGGGTACATCACCGCGGAGGGCGTGACGAAGAAGGGCGAGATCGCGGCGGTCATCAACGGCTACGAGCTGCCCGTCGCGGAGCTGGTCGAGTCGCGCGTGCTTGAGCACCTGGACGAGGTGCAGCTCTGCATGGTCTTCGCCGGCCTGGCGCACGAAGAGCGCAAGAACGAGCTCTACCGCCGGCTGCCGGCCAACGCGCTGGGCGAGGTGCGCCGCGACCTCGAGCGCGTGGTCGAGAAGCTCATCGAGAAGGAGCGCGCCTTGGGCATCCCGCCCTCCGTGCGGCCGCTCGACCTGCGGCTGGGCTCGGCCGTCGCCGCCTGGTGCCGCGGCGAGGGCTTCGAGGAGCTGCGCGAGCACACGACCGTGCCGCCGGGCGACCTCGTGCGCCTCATGCGGTTGACGGTGCAGCTCCTGCGGCAGCTGCGCGGCGCGCTTCCGCGCGGCTCGGCGCTGGTGGCCACGCTGGACCGGGCGCGGGACCTGCTGAACCGCGACGAGGTGGACGCGGCGCGGCAGCTGAGCCTGGGGTAGGCGGGCGGCCGCGGAGTGGTAGCCTGACGGCCATGCGCAAGACTATCGTACTCGCGCTGGCAGCCGTGCTCGCGGAACCGATGGCCAAGGACGTGCCGAAGGTTCCACTTTCGGACCTCGTGCGGAGGTCGAGCGTCGTCGTCGTAGGCAAGGTCGACCGCGTCGAGACCGTGGCTGGCGTGCGCGTAGCGCAAGTGACGTCGCAAGACGTGGTCAAGGGCGAGTCCGTGCCCGCTACGTTCGCCTTCGTCGCCGAGGGCACATGGGCCTGCGACGTCAGCACGGCCACCGAAGGCGAGACCGCGCTGCTCTTCCTCCAGGATCCGGTGCCCTCGACCGGGACTTCGAAGCTTGCAGGGTTGTGGCCGGCCCTCGGGACGAGAAAGGGCTTCATCATCTCGTTGTCGGGACGCGGTCGCATGCCCGTCCACGAGGGCTCGCGCGACCGGCACGTCCATTCGCTCGAGTACTTCGACGAGGTGGCTACCTGGCCGGACACGTGCAAGGAGTGCCGGGGCCGGGAGAAGCCGCTGGCCGACCTTCTCGGCCAGCTGCGCTCGATCGTGGATGAGCAGCGTCCGCCCCGTTGACGGCGGCACCCTCGACAGGATGGCGGAGCTCATTGGCGAAGCCGAATCCGGCATCGACAACGAGACGCGTGAGCGGCTGGAGGCCCTGGGCCATCCGGGCCGGTGACCCCGCGTGCCTGCAGGCCCCGCGCTGTGCTTGAATCAGAGGGCATGAAAGCCACGTCGCCACCCGCCGGCAAGACCCGCACCGAGACGGACAGCATGGGCGCCCTGCAGGTTCCCGCCGACCGCTATTGGGGCGCGCAGACGCAGCGCTCGCTGCAGAACTTCGACGTGGGCGGCGAGCGCTTCACGCGCCCGCTCATCGGCGCGCTGGGCGTGCTCAAGCACGCGGCCGCCTCCGTGAACGCCGACCTCGGCCTGCTGCCGAAGGACAAGGCCGCGCTCATCTGCCAGGCGGCGCAGGAGGTCATCGACGGCCGCCTCGACGAGCACTTCCCGCTGGTGGTCTACCAGACCGGCAGCGGCACGCAGACCAACATGAATGCCAACGAGGTCATCGCCAACCGCGCGATCGAGCTGGCGGGCGGCGAGCTGGGCAGCAAGAAGCCCGTGCACCCCAACGACGACGTGAACCGCTCGCAGAGCAGCAACGACACCTTCCCGACCGCCATGAGCATCGCGGCGGCCACCGAAGTGCACGGCAAGTTGCTGCCGGCGGTGCGCGCGCTGCGCGAGACGCTGGCCGACAAGGCGCGCGAGTACGCCGACGTGGTGAAGATCGGGCGCACGCACCTCATGGACGCGACGCCCCTGACGCTGGGCCAGGAGATCTCGGGCTGGGTGAGCCAGCTCGACCACGCGCTCGGCCACATCGAGGACGCGCTGCCGCACGTGCAGGAGCTGGCCATCGGCGGCACGGCCGTGGGCACCGGCCTCAACACGCACCCCGAGTACGCCGAGCGGGTCGCGCGGCGCATCGCCGAGATGACCGGCCTGCCCTTCACGTCCGCGCCGAGCAAGTTCGAGGCGCTCGCGGCGCACGACGGGCTCGTCGCGCTCTCCGCCACGCTGCGCGGCTTGGCCGTCGCGCTGCTCAAGATCGCCAACGACGTGCGCTGGCTGGCCAGCGGCCCGCGCAGCGGCCTCGGGGAGATCCGCATCCCCGAGAACGAGCCCGGCTCCTCGATCATGCCCGGCAAGGTGAACCCCACGCAGTGCGAGTCGCTCAGCATGGTGTGCGCCGCGGTGTTCGGCTACGACGCCACGGTGGCGTTCGCCGGCAGCCAGGGCAACTTCGAGCTCAACGTGTACAAGCCGGTGATGATCCACCACGTGCTGAAGAGCGTGCGGCTGCTGGCCGACGCCTGCCGCAGCTTTGGCCGGCACTGCGCCGCCGGCATCGAGCCGGACCGCGAGCGCATCGACGAGCTCCTGCGCCGCTCGCTCATGCTCGTCACCGCCCTCAACACCCACATCGGCTACGACAAGGCGGCGGCCATCGCCAAGAAGGCGCACAAGGAAGGCACCACGCTGCGCGAGGCGGCGCTGGCGCTGGGCTACGTCAGTGCGGCGGACTTCGACCGCTGGGTGGATCCGCGGAAGATGGTCGGACCCGAAGGCTGACGCGGGCGGGCTCGATCAGCGCCCGACACGCCTACGGCTCGAACGGCAGCTTCCCCACCTTCACTCGGTGCCCCTTCATGCTGAAGCTCCCCACGAACAGCTCCGTCCCGTTCTTGGTGCCGTCGGTGGTTTCGCCGCCCAGCGTGAGGATGCGGGCCTTCTTCAGGGCGCCCTCGTTCTTGACCTTGAGCTTGAAGAGCAGCGTGGCGCGGCCGTCGAGGAACTTGCCGTCGCTGAGCTGCGCGTTCATGGCGATGTCCACCGCCAGCTGGTCGCCGGAGACATCGCCGATGAAGGCTTGCGTGCCCGTGTCGGAGACCAGCCAGGTGCCGTCCGGCTTGGTCCAGAGCTCCCAGTCGTAGGTCGCGCCGTCGGGCAACGTGCCGGTGAAGGTCACGTGCAGGAAGGCCTTGCCGGTGATCTTGGCCTTCTTGAGGTTGAGCGTGTCTTCCTTGACCGTGCGTCCGACGGCCTTGAGGTTCACCTTGAACCACACGTCGTCCAGCGGCACCAGCCCCGCAGCGAGGTTCGGCGCGGACAGGAGCAGCGCGGCGAGGAGCAGCAGGACGCGGACGGACAGGGCACGCGGCATGGAGGGGCTCCGGGGTCGAGTGCGATCGGTGCCAGATGATGCCATGCCCGCGGCGGGCCGCATCACGGCAGGCGGGCCAACCGCGGCGGCACGGACACGAGCCACAGGCCGGCCAGCACGCAGGCGCCGGTCAGCGCCTCGGCCCAGCCCGGCCGCTCGCCCAGCAGGCCGATGCCCAGCACGGCCGCGACGAAGGGCTGCATCATCACGTAGGCTGCGGTCGTGCTGGCGTGCGTGCGCGCCAGCACGATGGTGTTGAGCAGGTAGGCCAGCACGGTCGGGAAGAGCAGCACCGCACCCAGCGCCGCCCAGTGCCGCGGCTCGGCCCCCGGCGGCACCCACGGCACGTCGCGCGCGATCCACGGCACCGTGAGCAGGCCGAACACGAAAAGCCACGCGACCACGACCAGCTGCGGCAGCCGCGCGAGCACGCCCTTGGCCAGCACGAGGTAGAAGCTGTAGCTGATGGCGTTGACGACGATGAGCGCGTCGCCCAGCACGTGCTCGCCGCCCACGCTGGCGCCGCGCGCGAGGAACAGCGCGGCGACGCCCGCCACGGCCAGGGCCATGCCCGCCTGCCGCCGCCGCGTGAGCTGCTCCCTCCCCAGCGCCACCGCGATGGCCGTCGTGGCCACCGGGATGACGGTGATCAGCAGGCCGGCGTTCACGGCGGTGGTGCGCGACAGGCCCTCGAGGAAGAGCAGCTGGTTGATGATCACGCCCAGCAGCGAGAGGCCGAAGAGGCGCGCGAGGTCGGCGCCGGCGGGCAGCGCGGCACGGCCGTGGCGCCACGCGGCGACGGTCATGAACACCGTGCCCGCCGCGGCGAGGCGCCAGACGAGCACGGCCTTGGGCGTGAAGCCGGCCAGCGCGATCTTGCCCACCGCGGGGAAGACGCCGAAACAGAACTGCACGGCGATGAGCAGGCGGCGGGTGGCGGCGTCCATGCGGGCGCCCGGTTGTAGCGCACGCCGGGCGCCGATCGAGGCGCAAGGGGCGGCGCGGGCCGCGGCCAAGCTCGTCAGTCGTCGCAGCCCAGGACTCGCTCAGTGCCCCGTGAGATGTCAGGGCCACTTTCGTCGCGCGGGCGTGCCGGCGTGTCCCGGGCCATTCTGGTCAGAGTGAAAAAAATGCTCGGAGCAGTTGCTACGAGCATTTTTTTCACTCTGACCACGATCGGCGGTGTCGCGGTGCTCGGCTGCGAGGCGCCTGGCTCCGATCCGACCTCGAGGGCTCCCGGACGCAGCCACGCAGTGGGTGGACGGATCCCGCACCGAGGATGGCAACCGCTCGCCCGGCCACGCCGCGCTACGTTGCCGCGCCGGCCGCGCCGCCTACCCCGCCGTCTCGGCGCTGCCCTGCACCAGCCCCACGTAGCGCCGGAAGCGCTGCAGCAGGAGCTGCGGTCGCCTGAGCTCGCGCAGCAGCCGCCGCGGCCGCATGTAGAAGCGCCGGTAAGCGCGGCGGATGTTGTCGGAGACCTGCGCGTCGCTCATGGCCTGGGCCACGCCCACCGGCGTGGTGCCGCTGAACTTGCTGAAGTCGAAGTCGTCCTCGCGCCCGGCGCGCGACTCCTTGTAGAGCTTGGTGTCCGGGTAGGGCGTCACGGCCGTGAACTGCACGCTGTCCGGGTCGAGGTAGACGGCCAGGTCCATGGTCTGCTGCGCCTGGACCGGCGTCTCCTCGGGGAAGCCGATCATGAAGAAGCCGCGCGTCGCGATGCCGAGGCGGCGGCAGGTGTCCACCACCACCTTGGCGTGCTCCCACGACTTGATCTTGCCGCGGCTGTACTTCTTCTGCAGCTCCTCGTTGCCCGACTCCACGCCGAAGGACACCGACATGCAGCCGGCGCGCCCCATGGCCGTGAGCAGCTCCTCGTCCAGCGTCTTGATGGCCGTCTCGCACTGCCAGCGCAGCGGCAGCCGGGCCTGCTCGAGCAGCGCGCACAGCTCCAGCGTGCGCTCGCGCGAGCCGGCGAAGAGCGGGTCGCGGAAGACCACGTTGCGCACGCCGAAGCGCTCGACGATCTCGCGGCACTCGGCCAGCACGCTGGCGGCCGAGCGGCCGCGCCACGGGATGCCCTGCGCGACCACGTAGCCGCAGTAGGTGCAGTTGATCGGGCAGCCGCGCGAAGCCGCGACGGTCTGCACCGGCCCCTCCATGGTGGGGATGCGGTAGGGCTCGACCGGGAGCAGGTGGCGCGCGGGGAAGGGCAGCGCGTCCAGCTCCGGACCCTTGAGCAGCGGCCGGTCGGGATTGTGCGCGACCGCGTCGCCGCGTCGCACCGTGAGGCCCGCCACCGCCAGGGGATCGCGGCCGGCGGACAGCTCGCGCAGCATCTCGGCCACCGTGTGCTCGGGCTCGCCGCGCACGACCGCGTCCACGCGGCTGCCGTGCATGGCCATGTCCGGCACCTTGCTGCCCTGGCTGCCGGTGATGAAGGTGACCGCGCGCGGCGCGCGCTCCTTGATGCGGTCCACGAGCTGCAGGTCGAGCTGGATGGTCGCGCTGCTCGTGGCCAGCCCCACCACGGCCGGCGGCGGCTCGCCGAGCTGGGAGAGCACCTGCTCGGGCGTTTGCCCGGAGGCCTCGGCGTCCACGATGCGCACCCGGTGCCCGTCGCGCTCGAGGATGGCCGCTACGTACAGCAGGTCCAGCGGCGGGTAGCAGAGCCCCTGCCCTACGATCATGCCGAACCCGCCCATCAGCCCCCGGCTGACGCGCTGCGCAGGCGGCGGCGGCGGGTTGATGAGCAGGACGTCCATGCAGTACGCCGCATCCTATCACCGGAGGATGGCCCGGCCGGCCCTTTTCGCGCCTTCGCGAGCCGGGCTTGAGCGACTGCAAGTCGCGCTCGCCACGGACTTTGCCGCGAACCATCCGAACGGCGAGTCGATCCAACCGTCGCAACCACGACGTCGCACCCCGGAGTCTACCTTGAGGTCCGCCAGCCGGCCGGACGCGCGTGCCCCACGCGCGCTCCGAAGTCCGCAGTCCCAACCGCGGCGGCACTCTGCCCGCATCGTGCTGCTGGGCGCCCTGCTGGCGCTCGTGTCGCTCGTGGCGTTGGTGGGCCTGCCCGCGGCGGACGTGCGCGGCCAGCACCTGCGGGCCATGACCGCGCTGGCCTTCGCGGCGCACCCCACGCCCCCCGGCTTCGCCGACACGCGCCCGTCGCCGGAGCGCCCCACCGGCTTGCTGCCCGTACAGGGCGCGCCAGCGTCGCTGGATCACCGCGACCGTTCCGCGTCGGCCGACGTGGACCCGGAGACCCAGGCGGAGATCGACGCACTGCTCGAGAAGGTGGCCAAGAAGGAAGCCAAGATCGCGACGAAGGAGGCGAAACTCGTGGAGGTGCAGGCTGCGCTCGCGGAGGCCCAGCTCGCGCTGCTCGCCGCGCTCACCATGCCCGAGACCACGCCCGCGGAGCTGGCCGCCAAGCAGGCGGCGGTCAAGAAGGCCACCAAGAAGGTGGGCAAGAAGCTCAAGAAGATCGAGAAGCTGCTGGGCAAGATCGCGGCGCTCGAGTCGCAGAAGGACGATTTCGAGCAGACGATCAGCGAGCTGCAGGCCGGCGACGGCGATCCGGGCGGCGGCGACCCCGGTGGCGGCGACCCGGCCTCGGTCGTGTCGGTGCCGCTGCTGGTGCAGGAGGTGCTGGCGGCCGGCGAGGCGGGCCTGAAGCGCCTCGACGCGTGCGCCACCTTCGGCATCCCGTTCGCCGAGGGCGAGGTGCCGCAGGCGGATGATCGGCCGGCTCTCGCCGTGGCCAACTCCGAAACCTGGCAGTTCCGCACACTGTCCGAGTGGCCCGACGGCTCGGTGCAGTGGGCGCTCGTCGATGCCGTGACGGACGTGCAGGCCGGAGGCATCGTCTCGGCGCTCGAGATCACGGGCGGCGCGGGCGCGAGCGACGGCGCCCCGGTCGCCTCCGTGAGCGGCAACACGATCACGCTGGACACCGGCGTGCTGCAGGCGACCGTGCTGAAGAGCGGCTTCAACCTGTTCGACACCGTGGTCATCGACGGCACGGACGTGGTGGTGCCGCACCAGAGCGCCGGCATCCTGGGCCAGTCCGAGGACGGCCAGCTCGTCTCGCCGCGCGCCACCTCGCTCGTCGTGGACATCGAGGAGAACGGGCCGGCGCGCGCCGTGGTGCGCGTGGACGGGACGCTGGCCACGCTGTCCGGCACCGACCTGATCGACTTCACCTGCCGGATCACGGCGCGCGCCGCCAGCGCCGACCTGCAGGTGGACTTCACGCTGCGCAACGCCAGCATCCTGCGGCCCCAGCACGTGGTGCTCGAGGGCCTCTCGCTCGTGGTGCGCGCGCAGCCCGGCACCGGCGCCCAGGCCACGTTCGCGCGGCACCTCGGCGAGTCCGTCGTCTCGGTGCCGGCGGGCAGCTCCGCGTACCTGCGCCAGGCCTACAGCTCGGCGCCCACCACGGACGTGACCGGCACCGGCACCAACTACCTGCCGCCGATCCCCAAGCTCGACAGCGACACGCTGGCCGAGGAGGGCTACGAGTTCGTGGTCGACGGCACCACCATCTGGGGCCTGGGCGACAAGACCAAGTACCCCGCCCACGGCTACGTGGATCTCACCGGCGCGACCGGAGGCGTCACGCTGAGCCAGCGGCAATTCCCGTACTTCTGGCCGTCGTGCCTGGAGGCCTGGGGCAACGGCGACGTGGTGGCCGGCCTGTGGACCGAGCGCAACATCGCGCCCTACACCTTCTGCTGGCGCCAGCACGAGAGTCGCACGGTGAGCTTCTCGTTCCACAAGGGCCCCGCGCCTCCGCCGCTGCAGGCGGCCCGCCGGCTCGACGCACCGGTCAACGGTCGCGCCGCCGACTACGCGCAGTACGACCAGGCCGGCGTGCTGCCCTACCGCCTGCTGACGCTGGCCCAGCAGAACCAGGCCTACGCGCTCATGGGCCTCGCCCACGCAGTCGACATCGTGGACGACTCCCTGTCCGTCACGCGCTTCCTCGCCGCGCACAACACCGGCGGCTCCAACAACCACGACTCCATCGAGCGGCGGATGGGAGGCGAGTGGCTGCGGCACGGCCACGGCGGGCAGTGGCTCAACGCCATGGACCTCGCCCTCTACAAGTCCGAGTGGCAGATCCTGCGCAGCGACGACTTCGAGGACATCGACGACCCGGGCGCGAACAACGACGAGATCCCGCACAGCGAGGCCTACGAGGGCGACCTCGAGCACCGCTACCGCGACGGCATGGTGCTGGCCTACTGGCTCACCGGCGACGAGCGCCTGAAGGACGCCCTGTTCGACGAGGAGGAGATCCTCTCGCACGTCGAGAACCTCTCCCAGGAACGCAGCCTCTACCAGACCATCAGGGCGCAGGCGACCGTCGGCCGATTCACCGACAGCAACACGCTGCGCGCGGAGCTGCACGAGAAGCTGGACTACGTCCTGCTGCCGACGCTCGACATCGAGACGGTTCCCAGCGGCTTCGGCTGGGAGGCCGCGCCGGGCGAGGGCGATCGCCACTACTTCGTGAACAGCACCCAGAACCCGGGCGAGAAGCCCCCCGGCGAGAACTACGTCACGCGCGGCTTCATCTCGGCCAGCCTCGGGCCGCTCGGCTACTACCACGCCTACACCTGGCTGGGCATGGACGACGAGGACGCGCAGGCGGCGCGGCTGCGGCTCACGGACCTGGCCTGGTACACGCGCCAGGAGCTGTTCCCCTTCTTCTCCAATCCGGCCGACAGGCACCTCGTGTACGCCTGGGCCGTCACGCTGCAGCAGGTGGTCACCTGGGAGAGCTCGGACTTCCACCCGATCCTGCTGGGCATGGCCGAGGCCTACAAGGCCACCGGCGACGGCGCCTTCATGGCCAAGGGCGTCGAGCAGATCCAGGCCTTCGCGGCGCACGACCAGGGCCCGTACTCGGACAACATGTACCTGCTCGACAGCCGGCTGGACTGCCAGCACTTCATGGCCGTGTTCCTGGATTTCGCGACGGGCGTGCCGCCGTAGGAGACGCCCGGCTTGCCCATCGACGTCGCCGACTCGGAGTCGGATTATTCACTCCTGCTCTCTCGATCGCCTGCACGCCCTTCATCCTGGCGCAGAGCGAAAAAGGGAACTCCGAGTCGTTGCTGACGTCGAGGGGCATGCCCGTCACCCGCTCCTGACATTTACGGCAACGTTGCCATCAAGGCGTTGCTCGCGCTGAAGCCGTCCGGCCCGACGAGGTCCGTGATCCAGTACTGCATGAAGAAGATGCTGCCCGACGGCAGGCTCGCGGGAACGGCCAGTGCGAGCGTGATCTGGCCCGCGGCGTCCACCGGCAGCGGGAGCACGGCCGTGGGTGACGGCACGAGCGTGCCGCCCTTGAAGGGCAGGTTCACGGCGGTCGGCGACACGACGAGCCAGGCCGGTGCGGTCGGATTCGCTCCGGTCAGCACCACCTCGGCCAAGGTGTCCGGCTGCAGGCTGCCGGTTCCTTCGAGCGCGGGTTTGCCCGACTGGCCGGCCAGCGCGTGGCCGAGGTTCTTCCAGGGCGTGTACGGGGCGGGGCAGCCCCACTTCGCGAGGTTGCTGTCGGCGGAGTCGAGGGCACTGAAGCTTCCGCCGGCGTAGAGCGCCGGACCGCTGCCGTCGTCGAAGGTGGCGAGAGCGCGCACCTCGTACTGCATCCCGCCGCCCAAGGTCGACCAGCTCGCACCGTCCCACGTCGTGATGGAATTGGCCGACGTGCCTCCCGCGGACACGAACACCCCACCCGCGCAGAGCACCGGCCCGCTGCCATCGTCGAATACGGTCAGCGCATTGAGCGCGGCTTCGGCCTTCGCAGCCAGGTAGGCCCCGCCAATCAACGACCAAGTCGTGCCGTCCCATTTCATGATCGTCCCCGACATGTCGACCGAGCCAGCCGCGTAGAGCGCCGGGCCGCCGCCGTCGTCGAAGACAACGAGGGCGTTGAACTGGCTGAGGTAAGGCGAGAGTTCGAGCGTCGCCGACCAGCTCGAGCCGTCCCACTTCGCGATCGAATCCGCCTCCAAGCCGCCAGCCATCGTGAAGTCGCCCCCCGCGTAGAGCGCCGGGCCGCTGCCATCGTCGAAGACCGCGAGCGTATTGACGGACGTGCTGTAGCTGCCCCCCTCGATCCCGCTGCCGAGGGCCGACCAGGTCGCGCCGTCCCACTTCGCGATCCCTTTCGCCGCCACGCCTCCGGCCGTCGTGAAGCTGCCCCCGGCGTAGAGCGCCTGGCCACTGCCATCGTCGAAGACCGCGAAGGCACGCACGTCTCCGTCGGGTCCCACGCCACCTCCGACGGACGACCAGCTCGAGCCGTCCCACTTCGCGATGTTGCTGGCCGACGCGCCTCCCGCCGCGAAGAAGCGGCCGCCCGCGTAGAGTGCCGTGCCGCCGCCGTCGTCGAACACGGCGAGGGCGTCCACGCAGGAGTCCTCGAGGTAGCCGACCATGCCGCTGCCCAAGGCCGACCAACTCGTACCGTCCCACCTGGCGATCTCGCTCGCCGGGAAGCCGTCGCTCACCGAAGTGAAGCTGCCCCCTACGAACAGCGCCGGGCCGTTGCCATCGTCGAAGACCGCGAGGGCGTCGACGGCGCCGTTCAACCCTCCCCCGGGCAGGACGGACCAGCTCGAGCCATCCCAGCTCGCGATCGAATTCGCCGTCTCGCCGGTAGTCAGCGTAAAGAAGTGCCCGCCGGCGCAGAGTGCCGCGCCACCGCCGTCGTCGAAGACCGCGAGGGCGTGAACGGGACCGTTCAGCACGCTACCCACTTCCGACCAGCTTGCGCCGTTCCATTTCGCGACCTTGTTGGCGGGCAGGCCGCTGCCGGTGCTGGTGAAGTACCCGCCCGCGTAGAGTGCCGGGCCGCCCCCATCGTCGAAGACCGCGAGATCGGTGACCCAGGGCATGAGCCCGCTGCCGAGAGCCGACCAGCTCGAGCCGTCCCACTTCGCGACGTTGCTCGCGGCCGTGCCGCCGGCCGTGCTGAAGCTCCCCGCCGCGTGGAGAGCCGGTCCGCTGCCGTCGTCGAAGACCGTCAGCGCCAGGACAGAGGCGCCGTTGCCCACGCCCATCCCGCTGCCCAGCGAGGACCAGTTCGTGCCATCCCATCTTGCGAGAGCGTTCGCCGCCACGCCGTCCGCCGAGGTGAACATGCCCCCGGCATAGAGGGCCGGGCCGCTGCCGTCGTCGAAGACGGCGAGGGCGGTGACGTCCGGGCCGTACGCACCTCCGCTCATCCCGCTGCCCAGCGCCGACCAGGTTGCGCCATCCCACCTGGCGATCCTGTTGACCGTCACGCCGCCGGCGCTCAGGAAGTTTCCGCCCGCAAACAGTGCCGGACCCTGTCCGTCGTCCATGACGGCCAGCGCGTGGACCTCCCAATCCACTCCGGCGCCCAGCGCGGACCAGCTGGAGCCGTCCCACTTCGCGATGCCAAGGGCCGTGACGTCGCCCGCAGTCGTGAAGTTTCCGCCGGCATAGAGTGCCGGTCCCTGCCCGTCGTCCATGACGGCCAGCGCGCGAACGTCGCCATCGACTCCGGCGCCGACGGTCGACCACACGGCTCCATCCCACAGCGCGATGCCGTGGGCCGCCACGTTCCCGGCGACGACGAAGTCTCCGCCGATGCAGAGGGCGGGTCCTCTCCCGTCATCGTAGACCGTGAGGGCAAAGACCTCGCCCTCCACGCCGGGCTGGCCGCCGAACGTCGGCAACCAGGAGGGCTCGCAACTCGCGCCTTGCCGATTGCTCGCCTGCGCCGCCAGGCTGCCGGGCAGAGAGCCGCCCACGAGAAGGGAGAGCATCCAGCTCGCGATCAGCGAGGGTCGCCGCATGGATCCATCCTCCGTCCATGGTGGATTGCACCACAGGCTGCATGGCTCGGCCCATCGCGAGGCTATGGGCACCGGAGCTGACCGTCAACCACGGACCCGGCCGCCCCGGGTCGTCCGGGGCCAGCCCTTCCGTCAGCCCCTGCGCGCCACCGCCAGCAGCGACACCCCGAACGGCAGGTCCACGCGCCTCTCCAGCGCCACCTCCGCCGACGTGATCGCCCCCGCCAGCCACTCCACCGGCGCCGGGAATGGCACGGCGAAGTCCGAGCTGGCCGCCTCGCCCGGCCGCTCGCCGCGCCAGCGCCGCCAGCGCCGCAGCGCGAGCACGGGCAGGAAGAGCGTCATGCTGCTGTAGCTCGTGCGCTCGAGCGTGAAGCCCGCCGCCGCGAGGCGCGCGCGCAGCAGCGGGCGGCGATACCGCCGCTTGTGGTGATAAGCCTCGTCGTGCGGCGACCAAAGCGCCATGAAGGCTGGCACGGTGCACACCAGCACCCCGCCGGGCCGCAGCACGCGCAGCGTCTCGCGCATGGCGGCCACGTCGTCGTCGAAGTGTTCGAAGGCATCCAACGCGAGCACCACGTCGAAGCTGCCCGCGGCGAAGGGCAGGCGCATGGCGTCGCCCTTCACGATGCGGTCGATGCCGCGCTGGGCGCACAGGCGGATGGTCTCGTCGGAGATGTCGAGGCCGCGGATGCGGCCGTAATCTGCGAGGAAGCGGAAGGACATGCCCGTGGCGCAGGCCACGTCGAGCAGGGCGAGCGGCCGGCGCGGCGCGGCCCAGCGGTCGAGGGCGGCGCGCACCAGCGCGCGCCGGCCGCGGTACCACCAGTGCGTCTCCTCGATCGCGAACATGCGGTCGAACTCGGCCGTGTTCACCTGCGCGCCCCGCGGAATCCGTCGGGGGTCACCGCGGCGAGGCGCCGAGCGCGCCGACCCCCGCCCGCCGCTCGAAGCGCATGATGACGCGCGTCACCGCGATCATGAGCAGCAGGCTGGCCAGCAGGAGCAGGTAGCGGTAGGCCGGCTTCGCGAACACCGCCATGACGCCGATGCCGGCCAGGAACGAGCCCAGCCCCCACAGGATGACCACCGCCTCCACCGGCGTGAAGCCGCCGCGCACGAGGCGGTGCGAGAGGTGGTGGTTGTCGCCCAGGTAGATGGGCCGGTGCTCGACGAGCCGCATGAGCACCACGAAGGCCGCGTCGTAGAGCGGCACCCCCATGATCAGGATGGCCGGGATGAGGTGGCTGAAGCCGTAGTCGCCTTCCGGCGCCTCGCCCAGGAAGCCCTGCGACATGTTGAGCAGCACGAAGGCCATGAGGAAGCCCGTGAACATGCTGCCCGCGTCGCCGAGGAACACGCGCGAGCGCGGGAAGTTGTAGGGCATGAAGCCCAGCAGCGCGCCCACGAGCACGACGGCCACGATCATGGACCGCACGCTGTCCTTGCTGCCCAGGTAGACCACCGCGGCCGCGAAGGCGATGATCGAGAGCCCCGCCATGAGCCCGTTCATGTTGTCCGAGAAGTTGAACGAGTTGACGATGGTCAGGAACCAGCCCAGGAAGAAGATGCTGTAGAGCCACTCCTTCAGGTCGCCGCCTTCGGTGGCCAGGTGCACGATCCGCGGCCACATGATCACGGCCACGCCCAGGATCTGGCCCAGCAGCTTGAGCTGGAAGGCCATGCGGTCCTTGAACACGTCGTCGACGAGCCCGATGACGAACATGATCAGCGAGGCGGCGATCACGAGCGAGAGGTCCGGCAGGTTGAGGTCCACCGCCGTCCCCGGCCCGGTCTGCCACGCCACGACCGCGAGGCCCGACGCCGCGGCCACGAGCACGCCCACGCCGCCCAGCAGCGGCGTCACGCGCTCGTGCGTCTTGCGGCCGCCGGGCCGGTCGACCACGCCGTAGCGCAGCGCGATCGCGATGCACAGGGGCACGACCACCAGCGCGGCGGTGAACGCCACGCTGAAGCCCTGCGCCGCGAGAGTGAAGATGCCGTCCAAGAAATGTGCTGCCCGGGGTGCCGACTCTATCCTGCGCCCGCTTCCCGCTCCACCGCTCTCCTCACGACCGCAGGTTCAGGCCGCGCCGCGCGAACCAGTCGAAGACGCCGTCCACCTCGCACAGGATCTCGGCCAGCGGCACGTCCTCGCCCACCGCGATGCGCCGCAGGTGCAGGGCGTCCGTCGTCGGCTGGTTCAGCCCCGGCATGGCCGTGATGGCGCTCTCCAGCCCCAGCTCGCGCAGCACGGCCAGCGTGTCCTCGTTGTAGTCCCACGAGCGCCCGTAGGGATAGGCGAAGCTCCGCACGTCGTGGCCCAGCCAGGCTCGCAGGTCCGTCAGACTGCCCGCGATCTCGGCGCGCTGGGTGTCGCGGTCCAGCGAGGACAGCACCAGATGGTTGACGGTGTGGGCGCCCACCTCGACGCCGGCCGCGTCCAGCGCGCGGCAGTCGGAGGGCGAGAGCCACACCTGCCGCGCCAGCTCGGCGTCGTCGCCGCCCGCGGCCAGGAAGATCTCCTCCAGCAGCCGGTCGCGCTCGTCGGCGGACACCGAGTACTTGAGCACGCGCTTGAGCTGGTACTCGGCGGCCACCGGGTCCCTGGGCAGCGCGCGCAGGCGGGCCTGCGCCTCGGCCCCCGGCAGGCGGGCCGCCAGCTCCTCGCCCAGCGCGTGCGGGCCGCGGCGGTGAAGCACCCAGAAGTAGTGGTGCAGCCAATTGATGCGCCCGTGCATCGGGCCGGTCTGCACGAAGACCGTGGCCGTGGCCCCGTGCGCGGCGAGCAGCGGCAGCAGACGGTCGTGGTTGTCCTTGTAGCCGTCGTCGAAGGTGAGCACGACCCTGTCCGCCGGGCACTCGCCGCGCCGCAGCGCCGCCACCATCTGGCCCACCGTGAGCGTGCGGAAGCCGCTGCGGTGGAGCAGGGAGAGCAGCCGCTCCATGCGCGACTCGCTCACCTTCATGTGGCCGGGGATGTAGGCGGTCTCAGGCGGCTCGCCCACGTTGTGGAACATGAGCACGGGCACGCCGCCGCGGCGGGCGCGGAACAGGCGGCGCAGGCCGGTCGTGTGCAGCACGGCCGCCACGCCACGGCGCAGCAGGCGCTTCACGTGGTGCTTCATGGCTCAGGCGGACATGTGCTCGGCGTCGCGGTCCCCGTCGGCCAGGTGCCAGCGCTCGATGCGCGTGTCCTCCTCCGGGCTGTCGGGCCGGCAGGCCCGCACGATGAAGGGGAACATATCCCGGAAGGCCCTTGAGCGCGAGCGGCGGCGGGCGAAGCCCAGCGCAGCCAGCGCGGGCAGCGCCGGATGGTGCTCGAAGAGCAGCGCGCTGGCCTCCTCCATGCCCCGCTCCCGCGCCGCCGCGGCGAAGGCCAGGAGCAGCGCCGCGCGCGCCTCCTCGTCGCGCGCCAGGTGGTCCACGAGGAAGGCGTTGCCCTCCTGGAACTCGGCCACCAGCCACCCGCACAGACGGCCCTCGCGCCGCAGCGCGAAGGACTCCTGGCGGCCGCCCGGGTTGTCGACGTAGCGCCAATTGAGCCAGGCCGCGTCGCGCACGCCGACGAGGCCCTTCGCCGGCGCGCACGCCTCGAACAGCTCGTCGGCCGACCCGTCGAAGCGCTCGAGCCGCTCCACTTCCACCGCCCGGCCGGCGAGCACGAGCCGCCGCCGCGCGCGCGCCCCCAGGAACACGTCCAGCGCCGGCGCGAGCGGCGCGAGCAGCGTCCCGGCGCGCCCCGCCCGCGCCAGCGAGCGGCGCGAGCGGAAGCGCAGCCTGTACGCCGGCGCGTGCCCGATGAGCCGCCAGCCGTTGCGCAGGAAGCCCTTGAGCGAGATCCGCCCGCTGTAGGCGAAGGCCCAGCTCACCCCCTGCCGCCCGGCCTCCGCGCAGACCAGGTCGTCGAGGCCGGTGAAGATGCCCTGCCCCTGCCACTCGGGGAGGGTCATCGCGTCGCTGGCCTGCATGAGCACGACCGGCCGCCCGTCGCGGCGGAAGCGCCGCGGCACGTAGCTGTAGCCGCCCACCACCGTGCCTTCCGCGTCGCAGGCCACGCGCGAGATGGCCTGCCCGTGCGGGTTGTCGCGGTACTTCCAGCGGAAGGTGCGCGCGTCCTTCTCCTTGCGGAAGCAGGTGTTGAAGATGAAGGCCTGCCGCGGCTCGTCCTCCGGCCGCGCCGGCCGCACGGAGAAGCCGCGACTCACGGACCGCTGGCCCCGGCCACCACCCGCTGGCGCTCGCTGATGTCCCGCACGGCGCGCTCGACGTCGCGCGGGCGCAGGGAGCAGTCCCAGCAGCCGGCGCGCGCGCGCGCCTCGCGCAGGTCGGGCTGGCTGGCACCACGGTCGCCGGCGTGCAGCACCCGCACGTGGGCCTGCACCGACATGCGGCGGTCGCGGTACCAGCGCTGCCACGCGGCCAGCATCTCCGGCGAGTGGCCCGGCCGGCCGATCACGTGCTCGACGCGCACGCGCAGGCCGATGACGCGCGCCGCCTCGACCGCCGACTCGATGCGCGGCCGGGCCGGGTCGTCCATGGGCACGAGGGAGGGCGCGTCGTGGCTGCCAGGCGACGTCACCAGGACCTCCTGGCAGCCGCCGTTCGCCAGCGCCAGCGCGAGCCGCGACACGAGGCGGTCGGCGCGCACGCGGCAGCTCCACGGGACGGCCGGTGCCACGGCCAGCATGGCGTGCGCCAGCTCGCGCGCGAACTCCGGCTCGGCGCCGAAGTCGCGGTCGACGAAGACCAGCTGCCGCGCGCCGCCGCGGTGCACCGCGTGCCCCACCTGCTGCAGCGTGCGGTCCACCGACGAGCGATCGCACAGCACGTCGGCCACGTGCACGCCTTCCGGCGCGTGCGCCGCGCACGCGTCGAGGGCGAGCACGTGCCAGGCCGGCAGCACCGGCGGCGCAGCGGCCACGCCGGGCAACGTGGACGGTGCGGGCTGCGCCCCGCCGCGCACGACCAGGCCCGGCACCTCGGACGGACGGAAGGCTCCCACGAGCCCCGGGTGCACGTCGCCCCGCAGCGCGCCGGTGAGGCGCGGCAGCCGCTCGAGCAGCTCGCTGCCGTAGCGCACGGCGAGCGGCCCGCAGGCCAGCACCGGCGCGCGTCCGTGCAGGCCCCCGAGCAGCCGCCGCAGCGGCCGCTCGTCGGGCACGGGATTGTCGGCCACGAAGCTGCCGCCGGCGTACAGCAGCACGAGGTCGGCGCGCCACAGCTGCACCTCGCGGCGCACCGTGCGGTGCGGCAGCCGCTCGGCGTCCTGGTCGAGCACGCGCACGTCGGCGCCCGCGCCGATGAGGCGTGCCGCCAGCAGCGCGGCGTCGCGCGGCGGCAGGCCGGGCGGCTCGGACGACACCAGCTGCGGCCCGCGCGGCGGGGTGTGCATGACCACCAGCAGGATGCGCCAGCGGCCCTTCATGCGGCGGCCCCGCGCGCGGCCAGCAGCTCGTGGTAGAGCTGCACCATGCGGTCCACCTGCGGCGGCAGGGCGAAGCGCACCCGCGCGCGTTCGCGACCCGCCGCGCCGAGCCGCGCGGCCAGCGCGGGATCGGCCAGCACGCGCGTCAGCCGCTCGGCCAGCGCGACCACGTCCAGCGGATTGACGAGATAGCCCGTCACGCCGTCGACCAGCACGTCCGACGGCCCGCCCCAGAAGCCGGCCACCACCGGGCGACCCGCGGCCATGGCCTCCAGGTTCACGAGGCCGAAGGACTCGAAGCACAGCGACGGCGAGGCGACCACGTCGGCCAGCCGGTAGGCGCAGGCCAGCTCCTCGCCGCTGAGCCACCCGGCCGAGCGCAGCGCGTCCTGCATCCCCAGCCCGGCCGCGAGCGCCTGCATCTCCTCGAAGAAGCCGGGCAGGGCCTCGCCCACCGTGAGCAGCACGGCCTCCTTGACCTCGCGCCGCACCAGCTCGAGAGCGCGCACCAGCTCGAGCCCGCCCTTGAGCCGGTCGAGCCGCCCGCCGTGGAAGATGACGCGCCGGCCGGCGAGGCCGAGGCGCGCGCGCAACGCCTGCACCGCGGCGGCCGGCGGCTCCGCGACCTCCTCCATGCCGTTCCAGATGGTCGTGCACGGGCCGATGCCGTTCTGCGCCAGCGCCGCGCCCATCTCGTCCGAGACGGACACCAGCCGGTCCACGTCGCGCGCCAGCACGCGCCGGATGGTCGCATTGCGCAGCGGGTTGTAGCGGCCGCGCACGCACAGCGCGCACTTCACCGGCCCGTTGCGGTACACGACCGGGTCGCCCGGCCGCAGCCGCTCGTCGAGGTGGCAGAACATCTTCTGGTGGCACACGGGCATGATGTCGTGCACGTGCAGGATCGTGCGCGCCCCCGCCGCCCGCGCCGCCGCGAGCGCCGCGTACGACAGGTGAATGTGCAGATTGTGCACGTGCACGATGTCCGGCCGCAGCTCGGCCACCGCGCGCTCCATGGCCGCCACGCCCGCCGGATTGCGCAGACTGCGCCACGCCCGCCAGCGCAGGTCGTAGCGCGGCGTCGCCTCGAGCCACACGTCCACCCCGTTCTCCCGGAATCGCCGCGCCTTCTCCGGCTCCTGCACCGTCGCCAGGAACGAGACCTCCACGCCACGCGCCGCCGCCCCCTCCGCCAGCCGCACCGCAATCCCCGCCGCCGACGAGCGGCCGTAGAGATCATTGGCGACGAGGACCTTCATCGCCCCCGTTGTCGCCTGTCAGCCGGGGCGGTCTCAACTGCCGGCCCTGAAAAGGGGCGCTCCGGCCCAGCCGGGCGAAGGGAGCGGGCGGGGATCCGATTCGCCAACCCGCCGGGAAGCGTGCGCTGCCACCCGCCCAGGCTCATAGGACCCCGCCCACTCCCTTCGCCCGGCTGGGCCTCCGCT
>Ga0075421_100003164_pt1 | contig 19670 bp, 17 predicted proteins | sample SoiMetdeltSBSDD5_FD_75292 | JGI IMG/M metagenome (GOLD analysis project Ga0075421, IMG submission 75292) | Bulk soil microbial communities from a Populus tree surrounding site in Tennessee, USA - Soil MetaG P. deltoides SBSDD5 | ecosystem: Environmental > Terrestrial > Soil > Tree plantation... | reverse complement strand
GTCCAGTACAACTGCGAGTGCCCGGAGCTCGTCCAGAAGCTGACAGAGATCGTGCGCCGCCACGATCGCTACGTCGTGCTCGCGCCGTACCCGACGATGAAGAGTCGGATCGCTCTCACCGCGTGGACGCGGCTCGAGACCCTCGACGAGTTCGACGCCTCGCGCATCGAGCGCTTCATCAAGGCGTACCGTGGGATCGATCACCACCCGCGGTAGCCTGATGGTGATGGGATTGCTATCCGTGGTCGGCTGCGCTCGCCCGCACATCTCGCCGCTCGCCCCGCCCCCCTACCGGGCGGAGGTGGCGGCGGCGTATGATCGCACGTGGACGGCGCTGGTGCGCGCGATCGCAAAGCAAAACCTGCCGCTGCGCGCGATCGCGCGGGACTCGGGCGTGATCGCCTCCGACGACGTGGTGACGCCCATCGGGCTCTATGCGGACTGCGGCCGCCTCGGCGAGAACCGCCTGGAGGGCGAGGCGCTGGTCGCCTTCACCGTGTTCGCCGAGGCCGATGGCCCGGCCACGCGCGTGCAGGTCAACTCGAGCATGCGGACCCAGGCGCATCGCAAAGGGACCTCCGGCAAGCTCAAGCCGACGCCCGTCTATGCGTGCGCGTCCACCGGGCGCTTCGAGGCCAACCTCATCGACGCCGTCCGGGATCTGGTGAAGGAATAACGATGGCCTCACGGCTCGCGGACCTCATCCGTAAGGCCCGGCGCCTCGCCGCCGAGCGTGATCGCCTCATCGACGCGCTGGCGGCCGACTGGACGCGCGCGTTGCGTGGCCAGGGACTCACCCCCGAAGACCTCGACGAGCTGTGGGGAGGACTTACCGAGGACGCCGTCCGTCGCGGGCAGCCGGCCGACAGCAAGTGGACGGCGCAAGCGTGGCGGGCCGAGGCGCAGGAAGTGATCGCCCGGGTCCGCGCGAAGGTCGAGGCGGCCCTCGGTGAGCGCTGACGACGCCGCTACCCTCCGCCGGCTTCCCTCCGTGGATCAGCTCGTGCGACGGCTGGCCGCCGAGCCTGTCCTGGCCCCGCTCTCCCGCGCACGCCTGACGGCCACCGTCCGCGAGACGCTCGACACCGAGCGCCGTCGCGTGGTGGAGCAGGGCGGGCCGCCCGCCGACGCCGAGACACTGGCGGCGCGGGTTCTGGCCACGGCCCAGCAGGCCGGTACCTTCTCGCTGCGCCCAGTGATCAACGCCACCGGGGTCGTGCTGCACACCAATCTCGGCCGCGCGGTGCTGAGCGACCTCGCCCGCGATCGGGTGGCCGCGGTGGCCGCCTCGTACTCGAACCTCGAGCTCGACCTCGCCAGCAAGGAGCGCGGCTCGCGCTACAGCCACGTCGAGGCGCTGCTGCGGCGCCTCACCGCCGCCGAGGACGCCCTCGTCGTCAACAACAACGCCGCCGCCGTCCTCCTCGCGCTCGAGACGCTTGCCCACGGCAAGGAGGTCGTCGTCTCGCGAGGGGAGCTGATCGAGATCGGCGGCGAGTTCCGGATTCCGGACATCATGCTCCGAAGCGGTGCCATCCTCCGCGAGGTGGGCGCGACCAATCGGACGCACCTGCGAGACTATGCGGAGGCGATCGGGCCCGCCACCGCGCTCCTCCTGAAGGTCCACACCTCGAACTACAGAGTGGTTGGCTTCACGGCCGACGTCAGCAGCCGCCAGCTCACCGAGCTCGGTCGGGAGCGCGGCATTCCCGTCATGGAGGATCTCGGCTCGGGCTCGCTCATCGACCTCCGGCGCTGGGGATTCCCGTACGAGCCGACAGTGCCCGAGGTCGTCGCCTCGGGCGTCGACCTCGTCTCGTTCTCCGGCGACAAGCTCCTGGGCGGACCGCAGGCCGGTATCGTCGTGGGCAAGCGCGCGATCGTCGCGCGGCTGAAGAAGAACCCGTGGAACCGGGCGCTTCGCATTGACAAGTTCACCATCGCCGCCCTCGAGGCGACGCTGAACGCCTACGAAGCCGGCACCGCGCGCGAGACCCTGCCGACGCTGCGGCTGCTCACCGAGCCGCTGGCGAGCATCCGGGCGCGGGCGCGCCGCGCGCTTCGCGCGCTCGGCGGCGAGACGGCCGCGCGGCTTGGCGCGAAGGTCGACGAGGGCCGCTCACAGGTCGGCGGCGGTGCGCTGCCGACCGTCGAGCTGCCGACGGCCGGCCTCTCGCTCGGGACCACCGACGCCGCCGCGCGCGCGCTCGACGCCGCCCTCCGTGTTGGCGAGCCACCCGTCGTGGGCCGGCTCGTCGACGACCGGCTCTTCCTCGACTGCCGCACGGTGCTCCCCGCGCAGCTGACCGTCCTCGCGAAGGCCGTCGTCGCCGCCGCCCGGCGCCCATGAGCGCCGGCCGCCACGTGGTCGTCGGGACCGCGGGCCACATCGACCACGGCAAGACCTCGCTCGTCAAGGCGCTGACCGGAACCGACACCGATCGCCTGCCCGAGGAGAAAGCGCGCGGCATCACGATCGATCTCGGCTTTGCGTTTCTCGAGGAGCCCGACGGCCTCACGATCGAGATCGTCGACGTTCCGGGACACGAGCGCTTCGTCAAGAACATGCTGGCCGGCGTCGGCGGCATCGATCTCGCGATGCTGGTCATCGCGGCCGACGAAGGCGTCATGCCGCAGACGCGCGAGCACCTCGCCATCTGCTCGCTCCTTCGCATCCGCACCGGGCTCGTCGTGCTGACCAAGATCGACATGGTGGAGGCCGACTGGATCGAGCTCGTGCGCGACGATGTGGCGGGACTCGTGCGCGGCAGCTTTCTGGAATCGGCGCCGATCGTGGCGGTTTCGGCCAAGACCGGCGCCGGTCTGGACGAGCTCCGCGGGACGCTTCGCAAGCTCGCGGCCACTGTTCCCGAGCGCGGCACCGAGCAGCTGACGCGGTTGCCGATCGATCGAGTGTTCACCATCAAGGGCTTCGGTACCGTCGTGACGGGCACCCTGGCCGCCGGCGCCCTCCGCGTGGAGGACCGCGTCGAGGTCTTTCCGCGCGGCCTCGTGGCCAAGGTGCGCGGCGTGCAGACGCATGGGCGGTCCGTGGAACGTGCGCTGGCCGGGCAGCGCACGGCCGTGAACCTCCAGGGGCTCGAGCGTGCCGCCGTGGAGCGTGGCGACGTCATCGGTCACGCGGGCACCCTGCTGGCGGCGACGCTGGTCGACGGCACGCTCGAGTTGCTCGCCGACGCGCCGCGGTCGCTCGAGACGCGCGATCGCGTCCGCTTCCACGCGGGGACCAGCGAGATCATGGCGCGCGTGCTGCTGTTCGAGACAACGGAGCTCGCCCCAGGCGGACGCGCGTTCGCGCGGTTCCGGCTGGAGGCCCCGCTGGTCGCGCTTCCGGGCGATCGCTTCGTCGTGCGCTCGTACTCGCCGATCGTGACCATCGGCGGCGGGACGTTGCTCGACGTGGACCCCGCGCGAACGCGGCTGAAGGCGCCGGCGCGCGTCGCGCATCTGCGCACGCTCGAGACGGGCACGCCGGATCAGGTGGTCGAGGAGCACGTCCGGCACGCCGGCGTCGCCGGTATCCGCCTCGCCGCCTTGGCCGCGCGGGTTCCCTTCGGGCCGGTGACGGCGCGCCGCCTGCTCGAGGCGCTGGTCGCGGCCGGTCGCGTCGTTGCTATCGACCGCGAGTGGTTCGTGCACGCCGACGCGGTCGGCCGGCTGCGGGGTCTCATCCTGACCGCGCTGGAGCGCTTCCATCAGGCCCAGCCGCTCCGCCCCGGGATGTCGCGCGAGGAGCTCCGCGGGCGCGGCGGTGCGGCCGACGAGCGGGTGTTCGCCCACGTCCTCGCTGCGCTCGATGCCGAGGGAGCCGCGCGGGTCGATCGGGACAAGGTCCGCCTCGGCTCACACGAGGTGCGCTTGACGGCGGAGCAGCAGGCGGCCGTCGACCGGGTGGAGCTCGAGTTCCGCGAGGCACAGGCGTCGCCTCCGAGTGCGGCCGAGGCTCTCGGTCGCGCCGGCGTTCGCGGCGACGAGGAGCACGACCTGTTCCAGGTGCTGCTCGAGTCGCGCCGTCTGGTCCGCGTGAAGGAGTCGCTGTTCTTCCACGCCGACGCGCTCGAGGCGATCCAGGAGAAGCTCGTGGCGCTCTTGCGCGAGCGCAAGGAAATCGGCCCCGGCGACATCAAGGACCTGCTCGGCATCTCACGGAAGTATGCGATTCCCTTGCTCGAATTCTTCGACGCCCGCCGTGTTACAACGCGCGTCGGCGAGCGCAGGGTGCTGCGCGGCGCCTGACGCAAAAACCTGTTAAGGTGACCGTGTCGCGAAAGGAGCCGGCCATGTTTGGTCTGGGATATCAGGAGCTGCTCATCATCCTCGTGATCGTGCTGGTGCTGTTCGGCGCGAATCGTCTGCCCGAGCTGGCGCGGTCACTGGGCTCGAGCGTCAAGGAATTCAAGAAGGGCGTCCAGGAGGCGAAGGCCGAAGAGACGACCAGCCCCGCCCGCAAGGAAGAGGAGAAGAAGGCCTAGCGTCGACGTCCGCTCGTCCGGCCGACTGAAGCGCTCCCCCGAAGCACACCGCGGTCCTCCCGCGTATACTCCACGATCGCCATGCGCCGTCTCGACCGGATCGATCTCATCTGTGCGGGGGCGCTGGCTCTGCTGACGGTGCTCTCGCGGCTGCCGTACCGGGCGCGGATGCTCTACAACTGGGACGCGGTGCAGTTTGCCCTCGCGCTCCGGGAGTACGATGTCGTAAAGCACCAGCCGCACCCGCCGGGTTACATCCTCTATGTCGGCCTGGGCCGCCTCATCAACGCGTGGGTCGGTGATCCGACCGCCGCCTACGTCACCCTCGCCGTCGTCTTCAGCGGACTCACGACCTTCGTCGTCTACGCGCTGGCGCGCTCGGCGTATGACCGGCCGACGGCGCTGGCGTCCGCGACGCTGCTGGCGGTCAGCCCCCTGTTCTGGTTCTACGGCTCGGTCGGGCTCACCTACGCGGGCGAGGCGATGTTCGCCTCGCTCGTCGCCTTCTTCGCATTCCGCGCGCTCGAGGGTCACGAGACGGACGCGTGGCTCGCCGCTGCCTTCCTCGGCCTCGCCGGCGGGATGCGCCAGTCGATGCTCGTGCTGCTGTTGCCGTTGTGGCTGGTCGCCGTCGGCCTGGGCACGCGGCGCCGTCGCACCCTGCCGATCGGGCTCGGCGTGCTCGCCGTCGTGGTGCTCGCCTGGCTGGTGCCGATGCTGAGCCTCACTGGGGGCCTCGAGCGCTACCTCGCGGCCTCGCGCTATCTCGCCGACACCGTCGTGCTGCCGACGACGGTCGTGCTCAGCCCGCTCGATACCACGCTGCGAATGTCGCGCTACCTCGTCGAGTCTGTCGTCGTCGGGCTGGGCCCGCTGGTGCTGGCGGCACTGCTGCTTCCCTGGTACGTGCGCCGCCACGGCTTTGGACGGCGAGAGTGGCTGGCGGTCATCTGGATCGCACCGGCGCTGCTGGTCTACACGCTCGTCCACTTCGGTCAGGCGGGTTACGTCCTGACGTTCCTGCCCGCGCTCGTCGTCGTGCTGTCACGCGTGCTCGTGACCGCGCTGGGGACGGCGGCGGCGCTCACACAGCGCCCGCCGCTGCGTGCGGTTGCCACCGGCGCGGTGGTCGTGGCGGTCGTGCTGGTGAATGGTGTCTTCTTCGTCAATGCCCGGCCGCTGCCGCGCGATTTCGACGCCGCGAAGCCGGCCTGGCGCCGCGCAGCCGAGGACGAGGCCTTCGACTGGATCTTTAGCCGCACCGCGGCCGCGCTGCGCCAGCACGAGGACGTTGTCCGCACCTTCGTGGACGGGATCCGCGGGCTCTATCCCGCCGAGGAGACCGTCGTCATCACCGAGCTCGGCAACAGCCGCTCGTATCCGTGGCTCCGTCACGCCATGTATTACTTGCCGGAGTACTCGATCTTCGAGCTGCGGGTCGGCGACCGGACGCCCGGCTACTACGCGCCTCAGCTCGCCTCGGAGATGGCGCCGCGGCCGGACAGCGAGGTGCGGCTGCCCGCACGAGCACGCCGTCTGGTGTGGTTCGTCGATCACTGGTCGCCGTCGGTGGCACGGCCGGCGGGACTGCTCGAGATGGAGCTGCCGCACGGCCGGTTCCTCTACGTGCTGCCGGTCGACCGCCGGCCGATCGACTATGCGGGTTACACGCTCGTGCGTGACCGCTAGTCGACGCGACGACCTCCTCGTCCTGGTGGCGGCCGCGCTGCCGGTGGGCTGGCTCCTCCTGCGCGAGCGCGCCATCGCCGGCGCCGCCGGCTTCCCGCTCGACGACTCGTGGATCCACCTGCAGTTCGCGCGCAATCTCGCCGCCGGCGCCGGCTTCTCCTACAACCCCGGTCAGCCCGTGTCGGGCTCGACGGCGCCCCTGTGGACACTGCTCCTCGGCGCCGGCGCGGCGCTGGTCGCGCCGTCGATGCTCATGGCCAAGACGCTCGGCGCTGCGAGCGGCATCGGAGCGGCACTCGTCGTCCGTCGCGCGGCCCTCGCGTTCGGCGCCGCGCCGGCCACCGCGCTGACCGCTGCCGTCGGCCTCCTGTGGACGGGCGCGTTCGCGTGGGGCGCGCTGTCGGGGATGGAGGTGACCCTCGCCGCCTTGCTGGTGGCCGTATCGCTGCTCGGCGTCGCACGCGATGCGACCTCCTTGAGCGCGCTCGCCGCCGCGCTCGCCGTGCTCGCCCGGCCGGAGACGATCCTTCTCGCGCCGCTGCTGGCGCTCGCGCGGCCGCTGACCGTGCGCCGCGCGCTCGTGTTCGTGGCCTTCACGGTGGCCGTGCTCGCGCCGTTCGTCGCCTTCTCGTACGCGACCGTGGGCCGGCCGCTGCCGGCCACGGCGGTGGCGAAGATCGAGGGCGGGTTGCTCGGATGGCTCGGCGGCCTCCGTGAGCCGGCCGCGGTCACCTGGGTGACGCGCCCGCGTGATTTCGGTCTCGAGTGGCTGCGCTGGCTCTTCACGACTCATCCGCTGCTGCCGCTGGCGTTGCCGGCGATCGTCCTCGCCTGGCGCCGCCGGCAGCGCACGCTCGGGATCATCGGCTTCGCGCTCATCGCCCATCCGCTGGCCATGGCGCTGCTCGCGCCGTACCGCGGACCGGCTTTCCAGGAGGGACGCTACTCGACCCATCTCCTGCCGCTGGCCGCCATCGTGCTCGCCGTCACGGCGGGGAAGGCGTTCCGCAAGCCGGTGGTCCTGGGCCTCGTGCTCGTGGCGTCGCTCGTCGCGCTCGCACCGGCGGCGGAGCGCTACGCGTGGGGCGTGCAGAACATCAACGCGATGCAGGTCCACCTCGGGCGCTGGCTCGACGCGCACACGCCTCCGTCGGCCACGCTGGCTGTCAACGACGTCGGCGCCATCGCGTTCTTTTCCCGGCGGCCCGTCCTGGACCTGATGGGCCTCGTCACGCCGGAGATCCTCCGGTACCGCCGGGACGGTGAGCGAGGGGTGATGCAGTACGTCGAGCAGCGGTGTCCCGACTACGTCGTCATCTTTCCGAACTGGTTTCCGCAACTGTCGGCGCGCGCGGAGATGATGACGCCCGTGTATGCCGTGCGCCTGGCGCGAAACGAAGTCGCCGGGGACAACGAAATGGTCGTATATCGCCTGACGCGCTGTGCGGTATGATCGGCTCGATGCTGCGCCGAGCGGCTCTGGCACTGATTCTGACGCTGCTCACCACGCCCGCCACCGCCGAGATCGTCAAGTACACCGACGACCGCGGCACCACCCATTACGTCGATGGCATCGAGAGCGTGCCCGCGCCATACCGGGCGCGCGCGGTGCCCCTCGGGCTCAGCAACGACGGGTCGGGCGCGCCGGCGCGCGGCGCAACCGATGCGGCGGGACTGGCGTCGTCGTCCGTAAAGGGCGGTGCGACGATTCGCTATGCACCGGGCCAGCGGATCATGGTCAATGCGATCGTCAACGGGGGCACGACCGCGCAGCTGCTGCTCGACACCGGTGCGGACCGCACCATGATCGATCCGCGCGTGCTGGCGGCGGCCGGCGTCTCGCTGGCGCGCCCGGTCGGCTCGGCGACGGTGAGCGGCGTCGGTGGCGCGCAACAGATTCAGTTCGTCACCATCAACTCGCTGGACGTCGCCGGCGCCAGCGTCGGGCGGCTCACCGTGGCCGCCCACGGCGTCGACGGGGCCGGCGATGGCCTGCTCGGGCGCGACTTCCTCGACCATTTCTCCGTCAACATCGACTCCGCGAAGGGAGTGGTCACCCTCACCCCGAAGTAGCGAGACGCGCGTGCTACGATAGTCCGAATCGCGCATGGACTACAAAGCCACGCTGAATCTGCCGAAAACCGACTTTCCGATGAAGGCGAACCTCGCGCAGGCCGAGCCGAGGATGCTTGCCTGGTGGGACGAGATCGGCATCTACAAGCGGCTGCGTCATGTCGGCGCCGACCGTCCACTCTGGGTGCTGCACGACGGCCCGCCGTACGCGAACGGCAACATTCACATGGGGCACGTCCTCAACAAGGTGTTGAAGGACGTCGTCGTGAAGTCGCGCTCGATGCTCGGATTCAACGCCCCCTACGTGCCGGGCTGGGACTGCCACGGGCTCCCGATCGAGCATCAGGTCGACAAGGAGCTCGGGCTCGACACGGCGCCGACCGACGTGCGCCGTGCGATGGACCCGCTGGAGAAGATCGGCAAGTGCCGCGCGTACGCGACGAAGTACGTCCAGGTGCAGCGCGAGGAATTCAAGCGGCTCGGCGTCTTCGGCGACTGGGACAATCCCTACATCACGATGGCGCCCGCCTATCAGGCCGTCATCGCACGGGAGTTCGGCCGCTTCGTCGGTCGCGGCCTCGTCTACAAGGGACTGAAGCCCGTGCACTGGTGCATGCACTGCAAGACCGCCCTCGCGCAGGCGGAGGTCGAGTACGAGGAGCAACGGACGTCGTCCGTCTACGTCCGGTTCCCGCTCGTGGCCCCGCTGCCCGACGCACCGGCGGCGCCCAAGCCGTCGCTCGTCATCTGGACCACCACGCCGTGGACCCTGCCGGCGAATCTCGCCATCGCTGTCCATCCGGACGAGGAGTACGTCGCCCTCGAGGGCGGGGGTGAGACGCTCGTCGTCGCGGCCAAGCTCGTCGATGCGTTCGAGCAGACGGCCCGTCTCGGATCGCCGCGGCGGGTTGCGTCGTTCGCCGGCCGGCGCCTCGAAGGCCTCGAGTACCGCCACCCCTGGATCGATCGCACCGGCAAGGTGGCGACGGCGCCGTTCGTCGAGATGACGGCGGGCACCGGGCTCGTCCACATCGCGCCCGGCCATGGCGAGGAGGATTACGATCTCGGCAAGGCGCTGGGGCTGCGGATCTACAATCCCGTCGACGACGACGGCCGCTTCGTGGCCGAGGTCGAGCACTTCGGCGGCCAGACGGTGTGGGAGGCCAATCCGCGCATCGTCGACCATCTCCGCGCGGTGGGCGCGCTGGTCGCCGAGCAGGCCCTCACGCACACGTACCCGCACTGCTGGCGGTGCAAGAATCCCACGCTGTTCCGCGCCACCGAGCAGTGGTTCATCGCCCTCGACAAGGACGGGCTCCGCGCGCGGGCGCTCGAGGCGATCCGTCGCGACGTCCGCTGGATCCCGGGCTGGGGCGAGCAGCGCATCTTCAACATGGTCGCGTACCGCCCCGACTGGACCATCTCGCGTCAGCGGGTGTGGGGCGTTCCGATCGTCGCGTTCTACTGCGAGCGCTGCGATGCGGTGCTGGTGAGCGAAAGGATCGTGGAGCACGTCGCCCGCATCTTCCGCGACGGCCACGGCGCCGACGAGTGGCACGCGCGCCCCGCGCACGAGCTGCTGCCGCCGGGCACCGTGTGCCCGAAGTGCGGCCACGCTCGCTTCCGCAAGGAGACGGACACCCTCGACGTCTGGTTCGACTCCGGCTGTAGCCATGCCGCCGTGCTCGAAACGCGGCCGGAGCTGCGCTGGCCGGCGGAGCTCTACCTCGAGGGCAGCGATCAGCACCGCGGCTGGTTCCACTCCTCGCTGCTCGAGGGGATGGGGACGCGGAATGCGCCGCCCTACAAGGCGGTGCTGACGTGCGGCTTCGTCGTCGACGGCGAGGGCCGCAAGATGTCCAAGTCCGTCGGCAACACGGTCACCCCCGAGGCGCTCCTGCCGAAGTACGGCGCCGAGATCCTGCGCCTCTGGGCCGCCTCCGAGGACTACACGGAGGACATCCGCCTCTCGACCGAGATCATGGACCGGCTGGCCGACGCCTATCGCCGGATCCGGAACACCTATCGGTTCCTTCTTGGCAACCTGAGCGACTTCGATCCGGGGCGGGACCGGCAGTCCTACGCCCGCCTCGACGAAGTGGACCGCTGGATCCTCGATCGGCTGGCCCGGCTGGTCGCACGAGTCACGCGCGCCTACGAGGAGTACCAGTTCCACACGGTCTTCCACGCCGTGCACAACTTCTGCGCGGTCGACCTCTCGGCGCAGTATCTGGACATCATCAAGGATCGCCTCTACACGTCCGCCGCCGATGACCCGCGTCGCCGGGCCGCCCAGACCGTCTGCGTCGACGTGTTCTCGGCGCTCGCGCGGCTCATGGCGCCGATCCTGACCTTTACCGCCGAGGAGGCCTGGCGGCATCTGCCCGGCACGCGTGCGGAATCGGTGCACCTCGAGCGCTTCCCGGAGGCGACGCGCGAATGGCTCGACGACGCGCTCAAGCAGCAGTGGGACCGGCTGCTCGAGGCGCGGCGCGAGGTGGCCAAGGCGCTGGAGACGGCGCGGGCGCAGAAGCTCATCGGCAGCGGGCTCGAGGCCCGCGTGCGCATCCTCTCGGCGCCGGAGGACCTGCCGGAGCTGCTCGCCCGCAAGCGCGAGCTGCTGGCCACGCTCTTCATCGTGTCGCGCGTCGACCTCGTTGCAAACGGCGGCCGCGCGAGCGTCGTCTACGAGAGCCAGGACATCCCGGGGCTCGTCATCGGCGTCGACCGCGCGCCGGGTGAGAAGTGCGAGCGGTGCTGGACGCGCACCGAGGAGGTGGGCCGCGACGCGCACCACCCGACATTGTGTGCGCGCTGCGTTCGGGTCGTCTCGACCGCCCGATGACGGCGGTCCTGCTGCTGGCGGCCGCAATCGTCGTCCTCGATCAGATCACCAAGGTGGTCGCCCTCGACCGTCTCGTCCCCGGCGTCCCGGTCGTGCTCTTCGATCAGTGGCTCTCGCTGACGCTGGTGATGAATCCGGGCCTGGCCTTCGGGCTGCTCGGCACGGTCCCTCCGGCGTGGCGCTGGGTGGTCGCCGCCCTCTCATTGATCGCGCTCCTCGTGCTCGCCCGCGTCGCGCTGCGCGTGCTGCCGACGGGAGGCTGGCCCGGTCGGCTCGCGATCGGTCTCATCTTCGGGGGTGCAGTGGGCAATCTCATCGACCGGGGCCGCTTCGGCGCCGTCGTGGATTTCGTCGACGTCCACTGGCGCGGCTGGCACTGGCCGGCATTCAACGTCGCCGACTCCGCCATCAGCATCGGCGTCGTGCTGCTGGCGCTTCGTCTCCTCGGCGACCGGGCGGCCACGCCGTCGGGGTAGGAATGTATGTCGGAGACGGGCGGTGTCCGCACGCTCAGCGTCCCCGCGGCTGACGCCGGCGTGCGGCTCGACCGCTGGCTCGCCGCGCACGTCCCCGAGCTGTCTCGAGCACGGCTCCAGGCGCTCATCGACGCGGGGCACGTGCGCATCGACGGGGGAGTTCCGAAGGCGTCCCGGCGGCTCGCGGGGGGCGAGCACGTCTCGCTCGAGATCCCGCCGGCCCCGCCGGAGACGCTCGCGCCCGAGCCGATCGCGCTCACCGTGCTCTACGAGGACGACGAAGTCCTCGTGGTCGACAAGCCCGCGGGGATGGTCGTCCATCCCGGTGCCGGCCACTCGACCGGAACGCTGGCCGCGGCCGTTCTCGCCCATGCACCGGGGACCTCGGGCGTGGGCGGCCCACGGCGTCCGGGGATCGTGCATCGGCTCGACAAGGACACCTCCGGCCTCCTCGTGATGGCCAAGACCGTGCGCGCCTACGACTCGCTGACGGCGCAGCTGGCTGCGCGGACCGTGACTCGCCGCTATCGGGCCGTCGTGCATGGGCGTGTGAAGGCCAACGACGGCGTCGTCGACGCCCCGATCGGGCGTCATCCGCGCGACCGGCTCCGGATGGCGGTCGTTCCGCGCGGAAAGCGCGCGGTGACCCGCTACCGGGTCCTCGAACGTTTTGCGCACGTCTCGGACCTCGACGTGAAGCTCGAGACGGGGCGAACGCATCAGATCCGTGTCCACATGGCGTCGCTGGGACACCCGGTGGTCGGCGACCCGCTGTACGGTGCCCGCCCAGGGCGGGCGCCGGTGCCGGTCAGCCTGGAGGGTCTGGCGCTGCACGCGGCGGAGCTTGCCTTCGTGCACCCCGTTACCGAAAGCTGGCTGCAATTCGCTTCGCCACTGCCGCCGCGGATCGCACGGTTGCTGTCTCAGTTCCGTGACGCGAGGTAGCACATGCTGCGGGGTTCAGTACACACCGTCGCGCCGAAATAGCTGTCGGATCGAGGTTTTGGATGTGGCATGACACTCGCAGCCCGATGCTACGATGAAAGGCACCGCATGCAAGGATTGACGACCGTGATCCTGGCGGCAGGCGAGGGTAAGCGGATGCGCTCGCGCCAGCCGAAGGTCCTCCACGAGCTCTGTGGCCGGCCGCTGATCACCTATCCGCTTCGTCTGGCCCGCTCGCTGGCCGACCGTATCGTCCTGGTGGTCGGACCCGACACCGAGGGGATGGCGACCGTCGTGGGGGATGGCGTCGCCATCGTGGAGCAGCGAGAGCGCCTCGGCACCGGCCACGCGGTGCTCCAGGCGCGCGTCCAGTGCCAGTCGGCCGCCGGACCCCTCCTCGTGCTGCCCGGTGACATGCCCCTCCTGTCCGTGCAGACGCTCGAGCGTCTGGTCGGCCACCACACGGCGACCGGCGCCGCCGCCACCATCCTCACGGCCCTCGTCGACCGGCCGCACGGCTACGGCCGGGTCCTGCGCCAGGGCGGGCGGGTCAAGCGCATCGTGGAGGACCGGGACGCCACGGATGACGAGAAGCGCGTCGCCGAGATCAACACGAGCGTGTACTGCTTCGACGGCGGCCGGTTCTGGCGCGCGCTCGAGCAGGTGAAGCCCGACAACGACCAGGGCGAGTACTACCTCACCGATGTCATCGAGGTCCTCAACCGGGCCGGCGGCCGTGTCGAGGCCATCAGCGTCGAAGATCCCGACGAAGCGCACGGTGTCAACGACCGGCGGCAGCTCGCCGCGGTGGCCGCCATCCAGCGCCGGCGGATCGTGGACCGTCACATGCTGGCGGGCGTCACCATCCTCGATCCGGCGACCACGTACATCGACGAGACCGTCACCATCGGCGCGGACACCGTGATCTATCCGAACGTCGTGATCGACGTCGCCTCCGAGATCGGAAGCGACTGCGTCATCGGCCTCGGCTGCCAGGTCCGCGCGAGCAAGCTCGGCGACCGCGTCCAGCTCAAGCCCTATTGTGTGCTGACCGAGTCGGTCGTCGAGGCACAGGCCGTGATGGGGCCGTTCTGTCATCTCCGTCCGAAGTCCCATGTGGGCGCCGGCGCGGAGATCGGCAACTTCATCGAGCTGAAGAAGGCGACGGTCGGCAGGAAGTCGAAGGCTCATCACGTCGGGTACCTCGGCGACGTGACCATCGGCGATGGCGTCAATATCGGCGCCGGCACGATCTTCGTGAACTACGACGGCGCGGCCAAGCATCACACCAGCGTGGGGACGGGTGCCTTCGTGGGCAGCAACACGAGCATCGTCGCGCCCGTCACGATCGGCGAGGGCGCCTACGTGGCCGCCGGCTCGGTGATCACCAAGGACGTTCCACCCGACGCCCTCGCGGTCGAGCGCGCGCCGGTCGTCGTGAAAGAGAACTGGGCGGCCCGACGCCGAGCGCGGCGCGCGGCCGAGAAGAAAAAGGACAACTGAGCCATGTGTGGAATTGTCGGCTACGTCGGCACCAAGAGCGCGGTGGGCATCATCGTGGAAGGCCTCAAGCGGCTCGAGTATCGCGGGTACGACTCGGCCGGTGTGGCCGTGCTGGACGACGCGGGACTCAACGTGCGCCGCGCGGTCGGCCGCATCAAGGCGCTCGAGACCGTGCTCCGCGAGCGTCCGGTGCAGGGCAGCATCGGCATCGGCCACACGCGCTGGGCCACCCACGGCCGGCCCTCCGAGGACAACGCCCATCCACACACGGACTGCAGCGGCGGCCTCGTCGTCGTCCACAACGGAATCCTCGAGAACTATCTCGAGATCAAGGATCGCCTGGCCTCCGACGGCCACACGTTCAAGTCCGAGACGGACACCGAGGTCCTGGCGCACCTGATCGAGCACCACCTGCGCGGCACCCGGCGCCTCGATGAGGCCGTGCGCGCGGCGCTTCGCGAGGTCACCGGCTCCTACGCGGTCGGCGTGGTGTGCAAGGCCGCCCCGGATCGATTGATCGCCGCCAAGCAGGGCGCCGGCAGCGTGGTGGTCGGCCTCGGCCGCGGCGAGATGTTCGTGGCGTCCGACATCCCCGCCATCCTCTCCCACACGCGCGACGTGGTGATCCTCGAGGACAACGACGTGGCCGTGGTGACCGCGCAGGGTGTCGATCTCTCCACGCTCGACGGCGACCCCGTGCAGCGCGAGCCTACGAAGATCATGTGGGATCCGATCATGGCCGAGAAGGGCGGCTACCGGCACTTCATGCTGAAGGAGATCTACGAGCAGCCGCGTGCGATCGCCGACACCTTCCGCGGCCGGATCGCGCCGGAGACGGGCAACATCGTGCTCCCGGAGATCAACCTCGACCCGTCGACGGTGCGCGCGATCCAGCGCGTGGTGCTGGTGGCCTGCGGCACCGCCTGGCACGCGGCGCTGCTGGCGCGGACCATGATCGAGCGGCTGGCCGGCATCCCGGCCGAGGTCGATCTCGCCTCCGAGTTCCGCTATCGCGACGCCATCGTGGGGCCCGACACGCTCGTCGTGGCCGTCTCGCAGTCGGGCGAGACCGCGGACACGATCGGCGCCGTCAAGGCGGCGCGGCTGAAGGGCTGTCCCATCCTCGCCATCACCAACGTGGTCGGCTCCGCGCTCGCCCGCGAGGCGACCGGCGTCCTGCAGATGCACGCGGGGCCGGAGATCGGCGTCGCCTCGACGAAGGCCTTCTCCACGATGATCGTGGCCTCGTACCTGCTCGGCCTCTGGCTCGGACGCCAGCGCAATGCGCTCACCGCGGAGGACGTGAAGAAGCGCATCCACGAGCTCGTCGAGATCCCGCGTCTCGTGGAAAAGACGCTGGAGCTCGACGGTCGCATGGAGGCGCTGGCGCGGCAGGTGAGCGACGCCCGCGATTTTCTCTATCTCGGCCGCGGCGTGCAGTTCCCGATCGCCCTCGAGGGCGCGCTGAAGCTGAAGGAGATCTCCTACATCCATGCCGAGGGGTACGCGGGCGGCGAGATGAAGCACGGCCCGATCGCGCTCATCGCCGAGCAGCTGCCGGTGGTGGTCCTGATCCCGCGTGACTCCTCGCACGATCGGATGCTCGGCAACATGGAGGAGGTCCGCGCGCGTGACGGGCAGGTGATCGCGATCTGCCATCCGGAGGACCGCGCCGCCGCCAGCAAGGCGCACCACGTGATCGAGGTGCCACCGTGCGCCGAGCTGCTCGCCCCGCTGCTCACGGTGATTCCGCTCCAGCTCCTGGCGTACCACGCCGCGCTCCGTCGCGGGTGCGACGTGGATCAGCCGCGGAATCTCGCGAAGTCGGTGACGGTGGAGTAGGCCGGGCGGCTACGCGTACGCGGGCTGGCTGCCGAGGGCGTGCGCGATGAGCTTGTCCAGGTGCAGGAGGTCGAAGGGCTTGGGCAGGTATCCGGTGGCCCCGTTCTCGAGCGCCTCCAGCGCGACCTGGGTGGAGTCGTAGCCGGTCATCACGAAGATCGGCGTCTCGACGCCCATGCCGCGCAGCGATTTCAGCAGACCCAGGCCGTCGACGCCGGGCATTCGCACGTCGAGCAGGATCGCGTCCGGGCTCTTCTGGACGACCGACGCCAGCGCCTGGGAGGCGTTGGTCGCCAGCTCGACCTGGTAGCCGCGAACGAGGAACTGCTTCAGGACTTCCTGCACGACGGGGTTGTCGTCGACGATGAGGATCCGCTTGCTGGGCTTCATGGCGTTGGGGTCGTGGCAACAGATGTGCCAGCTCGCGGCCGTCGAGAACGCCCAAAATTTCGCACGGTCCCCGCCACCGGATGACGGCTTGGCCTCCCGCGCGCCAGAGTGGCGCGCACGGCTGGCAATCGGCCCTCGGGGATACGGTACAATCTGGCGGTGTCAGCGGGCCTGGAGCACCTCCTCGACGACCTGAACCCGCCACAGCGTGACGCCGTCCTCGCCGGCGATGGGCCGTTGCTGGTGCTGGCGGGAGCGGGCAGCGGCAAGACGCGGGTCATCGCCCACCGGATCGCGCACCTCATCGGCGTGCGGGGCGTCGACCCGCGCAACGTCCTGGCCGTCACCTTCACCAACAAGGCGGCGGGCGAGATGGCGCGCCGGGTGGAGGCGCTGCTCGCCCCCGTCGGCATCCGCCCCCCGCTCATCGCCACCTTCCATTCGGCGTGCGTCCGCATCCTGCGCCGCCACGGCGAGCACATCGGCCTGCCGCGCCACTTCACGATCTACGACGAGGACGACCGGCTGGCCCTCGTGAAGGAGTGCATGAAGGAGGGCGAGCTGGCGGAACGGTCGTTCACGCCGAGCGCGGCCGGCCATCGGATCTCCTATCTGAAGAACCTGATGGTGAGCGTCCAGGACGCGCTGCGCGACGCGCGCGGACCGTGGGAGCAGAAGGCCGCTCTCGTCTACTCCCGCTACGAGAAGCGGCTGAAGGAGACCGGCGCCGCCGACTTCGACGATCTGCTCCTGCTCGTCGTCCGCCTGTTCACGGAGGTGCCGGAGGTCCTCGCGTACTACCGGGGGCTCTGGCGTCACGTGCTCGTCGACGAGTACCAGGACACGAACCGCGCGCAGTACCGGATCATCCGCCTGCTGACGTCCGAGCACCGGAACATCTGCGTCGTGGGCGACCCCGACCAGTCGATCTACAAATGGAGAGGAGCAGATATAAACAACATCTTGGATTTCGAGAAGGACTTTCCCGGCACGAAGGTCGTGCGCCTCGAGGAGAACTATCGCTCCACCCAGCGCATTCTGGCAGTCGCGGCCACGGTGATCGACAACAATCTGCAGCGCAAGGAAAAGACGCTGTGGACGAAGAACCCGGAAGGCGAGCCGATCGCCGTCTATCGCGGGTGGGACGAGCACGAGGAGGCGAACTTCGTCGCGCAGGGCATCGTGAAGACGCGCGCGGACGGCGTGCCGTGGGACGGCATCGCGGTGTTCTACCGCACCAACGCGCAGTCACGCGTGATCGAGGATGCGCTGCGCCGGGCGCGCATTCCGTACGTCATCGTCGGCGGCGTGCGGTTCTACGAGCGCAAGGAGATCAAGGACACGCTCGCCTGGCTCCGCCTCTGCATCAATCCGAACGACGACGTCGCCTTCCGCCGGGCCGTGCAGGCGCCGCCGCGCGGTGTCGGGGTCACCACGCTGGCGCGGCTCGACGAGGTCGCGCTCGATCAGACGAAGCCGCTGCTGGCGCTGGCAGCCGCGCCCCCCGTCGACGTCCGGGGCAAGGCCCGTGGCGCCCTCGAGGATTTCGCGACAACGGTGGGTCGGCTCGCGTCGCAACGGACCGAGCTGTCACCGCCCGCCTTCATCGATCTCGTGCTCCAGGCCTCGGGATATCGCAAGGCGCTCGAGCAGGATCGCTCGCCCGAGGCGGAAGGACGGCTCGAGAACCTCGAGGAGCTCGTGGCGGCGGCGGAGGACTTCACGCACGTGGCCGGCGAGACGACGCTCGAGGCGTTTCTCGACAGCGTCGCGCTGATGAGCGACGTCGACGAGCTGAAGGAGGCCGACTCGCGCGTGACGTTGATGACGCTCCACTCGGCCAAGGGTCTCGAGTTCCCGGTGGTGTTCCTGACCGGGCTCGAGGAGGGCGTGTTCCCTCACACGCGCTCGGTGGGCGATCCCGAGCAGGTCGAGGAGGAGCGCCGGCTGTGCTACGTCGGCATCACGCGCGCGGAGCAGCGGCTCTACGTCAGCTATGCCGTCCACCGGCGTATCCATGGCTACGACGCCGCCGAGCCCTCACGCTTCCTGCGCGAGATGCCGGAAGAGCAGCTCGCGCTGCTCAACGCCTCGCGTCCGGAGCCGACGTTCACGGCGGCGCGCGAGGTGCCTCGCTACGAGCCGCAGGAGGAAGCGTGGCCGCTCAAGGTCGGCGCGCGCGTCCGGCACGCGCGCTTCGGCGAGGGCCTCGTGGTCGGCGTGGAGAAGGATGGCGCCGACGTGATCGTGACGGTCGGCTTCGCCAGCGTCGGCCGCAAGCGGCTCTCGCTCGAGTACGCCCACCTCGAGGAGATCTAGGACGATGTGCGACAGAGAGGAGCGTCACGGCTGCGCCGGGGCGCTCCGAGCGTCGGGGGGCATGGGGGGCCATTTCGGGGCCCTCCATGCCGGTGAGGAGATCTAGCGTGATCAGTCGCGAGGACGTCGAGCACGTCGCCCGTCTGGCCCGGCTGGCGCTGACGCCCGATGAGCTCGAGCGCATGCGGACGCAGCTGAACGCGATCCTCGTCCACATCGACGCTCTCAGGGCCGTGAACACCGACGGCATCGAGGGTACCTCGCACGCGGTGCCGCTCGTCAACGTCATGCGCGACGACGAGCCGCGCCCGCCGTTCCCGGCCGACGCGATGCTGGGCAACGCGCCCGATCGCGCGGGCGAGTTCTTCCGCGTGCCGCGCATCATCGAGGACTGACGTGGACCTCCATCGTCCCATCCACGAGCTGACGGCGGCGTTCAGCCGCGGCGAGACGTCGCCCACCGCGGTGACGGAGGCTTACCTCGGTCGCATCGAGAAGCTCGATGGCAAGCTCGGCGCCTACATCACGGTCACCGCCGAGCAGGCGCGGGCGGCGGCGGCCGCCGCGGATCGGCGTTACCGCGCGGGCAGTCCGCTCGGCCCGCTGGACGGCGTCCCGGTGTCGATCAAGGACGTGTTCTGCACGCGCGGCGTCCCGACGACGAGCGGCTCGCGAATCCTGGAGCGCTACGTGCCGCCGTATGACGCGACGCTGGTCTCCCGACTCGCCGCCGGCGGCGCGGTGATGCTCGGCAAGGGGAACCTCGACGAGTTCGCGATGGGCTCCTCGACCGAGCACTCGGCGTTCCACGTGACGCGCAATCCGTGGGACCTCGCCCGCGTGCCGGGCGGCTCCTCGGGCGGCCCGGCGGCGGCCGTGGCGGGCGGGCTCGCGGCCGGCGGCTACGGCACCGACACGGGCGGCTCCATCCGTCAGCCCGCCGCATTTTGCGGCGTGGTCGGTCTCAAGCCAACCTTCGGCCGGATCTCGCGATTCGGGCTCATCGCCTTCGCGTCGTCGCTGGACCATCCCGGGCCCTTCGGCCTCGACGTGACGGACGCCGCGCTGCTGCTCGGCGGCGTCGCCGGCCACGAT
>Ga0075421_100003162_pt1 | contig 19671 bp, 13 predicted proteins | sample SoiMetdeltSBSDD5_FD_75292 | JGI IMG/M metagenome (GOLD analysis project Ga0075421, IMG submission 75292) | Bulk soil microbial communities from a Populus tree surrounding site in Tennessee, USA - Soil MetaG P. deltoides SBSDD5 | ecosystem: Environmental > Terrestrial > Soil > Tree plantation... | reverse complement strand
CGTCGTAGCTCCCCTTCTTCTGCGGCACGAAGGCGGCGAGGTTGCTCTCGAGGTCTTCGTGCACGAGCGCCGCGCCGGGCTCGAGCGCCGCCTCGAGGCCGACGATCGCCGGCAGCGGCTCCCAGTCGACGACGATCCGCTCGGCGGCATCCTCGGCGAGGTAGCGGGAGCTGGCGACGATGACCGCCACCGGCTCGCCGAGGTGGCGCACCTTGCCCCTGGCGAGCGGCACCTGGCAGCGCTGGTGGAAGACCATCCCCTCGACCGGCGGCGGCGGCACCAGCAGCGGGCCCGGCTGCCAGTAGGCGCCGAGGTCGTCGGCGGTGAGCACCGCGTGGACGCCGTCCATGGCGCGCGCCGCGCTGGCGTCGACGCCCACGATCCTGGCGTGCGCGTACGGGCTGCGCAGGAAGGCGACATGCAGCATCCCGGGGAGGTTGAGGTCGTCGACGAAGAGGGCGCGGCCGGTGAGCAGACGCGGGTCCTCGTTGCGACGCACCCGCGCACCGAGGACGTTCGCTCGCTCTTCCATGGCGGGCATTCTATTCGGCCTCGACGTCGGGACCGCCGTGCGTCGCGCACGATCGGTCTCGGGATCCGCCCGCCGCCCGGCGATCTAGGGCACCGGCGGCAACAGGTCGAGCACCTCGGCGATGGCGGCGAAGACCCGGTCCAGCTCCTCGTCGGTGACGACGTAGGGAGGAAGCGTGTAGACGACGTCGCCGAGCGGCCGCAGCAAGAGGTCGCGGCGGAGGAACTGATCGTAGAGCCAGGGGCCGAGGTCGCTCAGATACCCGGCTTCGCCCCGCGGGCGCAGCTCGACGGCGGCGATGGCGCCGAGGCCGCGGGTCGAGGCGACCGCCGGATGCCCGGCGAGCGAGTCGAGGTGGCGCCGGCACCGCACTTCGATCGCCGCCACCCGCTCGAGGCCGCGCGATTCGTCGAGCAGGCGCAGGCTCTCGAGCGCCACCGCGCAGGCGAGCGGGTTGGCCGTGTACGAATGCCCGTGGAGCAGCGCCCGCCCGCGGTCGTCGCTGAGGAAGTCCTCGTAGATCGCGCCGGTCGCGAGCGTTGCGGCGAGCGGCAGGTAGCCGCCGGTGAGCGCCTTCGAGACGCACAGCAGGTCGGGGGCGACGCCGGCGTGCTCGCAGGCGAAGAGCCGGCCGGTGCGGCCGAAGCCGGTGAGCACCTCGTCGGCGATGAGCGGCACGCCGTGGCGTCGCGTCGCGGCGCGCACGCCGCGCAGGAACTCCGGCGGGTGGACGAACATGCCGCCGGCGCCCTGCACCATCGGCTCGACGATCACCGCCGCCACCCGCCCGCCCTCGCGCTCGAGGATCTCCTCGACGGTCCCCGCGCAGCCCTGCGAGCAGGCGCCGCCGGCCGCGACCTCGGGTTCCTCGAAGCAGCGCGGCGCGTGCGCGCGGCGCACGTCGCAGAAGAGCGGCGCGAAGACGGCGTGGAACGCCCCGACGCCGCCGGCCGCCATGGCGCCGAAGGTGTCGCCGTGGTAGGCGTGGGCGAGGGCGACGAAGACGGTGCGCTGCGGCTCGCCGCGGTGGCGCCACGCCTGCCAGGCCATCTTGAGCGCCACCTCGACGGCGGTCGAGCCGTCGTCGGAGTAGAAGACGCGCTCGAGCCCGGGGGGCACGCGCGACACCAGCTCCTCGGCGAGCCGCGCCGCCGGCTCGTGGGCGCAGCCGGCGAAGATGACGTGCTCGAGCCGCTCGGCCTGCTCGGCCAGCGCGCGGCTGAGCCGCGGGTGGGCGTGGCCGTGGACGTTGACCCACCACGACGAGATGGCGTCGAGGACGCGGCGTCCGTCCGCGGTGACGAGGTAGGCGCCCTCGCCGCGGACGACCGCCAGCGGCGGCGGTGCCGTCCGCATCTGCGTGTACGGGTGCCAGACGTGGCGCCGGTCGGCCTCGAGCCAGGAGGGCGAGGCGGGAGGATCGAGCGCCGTCATTGCCGGAGCAGCCCCGCGATCCGGTCGGCGGGGTCGAGCGCGCGTGCCGCGTCGCCGAGCGTGGCCGCGGCGAGCGGCGCCAGCGGAGGGATCTCGCCGAACACGTCGACCTCGCCCCACCGCTCGATGGCGCGACGGTTCTCGGCGTCCGGCGGGCCGACGAGGAGGACGCCCGCCACGCGCAGGCCACGCCCGCGCGCCGCCTCGAGCGTCAGCAGCGTGTGGTTGATGGTGCCGAGCGTGCTGCGGGCGACGAGCAGGCACGGCAGGTCGAGCAGCGCGAGCAGCGCCGGCTGGAGCGTGCCGTCCTCCGAGAGCGGCACGAGGAGCCCGCCCACTCCCTCGACCACCAGCGGCCTGCCCGGCACCGCGGCGAGGTGCTCCGCGAAGTCGCGCACCACGGCCAGCGTGTCGACGGCTCGCCCCTCGAGGCTCGCGGCGAGGTGTGGCGAGAGCGGCGCCTCGAACAGGCAGGACTCGGGAAGGAGGTCGATCTCCGCCGGCGCGCCTTCGAGCAGGCGGCCGACGGCGTCGACGTCGCGCCCCTGGCGCGCCCCGGTGGCGATCGGCTTCCAGTAGGCGAGCCGTGCGAAGCCGCTCGACGCGAGCCGCCGGAGGATCGCCGCGCACGCCACGGTCTTGCCGACGTCGGTGTCGGTGCCGATCACCGCGATCCCGGCCGCCCTCCGCTTGCCTGTCGGCGTCACCGCGCGTCCCGTGCGGGCAGCGCGACCTCTGGCGCCACCGCCTCGCCGACCGCCGCGGCGAGGGCGTCGACCTCCGCCTCGGTGCGGTCGGCGTGGACGGAGAGCCGCAGCCGCGCCGTCCCCGGCGGAACCGTCGGCGGCCGCACCGCGCGCACGTCGAAGCCGCGCGACCGCACGGCCGCCGCCACGCGGATCGCGCGCTCGTTGTCGCCGAGCACGAGCGGCACCACGGGGCCGTCGCCGCCGAGACCCTCGAACCCCTGTGCGGCGAGATGGCCCCGCAGGCGTGCGGCGAGCGCGAGCGCGCGAGCGCGCCGCCAGGGCTCCGTCGCCACGATCTCGAGGCCGGCCTCGACCGCCCAGAGCAGCAGCGGCGGCGTGGCGGTGGTGAACAAGAACGGCCGGCAGGTGTTGACGAGGAAGTCGACGAGGGTGCGCGAGCCCGTCACGCAGGCGCCGCCGGCGCCGAGCGCCTTGCCGAAGGTGGTGACGACCGCGGCCACCTCGCCTTCGACGCCGCACGCCTCCACCCAGCCCGACCCGCGAGCGCCGAAGAGCCCCGTCGCGTGCGCCTCGTCGACGACGAGGTCGGCGCCGGAGCGCCTGCAGAGCGCGGCGATCTCCGGCAGCGGCGCGAGCTGGCCGTCCATGCCGTAGAGCGACTCGACGACCACCACCGTGCGACCGTCGTGCTCCTCGCCGAGCGCCGCGGCGAGCGCGTCGAGGTCGAGGTGGGGAACCACGACCTTGCGGCAGCCGGCGAGCCGCAGGCCGTCGATGATGCTGGCGTGGTTGTGGCGGTCGGAGATCGCGCGGTCCGCCGGCGAGAGGAGCGCGGTCAAGAGGCCGACGTTCGCCTGGTAGCCCGACGGGAAGAGCAGCGCCGCCTCGGCGCCCTTGAAGCGCGCGAGGCGCTCCTCGAGGCGCAGGTGCGCCGGCAGCGTGCCGCGCAGCAGCCGCGCCGCCGGAGCGAGCGGCATCTCGCCGGTGTCGAGCGCCGCCCGCACCCGCGCGGCGACGGCGCCGCGGGCCGCGGGATCGCCGGCGATCCCGAGGTAGTCGTTCGACGCGAAGTCGATCCCCGGGTCGATGCCCGAGTCAGCGCCCGGGTCGATGGTCCCGCGCGGATCGACGTTCTCGCGTGGCCCGAGCGAACGCTCGAGCCCTGCCGCCCGCAGCGCCGCGAGGCGACGGCCGAGCTCCGCGTCGAGGGACGAGCCCGCGCGCGGCCCGCCAGTCGGAGCCGGGCGCGGTCCCTCGGCGCTCACGCCGGCGCGGCGTCCGCCGCCTTCGGCCGCAGCCCCAACCGGCCGAGCAGCGCGCGGTCCTCGTCGAGCGCCGGGTTCGGCGTCGTCAACAGCCGCTCGCCGGTGAAGATCGAGTTCGCGCCGGCGAGGAAGCAGAGCGCCTGCGTCTCCGCCGACATCTCGGTGCGGCCCGCGGAAAGGCGGACGACGCTGCGCGGCAGCACGATGCGCGCGGTCGCCACCATACGCACGAGCTCGAGCGGGTCGAGCGGAGGCTGGTCGCCGAGCGGCGTGCCGGCGACGCGCACGAGCGTGTTGATCGGCACGCTCTCGGGGTGCGGGTCGAAGCCGGCGAGCACCGCCAGCATCTCGAGGCGATCCGCCTTGCCCTCCCCCATGCCGAGGATGCCGCCGCAGCAGACCGTCACGCCCGCCTCGCGGACGTGACGCAGGGTGCGCAGGCGGTCGTCGTAGCTGCGCGTCGAGATGATCGCCGCGTAGTAGCCGGGCCCGGTGTCGAGGTTGTGGTTGTAGGCGGTGAGCCCCGCCTCGGCGAGACGCTGTGCCTGGTCCGGGCCGAGCATGCCGAGCGTGCAGCACGCCTCGAGCCCCAGCGCGCGAACGCCGCGCACCATGTCGAGCACGCGATCGAAGTCGGCGCCGTCGCGGACGTTGCGCCAGGCGGCCCCCATGCAGAAGCGCGTGGCGCCGTGGCGGCGCGCCTCGGCGGCGCTTTCGAGCACGCTCTCGACCGGCAGCAGCTTCTCGCCGGCGACGCCCGTCTCGTAGTGCGCGCTCTGCGGGCAATACCCGCAGTCCTCCGGGCAGCCGCCCGTCTTGATCGACAGCAGCGTGCAGAGCTGCACCTCGGCCGGGTCGTGGCAGGCGCGGTGCACGGTCTGCGCGCGGTAGACGAGCTCCGGCAGCGGCAGGTCGTGCAGGGCGGCGATCTCGTCGACCGTCCAGTCGTGCCGGGGTGTCGTCAACGCTCCTCCACGAACGCGACGAAGCGGCAGAACGCCGCCTCGCCCCCCTTGAAGCGGTACGGGAAGCAACCCACCCAGACTCTCTGGTCGAGCACCTCGTCGATCTGCCCGCCCACGTTCTCGGCGTGGAAGACGCCACGCGGGAAGAGCTTGACGTGCATGCACTGGTAGTCCTCGGGCCAGGGGAACGCCTCGTCGATCGACATGCCGATGACCTTCTCCACCGCCGGCACGAGGTCCGGGCGCGCGCGCCGCACGTTGGTGTTGAAGGGGTGGTCGGCGGCGATGCAGTCGTAGGCGAGCCAGCGGATGCCGCGGTCGAGCACCCAGTCGACGAACTCGGCGCGCGGGCCGGGGTGGCGCAGGAAGGCGCGAGGCAGGTCGGCCTTCTCCTGCTGGTGCACCTTGTACCAGTCCTCGTTGTAGTAGTGGTGGTAGCCGGTGTGGATGACGAGGATGTCGCCGCGCTCGATCTTGATCCCGGTCTTCCGCTCCCACTCCTCGAAGTGCGCGGGCCCGTAGATCTGGTAGTCGCCGACGCCGAGCTTGGAGAGGTCGACGATGCACGCCGGCCCCACCAGCGTCTCGAGCGGGATGCCGGCGATGTCGGGCCCGGGATCGTAGAAATGGATGGGCGAGTCGAGGTGGGTGGCGATGTGGTTCGTCGAGCTGATGAGCTGCGCGTTCACCCCCTCGAACGCCAGCCGCTTGACCCATTTGACCGTCGGCCCCTCGTAATAGGCGAAAGCCGGCGAGTCGACAGAGAAGTTCTGCGACAGGTCGAGGACGCGGACGCGCGAGAAGTCGTAGGGGACGTACACCAAGCGGATCCTCCTTGAACCAGCCCACGCCGGTTCGGCCCGAACTCTACGACATGGCGGCGATGGCGGTAGTGTCGGCCGACGGGCCTCCGGGTGCGCCGCGCTGGTACGCAACTTGCCGCCCGTCGAGCTGGAGGCGTCGACGATGAACGACCGGAAGCCGCTGAATGAACGAAGGCAGCAGGGCCCTGCAACCCGACTCGTCCGCGCGCTCTTCGGACTCGCGCTGGTCGCCTTCGTCGCCATGCCCGCCGCCGGTGCCGCGGCACCGCCATCCCGTGCGCAGGCGCGACCCACGCCCACCCCAGCGCTTCCCGTCCTCACCGTGACCGGGTTCTCGGTCGCCGAGGGCAACACCGGAACGACCGTGGGGACGTTCACGTTCGGCCTCTCGGCGCCCTCTCCCAGCCCGGTGAACGTCGACTACGCCACCCGTGACGTCACCGCGGTGGCGGCGAGCGGCGACTACCGTCGGGCCACGGGGAGGTTGACGTTCCAGAGGCGCGTCACCTCGGCGACGCTGGACGTCGTGATCCAGGGCGACGGAACCGAAGAGCCGGACGAGACCTTCCAACTGGTGCTGGCGAACCCGCAGGGGGCGCGCCTCGGCACGGCGATCGTGGTCGGCGAGATCGTCGACGACGACGGTCGCGCGGGTCCCGGAGCGGGGGCGACGCTCTCGATCGACGACGGGCGCTCGGCCGAAGGGGACAGCGGCCAGCGCGACGCCACCTTCACCGTCACCCTCTCCTCGGCGGTGCGCGAGGAGGTCACCGTCGCATACGCGACCGCCGACGGCTCCGCCACCGCCGGCGAGGACTACCTCGCGGCCTCGGGCACGCTGCGCTTCCCCGCCGGCACGACGAGTCGCACCGTGCGCGTGCACGTCCTCGGCGACAGCGCCGCCGAAGGGGACGAAGACTTCACCGTCACGCTCGACGAGCCCACGCGGGCCGTCCTGGCGCACGCGACCGGCGTCGGGCTCATCCTCGACGACGACGAGGAAGGGGCGGCGTCGCTGCAGCCCGTCGGCGCAACCGCCCGGCAGGCGCAGGTCGGACAGACGGTCGCACTTCAGGTCCGCGCCGAGAGCGCCGGCGGGGAGCCGGTGGCGGGCGCGGCGGTGCGCTGGGTCGTCGACGGCGCCGCCGAGCTGCTCGACGGCGACGCCACCCGGACCGACGAGTCCGGCGTCGCCACGCAGCGCCTGCGGCTCGGCAACAGCCCGGGACGGATCGCGGTGCGGGCGCTCGACGCCCGGGGGAACGAGGCCGCCACCTTCCTCGTCATCGTCAAGGCTTCGATCTAAGAGGTTCGCGCGGCTGGCGCTTTCGCGTCACCCATCCTTGCGCCGAACCAGCGCCAGCGGCTGGGCATCGTTGCGCTCGACCGCCGCGAAGAGGCCGCGCAGCTGCTCGTAGCTGCCGGTGTCCTGCGTCTCCCGCACGGCGATCGTCAGGTCGCGCCGGTAGGTGATCTTGCTCGCCGCCTCATCGATCTCGGTCGCAGCGTGAAAGCTGCCGGTCGCGTTCTCGATCGAAGCCTTCGGGGGCAACGCCTCGTGTCGCCAACCGCGAGGGAGAGTCAGCTCGAGGGTGACTTCGTCCCGGTCGGGGAACGGGAGGATGAGGGGCGTGCGTCGCGCCTCCGCGGTGAGCACCAGGGGCTGCGACAGAGGCCCAAGGGGCCGGCTCGGCAGCAGCGAGAGCTCGTCCCCGAGCTCCTCTTCGGGCCGGGTCGCCATCTGCCAGCTCACGCGCACCTCCGCCGCGTCGGCGGCAGGCGTCACCGCCACGGATTCGAACCGGAAAGCGGGGAGGCGCTCGACCAGCCACTCCTCCCAGATCGTCTTGGGGTCGTCGACCTCGGCCTCGCCGATGGCCTCGACTGCATGGTGCCCGGTGAGCAGCAGCTCGCCGCCGCCGCTCACGCCGCCCTCCTCCGTAACCGAGAGCCGCAGGTTCACGGTGCGGCCGTTGCGCTCGGCGGGAGCGCCCGCTGGCAGGGTGATGATCTCCGGCGCTCGCGGGTCGTAGAGGAGAGCCTGCGAGCCCTCCACCTCGGCGGCGAGCGTTCCGAACGCCAGACCGCGCGCCGAAGGGTCGAGGTACACGCGCCCCTCGGGGAGGTCGACCGCCACCAGCATGCGCTCGAACCAGGTCGGGTTGGGCACCTGGAGGAAGGCGACGCCGCTGCTGCGCTCGTTGGCCCACACCAGCCGGGAGTGGATCGCCACTGCGTCGAGCATCGCCTGCAGCAGGAGTGCCTTCTCGGCATAGTCACCGCTCGCCTCGCTCAGCACCCGCTGCAGCGTGGAGCCTTCCTCCAGCGTGATCCCCTTGGCGTCCTCGGTGCGCAGCTCGTCGCGAACGAAACGGTAGATCGCCTCTGCCCTGTCGCGTGGCGACGCCTTGGTGGACACCAGCTCGCGGGCGCGCTGCTTGACGCCGCGGTTCCCGAGCCGCGCGTCGACGTAGTACCCCTCGTTCACCCACTTGCAGGTGCTCTCCCAGCTCTCGAAGAGACTGACGCGGTCCAGACCTTCGCGATAGGCGGTGGTGAGGATGCCGAATTGCGTCGCCAGATCGGCGACCGGCGCTGCGTAGGGCTCGTCGGGCAGCGCCGGTAGCTGCGCCGCCCGGGCCTCGAACCGCCTATGGTCGCGGCCCTCGATGGTCTGCATCTTGAGCCCGGACTGCCGCGGGTCCAGCCCCCAGCTCGTCGCCTCGAGGGACTTCGGAATCAGAAAGGCCACTTCCGCGAAGCGAACCGGCCACCGGTCGGAGAGGTACCACGGCTCGAGCGCGAAGACCGAGTCGAAACGCAGCTCGACCTCGTATTCGAGGATGGCACCCACCTGAAGGGCGGGGAACGCCACCGCCGTCACCCAGGTGCGCGCGCGCTTCGACTGCCGCCGATCGAACTTCGCATCGGCCGGCAACGGCACGACCACGCCTCCCGGCAGGAGCGTGCGCCCGGTCAGCGAAGCGAGCCGCATCTGGCGCGAGTGCGGGATCTCGAGCTCGCCGCTCTCCAGACCCTGTGGCGTGAGCACCTTGATGCGAGCTCGTAGTCTGAGGAACGACGCGATGTGCTCCTGGCGCAGATCCATGAGCTGGAACTCCGCACTCTTGTAGAGCACCAGGGCACCGGCGTTGGGATCGCTCGCCGGTGCCGCAGCCGCCCAGTCAGCCTCAGTGATGGGCGGCAACGCCGCGGCGGCCGGGGAAACACCGCCGAGTAGCGAGAGGGTCAGGGAGATGCCAACGAACACTGCACCAGCTCTCATCGACACTCCTCACTCCGGACGACAAGGCCGCAGATCCGCCGAATGATCCGGCGACGCGGGAGACGGCGAATTGTGGCGGAGGCCCGGCCGTGGTCTGCTGCCGCCACGTCTCGCCTTCCACACAGTGCATCGCCGCAGTCGGTCCGTCAACGACTACCGCGACAGCACGCGACAGCGGTCGCCGGCGCTCTCTCGTTCCCGGCCGGAAAGGCCTGGAGCTCCTAGGATGGCGCGAAACCTAGTCCCGCTTTCGTCGAGCTGTCAAGGGATCGCTCCCGGGCCGCTGACCTGGAGTGCTCAGCCGCAGTACCCGATTGCTCTTCCCACACGCTTCAGACGGAAAACGGCCGCGCGATCTTTCACCGAGCCGAGAGCTCGGCATCAACCCGGCCCCAGGCCATCGATCCGGGGCGCCCTCTGGGAATCCGTCGCTAGCGGAACGACTCGATGTGGACCGCCGAGTACTTCCAGCCGTACGAGGGCACTTCGGTCGGCACCTTCCCCTGCGGGAAGCCCATGTCGACGATGAACTTCGCACCGGGCTTGATGGTGTACGCGGCGACGTTGGGGCGCGAGGACAGCGTGACCGACTTGCCGTCGGCGAGGTCGGTGATCGTCACCGTGTAGCGCTTTGCCGCGATGTCGTAGTCGTTGACGACGTGGTAGGTGTGCCCCACCTCCGCCTTCCACTTCTTGATCACCTTGATCTTCTGCGGATGGGTGAGGCCGACGCCGTGGCGGGCGAACGCTTCGTATTTGCTGGGACCGCGAAAGTAGAGGAGGCCCGGCATGTCGAAGTTGCGGTCGACGACGAACCAGTAGATGAGGTGCTTGCCGTTCGGCTCCTGCGGGTACCAGGGGCCGACGGTGACGTCGAGCGAGGTCACGAAGCGACTCACGGAACCGGCGGGAGCCGGGAAGACGACGCGGCCCACCGGCTTCGCCGTGACGGGCTCGTGCACGAGGCCCTCGGCGTCGAAGCAGGCCGCGCCCGAGCTGCAGGGGGCGGCGGCCTTCACCGGCATCGCCTCGAGGCCGGCGGCGAGCGGCTCGGCGGCGAGGGTTTCGACGGTCTCACCGGCGGCGTCGGCCAGCACGCCGACCGCGGAGAACGCGCCCGAGCAGGAGATCGACGCCTGCGCTTCGGCACCCTTGTCGAGCGGAGGTAGGTCGCCGAGCACGTCGAGGTAGGGGCGCTCTTCGAGCGCGCCCAGCGTGAGCGACACCGCGGGAGCGAGGCGATCGCCGTTGCCGTCGGTCAACGCGATCGAGCAGCGGTTCGTCGCCGCCACGCGGTTCACCAGGGCGAGGTTGGCGGTCGCGGCCGCCGTGGACGCGAGCCCCCGCAACGCGACCGTCGAGCCGCCGGGAAAGGGCCGCTCGCCGTCACGCGGCCGGAGGTCGGCGGCGATCGGCGAGCGCGCGGCGGCGGCAAGGACGAGGAGCAAGAGGCTGCGACCGATCAGTCTCGACATGGTGTCCCCTGTGCTGGATGGGCCGGCGTTGCCGGACGCGGCATGGTACCACCCCATGGCCGCTCAGCGCACCACGAACGCCCCGGTGCTCGTCGCCGCCTTGCCCGCGGCGTCCGTCACCGTCACCCGCAGCGCGTATTGGCCGGGCTTCAATGCCGGTGGCTCGTACGTGCCCGAGAGGCGCATGGCGCCGCCGCCCCCGCCCTCCTTCCCGGCGAGCTTGAACGCGCCGCCGGGAAGAGTCTTGCCGTCCGACCCGACGAGCTCCGCCAGCGCGGTGAGCTCGCCGCTGCCGAGGTTGTAGCCCTGGAGGACGACCTCGGCCGGCTGGCCCGGCACGAGCACGGGTCGCGACGCCGGGACGAACGGCTTCTGCTGCAGCATGAACGGGTACGCCGGCTGCGGCGCGCCGGCGGCGATCGTCTCGCGCACCATTACCCAGCGGCCCGCCGGCTCCGGGAAGAGCGGCGGCAGGAGAACGGTCTCGCCGGCGCCGAAGCCGGGCACGACGACCTCGCTCACCTGCAGGCTCGAGGCGCCGGTGGTGCCGTTGCGCACGAACGTGCGCACCTCGTATTTCCCCTTCGGCAGCGACAGGTGGCCGAAGAACTTGAGACCGGTCTGGCGCAGGCCGGCCTCGGCCTTGGCGAGGTCGAGCGCCAGGCTCTGCGTGAGGAAGCCCTGCACGGCGCCCTGCTCGTCGACCGCGTAGATGTAGATCTCCACCGGCACGCTGGTGTCCTGCTTGCCGGCGAGGAGCGACGGGCCGTCCACCTCGATGACGACGGGCACGTAGGCGCGCCCGCCACTGGCGCCGAACGGTGCGGCGTAGACCGCGGCCCCGATCGAGCCGCCCGCCTGCCCCATCACCGCGTCGGCGGTGTCGACCGCGCGTTGCAGCGGCGGCTGCTCCTTGAACGGGCGCGGCGCGTAGTAGCCGGGTCGGTGCACGACGCGAGTGCCGCGACCGGCATTGGCAAGCTCGACGCGCAGCTTGTGGAACTCGCCGTCGTTGCGCAGGTCCTTGGGCTGGAAGGAGAGCACGTACGTGATCCCCGTGCGGCGCAGCATCTGCTTCATCGCGCCGGCGAGGTCGTTGGCGTTCTCGTAGAGCTCTCCGCCGGTGCTCTTGGCGAGGGTGAAGAGGCTCTCCCGGCCGTTGCCCTGGAGCCGCCCTTCGTTGGCGAGCGCGCGCAGGCCGCCGATGTCGACCGCCTGGATCTGGCAGTCGGCGCGACGGAACTCGGTGAGCATCTTCTCGAGGAAGTTCTGCGTGCGGGTGTCGCCGAAGGTCTCGTCGGAGCCGCTGCCGCCGACCGAGTCCATCGGCACACCGAGCGAGCCGGCGGAGTCGACGCTGTTCTGCAGGTCATTCAGACCGGCTTCGCCGCCGCCACTGCCGGTGACGAGAGAGCTGTCGAAGCCCTCCGAGAGAAGGACCACGTATTTGCGGCCATCCACCGCCCCCATCAGTCGCGCGAGGTCGGCGAACTGGACGGTCATGTTGCGCACGATCACCTGGTCGACCGACTTCTCGGCGCGCGAGGAGATCAGCGTCGTCGACTCGAGCGACTCCTTCATCAGCGCCTCGCGCTCGGCGCGTGCGTCGGCAGCGGGGCCGGAGCCACTGCTCGGGGCGGCCGGCATCGCCGCGCTGAACCCCTGCGAGATCACGAGCCGGAGCGGGTCGGCAGCGCGCTGCACGAGCTGCGAGAGGCCCAGGGTGTCGATTGCGGCGACCGCCTGCGCGCGATCGGGCGTGAAGCCGAGGATGAGCTGCGGCCCGTTGGTGACGCTGTAGGTCGCCACCGACACGAGGTCGGTCGCGTGAAGGCTGCCAACGACGTCTTTGGCCGCCTGGCGCGCCCGCAGCAGCGCGCTGGGGTCGGAGAAGACGAGGTCGAAGAGCATCAGGAAGTGGCGCCGCGCCGACACCGGCAGCGCGCCGGGGGCGGCCGCCGTCGGCGGAGCGTCGAGGTCGAGCACCTCGAAGCCGGCGAGCGGCACCTTCTTGCGCCCGTCGAAGAGCTGGAAGTCGGCGGCCGTGAGGCCGCGCACCGGCTCGCCGTCTTTGATCACCTGCACAGGGACCTCGACGACGACGACCTCGGTGGACTCGGTGAAGCTCTTCGCGGCATGCGCGGGCTGGAGCAGGAGGACCAGACCGGAGATCAGGCCCAGCGCGGCAAGGGCCGCGGTGGATCGGTGCGGTCGGACAGGTGGTGTCATCGCGTCACCCCTCGGGAGCCGGGCCACCGCGGCGGCCGGCCGATTTCAGGTTGGTGGAAGGTAGCCGAGAAAAAACCGCTACCGGCGGATCACTCGAGCCACTCCTTGATCGAGTAGCTGTCGGGGCGCCGGAAGTTCTTGTAGGTGATCATCTCGCCGATGAGCCCCGTGGTGAGCACCTGGAACCCCAGCAGCATGAGCAGGATTCCCAGGAGGAGGAGGGGCCGGTTCGAGAGACTCTCGCCGCGGAACGTCCACAGGTAGGCGAGCCAGGCGTCGATGGTGAAGCCGGTGGCGAGGAAGAGCAGGCCGAACCCGCCGAAGAGGTGCAGCGGACGGCGCGTGTATTTGGTGATGAAGAGGACGGTGATGAGGTCGAGGAGCCCTTTGTAGAACCGGTCCCAGCCGTATTTGCTGTTGCCGTGGCGGCGCGGGTGGTGCGTGACCTCGACCTCGCCGACGGCGAAGCCGCGGCGGCTCGCGAGCACCGGGATGTAGCGGTGCAGCTCGCCGTAGACCGAGATCTCGCCCAGCACCTCGCGACGGTAGAGCTTGAATCCGCTGTTGAAGTCGTGGAGGTCGACCTGGGCCAGGCGCCGCGTCACCCAGTTGAAGAGGCGCGACGGGAGTCGCTTGCTCGCCGGGTCGCGCCGCTGGCGTTTCCATCCGGAGACGAGGTCGAGGTCCCCCTGCTCGAGCGCATCGAGCAGGCGTGGGATCTCCTCCGGGTCGTCCTGGAGGTCGCCGTCCATGGTGAGCACCAGCCGTCCGCTGCAGTGGTCGAACCCCGCCGAGATCGCCGCCGCCTTGCCGAAGTTGCGGCGCAGGCGCACGAGCTTCACCCGCCCGTCGCGCTCGTGGGCTTCGCGGACACGGCGCGGCGTGGCGTCGCGCGAGCCGTCGTCGACGAAGACGATCTCGAAGTTGCGGCCGAGCCTGTCGAGGACCGCCGCCACCCGCTCGGCGAGCTCGCGCACCGAGCCCTCCTCGTCGAGCACCGGCACGAGGACCGACAGATCCACCGGCGCCAGGGACACGGAAACCACTGGCGCGCTCAGGGACAGGGCCTCGGCGCTCATCAGGGCATATTGTAGACGGCTCGCGAGGAGTGGACCGGCGCCCGGAATGCGCGCCAGTCCGGCCCCGACACGACCACCCGATGAAGCTCGCCGCCTGGGCCCTCCTGCTGTCGCTCCTCGCCCTCACCGTGGCGGGCGCCGCCACCTTCGACCGGCGCGCCTGGCCGAGCCTGGTGGGCGACGAGGCGAACTACCTGATGGCCGGCGCCAGCCTCGCCTGGGACCACGACCTGCGATACGAGCGGCGCGACTACGACCGCTTCTTCGCGCGCTGGGGCGTGCAGCCCGACGGTCTCATCCTGCAGAGCCCCGACGGCGGCAGGACCCTGATCTACGGCAAGCCGGCGTCGTACCCGCTCTGGCTGGCGCCCTTCCTCCGGCTCTCGCCGTCGCAGGGCCCCTGGCTCGCCAACGCGCTGCTCCTCGCCATCGCCGCCATCGCGGCCGCGCGCGCCCTCTCCCGGCGCGTGGGCGCCGCGGCGCCGCTCTACGTGGCCGTGTTCGTCTTCGCTTCCGTCACGTTCGCCTACGTGTTCTGGGCCCATGAGGACCTCTTCCTCGCCTGCCTCGCTGCGATCGCCCTCGCGCTCGTCTACGGCGGGCGCGAGGAGAGCGTCGTGAACAAGCGCAGCACCGTCGCGCCCGTGGCGTCGTGGCGGCTCGTCGGGGCGGGCGCTCTTCTCTCGATCGTCATCCTCGCCCGGCCTCTCTACCTGCCGTTGCTCGTCCCCGTCTTGCTGGCCGTCCCCCGCGACGGGCGCCGCCGGGCGGTCGCGGCGCTGGCGGTCGGGCTGCTCGTCGTGTCCCTCGGCGCCACGGCGGCGAACCTCTTCACGCGCGGCAGCTGGTCGAGCTACGGCGGCGCCCGGCGGAGCTATTACGCCTACACCGGTTTCCCGCACGTCGACGCAGCGGCCGACGACTGGAACCGGGAGATCGCCGAGCGCGGCACCCACACCTGGCTCAAGCCGGAGACGCTGCAGGCGGGCTTCGACGTGCGGCAGACGGCGTGGAACGCGCTCTACTACCTCGTCGGGCGCCACGTGGGAGTGCTCCCCTACTTCCTCCCGCTGCTGCTCGGCCTGCTCGCCTTCCGGCGGGGTGAGGGCCGCTGGGCGCTGCCGCTCGCGGCGCTCGTCGCGGCGGCCGTTCTCTTCTGGGTGCGCCCCTTCAACTTCTACGGCGGCGGCGGCTCGATCGCCAACCGCTACTTCCTGCCAGCCTATCCGGCGCTCTGGTTCCTCGCCGCACGACCGCTGCGCGGCGCGCGCGCTGTCGTGCCGGCGGTCGTGGTGGCGGCCCTGGCGGCTCCCTTCCTCTGGCCGCTCTGGAAGGCGCCGCGTGCCTTCCCCATCGGCGACGACGGCGGCTACCGCTGGGCGAGCGCGGCGGCGAACCGCCTGCTTCCCTACGAGACGACGCTCTCGCACCTCAAGCCGTCGGGCCAGGAGGACCTTCATCTCAACGGGCTCTGGGTGAAGTTGCTGACACCCGGCCTCCACTCCGTCGACGGCGGTGCCGCGCTCGGCGTCGCCACCGGCCGTCCGGCGGAGCTGCTGGTCGGCAGCTCGCGTCCGCTCGCCGGCCTCGTCGTCGAGCCGACGACGGCGCGCCGGCTGGAGGTCGCCGGCGCCTCGCCGGGGGGGGCCGCGGGGGAAGCCCGCATCGTCGCCTTCTCGCACCCGCGCGCCGTCCACCGCATGTGGTGGACGGACGATCCGGTGTACCTCTACGAGCTGCGGCTCGAGCCGCCGCCCTCGGGGCCGGAGGTCACCTTCCGACTGGCACCGGAGGCGCGGCCGCTGACGGCCGGCCCGGGTCACGCCGCCACACACGCCGACGCCGGCGACGTCCCGCACGGTGGCTGACTTCCCTTCCATCCTCGCGAGGCCGGGTGACGAGGAGCCCGCGACGCCGGAGACACCGGCGCCGGCACCAACTCGGCGCCGGAAGCTCCTCCTCGTCGCCGGATCGCTCGTCGTCTCGCTGCTGGTCGCCGAGGGGACCCTGCGCCTCACCGGCATCGTCGGCACCGGGCGAGGCTCGCCCTGGTTCGCCGGCGGCAACCACCCACGTTTCCTCTTCCAGCCCGACGCGAAGGCGGGCTACACGCTGCGGCCCGGGTTCCGCGGTCGCGAGATCGCACCGTGGCGGGAGTTCGACGTCGAGGTGCGGGTCGACGGCCGCGGCCTGCGCGACCACGCGCACGTGGCCCCGGAGCGGCCGCGCGTGCTCGTCCTCGGCGACTCGATGAGCTTCGGCGAGGGAGTGGGCGCCGAGGATTCCTGGCCCGCTGTCCTCGAGCACGCTCTCGGCGTGCGGGTCTACGACGGCGGCGTCCCGGGCTACGGCTCGCCGCAGATGCGCGCGCGCATGGCCACGCTGCTCCCCGCGCTGCGTCCCGACCTCGTGCTGGTGGCGCTTTCGCCGCACTGGGACCAGCAGCGGTGCGCCCAGCCGTTCGTCTACAAGAGCGGTTACATCGTCGCGCAGGGATACGCCGACAAGCTCCACCTCATCGACGGCAACCTCTACGTCGCCGACGTGCGCTGGCCGGTCGTCGGCCCGGCCACGGCATGGGCGAAGCGGATCTCGCACCTCGCCCGACTGGCGCTGCCCGCCGCGCGCGCCGGCGCCGCGGCGCTCGCGCGCTTGGGACGGGGCGGCGATCGCGGCGACGTGGCCGGCGACGTCTCGGCGAGCGCCGCGACCCTCGTCGGGCTGCGCGGCGACGCCGCCGTGGCCGGCGTGCCGGTGTTCGTCGTCCTCCTCGACAGCCGCGGCCCGCAATACGAGGCCGACCGCGACGGGCTCCTCGCCGCGCTCGACCGGCGCAACGTGCCAGTCGTCGCGCTCGACCGCCTGCTCCGCGACGAGAACTGGGCTGAGCTCCGCTACGCGCGCGACGGCCACTGGAACGCCGAGGGGCACCGCGAGGTCGGCCGCGCGCTGGCGCCGCTGGTGCACGCGCGGCTCCCGGTGCCCTCCACCACGGTCGAGTGAGACAGCGCTTCGCGCCGTCGCGCGTGCCGGCTCAGGCGCCCTGCCCTCGACGCTCCGCTGCCCTGTCGAGGACTCCGCGGACCTTCCCGATGAGGCTCCCCGGAGTGAATGGCTTCGGGAGGAAGGTCTCGCTGTTGGCGAGCACGCCGCTGCTCACGATGGCCTCGTCGGCATGGCCGGACATGTACAGCACGGGGAGGTCGGGCGCGAGGCGGTGGAGCCGAGCGACGAGCTCGGGGCCGTTCATCGACGGCATCGCGACGTCGGTCAGGATCATGTGCACGCGCTGCTGGCTCTCGCGGAAGAGAGACTCGGCCTCGGCGCCGGAGCCCGCATCGAGGACTCGATAGCCGTGCGCCACCAGGACGCGGTGCACCATCCCCCGCACGGCGTCGTCGTCTTCGAGCAGCAGGATCAGCTCGCTCCCACCCGGCAGCTCGGCCGGCGCGGGTTTGGCCTCCTCTCGGCCGCCGGCCGCCTCGACGCGGGGCAAATACACGCGGAACGTCGTCCCGCGGCCCGCCTCGCTCTCCACCACGATCGAGCCGCGGTTCTGCTTGACGATGCCGTGCACGGTGGCGAGGCCGAGGCCGGTACCGCGCCCCAGCTCCTTGGTGGTGAAGAACGGCTCGAAGACGTGCTGCTGGGTCTCCTCGTCCATTCCGCTCCCCGTATCAGCGACGGCGAGCATCACCTGCGGTCCAGGCTGTACCTCGGAGTGTTGGTGCGCGAACGCCTCGTCGAGGTCGACGTCGCCGATCTCGAGGGTGATGCGACCGCCCTCCGGCATCGCATCGCGCGCATTGAGCACCAGGTTCATCAGGACCTGCTCGAGCTGACTTCGGTCGGCGTTCACGCGGCCGGCACCCGTCCCGATCACCGTCGCGAGCTCCACGCTCTCGGGGAGGAGGCGCCGCAACATCCTGGTCAAATCGCCGGCGATCGCCGCCAGGTCGAGCACCTGGGGGGTGGCCATCTGCTTGCGACCGAAGGCGAGGAGCTGTGCCGTCAACGCCGCCGCGCGCTCGGCGGCGGTCTTCACCTCCTCCAGGAGGTGCCGCATCGGATCGGTCGGCCCGGTGCCCGCGAGGGCGAGGTCGGAGTTGCCGATCACCGCCGTGAGGAGGTTGTTGAAGTCGTGGGCGACGCCACCGGCCAGTCTGCCGATGGCTTCCATCTTCTCCGCCTCGTGCAGCCGCACCTCGAGCTCCTTGATCTCGGTGACGTCTCGGGCCGTGATCACCATCTCGGGCGCCGAGGAGCCCTCCTGAAGGACGGTGGCGCGAGACTGCAGGAGCCGCCACCGTCCGTCGCGGTGCCGGAAGCGGAACTCGGTAGGAGTCGCGTCGTCGGGGTTCGCGAAACGATGAGCCATCCTCGTCAGCGCGGTCGGCAGGTCTTCCGGATGGATCAAGTCGAAGGCGCTGCGGCCCTCGAGCTCTCCGGGCTTGTAACCCAGGATCGAGGTGACGGCGGGGCTGATGTAGCGGATGGTCCCTTGCCGATCGACCTCGGTGATCACGTCGCTGGCGTTTTCGATCAGGGTGCGGAATTGCCTCTCGCTCTGCTCGACGGCGCGCCGGGCGCGCAGCAGCTCCGTCTCGGCGCGCTGGCGGTCGGTGACGTCGAAGGGGACGACGAGCTCGGCCCGCCGGCCGGCGAAGGAGAGTGGCTGCGAGGCGATCTCCACGTCGAGCAGCGAGCCGTCCTTCTTGCGATGGCGCCAGCCGCCGGTGACGGAGCCGTGGGTGCCAACGGCGGCAACGTTCGCGAGGAGAGCCGGCACGTCCTCCAACGGCCGGATGTCCTTGATCGTCATCCCCAGGAGCTCGTCCCTGGAATAGCCGTAGCGGTCGACGGTGGCCTGGTTGACGGCCAGGAACCGGAGCGTTTCCAGGTCGTAGACCCACATCGGCTGCGGGTTGCTCTCGAACAGGCGTCGGTAGTCCCCGCCGCTCGGGGCCTCCGCCTGGGGGCGTCCATCCGGCGCCTCGTCCTTCACCATCGACCTCCGCGTCAGGTTACTGCCAAAACGCTGCCGTCGGACGTCCCGGCGGCTTACGGGGGCAACTCATCCTTCGCTCCAGGCCGGCTATCGCCGCTGGCGCCGCCAGAGCTCGGCGTCGCCGTGCGGCGAGACCGCCGTGCGCTCGAAGCCCCCAGCGAGCTGCCGGTAGAGCTCCCGCGTGGCCGGGTGCGACCGCGGCCTCGACACCGGCTGCCAGAGCAGCACGTAGTCGACGCGTCCTCCGCGCCTCTCGTAGCCCGCGATGTCGACCCGGGGTGGGACCTCCTCCATGCCGAGCGGCCCGATCGAGAGGTGCCGGTAGGGGTCGAGCGCGGCGCGGAAGCGCAAGGGGAAGTAGTCCTCCCCCGCCTCGTAGAGCCCGAGGTCGACGATCGGCCGGCGGCCGGCCACGTAGCCGACCCCGTGCACGAAGGGCCAGACGCGGAACGCCAGGTCGTCTCCGCCGCGGCCGATGCCGGCGGGCGCGAAGGCGAGCGGCAGCACAGTGCGGCCGTCCTCGATGCGCTCGGCGACGGCGACATAGTCGTCGAGCTTGCGATCGATGGCGGCCCAGCGCGTCCAGAGCAGCGCGACCATCGACAGGGCGAGACCGGCGGCGGCGAGCTGCACCGTCCAGCGCTCGCCGCGGCGCCAGCGACCCGAGCCCAGCCAGAGCAGCAGGACGAGAGGGGGGAAGAGGGCGAGCCGCTGGTCGACGAACCCGCCCCCGGCGAGCTGGCTGGGAGCGGCGAAATACACCAGCGCGAAGACCACCGTCACGGCGAGCAGCGGGTCCCATGGCGATCGCTCGCCGAGCCACGGGGTTCTCGTTTCGCGGAGGGTTCTCGTTTCGCGGAGGGT
>Ga0075421_100003160_pt1 | contig 19675 bp, 14 predicted proteins | sample SoiMetdeltSBSDD5_FD_75292 | JGI IMG/M metagenome (GOLD analysis project Ga0075421, IMG submission 75292) | Bulk soil microbial communities from a Populus tree surrounding site in Tennessee, USA - Soil MetaG P. deltoides SBSDD5 | ecosystem: Environmental > Terrestrial > Soil > Tree plantation... | reverse complement strand
ACCGGCGAGCAAGCAGCCGAGCGAATCGAGAATATGAAGTTTGGTGGCGTCAACAACGTCGGCTGGTATTTGGTCGAACTGAAGCGACGAAAAATATCGCGCGAGCTTCTCGCTGAGGACTTCGTCAGACATCGTTTTTTTCAATAGGCTTCGGATTCAATGTAGGGGCAAGCACGGGCTGGCCTCTATTAAAGGAAATTCGGACGACGAAAATTCAACTCCCCACATCGATCACGAGATGACCGAATTTATTCACCTGCATTCGGTCGCCCGGATAAACGAGTATCGTCGCGCCCGTTTCTTCGATCACCGCCGGACCTTCGAGACGATCGCCGCTCTTGAAGCCGTTACGCAAATAAATTGGGCAATCCACAGGCCGGCTCTCGAAAATCACTGGACGCCGCCCGCGCTCACCGCGCTCTTCCTCGTGCGAGGCTGAAGTCAGCGGCAATTTGTTGTCGAATTTGCCCAGCGCCGAGAGTCGGAGATTGACCATCATCACCGGCTCCTTGGGCGCCGAGTGGCCGTAGTGTTCCTGATGCAGCTGGTCGAAGCGCGCGCGTATTGGCGTAAAATCAGTGACGGCGCGGAGATCCTCCGTGACCGGCACCGGCAAAGTATATTCCTGGCCGCGATAGCGCATGTCGAGAAAACGCCGCAGCAGAATTTGCTCGGCCTTGGATCCCTCTTCGGTCAAAGTAGCCGTTGCCGATTTTTCTAATGTGGAAAAAGCATTCGCAATTTCCGCTCCGGTCGTTTCCGCCAACTCGCGCACGAAGGTTTGCACGTAGTCGTGCTTCAAATCCGCCATCAACATGCCGAGCGCCGAGAAATAAGCGGGCATCGGCGGGATGATCACACGCGGCACGGACAGCTCGCGCGCAATAGCTATCGCGTGCAGCGCGCCGCCGCCGCCGCTCGGCACGAGCGCGCAATCGCGCGGGTCGTAACCTTTTTCGACGGACACGGCGCGCACGGAAAGCGACATATTGAAGTTGACAATCGTTAGAATTCCCAGAGCCGCTTCCTCCAAAGATAGGCCAAGCGGTTCGCCGATTTTCTCCATGATCGCCTGCGCGGCTTTGTCGCGCTGCAAGCGGATGCCGCTGCCCAAAAAATATTCGGGATCGACGCGTCCGGCGATGAGATTGGCGTCGGTCACTGTCGGCTTGCTGCCGCCGTTGCCGTAGCATGCCGGTCCCGGCGCCGCGCCGGCGCTCTGCGGTCCGACTTTCAGTCCGCCGGCCGGATCGATCCACGCGATACTGCCGCCGCCGTTGCCGACTTCGACGATATCGACCACCGGCAACATCATCGGATGGCCGGAAACGTAACCACCCACGTAATAGCTGCTCGTGACTTCCGGGTGGAAATCTTTGATCAAGCTCGACTTCGCGGTGGTGCCGCCCATGTCGAAGGAAATGATATGCCGGCAATCGAGCGTTTCACCCAAATGCGCCGCCGCGATTACGCCCGCCACGGGCCCGGACTCCATCATCGTCACCGGCATTTTCTTCGCCGTCTCCGCCGACATCACGCCGCCGTTGGATTGCATGACACGAAATGTGCCGCGGAATCCGGCAACGCCAAGCATTTTTTCCAATGAGACGAGATAATTACTGACAAGCGGGCCGACATAGGAATTGAGCACCGTCGTCGAGGTTCGCTCGTACTCGCGAAACTCACGGAGGATTTCGTGCGACAGCGAGACATAAGCCTCGGGAAACTGCTGGCGCAGGAGCTCGCCAAGGCGCTGTTCATGAGCGGCGTTGGCATACGCGTGTAGCAAGCAAACGGCCACGCTTCCTACGCCGGCGGCTTTGAGCGCGCTGATCGTCGCGGTCGCCGATTTTTCGTCGAGCGGCGTCAGCACCTCGCCGGTCGCGTAGAGCCGTTCGTCTACCTCGAGGCGCAGATCGCGCGGCACCAGCGGCACCGGCCGTTTAAAGAAAAGATTGTAGCCTTCCGGCCGGTTGCCCCGGCCGATCTCGTAAACGTCGCGAAAGCCTTGGGTCGTGATCAGCCCAGTGCGCGCGCCCTTGCGCTCGAGCACCGCGTTGATCGTAACGGTCGAGCCGTGCACGAAGAAGTTCGCACCCGCGACATCTACGTTCGCGCCTTTCAGGCAATCGTTAATGCCGCGTGCCAGATCGTCCGGCGTGGTCAGCGACTTGCTGCGAAATACTTGGCCGTTGTCGTCGACCGCGACCAAATCGGTAAACGTTCCGCCTATATCAACTGCGATTCTCATGAAACCTTTCGCTGACTGTAGGTATTTATCTGCGTTGATCGTCTAAGAAAGAATTCTCCCGGAGTTTACCCTGAGTTCTTCGAAGGGGCCGAAATGACAGACTACGTCTTGTCGCCACGCGGTTGTCATTCCGACAGAGCGAAGCGACGAGGAATCTTTCTTTCTACCCGCCAAGCAGTGACTTCGCGCCGCTCTCCGTCACCTCGAAACTGTCGCCGAAAAGAACGATCCTGGCTTCGGTCTCAAACGTCACACGCAATGCCAGCGTCATATTTGCATTGAGCGTATTCGCACCCACGGATGTCGCACCGACTTCACGCGCGTCATCTTCGTTCAAAAAAGGTGCTTCCCATTGGTTGAGGCCGATGCCGTTGGCGAAACCATAAAGCGAAGCCGTGGAGTAGAATTCACCCAGCGCGTGCCGCGCCGTTTCATCGATGGCCGCTACCGCACCGCCGGGTTTGAGCTGCGCCGCCATCTGCGCGACCATCTCTTGGGTCTTTTGATACGCCGCTTGAAGTTGCGCATCGTTCGACAAAATAAAAGTCCGCCCCGCCTCGACCCAATAGCGCTCGTGCTGCACCGCCAAATAAAGCGACCAATGATTGTTGAGGGTCGCCGATTGCTTGAAGCTCGGCGGATTCAACCTCTTATCACCGGCGAGAATGCGAATATCCTCGGCGCCCTTGTCACGCGCCAGGCGATCGATGTCAGCGATGACTTCATATTCTTTTCTGCCCTGTTTGATAAAAGCGAGCGCGCCGTCGCAAATATCGCTGAGCAAATGCCCAGCCTCGCGCATCGCGCCAAGCTCCCGCGCAGTCTTTACCAAACGCTGCGGCGCGATCATCGAATCGCACACCTGCCAGCTCACGCTTGGCAATGCCTCCTTCATTTCCTCCAACTGAGGCAAGGGAAACCCGTTGCCTGAATCCATCAGACCGACTCTTGTCTTCTCGAAACCCTTTTCTTTGAGCAGTTTCGCGCCGTCGGCGCCGACCTGGTTTGACGCGCGCACGTCTTCGACCCAAGTCAACGTCTTGGCGAAAGGCACATCGCGGCTGCCGATGTTAAGCAAAAGCGAAATCGCGCCTTCGCGCGGCACGACGGCGATTCCACCGCGAACTTTGGGGAAATAATTGGTGAGGTAACAAAGGTCAGCGAACGAATAGTTATCGCCGTAGATCACCAGGGCGTCCAAGCTTTGCCGTGCCATTTCTCGCCGCACCGCATCGAGACGAGAGTGAAACTCGGTCTGCGGCACTTGCGTTGGGTCCCAAGTGGAACAACCTCGCTTTAAAACTGAATGCCGACCAAAGATCATATTGCCCTCTTCCGAATCCGATTTATGATTTGCACGAATTGAACGTGGAGCAGATGTCAGTCTTTTACATAAATGTCCCACGACGATTTCATCAGCGACTCCGCTTTCGTCTTCGTCATGACCACGGTATCACCGAGCGTCAGGTAGCCCGTCTCGGGCAAATACTGGTTGGGATGAATGATGAAGGTCATGCCCTCCTCGAGTTGGGTCTGATTGCCGTCTTCCAAGCTGCCGGGCGCAAACGAGCCGCAACCGAGGCCGTGGCCGCGCACGCGCATGAATGGCGGGCGGCAATATTGCTCGTAACCGTACTCAATAAACGTGTCGTTGATCGCCGCGGCGACGTCGCTCGCCGGCGCGCCCGTTTTCGCTGCGTCCATACCGAGTCGCATTCCCTTTTTGAGAATGGCGTATTTTTCGCGAACCGCCGGCGCCGGCTCGCCCAGCACCATCGTCCGGCAGATCTGCACGAATAATCCGCCTATGCATGGTGTGATTTCGCCGATGATGATATCGCCCGATTGCACGATTCGATCAGTCGGCGGATGGAGCGCCTGGTTATGAGGGTTGGCGACCACCATGCCGAAGTTGTCTTCGGCGCCAAGATAGCGCATGCGGTGCTCGACGATCGCGGCGAGCTCGAATTCCTTCAATCCGGGACGCGCATCATCGTGCAGCGCCGTGACGCCGGCATCGGCGATCTCCGCCGCGCGCCGCAGCCGCTCGAGTTCGAAGTCGCTTTTGCAACGTGCCATGTTCTCGATGATGTCCTTGGCGTTGACCGGAGTTTGCCCGAGCGATTTTGTGATCTCATCATGTAGACTGACGTGCATCGCCTCCCGGCCGATCAGTCCGACTTTCGCTGGTGCGCTCGGCACTCGCGACCAAAGCTGATTGAACGGACGAACTTCGGAGACCCACGATTCTTCTTGCGCCCGCGGTATATCCCACACGGGCGAGAGGTAGAGCACCGGCCTATCTTCCAATGGGAGAACGAGCATCGTCTCTGGTCCGACACTGATGAAATCAGTCAAGTAGGCAACATAATTCATCCGCAAAAAATTATGCCGACCGGAATCGTAGATGAGCAGCGTCTGCAAACCCTTGTCGCGCATCGCTTGGCGTCCTCGCGATATCCGTTTGTCGAATTCTTGCTGACCTTCCATAATCACCTCGTCTTATTGGTTTCCGGAACGTAACCCAGTCTGCAGTCGCGATCAACGAGTGCGCAAGCCCGCTCTTTCACCATGCCATAACCGCCGCCGCCCGCCGTAAAAAATGTTACGCTGCCGTTTTTCTTCAATGGATAGTTCGGTTTCTTGGTCAGCCAAGTTCCCCGGTCATCGGGCGCTTGCTTGACCAGCGCTTTTGCCGTCGCACCGCACTCGCCGCCGAAGAGTCCCCACGGCGCGGTGCGCTGGCGCTCGACGTTGATGTTGGTGAACGCGTCGCACAGCACTCGCACCGACACTTCGATCCCCAAGCCACCGCGAAATTTCCCCGCTCCCCCGCTGCCTTCGCGGAGCCGTTGTCGTTCGATCAGCACGGGATAATAAATTTCCTGCAATTCGACCGGCGCGTTTTGCACGTCGCCCTGGCACATCGATACTGTGGAATTCTCGCCGTCCTGATGCGCCCGCCCGCCCCAGCCGCCGCCCATGATCGTCTGGCAGAGAAAACGTCTGCCGGTCTTTGGATCGGTGCCGAAAAATGCGTAGCCGCCCATGTCGCCTTTGTGCCCCGCGGCCACTCGATCCGGCAGCGCCGGCGCCAAGGCTTTGAGAATCAAATCGATCACCGTCGGCAGCGTGCGGCTCCAGTTGCCCACCGGCGCCGGCGCTGTGGCGCTGAGAATTTTCCCTTTGGGTATTATTATCTTTAACGGCCGAAAACAGCCTTCATCGATGGGCGAATAGGGCGCCACGAGCGATTTGAACGCAACCCGCGCCGCCGCCACGGCGCCGGACTCGCCGGAATTGATCGAGCCCGGCACTTGTTCGCTGATCTCGGAAAAGTCGATGACCATCTCGCTGCCCGCGACTTCGACCTTCACCTTGAGCGGCACGGCTGTGTCCAAATCGACACCGTCACTGTCGAACAGCGCTTCGGCTTCGTACTGGCCCGGCTTGATACGCGCGACTTGCTCACGCGCCAGCGCCTCAGACTGATGCCAGATCGCTCGCACACAACGCAAGAAAGTTTCCAATCCGTAGCGTTTCACCAATGCGCCGAGGCCGCGGTCGCCGACGCGGCAAGCGGCGATCTGCGCGCGAAGATCGCCGAGACAGGACTCAGCGAAACGAACATTGTCGGTGATGATCTGGAAAATATCTTGGTTCGGCTGATCGCCGCGGTAAAGTTTCAGCGAGCGAAACTGCAAACCTTCTTCGTAAACTTCGCGCGTGCCGCTGAAGCCGAAACCGACTCGAGTGCCTCCGATATCGATCCAGTGCGCGCGCACGGCGAGGAAAGCCACCAGCTCGCCCTCGTGAAAGAACGGCGTATACACCACGACATTATTGAGATGCTGACCGCAAACGTAGGGATGGTTCATGATCAGTACATCGCCGGGCTGAAATCCGTCGCGCCCGTGCATGCGCACGCCGTCGACGATCGCGGGACCGAGATCGGCGAGAAAGATCGGCAGCGCGCCGAAGTTTTGCGAGAGAATATTGCCTTGGGGATCGACGATGCCGACGCAGTAGTCGCGCACCTCGTAGATCATCATGTTGTAGGAAGTCTTGCGCAGCACGGTCGCCATCTCGTTGGCGATATGCGCCAGGCCGTTGCGCACGACTTCGACGGTGATCGGGTTGACGGAAGCCTGGGCCACTTATTTTTTCTCGTCGGCCGTCACGGCTCGCGACGCCGAATAACCTGTGACCGTGCCTTTGCGCAGAGAATAAAGATACTTCAACACGTCCTCGTTGGACATGTGCTTGCTCATCTCGTAACGTTCGCGATGGACAATTTCATCGAGGGGGCGGCGCACCCCTTCGCGCGCCGGCACGTCGGGATAACCGATAGGAATGATCAGGTAGAGCTTCAAGAGATCGGGCACGCCGAGAATTCGTTTGTGCGGCTCTTCGATGTGAATCGACACCCACTCCGAAGTGAGACCCAAAGACGCCACCGCCAGATGGATGAGAAACGACGCGTTGGCGAGACTGTCGGTCAAGTGCGACTGATCGCGCCCGAACGTGTGCGCGCCCATCACCGTGCCCCACTGCCGCCGGCCGTCGCCCAATACAACTATCACGGCAGGCGCCTGGTGCCAGTTGGCTTTGGCTTTATTGAAGCGCAGCGACTCGTGCGGATCGTTTTTGACCTGATAAGACGGATGGCGCAAATTGTACTCGCGCTGCTGTTCCATCCAAAAAATGAAGTCGGTGTTGTACTCCGAGTAAGCGTCGCGCAACTGTTTTTTGATCTCCGGATCGGTAACGACAACGAACTCCCAGGGTTGCGAGTTGGCGCCGGACATCGCCCAGCGAGCGACTTCGAGAATCTTGTTGATGGTATCCTCAGGAATCGGATCGGGCCGGAACTTGCGCACGCTCATGCGCGTCTTCACGAGCTTGAGCAGCATGTCGTAGGTTGATTGGTTTTCAGGCATCTGAATCCTCTGCTATATGGCCGCGACATTTACCCCACTTGTAGGCCAATCGGCGGTTGCTCGAATTTCGAACCGGCCTTTTCAGATAAGCCACGCATCCTTTTCTTCCGGAGTTGCCGCTGCCGGATTCTCGCGATCAACATCCCAACGTGCCGGATTGCCGGCGATGTATTCTCGGATTCGGTTTAGCGATTGCTCATTACGAATGACATGTTCATAGTAATTCCGCTGCCAAACCAAACCGCCGGGCGTCTTCCGTAAATCGTTGATACGGTTGGTGAACGGCGCTGGCTCTTTATGTCGTTACAGTTCAAAGATTCTCCCAAACGACGTAGGCACGGCATGCCGTGCCCGTCCGCCTACGGATACAGCTCCTTCAACAGCCCGCTCTTCTCCAGGGTGTCGAGGAAACGCATATCGACGAATTGTTCCGGCTTGGCGTTCTTCGCGGCGGGAACGGTTTTCACCAGATCGTCCAGCACATTCTGCACACCGGTCATATTGATATACGGCGCCTTTTCCAGAACTTTGCTCATGTAAAAATCATAGGCCTTCTGCAGCACCACCTGATCCTGGATCTTGGTATATTTGGCCATCGATTTATAGGTGAACTCGCGATCGGTGCGCGCGCGATGAATGCCGCGGACGTACGCGCGTATGAATCGGTTGATCACATCCGGCTTGCTGCGGATGATCGGTCCCACCGCGACTAAAGCCGGATTGGGAAAAGCAAAATCCATGTCGGTGATGCTGATCAATTCTTTGAAGCCGGCTTTATCGACCGCGAACTGGGTCGGCGGCGACACCACGCCGCCCTCGATCGAGCCGCCCTGCAAACCGGCGGCGACCGTCGCCATGAAGCCCAATTGAATCAACGTCAAATCCTTATCCGGATTGATGTTGTATTTTCTGAGCGCATAGCGAACCGAAATATCCGGCGCCGAGCCGAATCGAGTGATACCGATCTTTTTACCCTTCAACGCTTCGACGCTTTTGATCTCCGGCCGGACGTAGAGCGAGAACACCATTTTGTTGCCGGAGTTGCCGATGATCTTGAGATCCGCGCCTTGGAGCGCGGCCGCGATCGCCGAGCTGCCGTTGAGCGAGCCGATCTCGATCTCACCGGCGACGGTCACTTGAGCGAGCTGCGTGCCGCTGGGAATGAGAATGATATCGTCCTGCAAGCCTTCTTTCGCGAAGTAACCGGCGTCATGCGCCACCCAGATCGGCGTGTAGGCGCCGCTGATCGAGCTGTAGCCGATGCGAACCCGGTCGGCGGCGCTCACTTGAGTTGTCCAGAGAAGAAAGACGAGAAGCCCGAAAATCGCTCTTTTCATGATCGTCCTTTCAGGGTGGCGAAAATCCGTGCAATGCTGGGACCTGTTTAATCTACGAGAGCTGTTTCTTCAAGTAGGAGCATTTCGCCCGCCGTTGCGCAAAATCGTTTGACGCTGCTTCATTCATTGAATATCGTGGCTCCGTTTCAACGCCGCGAATCAGGAGGAAAGATGAGCAATCGCATGATCGTGATCGGCACCGGCCCTATCGGCGGTATCATCGGCGGCAGGCTGGCGCGCGCCGGCCACGACATCACTTTCGTCGATGTCGATAGAGAACATGTCCAGGCGATCCGTGAAAAAGGCCTGCAAGTCGAGGTGCCGGACGGATCGTTCAACGTCAAAGTCAAAATCTTGTTTCCCGACGAGATCGAGGGCAAATATGACATCGGCCTAATCGCGGTTCGCTCGAACTACACGCCGGACGCGCTTCGCACCGTCTTGCCCCACCTCACCGACAACGGCATTTTAGTTTCCATGCAGAACGGCATCAACCCGCCGTTGCTTCAAGAAAAAGTCGGCGCGGATCGAACCATTGGAATGGCGATTCGCATGGGCTGCCGCAAAGTCGCTCCCGGCCATGTGCAGACCGCCATCCGCGGCCATCTTTATATCGGCCATGTGCACGGCAAGACGACGCCGCAGCTGGAGAACCTCCAAGGAATACTGAATCCGGTTATGGAAACCGATATCTCGGACAATATTCTCGGCGTGCTTTGGAGCAAGCTCACCTACACTTGCTTGGGCTATTACGGTTCGCTCGCCGACGCTTCGCTCGTGACGAGCTGCGCCGATGAAGCGAGCCGGCATAATCTCACGGAATTTTTCGGTGAAGTCGTCGCCGTCGGCAACGCAGTCGGCGCCCGCTTTATTGCCCTCGCGGAATACAAACCGCCGGATTTTCATCCGAGCATCTCTTTCGAAAAACGGCTCGCCGCGGTCAACGCATTCGCCAAATCGTGGAAGCTCGACGACCGCAAGGGGCCTCTCAGACAGATTCAAAAAAGTATCAAGACTGAAGTGGATTTTACTCTTGCTTATGTCGTCCGCGAAGGTGAAAAATTCAAAATTTCGACGCCGCTTTGCCGGAAGGTACTGGACATGATTCACGAGCTTGAAACGGGCAAGCGAAAACTCGGCTTGGAAAATTACGCCGAACTTCGAGCCAGCAGCTGATCGCGAGATAGTTAACGGCTGACCGCGTCAAATAAGTGCAGTTGCTTGGTGTGGCCTTCGTCTTCGAAATGAACGGGATAGTTGCCGGTAAAGCAGGCGTCGCAGAAGCCCTTTTTTTGTCCGCCGAAGTAGGCGTACATGCCGTCGTTGCTCAGATAAGCTAGCGTGTCGGCCTCGATGTAGCGGCGGATTTCTTCGACAGAATTGGACGAGGCAATCAGTTCCGAGCGGGTCGGCGTGTCGATGCCGTAGTAACACGGGCTGATCGTCGCCGGTGAGCTGATGCGCATGTGCACTTCTTTGGCGCCCGCGTCGCGTAGCATGCGGATAATTTTCCGACTGGTGGTGCCGCGCACGATCGAATCATCGACCACCACGACGCGTTTGCCGTTCAAAACGTCGCGCTGAGCGTTGAGCTTGATCTTGACGCCGAAGTTGCGAATCGTCTGCTGCGGCTCGATGAAAGTGCGCCCGACGTAGTGATTGCGGATCAAGCCGAATTCCAACGGGATCTTCGATTCCTCGGCGTAACCGATCGCCGCCGGCACGCCCGAGTCCGGCACCGGCGTAACCAGGTCGGCCGGCACGCCGCTCTCCCGTGCCAGCTGGCGGCCGAGCGCCTTGCGCACCTGATAAACGTTGTGTCCGAACAAATTGCTGTCCGGACGGGCGAAGTAAATGTACTCGAAAATACACTTCGCATGGGGCGCCGGCGGAAATGGTTTGAGCGATGCCTCCATCCCATCCGGACCGATCGTAACGATCTCGCCTGGCTCGACGTCGCGAATGAATTCAGCCTCGATCAAGTCCAAAGCACAGGTCTCCGAGGCAAAAACGAAAGCGCCGCGATTTTTTCCTTCGGGGAATTTGCCCAGCACCAGCGGACGAAATCCGTAGGGATCACGCGCCGCGATCATTTTATCCAAGGTCAGAAACAACAAGGAATAGGCGCCGCGCACTCGGCTTAGAGCTTCCACGACGCGGCTTATCAGAGTTCCCCCTTTCGAAGTCGCGATGAGATGAATAATCACCTCGGTGTCGGTGGTCGACTGAAAGATCGAACCACTGCGCTCCAACTCTTCGCGCAAGAGCGCGCCGTTGACGAGATTGCCATTGTGCGAGACGGCGATCGGTCCTTGAGAATATTCGACCACGAACGGCTGGGCATTTTTCAAATGGCTCTGGCCGGTCGTGGAGTAACGATTGTGGCCGATGGCGCTGTTACCCTCGAGCCGCTTGATGACATCCTCTTTGAACGCGTCGGCAACCAGGCCCATTTGGCGATGCGAGATCAGCCCTTGCCCATCGGACGAGACGATGCCGCAAGACTCCTGGCCGCGATGCTGCAGCGCGTAGAGTCCGAGATAGACCATATTGGACGCCTCGGGATGGCCGTACACGCCCATCACCGCGCACTCTTCGTGAAATTTATCCGACATGATTAGAGCCGGTTTACCCTACCCAGATCCCTCAGCTTGTTCGGGATGACAATAAATTGTCATTTCAGTCTCGCCTGCAGTCCGTTCGACCAGATCGATTTGAGCTCCTCCAGCGGCAACTGCACGAGCGGCTGAATGCTAAAGCGCGTGCCGCCGACCACGCCGATCTGCTGCACCGGAACATTGTGCCGGGTGCCGATTTCCTGTAGGCGGCCCATGTCTTCTTCTTCGAGCGACACGATGATGCGCGATTGCGACTCGCTGAACAATAAGGCATCGGCGCGGATCATCTCGTGGGTTTGAACCCGTACACCTAGCGGTTTTTCCGGACCGCCGATGCAGCACTCCGCCAGGGCAACGGCTAGACCGCCGTCGGAAATATCATGAGCGGAGCGGAGCATCCCCTGATCGATCGCCTCGAGGCAGCAGCGTTGCACCGCCTGCTCCATTTTCAGATCGATCCACGGCGGCGTACCGCGGGTCAAGCCGTGTAGCCATTGTAAATATTCACTGCCGCCCAGCTCCTCGCGCGTGCGACCGAGCATGACCACGACGTCACCGGAAGACTTGAACCAGGGTGTGACCAGCCGTTCGACTTTGTCCAGGATTCCGACCATACCGATGGTCGGCGTCGGATGAATGGGAACACCGTCAGTTTCATTATAGAAACTCACGTTGCCACTCACAACCGGAACGTTGAGGGCGAGACAGGCGGCGCGCATGCCTTGAATCACCTGTGCGAATTGCCACATCACCTCGGGATTTTCCGGACTGCCGAAGTTCAAGCAATCCGTGAGACCGATGGGGCGCGCGCCGACGCAAGCGAGATTGCGCGCCGCCTCCACCACCGCCAATACGCCGCCGACGTAAGGGTCCAAATAGCAGTAGCGGCTGTTGCCGTCGACGGTCAGCGCCAAGCCTTTTTTGGTTCCCTTGATTCGGATCACAGCGGCATCGGCGCCGGGAGCGACTACGGTATTCGTCCGAACAAAATGATCGTACTGGCGGTAGATCCATTCCTTGGACGCGATATTCGGCGACGCTAGCAGTTGTTTGAAGGCCGCGCTGAGATCGCTTGGTTCCGCGACGCTGGACAAATCCAATTGTTGGATCTGCTCATGATTGGCCGGCCGCGTTGCTGGCCGCTGGTACACGGGCGCATCTTTGGTGAGCATACGGATCGGAATCCGCGCCACTTCTTCTCCCTGCCATAGCGCGTGAAATTGCTGATCGTCCGTCACCCGGCCCACGACCACGGCGTCGAGATCCCACTTATCGAAAATCTTCTTGATCGCGTCTTCCGTCCCCTTTTTTGCCACCAAGAGCATGCGTTCTTGCGACTCCGAGAGAAGAATCTCGTAGGGAGTCATGCCTTTTTCGCGCAGCGGCACGGTGGAAAGATCCAATTCGATGCCGCAGCCGCCGCGGCCGGCCATCTCCGTGGACGAGCTCGTGAGGCCGGCGGCGCCCATGTCTTGAATGCCGATGATGAAATCTTTTTCCATCAGTTCCAAGCAGGCTTCCAAAAGGAGTTTCTCGGTGAACGGGTCGCCGACTTGCACGGTCGGACGGCGCTGCTCCTTCTCCTCCGAAAACGACTCCGACGCCATAGTCGCGCCGTGAATGCCGTCACGCCCGGTTTTCGAGCCGACGTACATCACCGGGTTGCCGGCCCCTTTGGCGATACCCGTGAAGATGCGCTTTTTCTTGACGATGCCGAGTGTGAAAGCGTTGACTAAGATGTTGGCATTGTAGCAAGCGTCGAAATAGCACTCGCCGCCAACCGTCGGCACGCCGATGCAGTTGCCGTAGCCACCGATGCCGGCGACCACGCCGGAAAGCAAATAGCGCGTGCGCGGGTGATCAATGCTGCCGAAACGAAGCGAATTGAGCGACGCGATCGGACGCGCGCCCATGGTGAAGATATCGCGCAGGATGCCACCGACGCCGGTGGCGGCGCCCTGGTAGGGCTCGATAAAGGACGGATGGTTGTGACTTTCCATTTTGAAGGCAACGGCGAGCCCGCCGCCGATATCGACGACGCCGGCGTTTTCACCGGGCCCCTGCAGCACGTACGGACCTTCGGTCGGGAGGTTCTTAAGATAATAGCGCGAGCTCTTGTAACTACAGTGCTCCGACCACATCACAGAAAAAACGCCCAGCTCCGTATAGGTGGGCTCGCGGCCGAGCGCCTTGACGATCTTCTGATATTCGTCGGGCGTGAGACCGTGTTTGGCGACGATCTCCGGCGACACCCGGGGCTGAGGGAATTCTTCCCTGGCGGGTTCAAGCATGCCGCCTCGCCCTTTCGGCGCAGGCCGCTGCAATCGACATGAAGATCCTGGCACCGTCATCGCCGCCGAGAATCTTACTGCACGCGTCTTCCGGATGGGGCATCAAGCCAAAAACATTACGCCCTTCGTTGCACACACCCGCGATATTTTCCAACGAACCGTTGGGATTAGCCGTCGCGGTGATCTTGCCTTTTGAGTCGACGTAACGAAGCAGGATTTGACGATTCTTATGCATGCGCTCGAGAGTTTTCGCATCGGCATAGTAGCAGCCCTCGCCGTGCTTCACCGGTAAGCGCAGCAGTTGGCCTTTTTTCAATCCGCCTGTAAACGGTGTATCGATTTCCTCGACGCGCAGGTAAACCTGCTGGCAGACAAACTGCAAGCCGGCATTGCGCACCAGCGCGCCGGGTAGCAGCCCGGACTCGCAAAGAATCTGAAAGCCGTTGCAAATCCCCAGCACCAGGCCGCCGCTTTGGGCAAATTTCACCACGCCGCGCATGATCGGCGAAAAGCGCGCCACGGCGCCGCAGCGCAGGTAGTCGCCATAGGAGAATCCGCCCGGCAGCACGATGCAATCGAAGTTGCCCTTCAGCTCCTCTTTATGCCAAAGAAATTTAACTTGCTGCCCCAGATCGGATTTTAGACTGTCGAAGACGTCATGATCGTCGCAGGAGCCGGGAAAAGTGATAACCGCCCAACGCATGTTTAATCCTGAGTCCTGAAGACCGACTGCTGAAATCCCACCATGGGCCCTCAATCTTCGTTACTGATTTCAAACCGGTAGTCTTCAATCACTGTATTCGCCAATAGCTTATCACACATTTCGCGGATACGAGGTTCCACCTCCGCGCGTGATCGCGCGTCGATTTCGAGCTCGAGGAACTTGCCGACGCGCGCGTCGCGCACTTCGCTGTAACCGAGGGTGTGTAAGGACCGCTCGATGGCTTTGCCTTGCGGATCGAGGACGCCTTGTTTCAGCGATACAAAAATTTTAACACGCATAGGTCACGTTTTCTAAGCGACAAGATTTAGTGAAATACCCGGCGAAAGATAAAATCGACGTTGGCCAGGTGGTGCTTGACACCCCATACGGCCTCGATCTCTTTGGCGGATAAATGCCGGCGCAGCTCCGCGTCCGCAAGCAGCTCGCGTTTTAAGTCGCCGCCTTCTTTCCCGACCTTCAGGGCGTGGCGTTGAACCATGCGATAAGCGACATCGCGCGCAACTCCTTTATCGACCAACGCGAGCAGCACTTTTTCGGAAAACACCGTGCCGCCGCTCTTTTCCAGGTTGCGTTTCATATTCTCCGGATAGACGCATAAATTGCCGAGCACGTAGGTCATGCGGCGCAGCATGAAATCGAGCGCGATCGTCGCATCCGGCGCAATCACGCGCTCGACGGAAGAATGGCTGATATCTCTTTCGTGCCAAAGCGGCACGTTTTCCATCGCGGCCAGCGCATAGGAGCGCATGAGCCGCGCCAAGCCCGAAACGTTCTCGGACAATATCGGATTGCGTTTGTGCGGCATCGCCGACGAGCCTTTTTGACCTTCGGTAAACGGCTCCTCGGCTTCTTGGACTTCAGTGCGCTGCAAGTGGCGCACCTCGACCGCAAACTTTTCCAAGGAGCTGGCGATGATCGCCAAGGTGGCAAAATAAAATGCATGGCGGTCGCGCTGAATAATTTGATTGGAAATAAGCGCCGGCTTGAGTCCAGCCCTGCGGCAGACGTACGCCTCGACTTTTGGCGAAATCTGCGCAAAGGTTCCCACGGCGCCGGAAATTTGCCCGACGCAGATATCGTCGACGGCTTTCTGAAAACGCGCGTGATGGCGCGCCATCTCCTGATACCAGAGCGCCAGCTTCAGTCCGAAGGTGATCGGCTCGGCGTGCACGCCGTGCGTGCGGCCGATCATCACGGTCCATTTATATTTGCGCGCCTGACGGCGCAGCACGATCATGAGGTTTTTAATGTCTTGATCGATCAGCGCGGAAGCTTCTTTGAACTGCATCGCCAGCGCCGTGTCCATCACGTCCGACGAAGTCATGCCGACATGGAGATAGCGGGCGTCATCGCCGATCGATTCTGCGACCGAGCTCAGAAACGCGATGATCTCGTGCTTCACCTCGGCTTCGATCGCGCGGATGCGCTTCACATTAAACCGCGCTTTCCTGCGAATGCGCGTGACTGCGGCTTTGGGAACTTTTCCGAGGCGCGCCAAACCCTCGGCGGCAAGAATTTCGACCTCGAGCCATTTTTGAAAACCATTTTCTTCCGACCAGATCTGGCCCATCTCAGGCCGGGTGTAACGCGGGATCATGCTGCGACATCCTACAGCGGCAGTCCAGCGGCGCGATTAATCGCGTCCCTCTTTTTCATCCGTGTGTCCGAACCCGCCGTCTTGTCTTGCCGACAGCGAGAGCTCATCGACTTCGCGCCACCGGGCGCGAACGACGCGCTGCACGATCATTTGTGCGATGCGCTGGCCGCGCTGAATGAGAATCGACTCAGCGCCGAGGTTGATAGCGATCATTTGAATCTCGCCGCGGTAGTCCGAGTCGATTGTGCCGGGGCTATTGAGCATTGTCAGACCCTGCTTCAGAGCCAAGCCGCTGCGCGGCCGGATTTGCGCCTCGAAACCGGTTGGTAGGGCAATCGCGATACCCGTGGGAATCAAAGCTCTCGCCATGGGCGCCAGCACGAGATCCGTTTCGATATCCGCGCAAAGATCCATCCCTGCCGCGCCCTCGCTCATATAAGCAGGCAGATGGAGCGACGCCGGGCCCGGCCGCAAGCGCTTGATCTCAATCCGAACTTCTTCCACCGATTCCCACCCGCGCGCGGCCAAATGGCTCTGCTTAATGATTCAATTGTAGGTTTTTGATTTGAAAATTCTCGTCGAAGCCGCCTAAGAGCGTCAGTGTCATGGCGCCGCTAGTAAAAAGCGCATCCGCGAGCTCGATCACATCGTCGCGCGACACGGCACGAATCTGCCGGCAAATCTCGTCCGTCGTGACTGTCTTACCGAAATAAATTTCATTGCGCGCGATATGGCTCATCCAGGAGTCCGTCGATTCCAAGCCGAGCATCATGCTGCCGACCAATTGGCCTTGCGTGCGGCTAAGCTCGACATCGCTGACTTCGCCCGCCGCGAGCTTTTGCAGCTCTTTGACGATAAGCTCGACGACTTCCTCGGTCGATTCGAGGCTGGTTCCGGCGTACACGCCGAAATAGCCGACATCCTTATAGGAAGACGAAAAAGAATAGACCGAGTAAGCCTTGCCGCGCTTTTCGCGAATCTCTTGGAACAGGCGCGAGCTCATGCCGCCGCCAAGAAGGGTATTGAGCACGTAGGCGATGTAGCGTTTGGGATGCGCTTGCGAAATGCCGGCGACGCCGAGACAGAGATGCACTTGCTCCAACGACTTGGCGTGCGGGAAAATGCCGCTGCCCATCTCGGGCGCTGACTCGCCGTTCGCGCTCCATGCCTGATCGGAGCCACCGCCATCGCGGACAACGCCAAGACGCGCGCCGATCTCATCGACCAGCGAGCTATGGCGAAAGTTGCCGGCGGCGGAAACAATGACGCGGCGCGGCTGATAGCGCGATTTGAAAAAACCGAGGATATCTTCACGGCTGAAGCCGTTGACCGTTTGTTCACGGCCGCAAATCGGCCGGCCGATGGGATGATCTTTGAAGAAATCGAGATTGAAAAGATCATGCACATAATCGTCCGGCGTATCTTCCGCCTGGGAAATTTCCTGAAGGATCACCGATCTTTCGCGCTCAATCTCTTCGGCATCGAAACTCGAATGGAGGAAAATATCGGTCAACAGGTCGATCGCCAACGGCAGATTTTCATCGAGCACCTTGGCGTAGTAGCACGTATGCTCTTTGGAAGTGAAGGCGTTGAGCACGCCGCCCACGGCGTCCATCTCTTCGGCGATTTGCGCGGCGCTGCGCCGCGCCGTGCCTTTAAAAAGCAGATGCTCGATAAAATGCGAGAGGCCGTTTTCCGCTTCGCTTTCGTGGCGCGAACCGTTTTCGACCCAGATGCCGAGACTCACGGAGCGGTGCTCGGGCATTTCATGGGACACGATCCGAATGCCGTTGTCGAGGACGGTTTTAGAAGCCATCGAAGGTCACGTGGGATGCGCCGCCGTCAATTCGGCGCGCTACCCGAATCGCCGCCGGTTTCTTCAAGCGCCTCTTTGCGGCTCAGCCGGATCTTGCCCTGTTTGTCGATTTCCAAAACTTTCACCATCACTTCATCGCCTTCTTTCAGCACGTCGCTAACTTTGCGCACGCGCTCGGGCGCGAGCTGGGAGATGTGAACCAAGCCGTCCGTGCCCGGCAGTATTTCAACAAAGGCGCCGAATTCGACGATCTTGCGCACCGTGCCTTTGTATATTTTCCCGATCTCGGCTTCCGCGGCGATCCGCTGCACCATCTCAACGGCCTTTTGGGAGGCCGCTGCATCGATCGATGCGATCGTCACGGTGCCGTCATCCTCGACGTCCATCTTGACGCCGGTCGCTTCGATGATGCCGCGAATGACTTTGCCGCCCGGGCCGATGATCTCGCGAATCTTTTCCGGCCTGACTCTCAAAGTAATGATGCGCGGCGCATGCCCGGAAACGCTGGTTCGCGCAGCCGGTAACGTCGCATTCATGATGCCGAGAATATGCAGCCGGCCCTCTTTGGCCTGGTGCAACGCCTGGTGCATGACTTCACGATTGACGCCGCTGATTTTGATATCCATCTGCAGAGAGGTCACACCATCCGTGGTGCCGGCGACCTTGAAGTCCATATCGCCGAGGTGATCTTCGTCGCCCAGAATGTCGGAGAGCACGCGTACGTGCTCTCCTTCTTTAATCAGTCCCATCGCGATACCCGCCACCGGAGCAGCGACCGGCACGCCCGCGTCCATCAAGGACAGTGATCCACCACACACCGTCGCCATCGATGTCGAGCCGTTGGACTCGAGAATTTCCGCGACGATGCGAATGGTATAGGGAAAGCCGTCTTCGGCGGGGAGCACGGGGACCAAGGCGCGCTCGGCGAGATTGCCGTGACCGATTTCGCGCCGCCCGGGACCGCGCAGAAATTTAACTTCGCCGACGCTGAACGGCGGAAAATTGTAATGCAGCATGAATTTTTTGAAATGCTCGCCGATCAAAGCATCGACCCTTTGCTCGTCCGACGTCGTGCCCAGCGTGGTGACTACAAGTGCCTGGGTTTCGCCGCGCGTGAATAACGCGGAGCCGTGGGTGCGCGGCAGCACTCCGGTTTCGCAGGTAATCGGCCGGACGTCCTTGAGCCCGCGCCCGTCGATGCGCCGCTCCTTTTGAATGACCAAGCCGCGAAAAACGTTACGTTTGAGCTCCTCGAAAGCGCCTTTGATATCTTTTTGTTTGTCTGGAAATTCGGCCAAAGCCAGCGGTACGACTTCGCTCTTAACTTCGGCGATCCGTTTATAGCGTTCCAACTTCTCGGGCACCTCGAGAGCTTGTCTCAACTTGGTAAGCGCCAAATCCTCGACCCTGCGCGCCACCGCGTGGTCCAATTGGGCGAGCGGCACATGTCTTTTCGGTTTGCCGATTTCGCGGCGAATATCCTCTTGTATTTGCAGGAGCGGTTGAATCGCTTCGTGGCCGGCAAACAGCGCTTCGAGAATCTCTTCCTCAGGCACCACTTGCGCGCCGCCCTCGACCATCACGATCGCATCCCGGCTGCCGGAAAGAAAAATATCGACGTCGCTCTCTTCCAGTTGGCTCTGAGTCGGATTCATCACCCATCGGCCATCGATACGGCCGATGCGCACCCCGGCAAGGGGTCCGTTGAACGGGATGTCAGAGACGTGCAAGGCGATCGATGTTCCGAGCATCGCAACTACATCCGGATCGTTCTCGCGGTCCGCCGAAAGCACGGTTGCAATGATTTGAGTCTCGCAGCGTAGTCCCTCGGCAAAAAGTGGACGAATGGACCGATCGATCAATCGACAGGTTAAAATCTCTTTCTCCGAGGGTCGGCCTTCTCGTTTGAAAAAACCGCCGGGGATCTTCCCGGCAGCGAAGGTCTTTTCTTGGTAATCAACCGTGAGGGGGAAAAAATCGGTGTCAAGCTTTAAGTCTTTGGCGGCGACAGCGGTCACCAAAACCACTGTTTCGCCGTAGCGCACCAGCGCCGCACCATCAGCCTGTTTGGCCATGCGGCCGACCTCGATAGATAAGGGTC
>Ga0075421_100003157_pt1 | contig 19678 bp, 18 predicted proteins | sample SoiMetdeltSBSDD5_FD_75292 | JGI IMG/M metagenome (GOLD analysis project Ga0075421, IMG submission 75292) | Bulk soil microbial communities from a Populus tree surrounding site in Tennessee, USA - Soil MetaG P. deltoides SBSDD5 | ecosystem: Environmental > Terrestrial > Soil > Tree plantation... | reverse complement strand
CGACGCGCCCGCACCGGCTCCGCCGCCGACCCCGTAAGTGCCTAAAAATCCGCTTTGCTGCTGCTCGACCGCATCGCGCAGCGACTGCCCAGTGGCTGCATTGGCGGCCCGGCCGACCGAGCTTTGCGCCTGCGCGCCCGACGGCAGCACGATGGACACCAAGCCGACTGCCAGTTAGGGCCGGGCCCGGATGCGCCAAGCGGCTTCGCCATGTCGACCATGCTCTGCGTGCTTACTGTTGCTGGCGAGCCACCAAAACGCTGTTTACAAGGGTGATTTAGAGCTGCGGGGGCAAGCTTGCGACCACCGACGTTCATTTGCCTGACAATTGAAGATCCGCCGGCGCCGTGGCGCGCTCGGTTGCGGCGCCGAGCTCAATATCCGACATCTTCCAGTCGAATTAAGAATTTGGGCGCAACAAATCACGATGGCGCCGTGTTTCGCCCGCGATGCCTCGGTACAAGCCTCTATCGATGGAGTGAGTGGCGTCCAGGTATCGCGTAGCCCCCACGGCCCTGGTTGGAGCTGACGCTCCACCGGGGCCGTTATCGTTTTCAGCCAAACGACCGGATCAGCGCAACAGACGAGCCGACCTGCGGCCACGACTGGCTCTAGCGTGCGCCTGCTCGGCGCCGATCTCCACCCGTTCGTCGCCTTAGTTCTAGCCGTGTCGAGCGCAGGCCTTCTCAATCGGGCTTGCGAAACACCCTCTGCAGCCACGAGCGCTCACGCTGCGGCGAGGTCTGACCGGTGGTCGCGCCGGACACGGTTGGAACGCTGCCGCTGGTGGGCCCCGGCCGGGTCGGCGGGCGCTTCACGTCGCCGCCGTGCCCCGCCATCACCTCGCGCAACCTGCGCACCACCTGCACCGGGTCGCCCGACCATTCGAGGTAGTCCTTGCCGCGGATGAGCGGCAGCTTGCTCATGTCCGGTCTGCCTACGATCAGCGGCACGACGGTCTTCTCACCCGCAATCTCCAGCGCCAGCGCTGTGTTCACCTCTGTCAGCGGCCAGTCCTTGGTGACGGAGGTGCTGGAGATGATGGCGAGCACCGTGCGGGCAGCACCGAGGGCCACGTTTATCTTCTTGGTGAAGGCCTCGCCCCAGGCAATGTGCTCCTCGTCCAGGAAGGCCTTCAGGCCCAGGCTCTCGCACGCTACGAAGATCGGCTTGGCGACCGCAGCCCGATCCTCGCTCGCATGGCTGATGAAGATGTCGTAGTTGTCCGCGCCGAACACCATCTGGCGGATGAACTTGGACGGGTTCGGGTCGAGGTCGAGCACCTTGCTGCACAGCTTGAGATAAACCGGGTCGGCAGGACCACGCACCATCTTCACGAACGACAGGTTGCCGTAGACGATGTTGCGGAAGGCCCTGCCGTTATCATCGTGTCGGGGCCGCCTGCCCGGGCTGCGGTACCTCTCCATATGCTCGCCAGCCGCTTTGGCCAGGCCGAACTTTTCCCAGGCGTGCAGCATGGCGCGGATGCGCCGAATGCGTTGGCGCTCGATATTGACCCGCTTGTTGACGCACAGCCCGGTCACACTCTGGTGCACACCGCGGCCCTGGATGCGAACCTTCTTGGCGTTGATGGAAAAGCCGCAGGCCCGGATCGTCTGCTCCAGCACCTCGCCGGCCGCTACCTTGAAGCCGCCGCTCTCGATCTGCTCGTGCACGGCAATGCTCGCCGGGAACTGCGCCAGGTCCGTCGAGAAGGTGATGTCGTCGGCGTAGCGCGAGTAGGTGAGCTTGTGCTCGCGCGCCAGCCGCAGCAGGCGCCGGTCGAGCGTGGCGGCGATGAAGTTGGACAGCACGGGCGAGGTCGGAGCACCTTGCGGCAGGCCGTTGCGGTGCGTGACGATCTGGGCGCACACGGCCGCGGCGGCAAGGCCCAATTCGAACGGCGGCCGCAGCAACAGGCCGCGGATACGGCCGAAATTGATGGTCGGAAAGAAGTCTTCGAGGTCGACATTGAGGACCCAGCGTTTGCCGGCGTGATCGGCCGCGTTGCTGGCGATGCTGCGGCTGTCGATGAAGCCGTGTGCGTTGGGATGAGCGCGGTACAGCTGCTTGAAGTCGACGTGCAAGCGATCCTGCAACTCGCGAAGGAGGCCGATCGGAGCGTGGATGGGGCGCATGCCGCCCGAGCGTTTCGGGATCTCGAAATGGCGATAGCGAACGTCGTCGGGCGCGCGATAGAGCGTCCACAGCAGCTGGCCCAGCGGCGCTCCCAAATAGGTGGCCACATCGTCGGCCGATTGGAGCGTCCGCCTTGACAACCTGAGTACGTTACCTGTGCCAGTCAGATTTTGGGGAACAGGCATCCCGCCCCTCGTTCCTTATTAACGCCTGGGGGCCTGCCCCCGGCGAAAGAGAGCATTTGTTGTTCTGCCGCAGGATCGACAGCAGACGTAGAAGGGCGAGAATGCCGCGCACATGCAGGGTCAAATCCAGGGCGTTGTCAATTGATCGTGCCATGCCGGAAGGCCGGCGGTGGCAAGTTCTGATGCGTGCGAAGCTACGTGTTGCCAACGAAACACAATGTCGGCCGTGCGCCGCTGCTTGCGCGGCCGTACCCGCGGCGAGAATGCGGCGGGCTTGGTAGGGATTTCCCGGGTTCGGCTCGGTAGTTTGGCTGATGGTGAGCAAAAGGCGGGCGTGCGTAGCTCGGACAGCCAATATGGAGCGATGCATGGCGGTCCAGAACCTGGTGCATACGACGGACGATGTGCAACTGCAATCCGACCTGATCGGCTACTGCGGCCGCATCGAAGCACTGCGGTCGCCCAGCGAGGTCCTCGACGAACTGCACGCCGTCACGATGCGACATCTGCCTCTGTCGGTGCTGGGCGCGGCGCGCTTCCCGATGACCGGTGATTGGAGTTCTCTTGAACCGGGAAAGTCAGCCTTTCTTCACTCCAGCGTTCCCGAGGGATGGTGGGAGGAGTACTGCGCTTTGGCGCAGGGCAAATTCCGGCCAATGCTGTTCCTCGCGGTGACCAGCATGACGTCCTACACCTGGACGGAGGTCCGACGCCTGTTCCAGCCGATCGGGGTCGACAAGTGGACCTATGAACTTGCGTTGCGATACGGCATGCGCGACGGCTTCACGTGTCCCGTCGGCGGCCGCTGGGTGGTTGCATTCTGGTCGCGCAAGGAGCTGTCCAGCATCCTCACCCAGCCGACGCGAATAATTCTCTATGCTGCCGCAAGCGTCGCAGCCTTTCGCCTGGAACAGCTTGCCGATCTCGATCCGGTCATGGTCGGATCACGTACGCGCCTGACGCCCAGGGAGTTGGCTGTCCTGCGCTTGGTTTCGACCGGAGCGCGGTTCCGGGAAGTTGCACAGGAACTGGGTCTTGGCGAAGAGACCGTGCGCAGTCATCTCAGAAAAGCGCAATGCAAGCTCGGTGTTCGCAACCGAACGCAAGCCATCGCCGAGGCGCTGCGGCAGCGCCTGATACCCTGACAGGACCCCCTCGACGGCCTGCCTGTCATTTGTTGCCGGACTGCGGACCGGTGCTGGCCCGGCGCGACCTGGCCGCCTGCGGGATTTGCCGTTTGAGGTAGGCGATGCCCGTATTGGCAACGGTGACCAGCTCCCAGCCGTCACCGCCGGCGCCATTGAGAAGATCCAGGCTCCTGCCGCCCCGAGGGACGGCGTTGAGGTCCAATGTCTGGTACTCCCATTGCGCCATGGCTCAACTCATCAGTCGCAAGATTGCTATCTCGTCGTCGGTCGGCACGAAGGTCTTGCCGTCGCGTGAAATGTTGTGTGACGGTGGAACGCTTCAGCGCTCGGGATAGTCTCCCAAGCCGGCGCAGGCATCCCCGCTTAGGGGGAGACTTGAGGGGCAGCACCCGCCACCATCAAGATCATTGACCACGTGGTAAACGGGCGTGTAACCGCATCGACGTGGCGGCTGGCCGTTGCCGGCGAACAGACGGTCGGCCATCCTGCGCGCGCTCAGCCAACGGGGTTACCTAATGCTCACCCTTTACTATGCGCCTCACACCTGCTCCCTCGCCTCGCACATTGCACTGGAAGATGCCGGAGCGGTGTACGAATTGCGCCGGATCGATTTCAAAGCGGCCCAGCAGCGATCCGCCGACTACCTGCGCATCAATCCAAAGGCCAGGGTACCGGCCCTTGCGACGCCGCGAGGCATCCTGACCGAGACGCCGGCGATGCTGGCCTTCATCGCGCAAACGCACCCTGATGCCAGGCTGGCTCCGCTTGAGGATGCATTTGCCTTCGCGCAGCTGCAAGCCTTCAACAATTACCTGTGCTCAAGCGTGCATGTGGCGCATGCGCATCGCATGCGTGGTTATCGCTGGGCCGACGAGCAGTCGTCGTTCGACGACATGAAGCGAAAGGTGCCGCAGTCGGTGGGAGCCTGCTTCGCCGTGATCGAGGACGCCCTGCGCAAGGGCCCATGGGTGATGGGCGAAATGTACACGATCGCCGACCCCTACCTGTTCACCCTGGCCCAGTGGCTGGAGGCCGACGGCGTCGACCTGTCCCGCCTGCCGCGCGTGCTCGGGCACCGCTCGCGCATGGCCCAGCGCCGCAACGTCATGAAGGCGATCGCAGAGGAATTGGCGGAATAGTCGATCGGGATGTGGGGCCTACACGGCCTCGAACAGGGCGGCGACGCCAAGGCCGCCGACCGCCCCCTGGGTGACGGCGCCGAAGGTCTGCTTGGGGCGTACGGCGCAGCGCACCAGGCGCGTAAACAGGCGTACCACGCTGACGGCGCTGGAGGCGCCGAGCGGATAGCCACGCGCAACGGCGCCGCCATCGGGGTTCAACGCCGCGTCGTCCAGATCGAAGGTGTTGCGCAGGGCCAGAGCCTGCGCAGCGGAGGCTTCCGACACCTCGACGAGGCCGAGCCGGCCGCCGATGGCCGCATTGGAGGTCTTGAGCAGCTTGTGCAGCGCTGCGACCGGAGCCTGGGCCTCTTCGCCGGGACCGACGCCTTGCGTGGCGCTTGCCAGCAGGCGCAGGCCGCGGGGTGCGCCCAGCTCGCGATGCTTGCGCTCGGAGACGATCACCACCATGGCGGCGCCGTCCTGGAGGGGGCTGGTGTTGCCGCTGGTGAGCGTGCCGTCGGGCGGCACCAGCGGCGCCAGCGCGGCGATGTCGCCGATCTCGGGCGTCACACAATGCTCGTCGCGGGCTTCGGCGCCGGCCATCCTAAGCGGTACGATCTCGCCGACGAAGCGACGCTCGGCCTGCGCGGTCTCGGCCTTGAGAAACGAGTGCAGGGTGTAGTTGTCCTGCTGATCACGCGTGATGCCGAGGCGACGTGCCAGTTCCTCGGAGGCGGCCACGGTTTGCGAGGCGTCGGTGGCATCGACATCGTCCTGCTCGAGGCCGATGAAGCGCGGCGTCTGGAACAGGCTCTTGGGCTTGGCCACGCGCCACGGCGCCGTGGAAATGGATTCAGCGCCACCGGCGATGATCACGTCGGCCTCGCCGATGGCGACCGCCCGCATGGCAAGCAGGATGGCATCGAGGCCGGAAGCGCATTGGCGGTCGACGGTCAGGGCGGGCACGCTTTCGCGCAGGCCGGCCGTCAGGCCGACCAGGCGGGCCGGGTTGCCCCCCGCCGTGGTGTTTGCCCAGGATGATTTCCTCGACCGCACGCGGTTCGAGCTGGGCGTCCTGCAGTGCGGCGAGTAGGATCGGGGCGGTCAGATCCTCGAGCCGCCGGTTGCGATGCAGGCCACCTGGCCGGCCGAGGGCGGTACGGCGCGCCGCAATCAAATACGATGATGCCAAGGCATTGGCCGAGGTCATATCCCTCATGCATCCCGCGGCGGGTTGGCTCGAATGGTCGCAGCTCCGCCTGCTGCGCCAGAAGGGGCCCATATTTCTGACACCATAGGATCGTGGCAAAATAGGTGCTGCGGTTTTTGGCCTGCCCCTGCTGGCATGCCGGTCGGCCGGTGCTATAAGTGCGAAAATGACGCAAGCCCATCTTCCCGATGCCTTTCCGGCACTCGAGCACGATCACAACCGCTGCCTCGAACATGCCATGGAAAGGGCGCGGAAGGCCTTTGATGACAAAGGCTTGAAGCTCACGCCGCTGCGCCGCGCGGTGTTCGGGGAGATCGCCTCCTCGCACCGGGCGATTGGGGCCTACGAGGTGCTCGACAAGCTGGCGGCACGTGGCGAGCGGCTGGCGCCGATCTCGGTCTACCGCGCCATCGACGCCCTGCTAGAGGCCGGCATGGTGCATCGCTTCGAGAGCCGCAACGCGTTTTTCGCCTGTCATGCCGGGCATGACATGCGCACGCGGCATCTGGTGTTGAGCTGCGATCGCTGCGGGCGCATTGCCGAGGTCGATGGCACCAAGGCCTTTGCTGCCATCGACAAGGCTGCCGCATCGACTGGTTTCTCGCCCAAGAGCGCGGTGGTCGAAGTGTGGGGTGTGTGCGCGGATTGCGCGGAGGCAGCAGTTTGATCGAAGGACGCGATGTGCAAGGCGAGGCCGGCTTGCCGACCCTGGCCTTTGAGGAGCGCGGCCATCGGCCCGAATGCGCCGGCCATGAGCACGACCACCATCACCACGGTCCGCATGGCCATGCAGCTGTCGCACACGATCCCGCGGCGCTGGTCAGCGCCCGCGGGTTGGAGGTGACGCGGTCGGGCCGGTCCATCCTCCAACGGGTGGATATCGATATCCGCCCAGGCGAGATCGTGACGGTGATCGGCCCCAACGGCGCCGGCAAGACGACCCTGGCGCGCACCCTGCTCGGCCTTGAGCGGCCCGACCGTGGCAGCATTGTGCGCCAGCCGGGGCTCCTGATCGGCTATGCGCCGCAACGCTTCGAGGTCGATCGCGCCATCCCGCTCACCGTCGAGCGCTTCATTCGGTTGGGGCGGCGTGCGGACCAGCCAGACATCGACCGTGTCCTGCGCCAGGTCGGCGCGGAGACGCTGGGGGATCGGCAACTGTGCGAGCTGTCGGGCGGCGAGCTGCAACGCGTGGTGCTGGCGCGTGCGCTGATCCGCTCGCCGCGACTGCTGGTGCTCGACGAGCCGGTGCGCGGCGTGGATTTTGCTGGCGAGGCCGAGCTCTACAACTTGATCGGGCGGCTGCGCACCGAGCACGGCTTCGGCGTGCTGCTGGTCTCGCACGATCTGCACGTGGTGATGGCGCAGAGTGACCGCGTGTTGTGCCTCAACCGGCATGTATGCTGCTCCGGCGTGCCCGAATCGGTGGCGCAGCATCCAGAGTATGCGCGTCTGTTCGGGCCGCAGGCGGCACGCGCTTTCGGTCTCTATCACCACCACCACGATCACCGGCACGACCTGGCCGGCGAGCCGATGCCCGAACGATCGGGCCCGCGCCGCGACGGCGAACCGAGGGGCTGAGGTGCCAGATCCCTTCCTCCTGCGCGCCTTGCTTGCCGGCCTCGGGCTCGCCGTCATCGCCGCGCCGCTCGGCTGTTTCGTGGTGTGGCGGCGAATGGCCTACTACGGCGAGACCGTGGCGCAGGCCGGCCTGATCGGCGTCGCCCTGGGCCTCGCCTTCTCGCTCAACCTGACGGCCAGCGTGCTGGTCGTGACGCTGATCATCTCGCTGCTGCTGGTGCTGCTGTCCCGGCAGCAGGTGGTGCCGTTCGATTCGCTGCTTGGCCTGCTTGCGCATGCCGCCCTGGCGATCGGGGTGATCGCGGCCTCGCTCGTGCGTGGCCAGCAGATCGACCTCATGGCGTTCCTGTTCGGTGACATCTTCGCGATCACCACCAGCGATCTGCGCTGGATCATGGTCGGCGGCACCGTAGCGCTGGCGGCCCTGGCGTTCGTATGGCGTCCGCTGCTCACGCTCAGCGTGCACGAGGATCTGGCGGCGGCCGAGGGCCTGCCGATCGAGAGGTTCAAGCTCGTGTTCGTGCTGGTGCTGGCGCTGGTGGTGGCGATCGCCATCAAGATCGTGGGTGCGCTGTTGACCATCGCTTTCCTGATCATGCCGGCGGCGGCCGCCCGGCCGCTGTCCGAAACGCCCGAGCAGATGGCCATGATCGCCGGCATCTTCGGTATGCTGTCGGTGGTTCTCGGCCTGTTCGTATCGGTGGCCTTCGATACGCCAGGCGGGCCCTCGATCGTGCTGATGCTGGCGCTGTTCTTCGTGGTATCCATCATCCCAACGGTGCTGCGCCAACGCGGCTAGTGTCCTGTAATGATTGTCCTGTAGTACAATGGCTGCGAGCAACGGCAGCAATCGAGCCATGACCCAACCGGCACCGCGTAGAGCATCCATCCCCGTCGATGTGGGCGGCGTGGTCGTTGGCGGCAGCGCGCCGATCGTCGTGCAGTCGATGACCAACACCGACACGGCCGATGTAGAGGCGACCGCGCGCCAGACCGCCGACCTCGCCCGCGCCGGCTCCGAGATCGTGCGCATCACGGTCGATCGCGATGAAGCGGCCAAGGCCGTGCCGCGCATCCGCGACCGGCTCGCCCAGATGGGCGTGACGGTTCCGCTGGTGGGCGACTTCCACTACAACGGCCACACCCTGCTCAGCGACAACCCGGCCTGCGCCGAGGCGCTCGACAAGTATCGCATCAACCCCGGCAACGTCGGCTTCAAGGCCAAGCGCGACCGGCAGTTCTGCGAGATCATCGAGCTTGCCATGCGCCACGCCAAGGCAGTGCGCATCGGCGTCAACTGGGGCAGCCTCGACCAGGAGCTGCTGACCCGCCTGATGAATGACAACGCCGCATCGCCCGAGCCGCAGGCTGCCCGCATCGTCATGCACGAGGCGATCGTCCAGTCGGGCCTGCTGTCGGCGGAACGCGCCGAACAGTTGGGCCTGGCGGCCGACCGCATCATTATCTCCGCCAAGGTCAGCGCCGTGCAGGATCTGGTCAGCGTCTACACCATCCTGGCGGGACGCTGCCGCTATGCCCTGCACCTCGGTTTGACCGAAGCCGGCATGGGTTCGAAGGGCATCGTCGCCTCGTCGGCCGCCATGGGCTTGCTGCTGCAGCAGGGTATCGGCGACACCATCCGTGTCTCGCTGACGCCGGAGCCAGGCGGCGACCGCACACAGGAGGTGCGCGTGGCCCAGGAGCTTCTGCAGACCATGGGCTTCCGCTCGTTTGTGCCGATCGTGGCCGCTTGCCCGGGCTGCGGGCGCACCACCTCCACCGTATTCCAAGAGCTGGCCGGCGAGATCCAGGGCTACGTGCGTGCGCGCATGCCCGAGTGGCGCAAGCACTATCCGGGCGTGGAGGGTCTCAACCTCGCGGTGATGGGCTGCATCGTCAACGGGCCGGGCGAATCCAAGCACGCCGACATCGGCATCTCGCTGCCCGGCACCGGCGAAGCGCCGGCCGCCCCGGTGTTCATCGACGGCAAGAAGGCGATGACCTTGCGCGGGCCGAACATCGCGGCCGAGTTCAAGGACATCGTCGAGAGCTACGTGGCCCGCCGCTACGGATCTTGCGAGGCCGCAGCGCGCAAGGCCTGAGCCGGCGCGGTTTGCCAGTCAACTCGCGGGTGCGCTGTCGCCAACGTTACGCGCGTTGGTGTCTAGGCAATTCGAGCCTGCAAGGCACCAGCCAATTCAATGGTTGCTGGTGTGATTGAGGCTCGCAAATGCCGAACATTGCCGAGCTGTAATGTTGCTCGGCATTGTTGGCCTCGGGTATTCGCACGACCCGGAGCGGGGTTTTCCCCAATACTGTTTTCTCCATCGCCTGTGTAGCGTCGGAGCATGCGGGGGCGCGGCTTGCGAGCTCACGCTGCGCTGGCGGCTCAGCCCCCGGCCAACCCATCCAGTCACGAGGAGAATTTGAATGCTCAGAACTGCTCTCATTGGCCTGGCAGCCATCGGCCTGATCGCCGGTGCTGCGTCCGCTCAGGGCAAGATGGACTGCGCTGCTATGTACAAGGGCGCCTTGGACAAGATGCAGGCCAAGGCTGCGGGCCTCCCGGGCGACAAGCTGGCCGAAACGCACCGTCTGGCCTTGCGCGCCTATGACGCGTGCAGCGCCGGCGACGAGTTCAATGCCACGAAGTTCTTCCAGCAGCTTGCCGAGGAAGCCCGTTAGGCTTGCGGCATCCTGCCGACTCTTACCTGCAGGATGGGCTCCCCGCGGGTCGGGGAGCCCATCCCGTTTGTTCCTGCTCTCCATGCATAGCGCGCTGTCCCGCCAGCCCAAGCGCCTCGATGCTTCTGGGCGGATGCGCGCGCCACCCACACCTCGTCGAGATCGAGATCCAGCCATGCCCCACGCCCGCGCACGATTGCTCACTTTGATGTTCGCGCTGTCGGTCTGCCTTGCGGCAAGCCCGGTCCTCGCACAGGCGCCGGCAACCGCACCGGCCGACGCGGAGCGCGTCCAGGTTATCGTCACGAAACCGGCTGCGACCACAGGCAAGAGCGCCAAGGACTCGCAGCGCATGGCCGACGAGTTCAAGAAGCATTCCGCACAGACGACCGGGCAATCCCTGTCGATGACCAAGGCTGAAGTCTGGTCCGTGCCCAAGAGCGAGCTCGAAGGCCTGAAGAAGATGGCGGCCAAGCACGGAGCGACGGTGACCGAGCTGGGACCGGATTCGTATCACCTGTTCCGCGCGCCGCCGCCCGACATGACCATGAGCAAGAAGCAGAAGGCCATCATGGATCAGGCCAAGGCCGCCAAGGCGACGAACGGCGTCAAGCTGGTCATGGGGCCGGCCCCGGCAATGCTCGAGCACGCCCTCACCAGCGATCCAAAGGATGGCTTGCCGAAAATTTCGGTCACGCTCAGCGATGACAAGGTCCTCATCATCAACCGCACCAGCGTCGACATCAAACCCGATCGCGCGATCTGGCGCGGGACGGTCGAGAGCACCGGCGCCCTCGTCACGCTGATGTTCTGGCCCAACGGAAAGATGACCGGCATGGTGCGCAATGACGGGCACATCCACGCCATCCGGCACGTCAAGGACAGCGTCTATGCCATCGTCGACATGAGCGAGGAGAAGATGCCGCACGAGCATGCGCCGATGCCGGAACGCCTGCGCGTCGATGATCCTAACCTGCGTGACGAGTCGCTCACCAAGCAGGGCGATGCCAGTGTACTGAGGGAAATGAGCGCGGCCAAGCGCCCGCAGTCGCAGGCGCAGCCGAACACCAAGCAGCAGCTGGCCTACGTGCCGGCAGGCAAGCCGACGCCGGCAAAGACCAAGCCGGAAGCTCCGGCCGCAAAGGCCGATCCGTCAGCCAAGGACGTGGTGATCGACGTGATCGTCGCCTACACCCCCAAGGCCGCTAGCCATTACATGGATATCAAGCGCGAACTGATCGAACTCGCCATCGAGGAGGGCAATGAATCGTTCCGCAGGAGCGGCTTGGAGCACTTAAAGCTCAGGCTCGTGTACGCCTATCAGACCAACTACGTGGAGAACGGCACGCACTTCGATCACGTCTGGCGCTTTCACGACAAGGACGGCTACATGGACGAGATCCATAATCTGCGCGACAAATACCGCGCCGACGTCGCCGTTCTCATCGTCGACGATGCGAACGGGTGCGGACTGTCGACGCGCGTCTATGCCGGCGAGGACGAAGCTTTCTCGGTCGTTCACCACGCATGCGCGGCAGCGACCTACTCCCTGGCGCACGAGATCGGGCACCTCATCGGGGCCCGTCATGACCTCAACATGGACGACAGCAAGACGCCCTTCCCCTACGGCCATGGCTATGTCAACGGGACGAAGTGGCGTGACATCATGAGCTACAAGGAAAGCTGCGGCGGCTGCACGCGACTGCCCGTCTGGTCCGGCCCCAAGGTCATGGTCAATGGCGAGCCTGCCGGCTCGGCTGACCTCGACAATTCGCGGGTCCTTATGGAGCATGCCGGCCGGGTTGCGGGCTTCAGGTAAAGCCCTTTCAGGGCACCGGCATGAGCTGCGCCAACACCAGCAGGACGGAGCCGCCGGCGACGCCGACAGCCAGATTGCGCTTGCCCGCGTAGTAGCAGATGAAGCCGCCGGCGAATGCGGCGAGCCGCACGGCCAGCGAGAGGTCTGCCAGCGCTCCGGCCGGAAACAGCAGCATACGCACGACCATGCCGGCCACCAGGGCCGTCGCCACCGCCCGCACCCATTGCAACACTTCGCCCGCCATGTCGAGGCGGCTGCCGACCAGCAGTCCAAGCCAGCGCCAGATTTCCGTGGCGAGGAACCCGGCCGCAAACAACACCAGGTAGCCACCGAAGCCGTCTTCGAGCGCGGCCACCTGCTAGCGCCTCCGGCCGAGGACATAGGCGAGCGTGCCACCGATCAGACCTGTTGCCAGCAGGTCGAAGCCCGGCATCACCAGGTAGAGCACGGGGCTCAAGCCGCAACCGATCGCCACCGCAGCCAGGTCCATCGCTGAGCGCGAGGTGGCGATCAACGACAAGATGAAATAGAGCGGTGTCATGAACAGCAGCGCCGCCGTGACCAGCGCCGGCACGCCGGCCACCAGCAAGTAGCCGGCAATCGTCCCCGACAGCATCATGCAGGCCATGGCGACGCCGGCGCCGAGATGAAACGGCAACCTTAATGCGACGGGAATGGTCGGCAGACGCCGGTGCCCTTCGATCCAAGTCGAGATGGCGATGAAGTGCGCGGCCAGCACTTGCAGCAGCGGTCGCCGTTTCTCGCTTTGCAGCAGCGGCACTAGGGTTACGGTCATCGGCATCAGGCGCACGGCCGTCAGCGTCACGGCCAGGGCGGCGCCGGCGAACGTGGCACCGCGCATTAGCTGGTCGATCAGCACCATCTGATTGGGCAGCGCGAACACGATGGCCGACAGGAACACGGCATGGCCGAAGTCAAAGCCGCCGTCGCGGGCCAGCGCGCCAAAGCCAAGCGCGGTGGTAAAGAGCACGACCGACGGCACGGATATGATCAAGCCGAGCCCGCCGACGAATGCTCCAGCTGTCGTGCTAGGCGGCATCGGCTCGGCGTTCTCTGGTGGTTGAGCCGTAGGTTGGGTTAGGGCGAAGCTCCAAACCCAACAATCCGACGCACGAACGGCGTCGGGTCACGCTGACGCGCACACCCGATCCTCCGTTCGCCTAATCGTCCTTGCGGCGAGGCACGCTCGGCACTGTGCCGCCGCCCGACTTCGGGCGGTCCTTCTTGTCCTTCGGGCCAGGTAAAGCCTTGCGCGGCGTGGCCTCGACCAGCGCCGAGCCATCGCCATCCTCGTCCTCGCCGTCGTCCTCCTCGGCTTTGGCGCGCTTGGCCTTCTGCGCAGGGTCGGCCGGTATGTACTCGAAGGTGAGCTTGCGCTCGAGACCCTCGCCGGCAACCGAGATGCGCACCGTGCCGCCGTGTTCGAGCTTGCCGAACAGCAGTTCATCGGCGAGCGGCTTCTTGATGTGCTCCTGGATGACGCGGGCCAACGGACGGGCACCGAACTTCTCGTCGTAACCCATCTCGGCCAGCCACCTGGCGGCAGCCTCGTCGAGTTCGATGGTGACGCCACGGTCGGCGAGCTGGGCCTCGAGCTGGAACACGAACTTCTCTACCACCTTCAAGATCACCTCGGGCGGCAGGCCGGCGAACGGGATCACCGCGTCCAGCCGATTGCGGAACTCGGGCGTGAACATGCGGTTGATGGCTTCGGTGTCGTCACCCTCGCGCTTCGTCCGGTTGAAGCCCATGGCTGGGCGGGCCATGTCGGAGGCGCCAGCGTTCGTGGTCATGATCAGGATGATGTTGCGGAAGTCGACCGACTTGCCGTTGTGGTCGGTCAGCTTGCCGTGATCCATCACCTGCAGGAGGATGTTGAACAGGTCCGGATGCGCCTTTTCGATCTCGTCGAGCAGCAGCACCGAATGCGGATGCTGGTCGACGCCGTCGGTCAGCAGTCCGCCCTGGTCGAAGCCGACGTAGCCTGGCGGCGCACCGATTAGGCGCGAAACTGTGTGCTTCTCCATGTACTCGGACATGTCGAAGCGCAGCAGCTCGACGCCCATCAGCGAGGCCAGCTGCTTGGCGACTTCCGTCTTGCCGACGCCGGTCGGACCCGAGAACAGGTAGCAGCCGATCGGCTTCTCAGGCTCGCGCAGGCCCGCGCGGGACAGCTTGATGGTGCTGGCCAGCGCCTCGATGGCCTTGTTCTGGCCGAACACCAGGCGCTTGAGATCCTTCTCAATGTTGGCCAGCACCTCGGCGTCCGACTTGGTGATGGTCTTGGGCGGAATGCGCGCCATGGTGGCTACCGTCGCTTCCACCTCCTTGACGGTGATCTTTTTCTTGCGCTTGGCTTCCGGTACCAGCATCTGCGAGGCGCCAGTCTCGTCGATCACGTCGATCGCCTTGTCGGGCAGCTTGCGGTCGTGGATGTACTTCGCCGACAGCTCGACGGCGGCCTTGATGGCTTCGCCGGTGTACTTGAGCTTGTGGTACTCCTCAAACACGGGCTTCAGACCTTTGAGGATCTCGATGGAGTCCTCGACGGTCGGCTCCTTGATGTCGATCTTCTGGAAGCGCCGCACCAGCGCGCGGTCCTTCTCGAAGTGCTGGCGGTATTCCTTGTAGGTGGTCGAGCCGATGCAGCGGACGGTGCCCGACTGCAGGGCCGGCTTGAGCAGGTTTGACGCATCCATGGCGCCGCCGGAGGTGGCGCCCGCACCGATCACGGTATGGATCTCGTCGATGAACAGGATGGCGCCGGGATAATTCTCGACCTCCTTCATGACGGCCTTGAGCCGCTCCTCGAAGTCGCCGCGATAGCGCGTACCCGCCAGCAGCGCGCCCATGTCGAGCGCGAAGATGGTGGAATCCTTCAGTACCTCGGGCACGTCGCCCTGCACGATCTTGCGCGCCAGGCCCTCGGCGATGGCGGTCTTGCCGACACCCGGATCACCCACGAACAGCGGGTTGTTCTTCTGCCGGCGGCACAGCACTTGGATGGTGCGCAGCACTTCCTGCTCGCGGCCGATCAGAGGATCGATGCGGCCGCCCTTGGCCTTCTTGTTGAGGTTGACGCAGTAGGTGTTGAGCGCGTCCTGCGGCTGCTTCTTCTCCTCGCGCGTCTCGGAGGAGCTGGCATCCTCGTCCACCCCGCGCACGGACTTGGGGTCGGACATGCCGGGCCGCTTGGCGATGCCGTGGCTGATGTACTGCACGGCGTCGAACCGCGTCATCTCCTGCTCCTGCAGGAAGAAGGCGGCGTGGCTCTCGCGCTCGGCGAAGATGGCGACCAGCACGTTGGCGCCAGTTACCTCCTCGCGGCCGGAGGACTGCACATGCACGACGGCGCGATGGATGACGCGCTGGAAGCCGGTGGTGGGCTGAGCTTCGGTGGAACCCTTCAGAAACAGGGAGGCCAGCTCGTTGTCGATGTATTCGGTGATGCGGGCGCGCAGGCCGTCGATATCGACCGAGCAGGCGCGCATGACGGCCGCAGCGTCGCGGTCGTCGAGGAGCGATAGCAGCAGATGCTCAAGTGTGGCGTACTCGTGATGGCGCTCGTTGGCGTACTCGAGGGCGCGATGCAGGGCGGCTTCTAGGTTTTGTGAGAATGCGGGCACGGGGGACCGTCACTCCTTTTCCATGGTGCATTGCAGAGGATGCTGGTTCTGGCGTGAAAAATCCATGACCTGCGCTACTTTCGTCTCGGCCACCTCGTAGGTGTATACGCCGCAAATACCGACGCCCTTGTGGTGCACGTGCAGCATTATTCGGGTCGCTTCTTCCCGCCCCTTGTTGAAGAAACGTTCCAGCACGTGCACAACGAATTCCATCGGCGTGTAGTCGTCGTTGAGCAGAAGAACCTTGTACAGGCTGGGCTTCTTGGTCTTCGGGCGCGTCTTGGTAATGAGGCCCGTCTTGCCCTCGCCTTCGTCTCGCGAGCCGTTCTTGCCGGCCATGCGCCGATCCCTGTCCATGTCGCTGGGTTTTCGCAAGATTTGCGCCGACACGCCATCGCAGCCACCGACACCAATCGGCGCCATCTTAACGGTAGCTGGGCGGGGTCGGCAAACATCACGAGGGCCGGGCTGGCATGCAGCACGGATGAGCACTGCTTGCCTGTGCACCTGCCGTAATATTGCGCTTCCACGCGCAATATCAAGAGGGGCGAATACGACGAAAAAAGGCCCTGCGGTGCGGTTATCCGCACCCGGGCCTCTTTTGTTGCGCACCGGCGACCGGCGCGCTGCTTGCAGCCAGAAAAATCGCTTAGCGACCGTTCTGGAGCACCTTCTCGACCGGCTTGTAAGCTTCCTTGGCAAGCTCGGCATACATGCCGCCGATCTTCGACATCTGATGCATGTAACCGTCGTAGGCGCGCTTGGCGTAGCCGGTCTGGATCTCGATGGCCTGCTCGACCGATTTGGCAGAGGCGAGCTTCTCGAAGGTGGCGGTGCCTTCCTCGAACGACTTCTTGGTGTAGTCGGTCATTTCGGCGGCAATCGCCTGCCAGCCCTTGTTCCACTCGCCGAACGCCTTCATGACCGTGTCCATGTTGGTCTGGCTCAGCTTTTGGATGTCTTCGAAGTTCTTGATCATTTGCCGGGTCCTGCTTCTGGGGGGCTAAGTTTCGGATACGACGCTTGCAACTCCGGTGTGACGCTTGCACGGAGTGCACCGAAATGTGTCCGGTACGGCCCAATATATGCACCGCACAAAAACGCGTCAAGTTTCATGTTGCAGCGCAATATGCGACATGTTGGTGGGCATGTGCCCATTTGTTAACCAGGTAGCTTAACCCACGCCAAAGCCGCTTGCAGTATCTTGATTTGCACACGGAAACCTCCCCGGGCGGAGTCTCCCGCCTCAAAGAAACCCCAAAACGGTGGTCGCCATTCGCTAGGGCAAATCACCAAGGGGCGCCGGGGATGAGGCGCACGCCGGCTGCAGCCGGCGCACAGGTGTTGGACGGAGAGGGAATGGCCGTTCGCAAGCTGCAATACCGACTGCTGCGGTGCATGCGCGTGGCAGGGCTGGGGATTTTGGCCGCTTTGGCGGTGGTCGGGCAGGCCGATGCCGGCGAGAAGCACGCCGTGCTGATCCTTGACGCCAACACGGGACGCACACTCTACCAAAGCTCGGCCGAGGCGCCGCGCCACCCCGCGTCGCTCGCCAAGATGATGACGCTGTATCTCGTTTTCGAGCACATCGAGCAGGGTCGCCTGACCTTCCAGACCAAGATCAGGATGTCGGCCAACGCCGCGGCCGCTGCTCCCTCCAAGCTCGATCTTGATGAAGGCGAAGAGATCGCGGTGATCGATGCCGTCAAGGCGCTGATAACCAAATCGGCAAACGACGTGGCCGTGGCGATTGCCGAGCACATCGCCGGCTCGGAGAGCAATTTTGCCCGCCTCATGAACCAGAAGGCGGCCCAGCTCGGCATGCACGCCACCCTGTTCAAGAATGCCTCGGGTCTGCCCGATCTCGAGCAGGTGACGACTGCGCGCGACATGGTAACCCTCGCGTTACGACTGCAGGACGATTTTCCGAGGCATTACCCGCTGTTTTCTACCCGCACGTTCTCGTTCAACGGCGACACCTACAAGAACCACAACAAATTGCTCACCAACTACGAGGGCACCGACGGCCTGAAGACCGGCTACACCCACGCCTCCGGATTCAACCTGGTGGCGTCGGTGCGGCGCGGGCACAAGCACGTGATCGGCGCGGTGTTCGGCGGCGAGAGCGCCTCGACGCGTGACCGCACCATGCGCACATTTCTCAACGTCGGGTTGGTCAAGGCTTCCCACATCAAGTCGCGCGTGCCGATACCCGCAGTGGTGGCCGCGCGCCCGAAACCGGCGGAGCGCAAGGTGGCCGAAGTCCCGAGCCCGCAACGCGTTGTGGACCGCCCACCCGCCAAGCCGGTCGCGTCGACCGCAGCCGACGAAGCGCCGGAGGCGCAAGCCTCGACCCAGCCGATCGAGATGGCAAAGGTGCGCACCGTACTGGTGACGCCGCGTGCGACAGCCAAGCCGCCCGACAGCATCGAAGCAGTGCTGGAGAAGGACGCACGGTCAGCATCCGCAACGCTCAAGCCCGAGGCGCCGCAGCAGCAACCCCAACAACAGTGGGCGACCGCGACGACCGGTGGGGCGCTGTTCCGCGCCCCCGCCGCCGCTTCGTCTTCGCTGGCCGACGCCAAGCGCGCAGCGCAGCCGTCTACCCTCGAGCAGCAGGCGGCCAGGCTCGGCGGCGGGGCCGTCAATCCGGACCCGGCCGTCACGACGCAGGCGCTCGGCGCCACGCAAAGCAAGTCCGGCTGGTCCTCGCAGGTGGCTACGGCCGGGGCAGCCGGCGGCTTCCACGTGCAGATTGGCGCCTATCAGAGCGTGGCTGAGGCCGAGCGCCAGTTGGCGGCTGCGCGCGAGAAGGCCACGACGGCATTGCGCAACCGCACACCGGTCACCGTCCAGTTCAAGCTGGGGGACAAGGTGTTCTACCGCGCCCGCTACGCGGGCTTTGATGCACAGTCGGCGGCGGCTGCCTGTGGTGAGCTGAAGCGCGCCAAGGTGGACTGCCTGGTGATGAAGGCCGAATAGCCGCGGCCGTCGCGGGCTCTGATCCGCGACCCTACCACTTGCTGGGCGCGCAGGGCCGTATATAAGCAGCCCCCATCCCGGCGGGAGGTGCGGCGCGTCAGAGACCGCGGACCATCCACTTCAATATGGCGTGTTGGCCATGGCAGGCGGCATCCCAGTCATTCGCGCGGTTGGCGAATTGCGCGCCCAGGTCCACTCCTGGCGTGCGAGCGGCGATACCATCGCCCTCATTCCCACCATGGGTGCGCTACACGAGGGCCATCTGCAACTGGTGCGTCTGGCGCGCAGCCAGGCCAAGCGCGCGGTGGTGTCGATCTTTGTCAATCCCACCCAGTTCGCGCCGCACGAGGACTTTGAGCGCTATCCGCGCGATGAGGCGGGCGACCTCGCCAAGCTCGCCAGCGTGGGCTGTGATGCGGTGTGGGGACCCACGCGAAGCGTCATGTATGCCGAGGGCTTCGCCACGCGCGTCGTGCCGGCCGGTGCCGCCGAGGGGCTGGAAAGCGATTTCCGGCCGCACTTCTTCGGCGGCGTCGCGACGGTGTGCTGCAAGCTGTTCATGCAGGTGCTGCCCGACGTCGCCGTGTTCGGCGAGAAGGATTACCAGCAACTGATGGTCGTCACGCAGATGGTGCGCGACCTCGATCTGCCGTTGCAGATTGTCGGGGCGCCGACCGTGCGCGAGGCGGACGGCCTGGCCATGTCCTCGCGCAACGCCTATTTGACGGTCGACGAGCGCCGCATCGCCCCCACGCTCAACCGGGTGATCCGGGAGGTGGCGGCCAAGGTCGCGCGCGGCGGCGACATCGGCGAGGCAACTGGGGCTGCCAAGGCCGCCCTTGCAGCGGCCGGATGCGACAAGATCGATTATGTCGAGGTGCGCGATGCCGTTACGCTGAAGCCCGTCAAGCCCGGCTCGGGCCGGCCGCTACGGGTGCTGGCTGCGGTTTGGCTCGGCAAGACACGCCTGATCGACAACGTCGGGGTGTGAGGCGATTTCGCTGTTAGCCTGCCAGTACCGGCAGCCAGATGGCGATGGCGGCGATCACGAATATCGTGCCCATCACAAGCCAGCTCTGGAACTGGCTGAACGGCTTCGGTTTTGTGTCTTCGGGTTGCATACCGGGCTAACGCTGCAGTACGCACGCTTCCGTCGCGCGA
>Ga0075421_100003155_pt1 | contig 19688 bp, 16 predicted proteins | sample SoiMetdeltSBSDD5_FD_75292 | JGI IMG/M metagenome (GOLD analysis project Ga0075421, IMG submission 75292) | Bulk soil microbial communities from a Populus tree surrounding site in Tennessee, USA - Soil MetaG P. deltoides SBSDD5 | ecosystem: Environmental > Terrestrial > Soil > Tree plantation... | reverse complement strand
GCCGATCACGTCCTGCGGCCGCTTGGTGATCTCGGCGATCTTGTTCACGTCGAGCGTCGACGTGTTGGTGGCGAGGATGGCGCCGGGCTTCATCACGCCGTCGAGCTTCTTGAAGATCTCCTGCTTCACTTCCATCCGCTCGAACACCGCCTCGATGACGATGTCGGCGTCGCGCAGCGCGCGCAGGTCGGTGGTGGGCTGGATCAGCGACACGCGCTTGTCCATGTCCTCCTGCTTGAGCCGTCCGCGCTGCACCGTGGCGGCATAGTTGTCCTTGATGCGCTTCAGGCCCTTGTCGAGCGCCTCCTGCGACAGGTCGGCGATCATCACCGGGATGCCGGCGTTGGCGAAGCTCATGGCGATGCCCCCGCCCATGGTGCCCGAGCCGACGATTGCCGCCTTCCGGATCTCGCGCGTCGGCGTGTCTTCCGGCACGTCGGGGATCTTCGCGGTCTGGCGCTCGGCGAAGAACATGTGGCGCAGCGCCTTCGACTCGACGGTGTTCACCAGGTACTCGAACCGCTCGCGCTCCACCTTGCGGCCCTCGTCGAAGGGCAGGGTGACCGCGGCGTGGATGCACTTGGCGATCTCGGCCGGCGCCGGGTTGCCGCCGGCGCTCTTCGCCGCCTGCGCCGGCACCGCCTCGAGCAGCGCCTTCTGGTCGCCCTCCACCCTGGGCGGCAGGTCGCGCACGCGGCGCGGGCCCTTGCCCTCGGCGAGGAGCTGCTTCGCGTAGGCGACCCCCGCCTCGAGCAGGTCGCCGGTGACGATCGCGTCCACCAGGCCGAACTCCTTCGCCTTCTCCGCCGGGATCGGGTCGCCGAGGATGATCATGCGCGCCGCCTCGTGCACCGGGATGATGCGCGGCAGGCGCTGCGTGCCCCCCGAGCCGGGCAGGATGCCGAGCTTCACCTCCGGCAGGCCGAGCAGGCTCTTGGGCAGCGCGATGCGGTAGTGGCAGCCGAGCGCCAGCTCCAGCCCGCCGCCGAGCGCGAAGCCGCCGATCGCGGCGACCAGCGGCTTTTGCAGCGCGTCCTGCATGTCGTTCACTTCCGGCAGGTTGGGCGGCGTCATCGGCTTGTTGAACTCGCGGATGTCGGCGCCTCCCGAGAAGGCCTTCGACGAGCCGATCAGCACCACCGCCTTCACTTCCGGGTCCGCGGCGGCCTGCCTGAGGCCCTCGGCGATGCCGGCGCGCAGCGCGTTGCCCAGCCCGTTGACGGGGGGATTCTTCAGGGTGATGACGGCGATGCCGTCGCGCACGGAATACGCTGCCACGTCGCTCATTTCGCGCAATCTCCAGAGGGAATGCGCAAATTCTACCCTCCCGGTCCGGCCGCCGGATAGTGCTTGACCGGGGCGATTCGCGCGCAGTAGCTTCCCGCCGAGGAGGACGCAAAGCCATGCAAGGCCTGATGATGGACGTGCCGCTGCTGATCACCGACCTGATCCGCTTCGCGGACCGCAATCACGGCGACACCGAAATCGTCTCCAAGACCTCCGAGGGCGGGTTGCACCGGTACACCTACCGCGCGGCCCATGCGCGCGCGCGCCGCCTGGCCAAGGCGCTGCAGGCGCTGGGCGTGAAGTCGCCGGACCGCGTCGGCACCCTGGCGTGGAACGGCTACCGCCACTACGAGCTGTATTACGCCATCTCCGGCATCGGCGCGGTGATCAACACCATCAACCCGCGGCTGTTTCCCGACCAGATCACCTACATCGCGAACCACGCCGAGGATACGGCGCTGTTCTTCGACTTGAGCTTCGTGCCGCTGGTGGAGAAGCTCGCGCCGACGCTGAAGACGGTGCGGCATTTCGTGCTGATGACCGACCGCGCGCACATGCCGGCGCAGACCTCGATCCCGAAGCTGCTGTGCTACGAGGAGCTGATGGACCAGCAGGACGAGCGCTTCGAGTGGCCGTCGTTCGACGAGCGCACGGCCGCGGCCCTTTGCTACACCTCGGGCACCACCGGCAACCCCAAGGGCGTGCTCTACGGCCACCGCTCCACCATCCTGCACGCCTACGGCGCGGCGCTGCCCGACGCGCTCAACCTCTCGGCGCACGACTCGGTGCTGCCGGTGGTGCCGATGTTCCACGCCAACGCCTGGAGCCTGCCCTACGCCTGCACCATGGTCGGCGCGAAGATGGTGTTCCCCGGGCCGCACCTCGACGGCAAGAGCGTCTACGAGCTGATCGAGCAGGAGAAGGTGACCCTGTCGGCCGGCGTGCCGACGGTGTGGCTGATGCTGCTGCAGCATCTCGCCGCGCAGAAACTGAAATTCGCCACCCTGCGGCGCACGGTGATCGGCGGCTCGGCCTGCCCGCCGGCGATGATCCGCGCCTTCCAGGAGGACTACGGCGTCACCGTGTTCCACGCCTGGGGCATGACCGAGATGAGCCCCCTGGGAACGGTGGGCTCGCTCAAGGCGCGGGAGGCCGCGCTGCCCAAGGAGGCGCAGCGCGCCGTGCAGGCGAAGCAGGGCCGCGGCATCTTCGGCGTCGAGATGAAGATCGTCGACGAGGCGGGGAAGGAATTGCCCTGGGACGGCAAGCGCTTCGGCAACCTGCTGGTGAAGGGTCCGTGGATCGCCTCGGGCTACATGAAGGGCGAGGGCGGCGACCCGCTGAAGGACGGCTGGTTCCCCACCGGCGACGTGGCCACCATCGACCCGCAGGGCTACATGCAGATCACCGACCGCTCCAAGGACGTCATCAAGTCGGGCGGCGAGTGGATCAGCTCGATCGACCTGGAGAACATCGCGGTGGCGCACCCCGCGGTGCAGGAAGCGGCGGTGATCGGCATCCGGCACCCGAAGTGGGACGAACGCCCGATCGTGGTGGCGGTGCTGAAGGCCGGGCAGGAGGTGACGAAGGAGGCGCTGCTCAAGTTCTACGAAGGCAAGATCGCCAAGTGGTGGATGCCCGACGACGTGGTGTTCGTGCCCGAGCTGCCGCACACCGCCACCGGCAAGCTCTCCAAGCTGACGCTGCGCCGGCAGTTCCAGGACTACAAGCTGCCGGGCTGAGCGACCAGCGTGCTAGTCGGCGAATCCAGGCTGGAGACGGCGACCAAGGTCGGGCGCGAGCAGCGCGAGCGGCTGCAATGGGTCGGGTTCACGGCGGCGAGCTACGCCCTCGACGTCCTGTTCCTCGCGCTCTACTGGATCGCCGGCACGGTGACGCCCGCCGCGCCGCTCGCCTACGCCGCCGCCGCGGCAGTGCACCTCGGCGGCAATTATGCGGCCTACGCGAGCGGCTGGAACCTGCGCTTTCGCGACCCGAGCCTGACCGCGCCGCTGGTGCTGGCAGGCGTGGCGGTGCAGCTCGGCCTGGTGGCGCTCGCGCCGCAGATCGCGTTTCCGTTCATCGCCAACATCTTCACCGTCTTCGCGTTCGGCGCGATCTGGATGTCGCTGCGCGCCTCGATCGCGGTCTGGGCGCTGACGCTGGCGGCCTGCGGCGCCGTACTGTGGACGCTGGGCGCACGCACGGACGTGCCGGTGGAAACGCGGCTCGAGGTGGTGCTGAACTGGCTGTGCTTCGGCCTGATCCTGGGCCGCTGCCTGCTGCTCAGCGTGTACGCCAACGCGCTGCGCGCCAAGGTCGCCGAGGGGCGCCGGCGCCTGGCGGCGTCCCTGGAGCAGATCCAGGAGCTGGTGCATTACGACGAACTCACCAAGGCCTTCAACCGGCGCACGCTGATCCAGCGGCTGGAGCAGGAGCGCAGCCGCGCCGAGCGCACCGCCGCCGCGTTCTGCGTCGCGCTGGTGGACATCGACCACTTCAAGTCGGTCAACGACCGGCACGGGCACGGCGTCGGCGACGAGGTGCTCAAGGCATTCGCGGACACGGTGCAGGGAACCATGCGCGAGTCGGACGTGTTCGGCCGCTACGGCGGCGAGGAGTTCCTTGCCATCCTCGCCGCCACCACGCCCGCGCAGGCGCACGGCGCGATCGAGCGCCTCCTCGTTTGCATCCGCGCGCGCGACTGGGCGGCGCTCGCCCCCGGCCTGGCGATCACGGCCTCGGTGGGCGCGGCGGGATTCCGCAGCGGCGAGAGCGTGGCGCAGCTCCTCAACCGGGCCGACGTGGCGCTGTACGAAGCCAAGGGAGCCGGACGCAATCGCGCGGTGATCAAGGACTAGCCCATGAACCAGCACATCCTCGTCGAAACCAGGGACCGCGTCGCCCGCATCGAGTTCAACCGGCCCGACAAGAAGAACGCCCTCAGCCCGGGGATGTACGCCGCGGTGGCGCAGGCGCTGGCGGCGGCGGACGCGGACGCCGGGGTGCGCGCGGTGCTGATCCACGGCCAGGCCGGCTGCTTCACTTCCGGCAACGACGTGCGCGATTTCCTCGAGCTGGAGCGCGCCCCGGGCGCTTCTCCCGCCTCGGGGTTCCTGCGCGCCATTTCGTCCGCGCAAAAGCCCCTGGTCGCCGCGGTGGGAGGGCCTGCGATCGGCGTCGGCACGACGATGCTCCTGCATTGCGACCTGGTGTACGCCGCGCCCGGCGCGCGGCTGCAGCTGCCCTTCGTGCCGCTCGGCCTGCTGCCGGAAGCGGCCTCGAGCCTGCTGCTGCCGCGCCTCGCCGGCTACCAGCGCGCCGCCGAGCTGCTGCTGCTCGGCCAGCCCTTCAGCGCCGAGCAGGCGCTCGCCGCCGGCATCGTCACCGCCATCGTGCCGGAGGGCGAGCTGCTCGAGCGCGCCCGCCAGGCGGCGCTGGCGCTCGCCGCGCTGCCGCCCGCCTCGGTGCGCATGACCAAGGCGCTGATGAAGCGCGAGGCGGCGGGCGCGGTGCAGGAGCGCATGACCGAGGAGCTGCAGCTGTTCGGCGAGCGGCTGCGTTCCCCCGAGGCGAAGGAGGCGCTGGGCGCTTTCCTGGAGAAGCGCAAACCCGACTTCTCGCGCTTTTCCTGATGATCCGGCACGAAACGGTCGCCGCCCAGGACGTCCGCCTGCACGTCGCGCGCGCCGGCGACGGCCCGCTGATCCTGTTCCTGCACGGCTTCCCGGAGTACTGGGGGATGTGGCGGCCGCTCCTCGAGCACTTCGGCGCGCGCGGCTGGTGCGCCGCGGCGCCGGACCTGCGCGGCTACAACCTGTCGGAGAAGCCCGTCGCGGTGGAGGCCTACCGCGCCAAGCACCTCGTCGCCGACGTGCTGGCGCTCGCCGCGCACTACACGAAGGACAAGTTCGTGCTGGTGGCGCACGACTGGGGCGGGGCGGTGGCCTGGAGCGTGGCCATCGCCCACCCGGAGCGCCTGTCGAAGCTGGTGATGCTCAACTCGCCGCACCCCTACCTCTTCTGGCGCGAGCTGTGCGGCAATCCGGCGCAGCAGAAGGCGAGCGAGTACATGAACCTGTTCCGGCTGCCGAAAGCGGAGCGCGTCCTGTCGGAGAACGGCTACGCGCGGCTGCTCGGGTCGTTCGCCGACCTGGACGAGGAATCGCGCCAGGCGCTGCTGGCGGCCTGGTCGCAGCCGGGCGCGCTCACCGGGGGCCTGAACTACTACCGCGCCTCGGCGCTGTATCCGCCGACCGCGGCGGACCCGGGCGCGGCCAAGCTGCAGCTGAAGGCCGGGGACTTCATGGTGCGCGTGCCCACCCTGGTCCTGTGGGGCGAGCGCGACACCGCGCTCCTGCCCGGCTGCATCGAGGGGCTCGACCAGGTGGTCCCGGACCTCAAGCTGGTGCGCGTTGCGGACGCCTCGCACTGGATCGCGCGCGAGCAGACCGCGCGCGTCATCCGCGAGATCGAGGCGTTTACAATCGACCGATGAAAACAGACCTGAAGATCCGCGACCTGGCGAGCCGCGTCGGCGAGGAGATCGCCGTGTCGCCCTGGCTGGAGATCGCCCAGGACCGCATCGACCTGTTCGCCAAGGCCACGGAGGATTTCCAGTGGATCCACGTCGACCGCGAGAAGGCGAAGGGCTCGCCCTTCGGCACGACCATCGCGCACGGCTTCCTCACGCTGTCGATGCTGCCCAGGCTCACCGAATCGACGTTCGTGTTTTCCGACCGCAAGATGGGCGTCAACTACGGCCTGAACAAGGTGCGCTTCACGGCACCCGTGCCCGCGGGCGCGAAGATCCGCGGCCGCTTCACGCTGGCGAAGTTCGAGCAGCTGGAGGGCGGCGTGCAGACCACCTGGAACGTGACGGTGGAGCGCGAAGGCGGCGACAAGCCGGTGATGGTCGCCGAGACGATCAGCCGGCACTACTTCTGACGATGACGCAACGCTGGAAGCAAAGGCCCCCGGGCTCCAACTGGGGCGACTTCGGCCCCGACGACCGGCGCGGCCGCATGAACTGGGTGACGCGCGAGAAGGTCCTGCAGGGCGTGGCGGAGGTGAAGGAAGGGCGCAGCTTCTGCCTGTCGCTGCCGCTCGACTATCCGGGCGGCAACGCGCTCAACCCGCGGCGCAATCCGCCGCGCCTCGCGCCCACCATCCGCGCCGGCAAGGCGAATTTCTGCTTCCCGTTCGCCGACGAGAACGCGCTCCTCACCGACGTGGTGTGCGACGACCTGGTGCTGCTCACGCTGCAGTACTCGACGCAGTGGGATTCCTTCGCCCACGTCGGCGGCAAGTTCGACGCCGACGGCGACGGCAAGGCCGAGCTGGTGTTCTACAACGGCTTTCGCCCCGGCGACGGTTTCGAGCTGGCGGCGGAGAAGCCGGGCGCCGAGCCCTGGGCGCGCTTCGAGGGCTCGCGCGCCGAGGCGCTCGGCATCCAGAACCTCGCCGAGCACGGCGCGCAGGGGCGCGGCGTGCTGGTGGACCTGCACGCGCATTTCGGGCGCGAGCGCAGGGCGATCGGCTACGACGAGCTGATGCGCGTGCTCGAGCAGGACCGGGTGGCGGTGGAGAAGGGCGATTTCGTCTGCTTCTACACCGGCTTCGTCGACGTGATCCTGGAACTGAAGAAGAACCCCGACCCGAAGCTGATCCACAACACCTGCACCGGGCTGGACGGCCGGGACGACAAGCTCCTCAAGTGGGTGACCGACAGCGGCTGCGCGGCGCTGATCGCCGACAACTACGCCGTGGAGATCATCCCCGCGAGCCCGTTCAAGCCGGTGCCGCATGCCCTCATGCCGCTGCACGAGCACTGCCTGTTCAAGAACGGGATCCACCTCGGCGAGATCTGGTACCTCACCGAGCTCGCGCGCTGGCTGCGCGAGCACCAGAGGAACCGGTTCCTGCTCACCGCACCGCCGCTGCGCCTCCCCGGCGCCGTGGGCTCGCCCGCCGTCGCCGTGGCGACGGTATGAAAGTAGCGATCGTCACGGGATCGTCCTCCGGCATCGGCGCGGCCTGCGCCCTGGAGCTCGCGAAGCGCGGCTGGTCGGTGGTGGTGAACCACTCGAAGAGCGCCGCCGAGGCGCAGAAGGTGGTGGCGCAGTGCAAGGACGCCATCGCCGTGCAGGCGGACGTCGGCGAGGACGCCGACTGCCGGCGCCTCGCGCAGGCGGCGCTCGACAAGTGGGGCCGCATCGACGCCCTGGTGAACAACGCCGGCACCACCAAGTTCGTGAAGCACGCGGACCTGGAGGGGCTCTCGGCGGAGGATTTCCTGCGCATCTACCGGCTGAACGTCGTGGGGCCGTTCCAGATGACGCGCGCCTGCGCCGCGGCGCTGAAGGCGGCGCAGGGCGCGGTGGTCAACATCTCGTCGGTCGCCTCGCTCCTCGGCACCGGCTCGTCGGTGGCCTACGGTGCCTCCAAGGCCGCGCTCAACGCCATGTCGCTGTCGCTTGCGCGCACGCTGGCGCCGGAAGTGCGCGTCAACGTCGTGGCTCCCGGCTACGTGGACACGCCCTGGCAGCACGCCATGCTCGGCACGGACAAGGCGCGCGCGGCGGCCGAGCGCTACGCCTCGTTCGTGCCCTTGAAGGACTATGCGCGGCCGGCGGACGTGGCCGAGACCGTCGCCTGGCTGGTCGAGGGCGCGCGCATGGTCACGGGGGAAGTGCTGTTCGTCGATGGCGGCCTGCACGCCACGCCACCGCGTTGAGCTTGGCGGAATTCGACTACATCGTCGTGGGCGCCGGCTCCGCCGGCTGCGTGCTGGCGAACCGGCTCAGCGCCGACCCCGCGGCGCGCGTGCTGCTCCTGGAGGCCGGGCCGCGCGACACCGATCCCTGGATCCACATCCCGCTCGGCTACGGCAAGCTGTTCAACAGGCGGCGCGTCAACTGGAGCTACGAGTCCGAGCCGGAGCCGAACCTGGGCGGCCGGCGCATCTTCACGCCGCGCGGCAAGGTGCTGGGCGGCTCATCCAGCATCAACGGCCTGGTCTACATCCGCGGCCAGCCGGAGGATTTCGACGCCTGGGAGGTGCCGGGCTGGTCGCACCTCGAGCTGCTGCCCTATTTCAGGAAAAGCGAGGCTTCGCTCGGCGTCTCGGACCTGGAGCGCCACGAGCTCGGCGACGCGTTCATCGCCTCCGCCCGCGCGATCGGCATCCCGGCCAACGACGACTTCAACGGCGAGCGCCAGGAGGGCGCGGGCTACTACCGGGCCACGACGAAGAACGGCCGGCGCTCGAGCACGGCGGTCGCCTACCTGCGGCCGGCCGAGCGACGGGCGAACCTGCGGGTGGAAACGGAGGCGCTCGCCACGCGCGTCCACTTCGCGGGCGGGCGCGCCGCCGCGGTCGAGTACGAGCAGGGCGGAGTGCGCCGGCGCGCGCAGGCGGCGCGCGAGATCCTCCTCTGCGGCGGCGCCTTCAATTCGCCGCAGCTGCTGCAGCTCTCGGGCGTCGGCCCGCGCGCGCTCTTGGAGGCGCAGGGCATCCCGCTGGTGCACGAGTCCCCCGAGGTGGGCGAGGGGCTGCAGGATCACTTCTACTGCCGCACGTTCTGGCGCGCGAACAAGCCGGTCACGCTGAACGACGACATGCTGAGCCTGTGGCGCAAGGCGAGAATCGGCCTGCAGTACGCGCTGTTCCGCCGCGGGCCGCTCACCATCGCCGCGGGCCATGCCGCCGCCTTCGTGCGCACGCGCCCCGGGCTCGGGCGCCCCGACGCGCAGCTGTACTTCATCAACTTCTCCACGGCGCGGCGCGGCGGCGTGCTGCACCCCTGGCCGGGCTTCACCCTCTCGGTGTCGCAGCTGCAGGTGGAATCGCGCGGCTCGGTGCGCATCCAGTCGCCCGATGCGCGCGCGGCGCCCGCCATCCGCTACAACTACCTCGCCACCGAGAACGACCGCCGCGTGATGATCGAAGGGCTGAAGCTCATCCGCCGCATCGCCGCCGCCGCGCCGCTCGCCGGCTACATCGTGCGCGAGGAGTTCCCGGGGCCGCAGGCGAGCACCGATGCCGAGCTCCTCGAGGTGGTGCGCCAGACCGGGGAGACGGTGTTCCACCCGACCTCCACCTGCCGCATGGGCGCCGATGCGCGCTCGGTGGTGGATTCGCGGCTGCGCGTGCGCGGACTCGCGGGGCTGCGCGTGGTGGACGCTTCCGTCATGCCCGCGGTGGTGTCGGGCAATACCAACGCCGCGGTGATCGCCGTCGCCGAGCGCGCGGCGGAGCTGATACGCGAGGACGCGCGGCTATAATCCTTCGCCTGCCATGAGCAAATGGCTCGAAGGCCGGGTCGTCGGCCAGAAGCGCTGGACCGACCGGCTCCTCAGCCTGCAGGTGGCGGCGCCGCTCGGGCCCTTCGCGGCCGGACAGTTCACCAAGCTCGCGCTGGACGTCGACGGCGAGCGCCACGCGCGCCCCTATTCGCTGGTCAACCCGCCCGGCGCCGAGCCGCTGGAGTTCTACTACAACGTGGTCGAGGCCGGCCCGCTGTCGCCGCGGCTGGCGCGGCTGCAGGCGGGCGATGCCGTGTTCGTCGCGCCCAATCCCGCCGGGTTCCTGGTGCTCGCCGAAGTGCCCGAAGCGGAGAACCTCTGGCTGATCTCGACCGGCACCGGGCTGGGGCCGTTCCTCTCGATCCTGCGCACCGAGGCGCCCTGGCAGAGATTCAGGCAGGTGATCCTGGTGCACGCCACGCGCAGCGCGGCCGAGCAGGCCTACGGCGAGCTGCTCGGCGCGCTGGCCGCCGCGCGCGGCGCCCAGCTGCGCCGCGTGGCCTTCGTGAGCCGCGAGCAGGCGCCGGGCGCGCTCGCGGGACGCGTGCCGGCGGCGATGCGCGACGGCCGGCTGGAAGCCGCCGCGCAGGCTGAACTCTCGGCCGCGCGCTCCCACGTCCTGCTGTGCGGCAACCCGGAGATGGTGGCCGACGCCACGGCGGCGCTCGCCGAGCGCGGCATGCGCAAGCACCGGCGCCGCGCCCCCGGGCACATCGGCGTGGAGACCTACTGGTAGGGCGGGTTTGGCGTTACGATGGTTTCAATGAACGACCGCAGCGTGCCCGGCGACGGCCTGGCGCAGCCGCCGGCGAGCTACGCCGGCCATACCCGCTTCACCCAGCTCGAGTACGAGGCGGTGCTGGCCAACGCCTGGATCGGCGTCGCCTTCACGCGCGACCGCAAGTTCTTCCTGTGCAACCCGAAGTTCGCCGAGATGATCGGCTGGCGGCCCGACGACCTGATCGGCCAGCCCGGCGACGTGGTGTATCCCTCGCGCGAGAGCTACGAGTCGCTGGGCGCCATCGCGGTGCCGGTGCTCTCGGCCGGCAAGCAGCTGGACCTCGACTGGCAGCTCAAGCGCAAGGACGGCTCGACCTTTTTCGCGCGCATGATCGCCAAGGCGATCAACCCGGCCGACCCGCGCCAGGGGACGGTATGGATCGTCGAGGACATCACCGACCGCAAGCGCGCCGACGAGGAGATCCAGCGCCTCGCGGCGCAGTCCGACCTGATCCTCGACAACGTCACCGCGGGGATCCTGTTCGCGCGCAACCGCGTGATCCAGCGCTGCAACCGGCGCATCGAGGAGATGGTCGGCGCCGCGCCGGGCGAGCTGCACGGGCGCAGCTCGGCGGTGCTGTTCGCCGAGCGCGCCGACTGGGAGCAGGCGGTGCACAAGGCCTACCACGGCACGAACGCGGGGCAGATGCACGACGCGGTGTGGCGCTTCAAGCGCAAGGACGGCTCCACCTTCCTGTGCCGCACGCGCGGCCGGCGCATCGACGCCGGCGGCGCGGACCAGGAATGGATCTGGAGCTACGAGGACGTGACCCTGGAGCAGGAGGCCGCGGAGCGCCTGCGCCGCGCGCTCTCCGAGCAGGAGCTGATCCTCGACAACGCCACCATCGGCATCGCCTTCATGCGCGAGCGCAGGTTCCAGCGCTGCAACCGGCGCATGGAGGAGCTGGTCGGCTACGCCCCCGGCGAGCTGATCGGCAAGAGCACCGAGTGCATCCACGTGTCGCGCGAGGCCTACGAGGAGGTCGGGCGCATCGCCTACGCGGCGATGGCGCGCGGCGAGGCCTACACCGAGGAACGGCAACTGCGCCGCAAGGACGGCAGCCTGGTGTGGTGCAAGGTGGTGGGCCGGGCGGCCGACCCCTGGCGCCCGGCGGAGGGCGCGATCTGGATCTACGACGACATCTCCGCCGAGCACGCCACGCGCGAGTCGCTGGAGCGCGCGGTGGCCGAGCGCACCGCCGAGCTGAAGGCCGCCAACGCGCGCCTGGGCGCCGAGATCGGCGACCGGCGCGAGGCCGAGGAGCGCGCCCAGCATCTCGCCGACCACGACGCGCTCACCGGCCTGCCCAACCGGCGCCTGCTGGAGGACCGCCTGACGCAGGCGCTGGCGCTCAGCCAGCGCAACCGCAAGCAGACCGCGGTGATGTTCGTCGACCTGGACCGCTTCAAGGCGATCAACGACTCGCTCGGCCACGCGGTCGGCGACCAGGTGCTGAAGGAAGTCGCGCAGCGCCTGGTGAAGCAGCTGCGCATCGGCGACACCATCTGCCGCCTGGGCGGCGACGAGTTCGTGGTGGTGCTGCCGGAGGCCAAGCGCTCGACCGACGCCGCCAACGTCGCCGGCAAGATCATCGAGACGCTGTCGCTGCCGGTGCGCGCGGCGGACCGCGAGCTGACGGTCACCCCCTCCATCGGCATCGCGGTGTTTCCCGAGGACGGCCGCGACGCCGAGACCCTGATCCGCAACGCCGACGCGGCGATGTACCACGCCAAGGAGTCGGGCCGCGCCAATTACCAGTTCTTCACCGAGCAGATGAACCAGGCCGCCTCGCGCCGCCTGGGGCTGGAGAACGACCTGCGGCGCGCGGTGCAGAAAGGCGAGCTGGTGGTGCACTACCAGCCGATGGCGGAGCTCAAGGCGGGCAAGGTGGTGGCGCACGAGGCGCTGGTGCGCTGGATGCATCCGCAGAAGGGCCTGGTGCCCCCGGCCGAGTTCATGCAGCTCGCCGAGGACACCGGGATGATCCTGGGCATCGGCGAGTGGGTGCTGCGCGAGGCCTGCCGCTGGGGCACGTTCATCGGCGCCGAGCACGGCGTGCAGGTGGCGGTGAACCTCTCGGCGCGCCAGTTCAACGACCCCAAGCTGATCGAGATGCTGCGCCGCGTGCTGGCCGACAGCGGCCTGCCGCCGGCGCTGCTCGCGCTGGAGATCACCGAGTCGACGACGATGCAGCAGAGCGACGTCGCGGCAAGCACGCTGAACAAGCTCAAGGAACTGGGCGTGTCGCTGGCGATCGACGACTTCGGCACCGGCTACTGCAGCCTGTCCAGCCTGCGGCGCTTCCCGGTGGACCGGCTGAAGATCGACCGCAGCTTCATCGCCGACGTGCCCGGCGAGCGCAATGCCGAATCGCTGGTCGGCGGCATCATCGGCCTGGCGCACGCGCTCGGCCTGGCGGTGGTCGCCGAAGGCGTGGAGACCCAGGCGCAGCGCGATTTCCTCGCGCGCCTGGCCTGCGACCAGGCGCAGGGCTACCTCATCGGCCGCCCGGTCGACGGCGACAAGGCGGCCGCAGGCTACGTCTAATCCAGCTTGATGCCGGCCTGGGTGATCACCTTCGCCCACTTGGCGATGTCGCCGCGCAGGTACTGCTCGAACTCCCCCGGCGACATGTCGAGCGGCGTGGCGCCCTGCTTGCCCCAGGCTTCCTTCACTTCCGCGCTGCCGGTGATCTTGCGGATCTCGGCGTTGAGCCGCTGGACGATCGGCGCGGGCGTGCCCGCCGGCGCGACGACGCCGAGCCAGATGGTCGCTTCATAGCCCGGCACGCCCGCCTCGGCCACCGTCGGCGTCTCGGGCAGCACGCTGGAGCGCGCACGGCCGCTGGTGCCGAAGCCCTTCAGCTTGCCGGCGCGCACGTTGGGCGCCATGGTGGTGATGGCGTCGAACATCATCTGCACCTGGCCGCTGAGGATGCCGAGGCGCGCGCCGTCGCTGCCCTTGTAGGGCACGTGCACCACGTCGATCCCGGCGAGCGACTTGAACAGCTCGCCTGCCATGTGGTACGGCGTGCCGGGGCCCGAGGAGGCGTAGTTCATCTTTCCGGGCTGGCTCTTCGCCAGCGCGATCAGCTCCTTCAGGTTGTCGGCCGCCACCGAGGGGTGCACCACCAGCAGCAGATCCGAGTAGTTGACCGGCGTCACCGGCACGAAGTCGCGCATCAGCTGGAACGGCTTCTTCGGCAGCAGCGTCTCGTTCACCGTGTGGGTGTTGGACATCAGCAGCAGCGTGTAGCCGTCGGGCGCCGACTTCGCCACCGCGTCCGAGCCGACCACCGAGCCGCCGCCGGGGCGGTTCTCGACCACGAACGGCTGCCCCAGCGGCCCCTGCAGCCGCTGGCCGAGGAAGCGCGCGTAGATGTCGGCGGGGCCGCCGGCGCCGAACGGCACCACGATCTTCACGGGGCGCACCGGGTAGTCCTGGGCCTGCGCGCCCAGGGCGGCGACGGCCAGCGTCAATGCAATGGCGATTCTCATGTTCCTCCTCCTTTGCCTAGGCGAGGCGCAGGAAGCGCCGCGCGGTCTGGTGGGTGATGTTGTCCCGGTCTGCGGCCGACAGCGAGAGCCCCTCGAGCTGCGAGAGCGGGCTGTCCACGCCCATGTCGAACGGGTAGTCGCTGCCGATCATGATGCGCTCGGAGCCGAACTTCTCCAGGTTGAAGGCGAGCAGCCTCGGGTCGTGCGTGAGCGTATCGAAGTACAGGCTCTTCGCATAGCGCGAAGGCGGCTGGGCGATGAATTTCTTTGCCTCGGGGCGTACGCGGTGGCCGTGATCGAGGCGCCCGAGGGCGGCCGGGAAGGCCCCGCCGCCGTGCGCGAAGCACAGGCGCAGGCGCGGCAGGCGCTCCAGCACCCCGCCGAGGATCAGGCGCGCCGCGGCGAGCGCCGAGTCCGCCGGGTAGCCGACCATGAACGGCAGGTAGTACTGCCCCATGCGCTCCTGCCCGATCGAGGGGCCCTGCGGGTGCACGAACACCGCCATCTCCAGCTGCTGCGCGGCGGCGAAGAAGTCGAACAGCTGCGGGTCGTCGAAGTCGCGGCCATTGACCTGCGAGCCGATCTCGACCGCCGGGAATCCCATCGTCTTGAGGCGCTCCAGCTCGCGCACGGCGAGCGCCGCGTCCTGCAGTGCCACCGTGCCCGCGCCGACGAAGCGGCCCGGGTGCTTCTGCACCACGCCGGCGATGAAGTCGTTCTGCATGCGCGCGAAGGCGTCGGTGGCCCCGGCCGCGCCCCAGTAGCACAGCATCACCGGCACCGGCGAGATCATCTGCAGCCCGATCGACTCGGCGTCCATGTCGGCGATGCGCCGCGCCGGGGAGTAGCTGCGCTCGTCGACCTTGCGGAATTCCTTCTCGCCGAGGTAGATGGTGGCGTTGCAGGCGTCGTGCAGCCGGCAGGAAGGCCAGCCGGACACGCCGTAGCGTTTCGCCCAGTCGTCCCAGCCGGGCGGCAGGATGTGGGTGTGGATGTCGATCGTCGGGTGCGGCATCTAGGTGCTGCGCCCGCGCTTTTCCTTCAGCAGCGTCTCGGCGCCCCTGATGTTGAGCTCCACGCCCAGCATGTTCGGGTTCACCTCGAGCGCGCGGCGCCACCACCGGATCGCCTTCTCGTACTCCTGCAGGCGGAAATAGATCTGCCCGATGCCCGACAGGGCGCCGAAGTGCCGCGGGTTGCGCTTGAGCACCTCGTCGCAGTCGGCGAGCGACTTGCGCGACTCGCCGGCCAGGTAATGGACGGTGGCGCGCTTGTTCCAGCCTTCGGCGAAGTCCGGCCGGCGGCGGATCACCTCGGAGAAGGTGGCGACGGACGCGGCATGCTGCCCGGCCTCCATCTCCTCCACCCCCCGCGCCATCAGCCTGTCGATGTCGCCGTCGCCCGACCTGCCCCACAGCAGCCACAGGCCGCGCTCGGCAAAGCCGCGCACAAATAAGCTCTCGTCGTGCAACCGTTTGAACAGCAGCGCCGTATCATCCATGCGGCCGTGGTTGGCGACCCACACCACGGCCTCGGCGCGCCGCTCGGTCACCGGGCTTTCGAGGGCGGCGAGCGCCTCTTCGCGCGTGGCGGGCGGGGCCGGGAATGCGGCCGTGGCGGCCAGTGTTAGCGCGAGCGAGGCAAGCAGGGTCCTGGTCATGAAAGGAGAACGCATGAAATCCGCTTTTCGTCCGTTGATCATAGCGCTGCTGTCGCTTCCCCTGGCGGTCCTCGCGGCCGCCAGCGACCCGGAGCCGTCGGACCCGGTGCTGAAGTCCGCCAAGGATGCCACAGCGCGCCAGGACTACGCCAAGGCCTCCGCGATCCTGCGCGACGCCCTCGCCAAGGCGCCCGACAACGCCGAGTACCACAACCAGTACGCCTACGCGCTGCGCAAGGGGAGCAATCCCGACATGGACCTGGTGTTCAAGCACTACAACGAGGCCCTGCGCATCAACCCGAAGCACCGCGCGGCGCACGAGTACATCGGCGAGGCCTACCTGATGGTGGGCAACCCCGCCAAGGCGAAGGAGCACCTGGCGCAGCTCGACAAGCTGTGCTTCTTCGGCTGCGCGGAGTACAGCGACCTGAAGAAGGCCATCGCGGAGCACGAGGCGAAACGCTAGGCCGGGCGCGCCGCCGGGCGGATAAACTCCGCCCGTGCGCCCGAATTTCGTCTTCATCCTCGCCGACGACCTCGGCTACGCCGACCTCGGCTGCTACGGCGCCCGTCCGGGCTGCTCGCCGGTCCTCGACCGCATGGCCGGGGAGGGCCTGCGCTTCACCGACGGCTACGCCAACTCCTCGGTCTGCTCGCCCACGCGCTTCGCGCTGGCGACCGGGCGCTGGCAGCACCGGCTGCGCGGCGGCGCCGACGAGCCCATTTCCGGCCGCACGCGCGGCAACCCGGTCCTCGGGCTGCCGCCGGAACATCCGACGCTGGCCTCCCTGCTGCGCGACGCGGGCTACGCCACGGCGCTCGTCGGCAAGTGGCACCTCGGCTACCCGCCGCATTTCCACCCGCTGAAGAGCGGCTACCGGGAGTTCTTCGGCTCGCTCTCGGGCGGCTTCGACTACTTCACGCACCGCGACACCGCGGGCGTGCACGACCTGTGGGACGGCGAGCAGGAGGTCGAGCGCGAGGGCTACATGACCGACCTGCTCACCGAGCGCGCGGTGCAGGTCGTGCGGCGCGCCAAGGCGCCGTTCCTCCTGTCCCTGCACTACAACGCGCCGCACTGGCCCTGGGAGACGCGCGCGGACGAGGCGGAAGCGCGCCGCATCGGCAAGCTCGCGCACACCGACGGGGGCTCGGTGGCCACCTACCGGAAGATGATCCACCACATGGACGAGGGCATCGGCAAGGTGCTCGGCGCGCTGCCCGATCCGGCGAACACGCTCGTCGTGTTCACCAGCGACAACGGCGGCGAGCGCTACTCCGACACCTGGCCGCTGGTGGGCAGGAAAATGGACCTCCTCGAAGGCGGCATCCGCGTGCCTACCCTGGTGCGCTGGCCGGCGACAGTGAAGCCGGGCGGCGTCACCGCGCAGCTCGCGATCACCATGGACTGGGTGGCGACGTTCCTCGAGGCGGCGGGCGCCAAGGCGCACCCCGACTACCCGCTCGACGGCCTGAGCCTGCTCAAGGTGCTGAAAAACCCGCAGGCGGCGTTCGCGCGCGACCTCTACTGGCGCATGAAGCACCGCGCGCAGCGCGCGGTGCGCTCCGGAGACTGGAAGTACTTCGCCAGCGAGGACGGCGAGTTCCTGTTCAACCTCGCGGCGGACGCGCGCGAGCGCGCCAATTACGCGCAGCGCGAGCCGGCGCGCCTCGCCGAGCTGCGCGCGAAGTACGCAGCCTGGGAGAAATCCCTCCCGCCGATCCCGCCGGAGGCGGCCGTCAACATTGCCACCACGCGCGCCGACCTGGCGCAGCCCTCGTGAGCCGCCGCGCCTATCGCATCCTGCCCACCGACGGCCGGGCATTCCACCCGCGCCTGATGGGCACGCGCGGCGCGGTCGCCTCGAACAGCAACCTGTCGGCGGGCGCCGGCGCCGACGTGCTGAAGGCGGGCGGCAATGCGATCGACGCGGCGGTGGCCGCGAGCTTCGTCGAGGGCCTGGTCAATCCGCAGATGCATACCATCGGCGGCGAATGCCCGATCCTCGTGCGCCTGGCGGGCGAAGCGCGCGTCATCGCGGTGAACGGCAACATGGCGGCGCCGGCCAGGGCGACCCCGGAGGCGTTCCGCGCGCGCGGCTACTCCGACATTCCCGACTCGGGCATCCTCGCCGCGGGCGTGCCGGCGGCCTTCGGCGCGCTGGTGACCGCGCTGCAGCGCTGGGGCAGCATGCCGTTCGCCGAGGTGATCGCGCCGGCGATCGACCTGGCGCGCAAGGGCTTTCCCGTGTCCGAAGGCCTGCGCAACCAGCACAAGTACGGCATCGCGCCGATGCAGCAGCGCTTCGCGGCCGAGTGGCCCGGCAGCGCGAAGCTCTACCTGCCGGTGCCCGAGGTCGGCGCGCGCTTCAAGAATCCCGCGCTGGCGCGCAGCTTCGAGTACCTCGCCGCGGCGAAGGACCCGCTCGCGGCCTTCTACCGGGGCGACATCGCCGCCGAGATCGCGAAGTTCTCGCGGGCGCAGGACGGCTTCCTCGCGCGCGAGGACCTCGCCGCGTTCGAGACCCGGATCGAGGAGCCGGCCTCGCTGCGCCTCGGGGACACGGAACTGTTCAAGACCGGGTTCTGGTCGCAGGGGCCGGCCGAGCTGCAGACGCTCGCGCTGATGTGGCAGTTCGACCTGCGGAAAATCGGCTTCGGCACGCCGGATTACTGCCACCTGCTCGTCGAGGCGATGAAGCTCGCCTACGCCGACCGCGAGCAGTACTACGGCGACCCGGCATGCGTGCAGGTGCCGGCCGCGGCGCTGCTCTCGGGCGAGTACACGAAGCAGCGCGCCGCGCTCATCGACATGCGGCGCGCGAGCCTCGAGCTGCGCCCCGGCGACGCGTGGAAGAACGCCGCCCTGCTGCCCGAGGAGCAGAAGCTCACGCCCAAGGACTGGGGTCCGGGCACAGTGCACGTCGACGCGGTGGACGCGAAGGGCAACATGGCCTCCTTCACGCCGAGCGGGGCGTGGATTTCCTCGGCCGAAGTGATCGAGCCGCTCGGCTTTCCGCTGTCGACGCGCATGATGACCTTCTACCTCGCGCCCGCGCGCCACCCGAACGTGGTGGCGCCGGGCAAGCGCCCGCGCACCACCCTCACGCCCTCGATGGCGTTCAGGAACGGCAAGCCCTGGATGGCCTTCGGCACCATGGGCGGGGACAACCAGGGCCAGTGGCTGCTGCAGTTCTACCTGTGCCGCGCGGCCTTCGGCATGTCGATCCCGGAGGCGATCGAGGCGCCGCGCCTGTCCTCCGAGCACACCCCGGGCTTCTTCGCGCCGCACGCCAGCGAGCCGAACCGCGTGCGCATCGAGCCGCGCTTCGGCGCCGGCGTGCTGGACGAGCTGCGCCGCCGCGGCCATGATCTGGACGTGGCGCCGGACTGGAGCGAGGGCTTCGTGTCCTGCGCCGCCTACGACCCGGACACGGGGCTCATCGAGGCCGGCTGCGACCCGCGCGGCGCCAAGTCCGAGTGCTTTCCTTCCTGCGCAACCGTATGGTGAAGACATGCCGATGATCCTGGGCAGCGGCGAGCACCGCTACGCGGTGGTGGAGAACTGGGCGCAGCTGCCCGAGGGCTGGGAGTTCAAGGACGTGGCGGCGGTCGCCTGCGACAGCAAGGACCGCGTCTACGTGTTCAACCGCGGCGAGCATCCGATGATGGTGTTCGACCGCGACGGCAGGTTCCTCAGCGCCTGGGGCGAAGGCCAGTATCCGCGCGCGCACGGCCTGCACATCGACGCCAGCGACATCCTGTACCTGACCGACGACGGCGGCCACGTGGTGCGCAAATGCACCACCGAGGGCAAGGTGCTGCTGGAGCTCGGCGTGCCCGGCAAGCCGGCGCCGTACATGAGCGGCGAGCCGTTCCACCGCTGCACGCACACCGCGCTCTCGCCGAAGGGCGAGATCTACGTCGCCGACGGCTACGGCAACGCCAAGGTGCACAAGTATTCCCCGGACGGCAAGCTGCTCAAGTCCTGGGGCGAGCCGGGCACCGACGAGGGCCAGTTCAACATCGTGCACAACATCGTCACCGACGCCGAGGGCTGGGTGTACGTTGCCGACCGCGAGAACCACCGCGTGCAGGTGTTCGACGGCAACGGCAGGTACGAGACCCAGTGGGTCAACATGCACCGGCCCTGCGG
>Ga0075421_100003152_pt1 | contig 19692 bp, 18 predicted proteins | sample SoiMetdeltSBSDD5_FD_75292 | JGI IMG/M metagenome (GOLD analysis project Ga0075421, IMG submission 75292) | Bulk soil microbial communities from a Populus tree surrounding site in Tennessee, USA - Soil MetaG P. deltoides SBSDD5 | ecosystem: Environmental > Terrestrial > Soil > Tree plantation... | reverse complement strand
GGCGGCCATGGGGTCCACCGGCAACGATCTCGTATCGGTCACCGGACCGCTCAGGGCATCATCGCCAATCTTGAAGTACCAGACCGGGTCTCGTAGCTTGCCGGCGGGCAACGCTCGCAGACACTGCGCTGCGGATTGCGGATCGGCGCAGCCAACTGTAGCCGCATAGTCCAGACTGCTCTTCTCCGCCGCCGGCAATGCGAGTTGCGCCTGGCACGGTGCGCTTTGGATGATCGCCGCTCTGAACAACCCAGCCGAGTCCGGCGCAACCAGGTGGTCGCATACCGAGATGCCGCCGGCGGACTCACCCGCCAGCGTGACCTTGGCCGGATCACCGCCGAAGTCGGCGATGTTGTCGCGCACCCAGCGCAGCGCCGCCTGCTGGTCGGCCAGGCCGTAATTGCCGACGTCACCCGCGGGACCGAGAGCCGGGTGCGCCAGGAACCCGGTCGCGCCAAGCCGGTAGTTGACGGTGACGACGACCATGTCGCCCCGGGCTGCCAGCCAGCGCGAGTCATAGATCCCGCCGCTGCCGTTGACGAACGAGCCGCCGTGGATCCACACCATCACCGGCCGCTGGCCGCGGCTCGGGTCGACCGGCGGCGTCCAGACGTTGAGGGTCAGGCAATCCTCGTCAGTTTGCCGCCCTAATTCCAGGTCACCGCCCGGATCCTGCAGGCAGCGTGGTCCGACGCGGGTGGCGTCGCGCACCCCCTGCCATGGCGCCGCAGGATCCGGCGGCTGCCATCGCAGGGGACCGATCGGCGGTGCGGCATAAGGGATTCCAGCGAACAGCCGGTGGTCTGGCGCGACGATGCCCCGCAGCGTCCCGTCGGCAGTCTGCACCACCGCCGGATCCGACTGATGCGTCGGGGCCGCCGTCTTCGGAGACTCACCGCCGCCGCGACTACACCCCACCGCCAGCAACAAGACGAAGGCAAGCGCCAACAGGCGGTGAAGCGATCGGGCCGGCACGACGTTAGAGCCTAGTGGTGGTAGATCCACACCTCTCTTCCCCAAAGTGGCGGCGGTCACATAGACTGCGAACTTGACACCCGTCAAGTTCTGTCAGCTCGCAGTGAGGAGCCCGAATGAGCACGCCGACGATGGATGACGCCGCAAAGGTCTTGGCCGATCCGACGGCCTATGCCGACGACGCGCGACTGCATGCGGCGCTGACCCATCTGCGGGCGAACAACCCGGTCGCCTGGGTCGACAATCCGCCGTACCGGCCATTCTGGGCTGTCACCAAGCACGCCGACATCATGGCCATCGAGCGCGACAACACTCTGTGGATCAACGAGCCCCGGCCGCTGCTGGCCACCGCGGACGCAGACGACATGGCGCAGGAAATGCTCCAGGCCGGCGGCGGCCTGCGCACTTTGATCCACATGGATGACCCGCAGCACCGGGTGGTCCGTGCCATCGGCGCCGACTGGTTCCGTCCGAAAGCCATGCGCGACTTGAAGATTCGTGTCGACGAACTCGCCAAGATTCACGTCGACAAGATGGTGGCGGCCGGCGGCGAATGCGATTTCGTCCACGAGGTCGCCGTGCACTTTCCGCTGTATGTGATCCTGTCGCTGCTCGGCCTGCCCGAGTCGGACTTCCCACGGATGCTCAAGCTCACCCAAGAGCTATTCGGAGGCGACGAGGAGGAGTACAAGCGCGGCACCACGCTGGAAGACCAGAATGCGGTGTTGCTCGACTTCTTCGGCTACTTCACCTCGTTGACCGCGTCGCGCCGCGAACATCCCACCGAGGATCTGGCGTCGGCGATCGCCAACGCCCGCATCGACGGCCAACCACTGTCCGACCTGGAGACGATGTCCTACTACGTCATCATCGCCACCGCGGGACATGACACCACGAGCGCCACGATCGCGGGCGGACTTCGGGCGCTGATCGATAACCCTGGTGAGCTCCAACGGTTGCAGCAGAATCCGCAACTGCTGGGCACCGCCACCGAAGAGATGATCCGCTGGGTGACGCCGGTCAAGGAATTCATGCGGACGGCGACAGCCGATACGACAGTGCGCGATGTTCCGATCGCTGAAGGCGAATCCGTATATCTCGCTTACGTTTCAGGTAACCGCGATGAAGAAGTCTTCGATGACCCATTCAGGTTCGACATCGGCCGGGATCCCAACAAACACGTGGCATTCGGCTACGGCGTGCACTTCTGCCTGGGAGCGGCGCTGGCCCGGATGGAGATCAACAGCTTCTTCTCCGAGCTGGTGCCCCGGCTGGAGTCGATCGAGTTGGCCGGTGAGCCCGAACTGGCATCCACTACTTTTGTCGGCGGCCTGAAGCACCTGCCGATCCGCTACTCGCTGAGGTGACGTTTCTCGCCTTCGCGTGGGTGGCCAGAAAACCGTCAACGGCGGCCTCGGCGCACGTGCGGTAGTCGAAATCGGCAAGCGTGGAGAGCCTTCCGAGGATCAGCGGCCCGATGAGCAGGGCGATTGCCTGAATACGGTCCACGTCGCCGAGCTCGGCGGCGGCCTGCGGACTGTCGAAGATGGCGTCGAACGGCGCCGAGTACATCTGGATGATCCTGGCCCGCAAAGTACCAACGGCGTCTGAATCGGTCTGGCGCACTTCGGAATACGCTCCTGCATCCGGTCCCGACGCCAGCCACGTCATGGCCGTGATGGTGGTGGGCACCTCGGCAATCGACTCAGCCCATCCCACCACCACCGCAATCAGCTGATCACGCAAGGAGCCTTCAGCGGGTGGCATCGGCGCAGGCTGCAGCAGGCCCGTGAACGCGGCCGCAAGCAGATCGTTGGCGCTGGAGAAATGGCGGTACAGCGTCGCCCTCGCGACGTTGGCGCTACGGGTCACCGCATCGATGGTGACCGCGCTTGGGCCGCCCGATCGCAATAACGCTGTCGCGGCGTCGAGCAAACGAGCCCGTGAGCGGGCAGGCCGTGGATCGTTACCTATGGCGGTCATCGTTTACATCACCTCCAACGAGGGAACAAGACTATCGGTCTCGGACCGAGACTGTTAGTCTCGAAAGTATCCACCGAAGGAGCGACGCCAATGGTCGACACCCTCGCACGGTCTGATCAGGATATCGACGCCAGCGCCGCGACCTTGTCCAAGCGCGCACGCTTCTGGTTGTTGACGGTCGCTGCGCTCGATGTGTTGTTGGTCATCTCGTCGATGGTCGCGCTCAACGCGGCGCTTCCTGACATCGCGCTACAGACCTCCGCCAGCCAAACGCAACTGACCTGGGTCGTCGATGGCTACACCCTGGTGCTCGCGTGTCTGCTTCTGCCTGCGGGTGCGCTCGGCGACCGGTACGGCCGCCGCGGCGCTCTGCTCGTCGGCCTCGCCATTTTTGCGGTCGCCTCGCTGTCGCCGACCATCTTCGACAGTCCAGTTCAGATCATCGTCGCCCGAGCGGTCGCGGGTATCGGCGCGGCATTCATCATGCCCGCGACGCTGTCGCTGTTGACCGCTGCGTTCCCGAAGTCCGAGCGCAACAAGGCCGTCGGCATCTGGGCCGGTGTGGCGAGCTCTGGGGCGATTGTCGGGTTCATTGGCACCGGACTGCTGCTGAAGTTCTTCTCGTGGCAGTCCATCTTTTACGGGTTCGCGGCCGCGGCACTCGGATTGCTTCTTTGCACCTGCACGATCGCCTCGTCGCGTGACGAAACCGCTACGCCGCTGGACTGGCTTGGAGCGGTGCTCATCGGCGGTGCCGTCGCGGTGTTCGTGTTCGGCGTAGTCGAAGCGCCGGTGCGCGGCTGGACACATCCGATTGTGTGGGGCTGCATGCTGGCGGGTGTCGCGCTGGCCGGCGCGTTCGCGGCGGTCGAACTGCGGCGCAAGCATCCCCTTCTCGACGTAAGGCTGTTCGGCAGGCCCGATTTCGCCACCGGCTCGATCGGCATAACGCTTCTGTTCTTCGCCAACTTCGGATTCTTCTTCGTCGAGATGCAATACATGCAGCTGATCCTCGGCTACAGCCCGCTTCAAACGGCCTTCGCTCTGACGCCATTGGCGGTACCAATCATGGTTCTCGGCGCGACAATGCATCTCTATCTGCCGAGGATAGGCCTTCGGGTCGCCGTGTCGCTTGGATTGTTCCTCATCGCCGCGGGCCTGTTCTCCATGCGCTTCCTTGATGCCGGGTCAACGTACCTCGACCTCGTCTGGCCGCTCCTGATCACCAGCGCGGGCATCGGTTTATGTGTCGCACCAACGACTTCGGCGATCATGAACGCCGTGCCCACCGAGAAGCAGGGGGTCGCGTCGGCGGTCAACGACACGACGCGGGAAGTCGGCGCCGCCGTCGGCATCGCAGTCGCAGGATCTGTGCTCGCCGCCCAATACCACAATCTGCTCTCGCCCGGCGTCGCGGAGTTTCCCCAGCATGTTCGCGAGTCGGCACTCGACTCCCTCGCCCATGCCCTCGCCGTCGCGGCTCAGATGGGTCCGCAGGGAGCGCGATTGGCGGAACTCGCCGAGTCTGCGTTCATCGACTCGATGGACCTGTCGTTGCTAGTCGTGTCCATCGTGTTGGCCGTCGCCGCGGCGTTCGTCGCCGTGTGGGCACCGGGTCGCGACGGTCGGCAGTTCGGCTTCCTCAGGCGGAGGCCACTAGCCGACGATGAACTCGGCCGCCCGGTGCCCAATCATCACGATCGTGGCGTGCGGCCCGCGGCTGGTGATCCCCGGCAGGACCGACCCGTCGACGACCCATAGGTTCTCGACTCCGCGAACACGGCACTGCTGGTCGACGACGGCATGCGCATCCCCGTCGAGACCCATCGGCGCGGTGCTCGAAAGGTGTTGCGACGTCGACCATGACACCCGTCCCAGTTGTGCTGTCGCACCGACCAATTCCCGCGCCAGCTCGGCTCCCGCATCGAGCTGGGCGACGTCAGCAGGCGCATGGTCATAGCGGTGTTCGATCAGCGGAGGCGTGTCCGGATCTGCTGACGTCACGGCCACGCGGCCACGTGACTCCGGCTGCATGAGCGCCACACCGATGTGCGGATGGTCGCCCGGATCATCCCGCCGCCCACTGACCATGGCACCGAATCCTGCAGTGTATGGCCGGATCTCGAGAGTGTCGGTCGTCAGCACCGCTTCCAGCGGCGGCAGCCCGTGGGTTTCTGACCAGTCGACCGGCAAGACCCATTCCGGATGATCGACACATGCCACACCGACGGGCAGGTCCGCCACCACCGGTACCTCTGCTGCTCGCAGCACCTCCCGCGGACCCAAGCCGGACAACATCAGCAGCTGCGCAGAGCCAATTGCCCCGGCAGACAGCACGATCCGATCCGCGGTCAGATCGCCGGACCCGTCGGGTCCGACGCACTCCACGCCGACGGCCCTGCCACCGGTCAACCGCACTCGTCGAACCCTGGTATTGGTCAGCAGCGTGAGGTTGGTACGGTCCATCGCAGGTTGCAGGTACGCGCCACCCGGGCCTACCCGGGTCCCGCCGTTGATATTCAGCGGCACCGCGCCGACACCTGGCGGCAACGGCTCTTCCGGCGTGGCGCCGTTGAGGTCGTCGATCCACCGGTACCCGGCTTCACCTGCTGATCGTACGAACGACGCTGTGCACCCGTCGAATTCGTCAACACGACGGACGAGGATCGGACCGTCTGACCCGTGTAATGGATTGTCAAAGTCAAGGTCGGTTTCAATCGCACGAAAGTGCGGTAGCACGTCTGCCCATGACCAACCCGGCAACCCCCAACTGTCGAAATCCATTGGTAGACCGCGACAAAAGTAGCCGCCGTTCACGGCACCCGAGCCACCCACTACTGCCCCGCGCATGATCTGCGCTAAGCGCTTGGGGTCGTCGGTCAACGTCGTCGGGTATCGCCGTACCACTGAGCTGGCGTCACCGATCGGCAGGTGCAGCCCATTGATCTGGCTGAGCACCCGCGGGTCGGACGGCCCGGGTCCGGCCTCGACGACGGTCACCCGGCACTGCGGGTCGGCGGAAAGCCGTTCGGCCAGAACAGATCCAGCGCTTCCGGCACCGACGATCAGCACGTCACTGTGCAACGCGGCGTCAGGTCCGGATCTGGGGTTTGAGGGCGCCGGCGTGCCGTTCGCGCACCACGCCGGTCCACAGCCCGGCGCCGTACGCGATGTCGTCGAGACGCTTCAGCAGTACGTAGGTGAGCAGGCCGACGCGCTTGGTGTCGTCGTCGGCGTTGCCGTTACGGGTGATCCAATCCACCACCCCGTCGACGACAGCCGCCACCAGCACCACATGGCGGCAACGCTGGGACAGCACCGCCGCGATCAACGCGATCGGCCAGTAGTGCCGGCAGATCGCGGATGCCAGCTGCAGGGCGGCCGACCAGAGGCCGTGCGCGGCGACCACCGCCACTTCCTTGGGCTCGGTCTCGACGGTGCTCAATGACTTCGCGATGCGACGCCCGGTGACGGCGGCGACGACCATCGACGCCAGGTATCCGATGCCCGATCCCATGGCGAGCAGGATCCACACCACCAGCGTCCAACCGGAGATCACCAGTGGCGCGGTCTTGCCAGGATGGCGGATAGACAGTGGGGCCGCCGATTCGCCGTAGAAAGCCTTGCGCACGAACCACTCTCGCATTTGGGTGCGGTGATCGTGCGCGACCAGCGCGATGGGTTCGTAGCGCAGCCGGGCGCCGGCCTCGATGAAGCGCCAGCACAGGTCGACGTCCTCGCCGGTCTTGAGCGTTTCGTCGAACCCACCCAGGTCCTTGATCACGGCGCGGCGGCAGATGATGGCCGCGCTGGGGACGTAGGACACCGTGCCAAAGGGCACGACTGGGGCCTCCCGCAGACCCAGATCGAGCGATGACCGCACCGCCTCGTATCGGGCCACGAGGTTGTCGGCCTGACGCAGCCCCACTATCCGCGGTGCAACCAGCGCGACAGCGGGGTCACAGAAGTGCCCGAGCAGCGCCTCCAGCCAGCCGCGCCGCGGCACCACGTCGGAGTCGAGGAAGGCCACGAAGTCGGTGGTGCACGCCACCAGGCCGGTGTTGCGCGCCGCCGCGGGCCCCTTGCTGCGGGTATGGCGAAGCACCTGAATGTCGCAGTGCATGTCGGCGAAGTCGCTCTGTTGCACCGGTGTGGCCGAACCGTCGTCGACGACCACAACACGCATGCCGCGCAGCGTGCCGACGAGGCGCAGCAGTCCAGAAGTGTTGTCGCGCACGGGTATAACGACGGTGACGTCTCGGTGTGACGGGCCAGTGGCTGGTCGCGGATGGGCGACCGTGGCGTCGAGCAAGGTGCGCGCGAGCTGTGCGCTGACCGCGTCGTGCACCTCGAGCCGGCCACCGGTGAGCATGGTCTGCGCTGCCGGGGCCAGCCGCAGCAGCCGCGTGGGTGAACCGCCGAGCAGCGCGGAGCCCTCGCCGAGCACCTTCACCCGGCGATCCACCTGGACGGCGAACCCATCGGGCAGCCGCGGTCCCGTCATGTCAGCATCCCGTCGCGATCCGGTGCCCAGCGGGTGATACGAAGCAGACACGCGTCGACCATCTCGGCGAGGATCCGTTCACCTTCGTCAGCCGTTGCGGTCGTCGGGTCGCCGAGCACGCCGAGTTCGCTCACTGCGGCGACACCGCCCTGGCGCATCTGTGGCATCAACTGCGCCAGCGGCTCACGGTTGCCGGGGAGGCGCTCGTCGACCCATACGTCGGCGGGCGAAATATGTAGCAATACAGACGTTTCGGTGTGACCGGCGTGTGCATCGGCGTTCGCCGCGGTGCACGAACACCAGGCCACGTCGCGGCCCTCGTACCGAAGCAAAGCGACCGCGGCCGCCAGCGCCTCGACGTTTCCGCCGTGTCCATTGACGAAGACGAGGCGCGACGCCCATTGCGATGCGGACCTGCCGAACTCCACCAGCAAAAGCCGCAGCGCTGACGTCCCGATCGAGACGGTGCCAGGGAAGCCCTCGTGTTCCCCGCTTGCGCCGTATCCGATCGCGGGTGCCAGCGCCCAGTTGGATTCATTCGCGTCGGCGAGCCGGTCAGCAAGCAAGCGAGCGACGGCGGTGGCAATCCGGGTATCGGTGTCCAGCGGCAAGTGGGGGCCGTGCTGTTCGACCGAACCGACAGGGATAATCAACGCGGGCGACGTGGTCTGCAGCTGTCTCGACGTTAAGTTCGCGAGCTCGCTGGGGAAGGCCACCCGCCGATGGTAGGCCGAATTCACCTGGCGTGCGCCAATTGTTGGCGCATGCGCAGCAATTGATTTCCGTGATTTTTCCTCTGGCACCTCAGACCAATCACGCCAGCCCCCTCCGCCACGCCAGTACCAGGGCGTTCGCGCCGGCCCGGTTTGCCGGTCAGGCGTTGGACGCGGGGGGCACCCCGAGGGCTCGGGAGAAGTCCGGCGGGACGAGGACGTCGCCGGCGACAAGATCATGGACTGACGCTCGGCCCAGACCCATCAACGCCGAGTCGATGCCTCCGCGCAAGACGTCGAGCACGTTCTCGACACCGGCTTGGCCGTTGGCCGCCAGGCCCCACAGGTACGCGCGACCGATCATGACCGCCCGCGCACCGAGCGCCAGCGCCTTCACCACGTCGCTGCCACGCCGGATGCCACCGTCCAGCAACACTTCGATCTGGTCGCCGACGGCGTCGGCAATTGCAGGCAGTGCTCGAATTGACGCGGGCGTTCCATCGAGATTGTTGCCGCCGTGGTTGGACACCGAGATCGCCGAAACACCCGCGTCCACAGCATGTTTCGCGTCATCGACGCGCATCACGCCCTTCAGCATGAACGGCCCGCCCCACAGCTCACGCAGCCAGGCGATGTCCTCCCAGGTCGGCGGCGGGGTGGCCATCCATTCACCGTAGGCGGCAAAGAACGGCGGCCCGGGCTCTCCGCGCGGTGCCTGGTTGGGTACCCGCAGGTCCGGTGGCCGCATGGTCTTGGCCCAATCCAGGAACCAGCGCGGACGGGTCAGCCCCTCCGGCAGCATCCGCACCGTGGTCCGCAGGTTCATCTCCTCCGGGATCTTGGGGCTGCCCCAGTCCCGGCCATGCGAGAAGCTCCAGTCGGTCGTCACGATCAGGCCGACGGCGCCCGCTTCCCGGGCGCGTTCCACCCGCGCCGCGATCGCGTCGCGGCCGCCGAGCCAGTACACCTGGAAGAACAACTTGGGGTTGGCGGCGATGACCTCTTCGATCGGCTTGCTGGCGAACGATGACAGACCCATCGCCGTTCCGCGCGCGGCTGCGGCGCGGGCCACGGCGACCTCACCATCGGGATGGACCGCCTGGACTCCTGTCGGCGAGATCATCACTGGAAGCGAAATATCTTGTCCCATCACGGTTGTCGACAGATCACGCTTCTCCAGCGCGCCTATGACGTGGGGCGCGAAGCCGAGCTCGGCGAAGGCGTCGACGTTGTCGGCGACCGTGACGCCTCTCTCACTTGCGCCCAGCAGCGCGCTGTACACCGACTTCGGTAGCCGCTTCTTGGCCGCCTGCTGGCAGAACGCCACCGTCTCGAACCATTGGTCGCGTGCCATGACTTACACCGGGCTTTCGTTACAGAGTCGGACCGGGGGTTTGGTGAGCAGCTTCAGCATCACGGGCCCACGGCGGGAGTGGTCGACGCTTGGCTTGGGTTTGACTCGTTCTCGAGCGAGCGCGGGAGCGCCATAACCCTCAACGCATTCCGGGTCCGGCCCGTCGAGCGGCAGACCGGTGAAGAACTTGGCGGCCATGCAGCCGCCACGGCAGCTGTCGTAGTGCCCGCAGCTGCTGCACGCACCGGCCGACTGCGGTTCGCGCAGCTCCCTAAACAGCGGCGCGTTCTTCCAGACGTTGTCAAAACCGCTGTCCGACAGGATGTTTCCCGCCAGAAACCGGTCATGGATGGCGAACGGGCAAGCGTATACGTCACCTACCGGGTCGATGAGGCACACGACGCGGCCGGCGCCGCACAGGTTCAGTCCAGCGAGTGCGCCGGGCTCGCCCAGGCCCGACAGATGAAAGAAGGAGTCACCGGTGAGCACGCGGTCGCCCTTGGCCACCAACCAGTCGTAAAGCTGCACCTGCTGCTCGGCGGTCGGATGAAGTTCGTCCCACACGTCGGCACCGCGACCGGACGGACGCAACCGGGTGATCCGTAGCATCGCGCCGTAGCGCGCTGCCAGAGCGCCGAATTCGTCTAGCTGGTCCACGTTGTGCCGAGTCACCACGACGGAGATCTTGGCGTCGGAGAAGCCGGCTTCGGCCAGATTCTCCAACGCACGAATCGCCATCGCGAACGAACCTTGGCCGCGCACAGCGTCATTGACCTCAGCCGTCGCACCGTCAAGGGAGATCTGCACGTCGACGTAATCGCTTGCGGCCAGCCGCTCCGCCACCTCGCGCGTGATGCGTACCCCGTTGGTGGAGAACTTCACGCCGACGTGATGAGCGGTGGCGTAGTCCACAAGTTCCCAAAAATCCGGGCGCACAGTGGGTTCGCCGCCGCCGATGTTGACGTAGAACACCTGCATGCGCTCGAGCTCGTCGATGATGTCCTTGCACTGCTGGGTCGTCAGCTCGCGCGGATCGCGTTTACCCGACGATGACAGGCAGTGCACACAAGCCAGGTTGCAGGCGTAGGTGAGTTCCCAGGTCAGGCAGATCGGCGCGTCGAGCCCACGCTCGAACTGCTCGACGAGGCGGGGAACCGGTGCTACAGACGTCATGCTTCTCCCGTTACGAGCATCTTGGACTGGGCCAGCACGCCGAGCGCGTGCAGATAGGGCGCCTGCTGCGCGTCGTCGATTCCGGCGGCGCGGCATGCCGAGCGGGCGTCGGGGTGGTCGCTCAGCGAGTTGACCACCTCAACGATCGTCCGGTTCTTCAGGAACGTCAGCTTGCGCGTGCCGAAGTGGTACAGCAGCGCACCGAACGGCTCGGGCCGCACCGCCACCTGGTGATGCAGCCGCCAGCGCAGGTCCGGATCGAACGCCGCCGCAGGCGCCGACACGATCAGTAGACCCCGCACATCCCGTCGATCGACACCTCTTCGACCAGGGTCTCGGTGACGAGTGCTTCGCCTGATGTCGCCGCCGTTGCGGCTCCGGCCTCGGTCCCTACCTCTTGGTTAGGCTCCATGAACAGCACCTTTCGTCGCGTTGGGTCTCGACAATGTGACCGAGGTCGCAATAATATGGCATCGAGTGCCGAAATGGAAGGGTGGGGTCTATGCGGCCGGTTTCCCAGCACCGGGTGGGCCGACGGCGCTCCACGACGTGGGACCACATTTCCAACGTGGCCATCGACCTGTTCGCCGCTCACGGGTTCGACGAGGTCAGCGTCGACGACGTCGCCGAGGCATCGGGCATCGCACGCCGCACCCTGTTTCGCTATTACGCCTCCAAGAACGCGCTGCCGTGGGGCGACTTCGACGCGCACCTGGACCACATGCGCGACCTACTCAACCATTCGGAACCCGACGTCCCGATTCGGGCCGCGCTGCGCGCAGCGCTGTTGGCGTTCAATACCTTTGACGAAACGGAAACCGCCCGGCACCGGCAGCGGATGCGGGTCATCCTGGAGACCGCTGCGCTGCAAGCGTATTCGATGACGATGTACGCGGGCTGGCGAGCGGTCGTCGCCGAATTCGTCGCAAAGCGGCTGGGCACCAAGGCCGAAGATCTGGTGCCGCAGACCGTGGCGTGGACGATGCTCGGGGCGGCGTTGTCGGCCTACGAGCATTGGCTCGCCGATGAGTCGGTGCCGCTCATGCAGGCGTTGGGCGATGCGTTCGACACGGTCAGTGGCGGGCTGTCGGCGCTGGACACCAAGGCCTCGCGAAAAAATTCGCAATAGGGGCGTCGGAGTTTGGCCTCCGACGGCGACGATAAGGGTGTGAGCGCCGAACCGGATGGCAACGAGGGTCCGCGGGCCCTGCTGGCGCTGTACGACGATGCGCTGCCGGTTGTGTACGGGTATTTCGTCAGGCGCTGCGCCGACCGCGGAACGGCCGAGGACCTGACGTCGGAAACCTTTCTGGCGGCGATGGACGCCGCTCGCAAGGACTCACCGCCGCCGATGACCGTGCCGTGGCTGCTCGGGGTGGCGCGCCACAAGCTAGCCGACCACTACCGGCGTCGGCATGACCGGTTCAGCATCCCAGTGGCCGAACTGCCCGAGCCGGTCGACCCGGCGGACAATTGGGACGCCGCGCTGGACCGCATCGTCGCCGAGGGCGTGCTTGCCAGACTGCCCGAACAGCACCGCACGGTCTTGGCGCTGCGCTACATGGATGACTGCTCGGTGCCCGAGTGCGCGGAGCTGATCGGGCGCACCGTGCACGCCACCGAGGCGCTGCTGGTGCGCGCCCGCCGCGCCTTCAGATCTCACTACCCGGAGCGGGAAGGAGGGAAGTCATGAACAACAGCCACGATCCGCTGTCCGTGCTGCATGGCGACGAGCTTCCGGTCCAGCCCGATCCGGGGTTCGCGGCCCGCCTGCGCACGCGCCTGGAATCCGCAGTGTCTCTTCCCAATCGAACGCAAGGAGTTGTCATGACTGGCACCGATACCGCCATCGCCGAACTCAACGAGCCTGCCGCTTCGGTTGCGTCGGCTCCCCCGCGCCCCGCCGCGCTGCCATACCTGGCCGTGGCGAACGCGCGCGAGGCCATTGCCTGGTACGTCGACACCTTCGGCGCTTCGGTGGTCGGGGCACCGTTCGAGATGGACGACGGCCGTATCGGTCACGCCGAGCTGGCGATCGGGGGCGGCGTGCTCTACCTCGCTGATGAGTACCCGGAGCTCGGACTGAAAGCGCCTGACCCGCAGGCGACTTCGGTGAGCCTGATGCTGCACGTCGCCGATACCGACGCGACGCTCGAACGTGCCCGCGACCGCGGTGCGCACGTACAGCTGGAGCCGTACGAGAACTACGGGGCGCGCAATGCCACGATCGTCGACCCGTTCGGGCATCGCTGGATGCTCAGCGGACCGGCGACTGGAGCCGCGACGCCGATCCAACATGGCGACGTCGGCTACGTCTCGGTGTGGACGCCCGACGCCGAGCGCGCCGCTGCGTTCTATGGCCATATCCTCGGGTGGACCTACGACCCGTCGACCCATCAGGTCACCAACACCACCCAACACATCGGGATCTTCAGCGTCGACAGTCGCCAGGGCATGCTCTGCTGCTACGCCGTCGCCGACCTGCAGGGCGCCCGGCAGTCGATCCTTGATGGCGGCGGCGCAGTCGGCGAACCACAGCAGTTCGACTTCGGCACCGTGCTGGACGCGACCGACCCTGCAGGTATGGTGTTCGCGGTCTTCCAGCCAGCAGCAGGCGAGCCACGCCCGGCCCTCAACGGCAGTGGGCCAGGCGAACTTTCGTACATCACCTACGAGGTCACCGACTCGACCGCCTTCAAGGCGTTCTACAGCCGCGTGCTGTTCTGGACGTTCGAGCCCGGGCGCATCGACGACGGCTGGGGCGTTCAGCAGACCCATCCGATGGCAGGTGTCGCGGGCGGCAGCACCGCGCATGTGACCGTGCCGATGTGGACAGTCGAAGACGTCGACGCCGCGGTAGCCCGGGTGCGCGAGGCCGGCGGCAGGGTCATCGAGGAGCCGTCGCAGCAGGCCTACGGGAAGATGGCGCAGTGCACCGACGACCAGGGCACCCGCTTCTACCTCGGCGAGTTCTGATCGCTCAGCCGAGGACGTCGGCGATCGGGGCGCCCGCGGCGATCTTGTTGCGGACCTTCATCACCTTGCCCGGCATGCCGCCGCCGACCACCCCGGCGACCACGCCGTCGCGCTCGTAGAACGCGAGGAACTTGCGGCCGTCGTCCTCGACGACATGCACGGTGTCGGTGGCTTCCGGTTCACCGAGGCATTGGATCTTGACGTCGTACTGGTCGCTCCAGAAGTACGGCACCGTAACGGTGGCCGGGACATCCTTGCCGAGCATCGCCGGCACCATCGCGCGGGCCTGGTCGGCGACGTTGCTCCAATGCTCAACGCGCACTTGGTGTCCCGCGGTATGGCGCCACGATGCGACATCGCCGATCGCCCACACGTGCGGCGCGCTGGCACGGCCATGCGTGTCGCACACCACGCCGTTGTCGACCTCGATGCCGGTGCCCTCCAGCCAGGCCGTCGCGGGATGCGAACCGATGCCGACGACGACGAGATCCGCGTCGAGCTCGGCGCCGTCGCTCAGCTTGACCTTCTCCACCTTGTCGGCTCCGAGGACCTCGGCAACTCCGACGCCGCACCGTACGTCGACGCCTTCGGCGCGGTGCAGCCGCGCCACCAGCTCGCCGATCTGTTCACCGAGCACCGACGCGAGCGGCGCCGGCTGCGGCTCCACCAGAACCACATCGACGCCCAGGCCGCGCAGGCTGGCCGCGACCTCGCAGCCGATGAACCCGGCGCCGACGACGACGGCGTTGCGGGCCGAACCCGCCTCGCCGCGCAGCTTGAGGCTTTCGTCGAACGACCGCAGCACGTGGATGCCCGGCAAGTCCGGGAACGACGGGATTCGCTTGGGCACCAAGCCGGTTGCGATGATCAGCTCGTCGTAGGCAATCGAGCTGCCGTCGGCCAGCGTCACCGTCTGGGCGGCGGCATCGACAGAACGCGCCGCCTTGCCCAACAGCACCGTGATGTTGTGCTCGTCGTAGAACTCGGCGGGCTTGAGGGTGACGTCGTCGGTCTCGGCGCGCAGCACTTCCTTGGACAGCGGCGGCCGGTCGTAGGGCAGATGCTCCTCGTCGCTGACGATGGTGATCGGACCGGTGTACTCGGATCGCCGCAGCTGTTCAGCGGTGCGCGCGGCCGCCAGCCCGCCCCCGACGATGACGATGCCCCCAGATGTTCTCACGTGGGGTTTTCTACACGATGCCGTCCGCCATATGGACGCCACCCTGCGGTTAGCCGCTCAGCCCCGCATCCGATCGATGATGTTCGTCAACACCACGATGCTTTCGCTGCGCTCGACGTCCGCGGCGGAGCGGATCCGCTCGAGCGCCTCCTCCAGGTGGCGCATGTCGCGGGCCAGCACGTGCAGCATCGCGTCGGCGGTGCCGGTGACGGTGGCGGCGCTGACGACCTCCGGGATGTCGATCCACGCCTTTCGCAGCTCGTCGGGGGCGATCGTGCCGTGGCGGAAGACCTGTACGTAGGCCTCGGTGTTCCAGCCCAGTGCATTGCGGTCGACGACGGTGGTGAAGCTGCGGATCACGCCGTTGTCGAGCATGCGGTCCACCCGCCGCTTAACGGCAGGTGCGGATAGGTTTACTCGCTGCCCGATCTCGGCGTATGTCGCCCTGGCATCCTCCGCCAGCTCGGCCAAAATGCGTTCGTCGGTTTGGTCCAGACGCTCCATGATCACCTCCACGCAACAAACTGCCGTATTTTTCAGTCTGACACAATAGATCGCTGGTCGACACGCAACAAACGGCGATTGCTTGCAAATTCTTCAGCTTATACCGTCTAATCATGACGATTTCAGATGTCGCCGCCCTTGCGGCCCCGGTGTCCGATGTCGCCGCAATGAAGCAGCGAATTCCCTCCGTCCGTCATTACGCGATGACGGCCCCGACCTTCTTCGCCGTCGAGTACGCCATCAACCCGTGGATGGACACCTCGACGCCCGTCGACACCCACGTCGCGATGAATCAGTGGGAGACCCTGCGCCAGACATATAAGGAACTGGGGCACACCGTGGAGTTGGTCGAGCCCGTCGCCGGGCTGCCCGACATGGTGTACGCCGCCAACGGCGGGCTGCTGGTGAACGGCAGGGCCGTGGTCGCCCGGTTCGCCTATCCGCAGCGCGCAGGCGAATCCGCCGCGTACGCCGAATGGATGGCGCGCCACGGCTTCGAGCCTGCCGAGACCCGCCACGTCAACGAGGGTCAGGGCGATCTCTTGGTTGTCGGCTCAATCGTGCTGGCCGGCTATGGATTCCGCACCGAGCGCGCGGCCCACACCGAGATCGCCGCGCACGTGCGGATGCCGGTGGTCAGCCTCGAGCTGGTCGATCCGCGGTTCTACCACCTCGACACCGCGCTCGCGGTGCTCGACGACACCACCATCGCGTACTACCCGCCGGCGTTCAGCGACGACGCACGCACGACGCTGCTGGAGCTGTTTCCCGACGCGATCGAGGTCGCCGAAGCGGACGCAGATGTGCTCGGCCTCAACGTGGTTTCCGACGGCCTGAGCGTGGTGATGCCCGCGGCCGCCACCGGCTTTGCCGAGCAATTGCGGGACGCCGGCTTCCGGCCGATTGGTGTCGATCTGTCCGAGCTGCTCAAGGGTGGCGGATCCGTCAAATGCTGCACGCTGGAGGTACATCCGTGACGATCCTTGACTCTATGACCGGTACCGACGAAGCGATCGCCCTCGACGGCCGCTATGTCGCGCATAATTACTCGCCGCTGCCGGTGGTGGCGGCCAGCGCCGAAGGCGCGTGGATCACCGACGTGGAAGGCCGCCGCTATCTGGACTGCCTGGCCGCCTACTCGGCGGTCAACTTCGGACACCGCAACCCCGAAATCCTCGCGACGGCGCACGCGCAGCTCGACACCATGACGTTGGTGAGCCGCGCCTTCCACTCCGACCGTCTCGGACCATTCTGCGAGGCTCTCGCGGAGCTCTGCGGCAAGGACATGGTGCTGCCCATGAACAGCGGCGCCGAGGCCGTCGAGAGCGGTATCAAGGTGGCCCGCAAATGGGGCCACGACGTCAAGGGCGTTCCCGCCGACAAGGGCACCATCGTGGTGGCGCACAACAACTTCCACGGCCGCACCACGACGATCATCAGCTTTTCCGACGACGAGCTGGCCCGCCGCGGCTTCGGCCCCTACACACCCGGCTTCCTGGCGGTGCCGTTCGGTGACGCCGACGCGATCGCCAATGCCATCGACGACGACACCGTCGCGGTGCTGATCGAGCCCATCCAGGGCGAAGCAGGCATCATCGTGCCGCCCGACGACTACCTAACGCGGGTGCGCGCGCTGTGCACCGAGCGCAACGTGCTGATGATCGCCGACGAGATCCAGTCGGGCCTGGCCCGGACCGGACGCACCTTCGCCTGTGAACACTGGGGCGTCGTGCCCGACATCTACCTACTCGGCAAAGCCCTTGGCGGCGGCGTTGTTCCGCTGTCGGCGGTGGTGGCCGACCGGGACATACTCGGCGTGCTGCACCCCGGCGAACACGGCTCGACCTTCGGCGGGAACCCGCTTGCCGCAGCCATCGGCACCACGGTGGTAAGCATGCTGCAGCGTGGCGAATTCCAAGCGCGCTCAACCGAACTGGGCAAACGCCTGCACGCGCGGTTGCGCGCGCTGATCGGGCACGGCGTGCTCGCTGTACGCGGCATGGGGCTGTGGGCCGGTGTCGACATCGACCCATCCATCGCCACCGGCAAACAGATCAGTATGAAGCTGGCCGAACGCGGCGTCCTAGTTAAGGACACGCAAGGCTCCACGCTGCGCTTCGCTCCTCCGCTGGTCATCACCGCCGAGGAGATCGACTGGGCGATTGACCAATTCGCCGACGTTTTGGCCGATACGGGCTCACACTTATCCGGTAGTTCAATCTAAGCCCCGCAGGAGGCACCATGACCGCTCCAGCACAAAGCCTCTCCGAGCAATTGTGGCGTCGCCGGCCCGTTGCGGGTGCGCCGGTCGCACACGGTGCTTCTGATCACCTCAAGAGAAGTATCGGCACATTCCAGCTGACACTGTTCGGTGTCGGCGCGACCGTCGGCACCGGCATCTTCTTCGTGCTCTCGGCGGCAGTACCGGAGGCGGGCCCGGCGGTGCTTGTCTCGTTTGTCCTCGCCGCCATCGCGGCCGGCCTCTCCGCGATCTGCTACGCGGAGATGGCATCTTCGGTACCGGTGTCGGGCTCGACATACTCGTACGCCTACACGACGATGGGCGAGTTCGTCGCGATGGGTGTGGCAGCCTGTCTGCTGCTTGAGTACGGCGTGTCTATCTCCGCAGTCGCGGTCGGGTGGAGCGGTTACCTGAACAAGTTGTTGGACAACCTGTTTGGTTGGCAACTCCCGCAGTCACTGACGGCGGCCCCCTGGGATGAAACGCCGGGCATCGTCAACCTGCCCGCTGTCTTGCTGATCGTGATGTGCATGCTGCTGCTGATCCGCGGTGCCAGCGAGTCGGCTTTGGTCAACACCATCATGGTGCTGATCAAGCTCGGCGTGCTGGGGATGTTCATCATCATCGCGCTCACTGCATTCAACGCCGATCACTTCCACGGCTTCTGGGACAAAGGCATGGCGGGCATCACCACCGCCGCGAGCATGATCTTCTTCTCGTTCATCGGCCTCGACGCGGTATCGACAGCCGGTGACGAGGTGAAGGATCCGCAGAAGACCATGCCCCGCGCGATCATTGCTGCACTGATCGTGGTCACCAGCTTCTACATCCTGGTCGCCTTCGCCGGACTCGGCACGCAGGACGCCGCCGAGTTCGGGTCGGAGGAACAGTCCGAAGCGGGACTGTCGGTGATCCTGGAGAACATCACCGGCGGAACGTGGGCCAGCACGCTTCTGGCCGCGGGAGCGGTGATCTCGATCTTCTCGGTGACCCTGGTCGTGATGTACGGCCAGACCCGCATCCTGTTCGCGATGGGCCGCGACGGACTGCTTCCGTCGATGTTCGCAAAGGTCAACCCGCGCAGCATGACTCCGGTCGGCAACACCATCATCGTCGCGGTCGCGACGGGGATCCTTGCCGGTTTCATTCCGCTGAACTGGCTGCTGGATGCCGTGTCGATCGGCACGCTGGTCGCCTTCATCACGGTGTCGGTGGGCGTCATCATCCTGCGAGTCCGCGAGCCCAACCTCGAGCGCCCATTCAAGGTGCCGGGTTACCCCGTGACACCCGTCCTCTCCGTCCTCGCGTGCGCGGCGGTGCTGTATGGCCTGCGCTGGCAGACATGGCTGGTGTTCGGGGCCTGTGTCGGCCTCGTGCTGCTGTTCTACTTGTTCTGGGGTCGCCGCCACAGCGCGCTCAATGCCGGCGGCGCCGACGGCTATATCCCGACTGCGGTTCCCGGTGACGACGATGTCATGTTCGTCGAAGAGCCGTCAGATCACCATTTCGTCACCCCGCATAAGGATGAGCCGTGACCGTCGCCGTCGGCTACCTGGCCGGCAAGGGCGGCCGGTCGCCGCTGTATCTGGCGGTCGAGGCGGCCAAGACGCTCAAAACGTCGTTGACGGTGGTCACCGTCGTGCCGCGGCCGTGGATGACGCCGTCGCTGGGCCGGATCGACGCCGAATATGCCCAGTACGCTGAGCAATTGGCGGCGAACTCGGCCCGGGAAGCGCAGGGGTGCATCGACTCGATCGCTCAAGGGCTCGACGTCAAGTACCACAAGGTTGCCCACCGCTCGACAACCGGTGGCTTGTTGGAGGCGGTCTCCGAACTCGAACCCGAGGTGCTCGTCTTGGGCTCCGCGTCCGACGGCAAGCTCGGCCAGGTGGTGGTCGGATCGACCGCCGACCGGCTGTTGCACTCCTCGCCGGTTCCTATGGCGATCAGCCCACGCGGCTATCGCGGTTCGAAAGCGGGTGGACTTACGCGGATCACAGCCGCCTACCCCGGCACTCCGGAGGCGCTTCATGTCGTCGAACGGGTTGCGGCGCTTGCGGAGCGGCTCAGCGTCCCCATGCGGGTCGT
>Ga0075421_100003150_pt1 | contig 19696 bp, 14 predicted proteins | sample SoiMetdeltSBSDD5_FD_75292 | JGI IMG/M metagenome (GOLD analysis project Ga0075421, IMG submission 75292) | Bulk soil microbial communities from a Populus tree surrounding site in Tennessee, USA - Soil MetaG P. deltoides SBSDD5 | ecosystem: Environmental > Terrestrial > Soil > Tree plantation... | reverse complement strand
GCTACCACGTCCTCTTTCTGGTTCCCGGTGTAGACCGTCTCGACCGGCGGCTCGAAGTGGAGCCGGTGGATGCGCGCCGCCTCGTCCCAGACGATATACCCGGGCACGACCGCCGCTCCTGTCCGCAGGGCGAGCGTCGCCACGCCTGCGGTCGTGCACGCCGGCACGCCAAAGAAGTCGCAGAAGACCCCCTCCTCACGTGTCGTGTTGAGGTCGGCGAGGATGCCGACCACACCCCCCGCCTTGAGCGTCTTCAAAATCTCGCGCACCGAGCCGCGCTTGTCGATGCTCCGGTTGCCGTAACGCCCGCGGTAGCTCTCGGCCAGCCGCTCGACCAGAGGATTGTCGACGCGCCGCGCGAGGAAGGACATGGGGTGGCCGTAGATCGAGTGCGCGTAGACCGAGAGCTCCCAGGCGCCGATGTGCCCGGTGAGCAGAATCACGCCGCGGCCGCGGTCGCGCGCCGCGAGGAAGTGCTCCAGCCCCTCGTAGGCGACGACCGACGCGATGTTGCCGCGGTCGAGCCGCGGAAACTGGCTGATCTCGCCGAGCAGCCGGCCCAGGTTGCGAAACGTCCCGCGCAGAATATGTCCGCGCCCGCCGGCGCCGAGCCCGGGGAAGGCGAGCCGCAAGTTAACCTCGGCGTGGCGGCGCAGCCGCGGGAGAGCGAGCCGGGCGAGCGCGCCGACGGCCACCCCGGCGCGCAGCGCGACCGGGCGCGGCAGCGCGCCGATGCCTTTGAGCAGCAGCCAGGCCGCCGCGTACTCGGCGTGGGTCCGCAACGGCCCGCGCCCGGCCACCTCAGGGTTATTAATGGCTTCGTCGTACAAGCCCGCGACGCTAACACGCCTCTCGGCGGGCTGTCAAAAAGATCTCAAATTTGAGGTCTCAAATGTGGCATCTTCTGGTAAGCTAGCGTGTCATGAAACGGCGCGATTTCCTCCACACGGCGGTGATTTCGACGACGGCCCTCTCGGCGCGGCGCGTCGCCGGGGCGAACGATCGGGTCCGGGTCGGCCTCATCGGCTGTGGCGGTCGCGGCCGGAGCGTGGCCAGGCTTATGCGCGAGGTGCCGGGCGTCGAGTTCGTCGCCGCCTGTGACGTCTACGAGCCGAACGCGGCGGCGGGCAAGGAGTGGGCGGGGGCGGGGGCGCGGGCCTACGGGGACTTCCGCCGGCTGCTCGAAGTGAAGGACGTGGACGCGGTCCTCATCGCCACTCCGGACCACTGGCACGCGATCCCGACGGTCATGGCCTGCGAGGCAGGCAAAGACGTTTACGTCGAGAAGCCGCTGGCGCACAACGTCAGGGAAGGGCGGGCCATGCTCGAGGCCGCGCGCCGCCACCGGCGGGTGGTGCAGACCGGCATGCAGCAGCGCTCCGCGCCGCACTACCGCGAGGTGCAGCGCATCATCCGGTCCGGCGAGTTGGGCGAAGTGCGCTTCGTGCGCGTCTGGAATTTCTCCAACCTGTTCCCCCACGGCATCGGCCGCACTCCCGACTCGGAGCCGCCCGCCGGGCTTGACTGGGACCTCTACCTCGGGCCGGCCCCGAAAGTGCCGTTCAACCGGAGCCGCTTCCTGCGCACCTACCGCTGGTTCTGGGACTACGCCGGCGGGACGATGACGGACTTCGGCACGCACCGGCTCGACACCATGCAGCAGGTCATGGGCGTCGAGGCGCCGCAGGCCGTGACCGCCGCCGGGGCGAGGTTCTCGCTCAAGGACGCCGGCGAGATGCCCGACGTGCTCCAAGTGACCTACGAGTACCCGGGCTTCATCGTGAGCTACGAGACCTGCAATCTCAACGCGCACGGCGCGGGCGGGCGGACGCCGGGCATGGCTTACTACCAGATGCGCGCGGCCGAAGACCGCCCCCACGGCGAGGCCTACTACGGGACCAACGGGACGCTGATCGCGGACCGGATCGGCTTCGAGATTTACCCGGAGCCGCAGGCGGTCGCGCGCCGCGACGGCTCGCAGGACACCAACGCCCCGGTCGCAGGCTACCGCATGGGGCCGAAGCGCGTCGCCGCGAAGGATGCGACCGACCTCCACGTCAAGGATTTCATCGACTGCGTGCGCTCGCGCGCGCGGCCCGCGGCCGACGTCGAGATCGGGCACCGCTCGGCGACGACCGCCCACCTCGGCAACGTCGCCTACCGGACGCGCCAGAAATTGACGTGGGACTCCGCCAAAGAGGATTTCGTCGGCGCGCCGGCGGCCACCAAGCTTCTCGGCCGCGAGGCCCGCAAGCCCTGGGATCTGATCTAACCTCCGGCCAAACTATGACTAAACACTTGCGACCCGTCGTCATAATAGCGGCGGTCGTCCTGGCGGGGACCGCGGCCCGGGCGCAGTCCTGGAAGCCACCCGCCGACGCCGAGCGCTGCCCCTCGAAGTGGGGTCCTGGCGACCAGCGCGGGTCGGCCAACCACATGGGGCCGGAGACCGTGCTGCGGGCGACCAAACTGATCCGCGCCGGCGAGGTGATCGAGCTCGGCCACGTGCTCAACGCGAGCATGCCCTTCTTCGGCACGCGGCGCTTCGACGTGCACACCAAGCGCACCTTCATGAACCCCCAGTCGAACCGCCGGGGGAGCAACGAGGAGCTGGTCGTTGGCGAGATCGGCCAGGTGGGGACGCAGTTCGACGGCTTCGCCCACCAGACGATCGGGGACGGCCTGTATAATTGCTTCAAGCTCGGCGAAGCGGCGACCCGCGGCGGGTTCGGCAAGCTCGGCGTCGAGAGCGTCGGCGCGCTCATGACGCGCGGCGTGCTCATTGACGTGGCCGCGCTCAACGGGGTGGACCTGCTGCCCGACAACTACGAGATCACGGCGCAGGACCTCGAGCGGGCGCTCGCCAGGCAGGGGCTCAAACTGCAGCCCGGCGACGCAGTCGTCCTCCACACCGGCTGGGGCAGACTGTGGGGCAAGGACAACGCCCGCTACGCCAAGGGCGGCCCCGGCATCGGCGTCGCCGCGGCCGAGTGGCTGGCGAGGCAGGACCCCATGCTCGTCGGGGCCGACAACTCGTCGGTCGAGGTCTCGCCCAACCCCGACCCCCAGCTCTCGCTCCCCGTCCACCAGATCATGCTCGTCGTCAACGGCATCCACCTGCTGGAAAACATGAAGCTCGACGAGCTTGCGGCGAAGCGCGTCCACGAATTCGCCCTCGTGGTGCAGCCGCTAAAGATTCAAGGCGGCACGGGCTCAACCGTCGCCCCCATCGCCGTCCGCTAACACGATCTCACCTCCTTCAGAGACTCTCCTCGGCAATAGCGGCGGGAGAAGTGCCTGATTTGCCTGCGGTTTATCATCTTAAGAAGTCATTAAGTAGTATCTAAGTGGGCCTTAAGGACTTGCGCGCTCGATTTGCCTAAAGTGCGGATCGTTTTGCGGCGGTCATCGGGCAGCCGCGAGCAAACACTTATGAGAAGGAGGATCCTGCCATCCGAAACAACATTGCGCCAAGCAGAGGGCGGCGCACCGCCCCCGCATCACCAAGGACCCAACAACCTGAAGGAGATTTCTAATGAGCAAAGTAAATATCATTCGCGCCTGGAAGGACGAGGAGTATCGCCTGAGCCTGACTCCCGCCGAGTCTGCCTTATTGCCTGAGAATCCGGCCGGGGTCATTGACCTCTCGGATGCACAGCTGGAGGTGGCGGCAGGAGGAGGGTCAAACGAACAATTCTGTACCACACCCTGTACCACATCCCTTGCCTGCCCAGATAGTTGCGGGAAGAGAAGCTGCGTCAAAATTCTTCACTTCTAGATTCCGGCTGATGATCAAGACCTGTCGCCGGAAACGCCGGGGGGCCATCCTGGCCCCCCAATTACCGACGCGTGCGGTGCGCTGTCTGAGGAGGCGAGAACGATGAACCATCCCTCTTTTCAAGATCCTGGCTGGTACCAGGCCGTAACTTTGATCGAGCGTCTGGCCTTATGGCGCGCGGGCCGGGGCACGGCGCCAAATGGCGAGGAAAATACTCTCCTGGCGAGGCGACGTCTGGAGAATTGGAGGGTGCAACCTCCTTTTACGACAGACGCCCATTTTGCTCGGCGTCTGGATCTGGACGGGATGGGCGAGGAGGAGTTTATCCACCTTCTCGGCGAGCCGATCGAGGCGATTCGCGACCGCTTCCACACCCCTCCGGCGTGGTTGACCGAACTCATCGAGGCATTTTCTCGCCCCGCTTCACCCGAGTCGGATGCCCTCAGAACGACGTGGCGCGACCAGGAGATCTTTTTCCTGGAGGTGATCGAGCCGCTCATCCACCAGGGGCGTGAGTGCCTGCACCGAGGAGTACAAGAGCAGATCCAGACGCGATCAGAGCTTCCGTTCGACCCTCAGACCGTCGAAGACCTTCTCTTCGCCAACTTGCCGGAACGCTTGAGCGGGATGCTCAGCCGCACTCTGGTCTTGGAGCTCAATGTGGCGCGTCTCGAAGGCGTTCTTTGTGGGGATACCCCTGAGGAGAGATTTCAGAGCTTTTCGGATCGCTTGCGCCAGCCCGAGATTGCGCTGGCGCTCTTGCAGGAGTATCCCATCCTGGCCCGCCAGCTCCTCACCCGGATCAATCATTGGGTGGCATTCAGTCTGGAATTCCTCGAGCATCTGATTACCGACTGGGAAGCAATTCGGACGGCATTCAGTCCGGAAAAAGATCCCGGCCTGCTCGCCGGGGTGAAGGGTGGGATGAGCGACAGTCACCGGGGTGGACGAAGCGTCTTGATTGCCGAATTCAGTTCGGGCATTCGCATGGTCTACAAGCCCAGATCTCTGGCTCTCGATCTTCATTTTCAAGACCTCTTGATCTGGGTCAACGAGCGAGGCGATCACCCCCCGTTTCGGACATTGAAGATCATTGATCGTGGCGCTCACGGGTGGGTCGAATTTGTAAGCCCTCAAAGCTGCGCCTCCGCGGCCGAGGTCCGGCGCTTCTACGAACGCCAAGGCGGCTACCTGGCGTTGCTCTATGCGCTGAGGGCCATTGACTTTCACTTCGAGAACCTGATGGCGGTGGGCGAACACCCCGTGTTGCTGGATCTCGAAGCGCTCTTCCATCCACCTTTCCCCGGCCTGGACTTGAAGCACGCGGACCAGCTCGCGGCGAGTACGATCAGTTACTCGGTGGTCGGCACCGGACTGCTGCCCCACCGAGTTTGGGCGAATGCCGACTCGGACGGGATCGACATCAGTGGCCTGGGCGGGGCCCCGGACCAGCTGACGCCATTTGAAGTCCCGATCTGGGAGGAACCCGGCACCGATCGCATGCGACTGACCCGCAGACGTCTGGCGATGTCAGGGAGCCAGAATCGGCCGACCGTGAACGGCAACCAGGTTAATGTTGTCGACTATACGGAAGCGATCGTCACCGGATTCACCAAGATTTATCGCCTGCTTCTCAGCCACCGCCATGAGTTGCTCTCGGAGCAGGGCATCCTGGCCTCCTTTGCCGAGGATGAAGTTCGCATCATCATTCGTCAGACGCAGCTCTATAGCGCGCTGTTGCGCGAAAGTCTTCATCCGGATCTGCTGCGCAATGCCCTGCTTCGGGACCGCCTGTTTGATCGGCTCTGGGCTCCGATCGAGTTTTTTCCCCACCTCGCACAGCTCATCTCTCATGAGCGCGAGGATCTTCAAAAGGGAGACATCCCGATCTTCGCCACGCGCCCGGGTTCGTGTCACATCTGGAGCAGTTCGAGGGAACGGATCGCAGATTTCTATGACGAACCGGGTCTGGCTCTGGCTCGAAAACGTCTGCAGCAGTTGAGCGAGCCAGATCTCAGCCAGCAATTATGGTTCATTCGCGCGTCGCTCGCGACGCTCGCGACGGAGACCGATCAAGCCAGTTTTCCGACCTCCTCTCTTGCCGAGCCGCAGATCACGGTCGATCACGACCGGTTGTTGCAAGCCGCTCAGGCGGTCGGAGACCGGCTCGAGGCGCTCGCGGTCCGCGGCGAGCACGACGCCTCCTGGATCGGCCTGACGCCGACGAGCGAGGGGCATTGGCACCTTGTCCCCGCGGGCACGGATCTCTACGACGGGCTGCCGGGGATCGTGCTCTTCCTGGCCTACCTGGGCGCGATCACTCGGCAAGAGCGATATATGGCACTGGCACGGGCCGCGTTGATCACGTTGCAGCGCCAGGAAAAACGGCGTCGGGCGTCGATGGCCTCGATCGGTGGGTTCGTCGGGTGGGGCGGCATGATCTACACCCTGGCGCATCTCAGCAGACTCTGGAATGAGCCCGCGCTCCTGGCCGAAGCGGAAGAGATCGTCAAGTTTCTCCCGGCACTGATTGAGAAGGATGAGTTGCACGACGTGGTCGGCGGCGCGGCCGGGTGTCTTGGGGGGCTGATCAGCCTCTATCGTTCCGCCCCCTCCAGCCAGACGCTCGCCGCGATGATCCAATGCGGCGACCATCTGATCGACCGTGCTCATCGCATGGAGCAGGGCATCGGCTGGGCTCCAAAGTTCGGCGGGGCTAAACCGCTCTCGGGCTTTTCGCACGGCGCGGCCGGAATCGCAGCCGCATTGCTCGAAGTGGCCGCGCTGACCCGCGAGCAACGCTTCCGAACCGCGGCCCTTTCCGCTCTCGCCTACGAACGGAGCACCTTCTCCGCGGAGGAAGGGAATTGGCCTGACTTCCGCGAGTTTCCTACCCCAATTGGCTCAGCCGGCCCTGGCACACCTGCCTTCCATGTCGCCTGGTGTCATGGCGCGCCGGGGATTGGCCTGGCCCGCCTGCAGTCTCTCCGGCACTTTGACGAGGCGGAACTCAGGGCCGAGATCGACACGGCTTTGCAAACCACCCTCGCTCGCGGATTCGGTCGCAACCACTCTTTGTGTCACGGCGATCTGGGTAATCTGGAGCTGCTGTTTCAGGCCAGTGAGAAACTCAGCGATCCGCACTGGCGCGACCAGGTGAACCGCGTGACCGCGATGACTCTCGCGGGCATCGACAGGGGAGGGTGGCTTTGTGGGAACCCATTAGGGCTTGAGGCCCCCGGGCTCATGACGGGGCTGGCAGGCATCGGCTATCAACTGCTGCGCCTGGCGGAGCCGACCCGCGTGCCGTCAGTACTGCTGCTCGAGCCCCCGCTATCAGAGGCGTCGTCCCAGTCAGGCAAGGAGGGCCAAAGCTGATGTTGCGGTCATTCTACTCTCTCATCGTGATGTTGCTCTTGCTGGTCATCGGCATCGGGCTTGGCGCTTTTTCCATCACCGGCGGCAGTCCCCGTGCCGGTGACACCGCCGATGGACCTCAGGCGTCAGATACGCCGCCGCCCACTCAACCCGTCGGGCCGGCGGCGGATGGATCGACTCAAGCGGCGAAGCAGCAGGTGATCGATCAATACGTCGGCGTCACCTTCGCCCGCCAATCGGTGGACATCGTCGCCCGGTCAGAAGGCAGACTCGAGGCGATTGACGCGAGCCTCGGCGATCACCTCAAGCCCGGCGATGTCATCGCCAGAATCGAGTCGTCCTCGGTCGCTCAACAGCTGGAGATGACAGTCGCCGCCCTCCGGTCTGCCCGGGCCGAAGAGCGGAACGCCGAGATCGAACTCAAAGAGGCGGAGGACCGCGCGAGTCGGAGAGAGGCGCTGGTCGAAGCCGGAGTCCTTTCCAAGGAAGAACTGGCAACCGCCAGGGTTCAAGTCGAGAGAGCCGGGACTAACCTCGAGGTCAAACAAGCGCGGGTGGCCGAACAAACGGCGCGGGTCGAGCAGGTCAAAGAATCATTGGCCCACACAGTGATCACCGCCGCATTCGAGGGGACGGTGGCCGCGCGCTACCTGGATCCGGGAGCCACGGTCCATGCCGGAACTCCGGTGATCAACCTCATGCGGTCGGAAGACCTGTGGGTCAGGTTTGCCGTTTCCGGAGAGCAGCGAGCGACGATCAGGATCGGCTCAACTCTCGGTCTTCGCCTCACCGGACTGAACGTCATGATTCCCGGAGTCATCGAGCATATCGCTCCGGGCGTTGATGCCGTGTCGCAGGAGGTGGTCATCGAGGCCAAACTGAAAGTTCCCGCCTCCTTGAAAGGGCAGATTAAACCGGGGCTGAGCGGGCATGTCTTGACGACCGGCCGCCAAGCTGCTGTCCCCTGTGGAGGTGATCAGCAGTGCTGAGCCCGTCAACCATTTTCCGTGAAGAGGCGATCGCCGAGCGCCTTCGCGGGAGCCCCCCGGAGGGCGACCTGCTGCGCATTTCTCCCCGCTGGACGAACTGGACCTATTGGTTATTGGTGACCGTGTTTGTCGCCGGTTCCGGCTATCTGGTCTTCGGGGGGATCAATGATTACGCCACGGGCGCGGCGCTCATCAGGGATGAAGGGCGCACCAGTGTGACCGCCATCACCGGAGGCACGATCAGTCAGATCGCTGTCCAACCGGGGCAACACGTGGCGGTCAATCAACCGCTGCTCCGCTTCAATGACGCGCCGGAAAGGATCGAGTTAGAACGCCTCCGCCAGGAATTGAATCTCCGGCAGATTCACCGGCTCAAAAATCCAAACGACGCGCCCGCCCAGCAGCAGCTCGCGGCCATCCGCGCCCAGATCGAAACGGCCGAAAAGCTGATCCAGGAGCGGACGGTGCGAGCGCCCCGGGCCGGGTTCGTCGGGGACCTCCGGATTCGTCCCAATCAACTCGTGGTTCCGGGCGAACAACTCTTAACCATTGTCGGCGACGATGATGCTCTCTCGGTGATCGCGATCCTGCCGGGTCATGCGCGCCCACTACTCAAACGGGGCCACCTGCTGCGGCTGGAGCTGACTGGGTTTCGCTACGCCTACCAACGCCTGACGATCGATTCCGTCGGAGATGAAGTCGTCGGCCCGAATGAAGTTCGCCGCTTCCTGGGGCAGGAGCTCGCTGATTCGTTGAACGTGCCGGGCCCGTCAGTCATCGTCCGGGCTCATTTGTCGTCGCGAAAGTTTAAGGCCGCGGGCCGCTGGCACGAATACCACGATGGCATGCAGGGGACGGCTGAAGCCCGGGTGCGGTCCGAAAGCATGCTCTTCATGCTGGCGCCGGGTTTGAAAGCGCTCTTTGAAGGCAGGGGGGAATAGGATGAGACAGGCGCCGCCGCTCCTCAAACGTTTTCCCGCATTGCGCAAGCTTGAAGCCAGGGGCGCGGCGCGGGAGATTCCGTTCATTCAGCAATTGTCGGCCACCGAATGTGGCGCAGCCTGCCTGGCGATGGTCCTGGCTTATTACGGCAAGCATGTTCCGCTCGGCGAAATGCGCGAGGTGACTGGCGTCGCCCGCGACGGCGTGAATGCGCTCTCACTGCTGCAGGCCGCGCGCTGGTACGGACTGCGGGGTCGCGGCGTCAAGCTCGACCTGGCCGCGTTGCGGTACCTGGAGAAAGGCGCGATTCTGCATTGGGAGTTCGCGCATTTTGTCGTCTTCGAGAGACTGCGCCGAGGCGGGGTCGAGATCGTCGACCCGGCCGGCGGGCGGCGGTTAGTGCCCATGGACCAGTTCAACCGCTCGTTTACGGGCGTGGCTCTGATACTCGAGCCGTCCGCCGACTTTCAGCCGAAGGCGGACAAACGGCGTGCGGTGTGGAGTTATCTTAAGTACGTCATCGGGCACTCGGGGCTGCTCTCGCGGATCGCGGTGATCTCGATTCTGCTGCAGCTCTTCGCGCTCGCCGTGCCGGTCTTGACCGGCGTGCTCGTCGATCGGGTCATCCCGCATGGCGATCATGATCTGCTCGGTCTGCTGGGCATGGGCCTGACGGCGATCTTGATGTTTCACTTCCTCGCCGCCCTCACCCGGTCGCACCTCCTCCTCTACCTCCGGACGCACCTCGACGCGCAAATGACGCTGGGCTTCTTAGGGCATCTGGCCTCTCTGCCCTATGCCTTCTTTCAGCAGCGCTCGGAGGGTGATCTCATGATGCGGTTGAACAGCAACTCCCAGATTCGGGAGATGCTCACCTCAAGCGCGCTCTCGGGCCTGCTGGATGGAGCGCTGGCGGGCTTGTCGTTGATCATCCTCCTGGCGACCAGCCCCGCCATGGGAGTGCTGGTCGTGGTGCTGGGTGTGCTCCAGGCGGGCGTCTTCCTCCTCTCTTACCACCGCTATCGGGAATTGATGTCCCAGGATTTGGAGACGCAATCCAAAGCGCAAGGTTACCTGGTGCAAATGCTCGCGGGGATCGAGACCTTGAAGGCCAGCGGCGTCGAGGGCCGGGCGGTTGAGCAATGGTCGCACCTCTTCGTCGACGAGTTGAACGTCACGCTCAAGCGCGGTCGTTTGAGCGCCACGGTGGATTCTTTGATGAGCGCTTTGCGGATCGCATCCCCGCTCTTCGTCATGTGGTTTGGCGGGCTTCAAGTGCTCAACGGAAATCTCGGCTTAGGGACGATGCTCGCGCTCAGCGCGTTGGCCGGCGGTTTCCTCGGCCCGATTGCGACGCTCATCTCCACCGCGTTGCAACTCCAACTGCTGCGCAGCTACATCGAGCGGATCGATGACGTGCTCGAGGCCGCGCCGGAGCAGGATCCGGGCAATGTTTCCAGGGCCGCGCGTCTCTCCGGCGAGATCGAGCTCGAACATGTTTCGTTTAGTTACGGGCCGCTCTCCCCGGCGGGACTGCGGGACGTCTCGGTGCAGATCGCGCGCGGTCACAAAGTGGCCATCGTCGGCCGATCCGGAGCCGGGAAATCCACGCTCGCTAAGCTCATGCTCGGTCTTTACCGCCCCTCCTCCGGGCGGATTCTTTTTGACGGTCTGGATCTCGCCGGATTGGATTTGCAATCAGTGCGCCATCAATTCGGCATCGTCACCCAACGGTCGTATCTCTTTGGCGGCGCGATCCGGGAAAACATCACACTCAAGGACCCGGCTCTCCCGCTCGCAGAGACGGTTGCCGCGGCCCGGCTGGCCTGTCTTGACGATGACATCATGGCCATGCCGATGGGGTACGAAACGATACTCATCGAAGGCGGTGGATCGCTTTCCGGCGGCCAACGGCAGCGTCTCGCGCTGGCCAGGGCGCTCGTTCACCGCCCCGCCATCCTGCTGCTCGACGAAGCGACCAGTGAGCTGGACACGATCACCGAAAGTCGGGTCCATCAAAATCTGGCGGCGCTGCGCTGTACGAGAATCGTGATCGCACACCGCCTGAGCACGATCCGCGATGCCGATCTGATTCTGGTGCTCGATCATGGCGAGATTGTTGAACGTGGCTCGCACGAAGAACTCCTGGCCGTGGGCGGGACTTACGCGGCCCTGGTGCAGAGCCAGTTGGGGGCGGGAGAGGCTGAAGCCCAAATGAGCCCCCAGATGAACCATGGAGAGCACGGGACACAGGGAGGACATTCAAGCGCACCCTACCTCGCGTGACTCTTGGCAGCACTGCCTCGATCGAGATCTTATTTGGTGCCGATCATACTCGTCAGCTGCAGACGGATTTCGCCGAAGCGCGCGCGGATGGCGATGTAGGCGGGGAGGCGGCGGGCGTCGTTGGTCACCCAGACTTGGGCGACGAGCTGCTGCTGGTCCTGGCTGAAGACGTCGAGCTGGATAGTATCGAGCGAGCCGAGCGGCCCCCCGATCGTCTCCTGCTTCATGACTTTGACGACCAGGGTCCGCGGCCGGTAGTTGGCGTCGAGGAAGGGGAAAGTGTGCGTCGCGCCGAGCTGCAGGTTGGCGGCGCGCGCCGCGTAGAAGAGCGAGACCAGGTCGAGAGTCTTCGGGGCGACGGCGACGTGCGTCCCGTCGCTCAGCCGGACCGACTTCCCCGGCCAGTTGTAGTCGGCGGCCGTCTGCTTCTGGCGCCGCCCCTCGACGAGCCGCGTCTCGGTCCGCACCGGCGCGAGGGTCGTCACCTCGGCGTAGCTGATCACCTGATCGTCGACGTTGACAAGCGCACGCGCCGCGCCCTTGGTCGTTACCTCGCCGACCAGTTCGAAGACGCGCTGGGCGCCGAGCCGCCCCTGCTGGCGCACCTCGAAGCTCGCCCTCCCGACCGAGGCCAGATTGAGCCACGAGACGTCGTAGTTGAGCCGCTCGCCGACCCCGAAGGGCAGCCCGCGCTCGACCTCCGAGGGCACCTCGCCGACCATCCGCGGCGCGTCGAGGCCGCCCGCAAGCGGCGACTTGACTCGCGGCACGACGACCGCGCTCGAGAGCTCGGCCCGAATCTCGCCGAAGGCGGGCTGCGCCGTGATGAGCACCGGCAGGCGCTGCGCGTCGTCCGAAAAGAAGGCGCGGGCGCGGTACCGGCCCCCCTTCTTGAGGCGCGCGTTGAGGTCGACGCGGACCGCGTCGTAGCTGCCGGCCTGCGTAATCACCCGCTCGCGCGGCTTGACCTGCGCCTCGACCTCGATCAGCTCTTTGTCGTAGAGCACCGTGAACGTGTAGTTAGCGCCCGCCGTCAGGTCGCGCGCGCGCAAGGCGTAGACGAGCGAGGGCAGGTCGTAGGTGCCGCCCGGGAGCTGGACCGCCGTGCCGTCGGCGTACCGCGCCGCGTGCTGCGTCTGGTCGAGGATGATCGTCTCTTCCGACTGCCGCGGGCCCTGCCGCGTCGAGTTGATCAGCCGGTAGGGCAGCAGCGAGCCGGCGGCGACGTAGGAGATGTACTGGTGGTCGAGCTCGACGAAGAGTGAGCGGACGTGGCCGGTCGTCTCGGCGCGGGCCCGCAGCTGGTAGCCCGGCTGGTCGAAGAACGCCCCCTGCTCGGCGATCTCCATCTCGACCCGCGCGGCCGTGACGAAGTTGGACCACGAGACATTGAAAGTCAGCCGCTCGCCGAGAGTGAAGGGCGAGCCCGGAGCCACAACGCCCGCGGCCGGCTTCCCGGCACCGGGCCTAGGCGGCGGCGTCAGGCCGCCCTCCGGCTGCTGGGCCGAGGGCCGCAGCTCGAGGCTCAGGCCGAAAATCATCAGCGCGCTGATCGCGATCCCGCGCGCCAGTCTCGAAAGCATTAACAATGATCCCGTCCGGCGGAAAATGCCCACCCAGATTTAAACGTCCCCGGCGGCCGCTAGTTCAATTTCTTCAAGGATTTTTTCGGCGGCCGCGGCCATGTCCGGCGCCGCCGTGACCGGGCGTCCGACGACCAAGTAATCGGCCCCCGCCCGGACCGCCTCGGCCGGCGTCATGACCCGGCTCTGGTCGTCGCGGGCGGCGCCCCGGGGCCGGATTCCCGGCGTCAGAACGACAAACCCGGGGCCGCCCAAGGCGCCCCTCACCGCTGCGATCTCCTGCGGCGAGGCGACCACGCCGTCCAGGCCCGAGGCCTCGCAGAGCCGCGCCAGCCGGACGACCTCTTCCTCGACGGGGCACTCGATGCCGACTTCGGCCAGCGCCCGCTGATCCAGGCTCGTAAGCACAGTCACGCCCAGGATCACCGGTCGCGCCAGACCCTCGCGGGCGGCCGCCTCGCCGACCGCCTCGGCCGTCGCGCGCATCATCGCCGACCCCCCCGGCGCGTGCACGTTGAAGATGCTCACGCCCAGCCGCGCCGCCTCGACACCAGCCCCGGCGACCGTGTTCGGGATGTCATGAAACTTAAGATCAAGGAAGACCCGCTCGCCCAGCCCTGTGATGCGCCGGACGATGTCGGGCCCGGCCGCGGTGAAGAGTTGCATCCCCACCTTGAACATCCCCGCCAGCCCGCGCAACCGCCCGGTGATCTCCAGCGCCTGCGCCGCCGTCGCGACGTCGAGTGCCACCACGAGCGGGTTCCGAATTGCCTCTCGTTCAGCCGTCATTCAGGTAAAGCCAGCGTCAGCAGCGTCGCCGGGTTGAGGTAGACGCCATGCCAGCGCACGGCCGTGTGGAGGTGCGGCCCCGTCACGCGCCCGGTCGCCCCGCTGAGGCCGATGACCTGCCCGCGCGTGACGCGGTCGCCCTCCTTGGCTCTGAAGGCCGAGAGGTGCAGGTAGAGCGTGAGCAGCCCCTGCCCGTGGTCGATGACGACGCAGTTGCCTTCGTAGAACAGGTCGCGCGCCAGGACGACCGTCCCGCCGTTCATGGCGCCCACGGGCGTCCCGGTCGGCGAGCGGTAGTCGAGCCCCTGGTGGACGCCCTGGCGCACGCCGTTGAAGGTGCGCTGCGTGCCGAAGACTTCGGAGGTCCCGCTCGGGACCGGCGCGGCGAAGCGCCCCGACCACCCGCGCTCGTCGCTGACGCGCCCGAAGACCCGGCTCTTGAGCTCTTGCTCGCGCTTGACGCGCGCAAGCGTCTCAGCATCCGGCTCGGTATATTTCCGGGGAACGCTGAGAGCGATCGTCCGGTAGCTCGCCTTACCGACCGTTACCGCCTGGCTGAAAGAGGCTTTCGCGCCGCCCGCGGTGAGACCTTCGAGCTGAAGCTGGTAAGTGCCTGGCGCGGCGTCCAGCCCGACGCCCGAGAGACCGTACCACACGCCGCCACCGGGGTCAAAGTGGAAGAAGACCTGGCGCCCGAGCCAACTGCCCCGCAACGACTTGAGCGGCTCACCCGGCTTGACCCGGAAGAGGCACGGCGCCCCGTTGACCGGCGCCGCCGGCTCCCAGCTCACTTCAAACGGAGATAACCAAGACAGCAAGCAGACAGCCAGACTTAACATAACTCAATCTGATCCGTGTTAATCCGTCGCATCCGTGTCATCCGTGGCCCATTTCTTAAACCTCCACGCTCCCGACCAGCCCCCTGATATTCTCCAGCCCGTGTCGGCGGCAGTACTCGGCGAGCCCGTCGATGATCTTCATCGAGGCGCCCGGGTCGTAGAAGTTGGCCGTCCCGACCTGCACCGCGCTCGCGCCCGCGATCATGAATTCGAGCGCGTCCTCGGCGGTCGCGATCCCGCCGACGCCGATCAGCGGGAGGCGCACGGCGCGCGCGGCCTGGAAGACGCAGCGCACGGCGATCGGCTTGATCGCCGGCCCCGAGAGCCCTCCGGTGACGTTGGCCAGCCGCGGCCGCCGCGTCTGGATGTCGATCGCCATGCCGACCGCCGTGTTGATGAGCGAGAGTGCGTCGGCCCCCGCCGCCTCGACCGCGCGCGCGATCGCTGCCACGTCGGTCACGTTCGGTGAGAGCTTGACGATCACCGGGCGACGCGCGACGCGCTTGACCGCCGCCGTCACCGAGGCCGCCTGGAGCGCGTTGTTGGCGAACGACTCGCCCCCGGCCTTGACGTTCGGGCACGAAATGTTCAGCTCGTAGCCGTCGATCCCCTCGCCCTCCTCGAGGATGCGGATCGCCTCGACATACTCCTCGACGGTGTAGCCGAAGACGTTCGGGATGACGCGCGTGTCGTAGCCGCGCAGGAGCGGCAACTTCTCCTCGACGAAGGTCCGCGCGCCGATGTTCTGGAGCCCGATCGCGTTGAGCATCCCGCCGTGCGTCTCGACGATGCGCCACGGGGCGTTACCCCGCATGGGCCGCGCCGAGAGCCCCTTGGTGCAGACGCCGCCGAGCCGGTTGAGATCGATCAGCCCCGCCATGTCCAGCCCATAGCCGCACGTCCCGCTCGCCGTCAGGACGGGGTTGTTGAAGTGGATGCCGGCAACTTCGATGCTCAGCAAATTTTGCTCTGAGTTCGTTGAGCTCATCATCACGCGCTCAGCCCCGCAGGGGCGTCATGCAATAGCCCGGGGCAGCGCCCCGGGGAGGGCCGCGACGATTGTCGAGCCCCGCAGGGGCGGAATAGATATTTCGCCCCTGCGGGGCTCGAACGGGAGGGGCCGGGATTACCCGGGGCGTTGCCCCGGGCTGTTAAATGGCACCCCTGCGGGGCTCGTGGCCGCTTCACCAATATAACTCTTCGCCCCGGAAGACGGGGCCGTCAGTGCAGACCTTCTGATAGATGAAACCCTCGGGGCAGTCGGCCTTGACGGCGACCGCGCAGCCGACGCAGATGCCGAAGCCGCAGGCCATTGGCGATTCGAGCGAGAGCTGCGCCGGGGCGCCGTGCTCGGCCGCGATCTGCGCCACTCGGTGGAGCATCGCGTCCGGCCCGCAAGCGTAGATCACGCCTGCGCCGCGCCCCCGCAGATGATCTTCCAGCGGCGCCGTGACGAACCCCGGCGTGCCGCGGCTGCCGTCGACCGTCGCGCAGTGAACGCACTCGCCCCCGAGCAGGTCAACGAAGTCCTCGAGGCCGCAGAGGTCGTCGCGCCCCGCCCCGCCGATGAAGAGCCGCGTCGGGACGCCTTGCCGCCGCAATTCCTCGGCGAGCATCAAGAGCGCCGCCGACCCGACCCCGCCGGCGACGAGCAGCGCCTCGCGCCCGCGCGCCGTGTCGACGTCGAAGGTGTTGCCGAGCGGGCCGAGGATGTCTACTTGGTCGCCCGGACCAAGCGAGGCGAGGGCGCGGGTCCCGCGCCCTAAAATTTGGTAGATGAACTCGACCGCGGGGCCGTCGCACCGGTAATACGCCATGGCCCGGCGCAGCAGGGGCTCGTAGCCGCCGTGCGGCTTGAGCATGGCGAACTGTCCGGGCCGGATCAGGGCCGGCATCCCGGGGCGCAGGCGCAGGCGGCCGTAGCTCCGCGCCCCAAGGCTGCCCGGCGAAGACGAGGCGAGCAAGTCGTTGCGCTCGACGGTGGCGATGCTGTCAATCAACTGACTGTCTCCGGTTGCGGCGCTGTGGCTCGTGGGGTAAGCGGCAGTGTAGCAGACCGGCCGAAGACGAGACAAGGCGGCCCGAAATGGGCAAATCCGCCCCGCCCTCGTCTAACTTCTGCCTCCGGGCGGAGCTTGCCAGCCGCGTGTGACTTCGTGCTATAGTCCGCAGGACTCGCTGTTGGCTCAACCCAACCTTCCCCGAGGTGCGTATGGATTTCACCGACAAGGCCCGCCTCATGACGGGCGACGACATCAACCGGGTGATCGCGCGCATGGCTTCGCAGATCGTCGAGAATAACCCGGATCTCGGGAATGTCCTGCTCGTCGGCATCCGGCGGCGCGGCGTCCCCCTGGCCGAGCGGCTCGCGGCCAGAATTCAGGAGATCGAGCGCGTCACGGTCGCCACCGGCGCCCTCGACATCACGCTCTACCGCGACGACTTGAGCACGGTCGCCGACCGGCCTGTGGTCAACAAGACCGATCTGCCCTCGGACATCACCGGGCGGACGATCATCCTCGTCGACGACGTGCTCTACACCGGGCGCACCGTCCGCGCCGCGCTCGACGAGCTGATCGACTTCGGCCGGCCGCGCCGCGTCCAGCTCGCGGTCCTCGTCGACCGCGGCCACCGCGAACTGCCGATCCAGGCCGACTACGTCGGCAAGGCCGTCGCGACCACCGACGCCGAGATCGTCAAAGTCATGCTCCCGGAGTACGACGAGCAGGAGGAAGTGCTCGTCGTCGAACAGAGGTAAAGCGGTCAGCGGTCAGCTTTCAGCTCTCAGCCAAACCGGGCCCCCTCCTGGCTGAAAGCCGAAAGCTGACCGCTGACCGCTAACTACTTTATGCCTCTCAACCGCAAAGACCTGCTCGGGACCGCCGAGCTCTCGGCCGAGGAGGTCAACCTCATCCTCGACACCGCCGAGACGTTCCGCGACGTCAACCGGCGCCGGATCAAGAAGGTGCCGACGCTTCGTGGCAAGACGATCATCAACCTCTTCTTCGAGGCCTCGACGCGGACGCGGACGAGCTTCGAGATCGCCGCCAAACGCCTCTCGGCCGACGCGATCAACATCTCGGCCTCGACCTCGAGCGTCGTCAAGGGCGAGACGCTCGTCGACACCGCCCTCAACCTCCAGGCCATGGCCCCCGACGCGATCGTCATCCGTCACTCCTCGTCGGGCGCTCCGCACCGGATCGCGCGGATCGTCAGCGCCGCCGTGATCAACGCCGGCGACGGCGCGCACGAACACCCGACCCAGGCCCTGCTCGACGCGCTCACCATCCGGCAGCGGAAGGGCCGCCTCGCCGGGCTCAAGGTCGCGATCGTCGGCGACATCCTCCATAGCCGTGTCGCGCGCTCCAACGCCCACCTCCTCTCGAAGCTCGGCGCGCACGTCCACCTCGCCGGCCCGCGGACCCTCCTCCCCCTCGGCTTCGAGCGCCAGGTCGCGCCCGCCGAGGGCTCGGTCACCTTCGCCGAGAGCATCAACGACGCGATTGGCGGGGCCGACGTCGTCATGATGCTCCGCATCCAGCTCGAGCGGCAGTCGGGCGGCTTCTTCCCGAGCCTGCGCGAGTACTCGATCCACTACGGCCTCAACCGCCGCCGCCTCGCGCTCGCCAAAGACGACGCCATCGTCCTCCACCCGGGGCCGGTCAACCGCGGCGTCGAGATCGACTCGGATGTCGCTGACGGCGCGTCCTCGCTCATCCTCGACCAGGTCAATAACGGCGTCGCGGTGAGGATGGCGATCCTCTACTTGCTCGCCGGTGGGGAATAGAAAGCTCAAATTTGAGATGTTCAATTTGAAATGGGCACATTGATCATTCGTCATGGGACTGTCATCGATCCGGCGCGGGGCTTGGAGGCCCATCGTGATCTATTGATCAAGGATGGCCGTATCGCGGCGATCGAGGAGAAGATTGAGGCCGAAGGGGCGGAGGTTTTTGACGCGAGTGGGCTCGTCATCGCGCCGGGCTTCATCGACCTCCATGTCCATTTTCGCGAGCCGGGCTTTGAGTACAAGGAGACGATCGAGACGGGCGCGCGCGCGGCGGTCGCGGGCGGGTTCACCTCGGTTTGCTGCATGCCCAATACCCAGCCGGTCAACGACAACTCCTCGGTCACTAATTTCATCGTCGAGCGGGGGCGGGCGGCCGGGCTGGCGAACGTCTACCCGGTCGGCGCGATCACGCACGGATCCAAGGGCGAGCAACTGGCCGAGATCGGCGAAATGAAGGCAGCCGGGATCGTCGCGATCAGCGACGACGGCCGGGCGGTCTGCGACGCCGGGATCATGCGCCGGGCGATGGAGTACGCGCGCGACTTCGATCTTCCGGTCGTCGACCACTGCGAGGACTGCTGCCTCTCGCCGGGCTGGGACATGCATGAGGGCGAGTACTCGGCGCTGCTCGGCCTCAAGGGGCTGAGCGGGGCGGCCGAGGACCTCCAGGTCGCGCGCGACATCCAACTCGCCGAAGTCACCGGCGCGCGCGTCCACATCGCGCACATCTCGACGGCCCGCTCGATCGCCTTCGTGCGCGAGGCCAAGCGGCGGGGCCTCGCCGTGACCTGCGAGGTCACTCCGCACCACTTCACGCTCACCGACGCCGAGGTCTACCGGCGCGGTTACGACACCAACACCAAGATGGCGCCTCCCCTCCGCCCGCAATCGGACCTCGAGGCGGTCATCGAGGGTCTGCGCGACGGGACGATCGACGCCATCGCGACCGACCACGCGCCGCACCACGCCAACGAGAAGATGCTCGAGTTTGACCGCGCCCCGAACGGGATCGTCGGCCTCGAGACGGCCATCCCGCTCGCGCTCGACCGGCTAGTCCACCGCGGCGTCGTCACGCTCCGGCGGCTGGTCGAACTGCTCGCGACCAACCCGGCGCGAATCTTCAAGCTGGATCGGGGGATCCTCGAAGTCGGCGCGGCAGCAGACGTGACGGTCATTGACCCCGGGCGCGTCGTCAAGGTCGACGCCTCACAGTTTCAATCCAGGAGCCGCAACACGCCGTTCGACGGCTGGGAGCTGAAGGGGGCGGCCGCCGCGACGGTCGTCGGCGGCCGCCTCGTCTGGCCTCCGCCCCTGAAAGAACA
>Ga0075421_100003148_pt1 | contig 19700 bp, 20 predicted proteins | sample SoiMetdeltSBSDD5_FD_75292 | JGI IMG/M metagenome (GOLD analysis project Ga0075421, IMG submission 75292) | Bulk soil microbial communities from a Populus tree surrounding site in Tennessee, USA - Soil MetaG P. deltoides SBSDD5 | ecosystem: Environmental > Terrestrial > Soil > Tree plantation... | reverse complement strand
TCGGTATTTCAAATTGCCGCGCACGAGCATCACTTCGGCCTCGATCGGCTCTACGCGGTGTGCGCCGTCGCCAAGGAACTGACCGAGCCGCTGAACATCGGCCGCGTGATTGCGCGCCCGTTCGTGGGATCGAAGGGCACCTATACACGCACTTCAAACCGGCGCGATTTCGCAACGCCTCCGCCGGCAGGCATGCTCCTCGACCGCTTGGCTGAAACCACGCCGAAACCCGTTGTTTATAGTGTTGGCAAGATCTTCGACGTATTCTTGGGGCGGGGCATCGGCCCTCACGTGAAGACGAAGACGAATGCCGACGGCATGGTGAAGACGCTTGAGGCTCTGCAGGAGTTGAACGGAGAGGCGGCGCTGCTATGGACGAATCTTGTCGACTTCGACATGCTCTATGGCCACCGCAACAATGTCGAAGGTTACGGAAGCGCGCTCGAAGAGTTTGATTGCTGGCTGCCTGAGCTGGTAGCGCGCATGCAGCGCGACGATGTGCTGATTCTCACCGCCGACCATGGCTGTGACCCGTCGACACCCTCCACCGATCACAGCCGTGAGTATGTTCCGTTTCTCGCCTACGGCGCGGGCGTCGCGGCAGGACGGAATGTGGGAACGCGGGACACGCTCGCCGACGTCGGCCAAACCGTGGCCGACAATTTTGCAACGAGGATCGACCATGGACAAAGCCTTCTTCCCGCTCTCGCGGCGTAACGCCGTTCGATTCGGAGCGGCAGGTTTGATTGCGGCAACCGGTGTTGTGCGCGCAGCCGATGGCCGCAAGCTGCTGGTGATTTCCGTGGATGGCATGGACCATCGCTATATGCGCGATGCCGACGCGTTGGGGCTGAAAACACCCAACCTGCGGAAGCTTACGCGCGAGGGCACCTGGGCCGACGGCGTCGTGGGTGTGGTGCCGACCGTCACGTGGCCATCGCACACGACGATGATCACGGGTGTGATGCCGGACGTTCACGGCATTTTGAACAATGATCGTCCTAAGGAAGAGGGCGGCGGCCGTTACTGGTTTCGCAAGTACATGAAGGCCACTCCTCTCTATGACGTCGCAAAGCAGGCCGGACTGAGAACAGCCGCAGTAGAATGGCCCGTCACCGTCGATGCCTCTATCGATTTCTTGATTCCCGAAGTGTTTGAAAAGCGCGGCGCGGGCATGGACATGGAGGCGCACGAGAAGCATTCGACGCCTGGCTTGATGGAAAAGATTGCAACCGAGTATCCTTCGTTCCCTCAGGAGTGGATGGACGACCGCACGCGTACGTTGGCCGTGCTGTACCTGCTGAAGCGCGAAAAGCCCGACCTCTTGCTCGTCCATCTCGTTGATCACGACGAAGAGGCCCACGCCACCGGACCATTCTCCAAGCGCGCCAAGGCGAAGCTCGAATACGTGGATGAGTTGATCGGGCAGATGTTGCGGGCGCTGCCAAAGGATATGTGCGTGGCGGTGGTAAGCGATCACGGTTTTGAGCGCGTCGAACGATTGGCCGATCCGCGTGAATTGCTCGCGCAACAGGGCGTGAAAGGCGAGTTGACGATTCGTGGAACCCTCGCCTGGACAAAGGACGACGCCGTGGCGGCGCTCCTGCGGCGGCACACGGGCGAGGCTGCATACGGAATCGGGCGTGAGATCCCGGCAGGCGAGTTGGAACGCCTTTGGCCCACGATGAAAGGTAACTTCGTCTTCGAACCGATGGAGCACGTGCAATTCGGCAAGCCCGAGCCGCGCGCAGTCAGCGGATCGCACGGGTACTGGCCGTTGCGCAAGGACTACCGCGCCACGTACGCGATGTGGGGTCCAGGGGTGAAGCGGGAACGGCTTCCGGAGATCGACATGTTGTCCATTGCAGGACGTCTCGCCGCCGTGTTGGGATTGAATTTCCCCAAAAGTTAAGACCTAAGGAGAACGAATGAGTGTTCGCAAACCGCTGATGGCGGGCAATTGGAAAATGTTCAAGACGCCCGCACAGACAGCGGAATTTTTCGAAAAATTCCTGCCGCTGGTGTCGGCGTCTACGCACGCCGATGTGTTGATCTGCCCTCCATTTGTGGATTTGGCGGCTGCGGTGGGCGCGGTCGCGGGAAGCAATGTCGCCGTGGGCGCGCAGAATTGTTATTGGGAGACAAAAGAGGGAGCCTTCACGGGAGAGGTTTCGGCGCCTATGATCAAGGCGGCCGGTTGTTCCGCCGTGATCATCGGACATAGTGAACGCCGCCAGTTCTTCGGTGAGACCGACGCAAGTGTGCTGAAGCGCACGCAGGCAGCGTTGGCGGCCGGTTTGCTGCCCGTGGTCTGCGTGGGTGAGCGTTTGGAAGAACGCGAATCGGGTAAGACCGAGGACGTTCTGCGCACGCAGTTCAACGATGGCATCACTCCACTAGCGGCCGGCGATTTCGCCAGAATCGTCATCGCCTATGAACCCGTATGGGCAATTGGCACAGGTAAGGTTGCCACTCCTGAAATGGCCGCCGATGCTCATCGTTGCCTGCGAGGGCTCATCGAAGCTAAGTACGGAAAAGACGCCGCGCAAAAGGTGCGGATTCTCTATGGCGGCAGTGTGAAGCCAGACAATGTGAAGGGCCTGATGGCGCAGCCGGAAATCGACGGCGCGCTGGTGGGCGGCGCTTCGCTGGACCCAGTCGGCTTCGCCAGTATCGTCAACTTTTAGGCTTAGGCTTTTTGTCCGGTTCCAGCCGCTTCGTCGACGTTTCATCGACGCGGCGGCGGAACCGCCCTTGCAAACCGGCCGCGAGCGAGACACTATCGTCGCCGAACTTCTCGCGGAGTCGATCCGCTGCCGAAAGCGCGGAGCGCCAGCGATCCTTAGTCCCTTGATCGAGTAGATTGGCCTGCCCTTCGGACTCTTCGAGGTTTGAAGCCTGCACGCCGAGAAGCCGTACGGGCCCGCCCTTCCAGTTCCGCTCAAACAACGCTCGTGCCTCCGCGAAAATTTCGGTATCCAATTGCGATGCCTGCGCTAACGTGTGCGCGCGTGTGATGGTGTTGAAGTCCTCATCGCGTAGCTTGAGCTGTACGGTTCGGGTGAACAAGCCGTGGTCGCGAAGGCGCCGCCCGACCATTTCACTCAGGTGCGCGAGCGTAGCAATGAGGCGCGTGCGGTCGGCCGTGTCATCGTCGAAGGTATATTCGTGGCTGATGGACTTAGGGTCGTCGCCTTCAATGAACGAAGTGTCGAACCACGCGCCCGCGTCGAGGCCTTGCGCCTTACCCGCGAGCGCAAGCCCCCATTTGCCGAAGCGCCGTTCCAGAAAATCGACGTCCAGCGCGGCGAGGTCGCCAATTCTGCGGATCCCGCACTGGTGCAGTGCCTCTTCCGTCTTCTTGCCGACACCCGGAATTTTGCGCACATCGAGTGGCGCGAGCAAATTCGCCTCCGTTCCGGGAACCACCCAGAACACACCGTTCGGTTTCGCTTGATCGGAACAGATCTTCGAAACCAGCCGCGATGTGGAGATGCCAATCGAACAGTTCAGCCCCGTGGCTTGCTTGACGCGCTCGTGCAGTTTGTGGCCGGCGGCAAGCGGCGACCCATGCAGCCTGCTCGTGCCCGTGACATCCAGGTATGCTTCGTCAATCGAAGCCATGTCGACGAGCGGCGTGAAGGAACGCAACTCCTTCTCCACTTTGCGCGAGTACTCGACGTAGCGGGTGCGGCTGCCTTCCAGAAAGATCGCGTGCGGGCATTTCTGATAGGCGGTTCGCAGCGGCATCGCCGAGTGAACGCCGAATTTGCGCGCTTCGTACGACGCCGCGGACACAACTCCGCGCGCATTCGCCGGTCCACCTACGACCACCGCCTTGCCTTTCAGCGAGGGATCGTACAACTCTTCCACTGACACGAAGAAGGCGTCCATATCGACATGGAAGATGGTCTTCATAGCGGAATGCCGTGCGGGTGGAAGAAGCCGGAGAGCACTCGCGGCCAACCGGCGAGATCGTCAGAGACTTCGACGAATCGCCATGCTCGGCCGAACATGGGAAACACCTCGTCGACGTCTTGATATCCGAGCTCAACCGAGAGCAAGCCGCCGGGACGCAAGATGCGCTCCGCGTCGGCAATGAGCCGGCGGTAAATCTCAACGCCAACTCCGGCGCCGACCAATGCGACATGCGGTTCATGATCGCGCACTTCGCGCGGAAGGCCGTCCAGCGCATGCAGGGGAATGTACGGTGGATTAGAAACAACAACGTCGAATGCGGCAGCCGCCAGGGCCGCTCCAAGGTCGCAGCACAAAAAAGCGACATGGGCGTCGAGCGTCAGTGCATTCTCTCGCGCCACGTGAAGGGCGGAGAGTGAAATATCGGTGAGCGTTACAGACGTGCCCGGCCGCTCCAGCGCGATGCTGATTCCGATGGCGCCGGAACCGCACCCGATATCCACGACGTTTCGCGCCTCGGGTTGGCGGCGTAGGATCGTCTCCACCTGATGCTCAGTCTCCGGCCGCGGTATGAGTACATCGGGAGTCACCTTGAAGCTATGCCCATAAAACTCCTGGCGGCCTGTAATGTACTGGGTTGGCGTTCCGCTGAGCCGCTCACCAAGCGACCTGCGGTAGCGCCGCTCCACCGTCTCGGCCAGCTCCTGTTCCGGGTAGGCGAACAGGTGAACGCGATCCTTGCCGAGAGCGTCGGCGAGTAACACCTCCGCGGTCAGCCGGGCATCTGCGACGCCGCCATGCACCAGCCGTTCTACGGCATCGGTGAGGGCGGCGCGCACCGTCATAGCTTTATTATTGCTGCGTTCCTTCGTGCTTCAAGCGCTCGGTTTGGAAGTATGTGACGCAGGCGTCGATCATCTCCGAGATACGGCCTTCCAGAATGGTGTCGAGTTGATAGAGGGTCAACCCGATGCGATGGTCCGAGACGCGGTTCTCCTTGAAGTTGTAAGTGCGGATCTTTTCGCTCCGGTCGCCTGACCCGACCATGGCGCGGCGCTCGGCGCCAAGCAGCGCATTCTGCTTCTCCATTTCAAGATCGTAGAGCCGCGCGCGAAGAACCTTTTCCGCCTTGGCACGATTCTTGATCTGCGACTTCTCGTCCTGGCAAGAGACCACCACGCCCGTCGGAATGTGCGTCATGCGCACGGCCGAGTAGGTGGTGTTCACCGACTGCCCGCCAGGGCCCGACGAACAAAATGTGTCGACGCGAATGTCCTTCGGCTCGATCTTGATGTCTACGTCGTCGGCTTCGGGCATCACCGCGACGGTGATCGTCGATGTATGAATGCGCCCCTGCGTCTCGGTGGACGGTACCCGTTGCACACGGTGCACGCCCCCTTCGAACTTCATCTTGGCGTAAACCTTATGGCCGCTGATGAGAGCGATGGCTTCCTTTAGGCCGCCAACACCCGAGTCGCTTGTGGACGTGACATCGACCTTCCAGCCTTGCGTTTCAGCGTAGCGAATGTACATGCGAAATATCTCGGCGGCAAAGAGAGTGGCCTCATCGCCGCCGGTACCGGCGCGAATTTCGAGGATGACATCCTTGTCGTCGTTGGGGTCTTTCGGAAGCAGCAAAACCTTGAGGTCTTCTTCCAAGCGAAGGAGTTCCGGCTCGAGACTCGCAACGTCTTCGGCGGCCATGGCGCGTAGTTCGAGATCGGCCTCATTTAGCATGAGCCGCGCGCCTTCCAGTTCGGCGTGGGCCTTCTTCCATTCACGGTATTTCTCAACCAGTTCGGCGATGTCGTTACGCGATTTCGCGGTCTTCCGGTAGACCTCGGAATTGCTGATGATTTCCGGGTCGGCCATCTGCCGGGTAAGGTCTTCGAAGCGGGATTCAGTTTCGTCGAGTCGCTGCAGGAATTGCATGGAAATGTTCTCAGTTTATCGATTGACGGGGCGGAGGAGAGCGGGTGTGAGAACTGCTAGGCGATCACGAGCTTGCCACCCTGTTGGCGTTCGAGATCCATAGCGCCTTCCAGCGCACGAATGGCGACTTCAGTCTGGTCGTCGCCTGGCGTCTGCGTCGTGATGCGTTGCAGCCACAGACCGGGCGCGGTGATGAGCGTAAGCAGGCTTCCCGGGCGTTTAGCTGCGAAGCGGATGATTTCGTAGCTCAATCCGGCGATCACCGGAAGCAATACGATGCGCGAAGCCATCTTGCCGGCGAAGCTCTCAATCGGCAACAGTGCGTAGACGCACATCGAGATCAGCATGACGACGATGAGGAAGCTGGTGCCGCAGCGCGGGTGCCAAGTGACGAAGCTTTGTGCGTTCGGCACAGTGACGGCCTTCCCAGACTCAAAATTAAAAACCACGCGGTGCTCGGCGCCATGAAACATGAAGACGCGGTGGATGTCCTTGAACCGCGAAATGCCGTAAAGAAACGCCAGGAAGATCACGAGTCGGATGGCGCCATCCATCAGGTTGAATAGAATCTGATTCCCCAATTGCGGTACGGACTTCTGCATCTGCGTGGTGAGCCAGAGCGGAACGAATTTGTAGAGGAAGAGAAAGAAGAGGAGTGAAAATGCGAGGTTAAGCCCCATCACCCATCCCGAGATAGGCTTGGATTCTTTGCCGCCCGATTTCGCCTTTTCTTCCTCGGCTAGCGCGGCGTTTGCAGAGTATTGCAGCGCCTCCACGCCCAATTTCATTGCCTGGCCCAGCGTGCCGAGGCCGCGAATAAACGGGTATTTGAAGATTGGATACCGGTCCGAAACCTTGGCAAGCGGCTTGGCCTGCGTGATGATCTCGCCATCTGGTTTGCGAACTGCCACACAGTAGCTCTGCGGCGATCGCATCATGACGCCTTCCATCACGGCCTGCCCGCCAATGAGCGTGGTCTCTTCGCCCGACTCCAGGATGGGGAGCAGGTGGATGTGGGCGGCAAGACGAAGGGAACTACGCAATGACAACGGACGGGGTCTCCTTCTATCAGTATAGCGTCCGAACCAAGCCATCCGGGTTTCGGAGGCTCTCTTTAAGCTTAAGATGTTGCAACGGGAGACGAGGTTGCACAACGGAAGTGGGCCTGATGCGCAAACGCGGGGAGCGGGGCATGTCGGTAGCGGTACAATTCCGGGCGTTTTCCGGGGCCCGGTCTATATAAATGGCGTTGCCTCGCGCGTAGACTCTGTGCAGGCCGAACAGAGAACAATAGGGTCCTCTTTAGGCAGTCAATCGGAGAACTCGGATATGAAAACACTTTTCCTGATTTTGGCAGCCTCGGTTGCCGCGCCAGTCTTTGCCGCGCCCATCAATGTTGCGTTGGGGAAACCGGTCACCTTAAACGGGTTTTTCGGCAATTCGACGGCCGGAACTCCTATTGTGTGGCCTGACTTTGCTATTGGACCCGTGTCCCTGGTCACCGATGGTGTCTTCAATCCCGACCAGCAGCATTGGCAGACGAACTCGGTTTGGTGGCACGAGCATGACACTCTGCCTCCAAGATCGATTGAAATCGACCTGCTCGGCACGTATACGCTAATTGGAGCCATCGTCCAGGCGGACAACAATGAGCAATATCTGCTCGAGTACAAAGACGCAGCCGACGTCTGGCAGACGTTGTGGAATGTACCAGTGGGTTGCTGTTTCGGCGTCGTGACAAGGCCCAACCCTCTGGACAACACCGAAATTCAGGCGCTCGGTCCGGTTGTCGCCAAAGCGCTGCGCATCAGCGGCGTTGACTCCGACCTGTATTATTCCGTCACCGAAGTTCAGGTGTTCGCGGAACAAGTGCCGGAACCCTCGACGTGGGTGTTAGCGGGCGCCGGCCTCGGCGCGCTGTTGCTCCGCCGCCGCCGGTAGGCGTTCGAGTTATTCGCCGGTTTGGCGGCGAATTCGCTCGCGAACTACTGCCTCCACCTGCAGAGCCTTCGGGAATGCAGTTCCGGAATCGTGCAGGTGATCGGCTGCTTCGATCGTGAAGCGGTTCTGTTTCACTAGAGCGACCCCAATCAGGTAGTGCGCCTGGGCGGAAAGCGGATCGATTGCGAGCGCACGGCGAGCGTACTCTTCGGCCTCCTTCGTTTGATTGAGGCCAAGCAGACAGGCGCTGACATTGCTCAGTATGGCAGCCGAGGCGGGGTCAATCTCCATGGCGGCATGAAACTCCACCAGCGCTTCGGCGATCCGGTTGTTGCGCGCTAGGAATGCTCCCATATTGTTTCTGGCCTCGAAGAAGTCGGGATCAAGCGTGACTGCCTGCCGCAGATACTTTTCCCATTCGGCAACATTGCCCTTCTGTTGCGCCTCACCTGCCTTTCTCAGAGCCTTGACGGCTTCCTTCGGGGCCTTGTGCGAGAGACGGCGCATGGATACGCTGCCGGCGGTTTGCTTTTCAGCACATGGGATCGGCAACTGCAACTCCTGAGGATTTCCCATCGTGTTGACGGTAAGCATGGTGCGCTTAATCACGCCCCCCTGTAGATTTACCACCTGCACTTCGTGCACTCCCTCTGCGACTTCATGAAATTCGAACCGTCCGTCCCAGCGGATATCGGCCGATTGGACCCCGTGCGAATTCGGACGGTTGAAAATTTCTACTCGCAGATTGTCAAATCCGGAGTCTTGCGAATTCGCACACTCGCGGACGACCGTGCCCTGGACGGCGGTAGAAGACCTCGACTGCGCCGTAAAGAAGTTGGATGATTGCGAATGCGCCAAATTCAAAAAAAGGCACGCCGCCGGGAAGATACACTTCGAGTAAGTCATTTCTGCTCCGTGTTCAGAATTCGTTTTTAAGTTGTTTTGCGCGGAAACAGCGAGGTTCCGGGCCGGCAAGACCTGCAGGGTCTCTTATCGGCACGACAAGGGATATTTGACCTTGATTACATGCAACGGCTCGCCGCGGCTGGGGCATGATGCATTGCCCAGCTGATTTGAGCCGTCTCGAACGGGGTAGAGCAATAGTCGTCGGCGCCTGCTTCCAGGGCCTCCAGCCAGGCTCTCTCCTCTGCCTTGCGGCTGGCAACAATGACGCGTATCGGGGTTCGCAAAGACCTCAGCAAAGCGACCAGGGAGTTCACGTTGCTCCACTGATCGGAACAGAAAATCACGTCGAGCCGCCGGGCCAACGCCGGCACCTGATCGATCTCGGAGCGGCTTGCCGCGTGTCCCATTCTGGCGAGCGTCTGCTCCAGTTCCGATGCCAGATCGGGCTCCAAACCAATCAGTAACGCGCGGGGGGCTAGCGTCTGCATGATTCTCCTGTATTCAGTTACTCAAATCAGTGTGTCTGGGGCATGAACGCGGTCTGAGGAGAACGTGAAATCTCTCAAACGGCAACGCCAGATGTCGGCAGGGACTTTGCGGCTCGGCAGACGGGAGGAGTTACCTCCCCAATTCCAAAATAATCCGGTTCTCTCTTTGAGGCCAATCAAAAGTTTTGATATTCCCCATCTGCAGGTGGTGGCACGCGCAATGAAGCCTCTCAAACGCCTGCGCTGGACCGCTGGTAGAGCCGCGAATACGCCTGATAAACTAAAGGTTTCCAGGAGATCGAGAGTAAACCATGCAGCGCAGGAACAGTGTCGCGGTGAATGTGGGCGGCGTTTTGGTCGGCAGCGGGCAACCTATTGTCGTCCAATCGATGACCAACACCGATACCGCCGACGTTACAGGAACCGCAAACCAGGTGATGGAATTGGCTCGCGCGGGCAGCGAGCTCGTGCGCGTCACGGTGAACACTGACGAGGCCGCCGCCGCAGTTCCCAAGATCGCCGAGACGTTAAAGCTTTACGGCGTCACCGTGCCCATCGTGGGTGACTTCCACTACAACGGCCACCTGCTCTTGAAAAAGTATCCGGCGTGTGCGCGGGCGCTGGCGAAATACCGCATCAACCCTGGCAACGTGAACATCGGAAAGAAGCACGACGACAATTTCCGAACGATGATCGAGGCTGCCGTTGAATACAACAAACCCGTGCGCATCGGCGTGAACTGGGGCTCACTCGACCAGTCTCTGCTCACGCGGATGATGGACGAGAATGCGCTGGCGCCGGAGCCGCTCGATGCAAGCGAAGTGACGCTCAACGCCATCGTCGAGAGCGCCATCCTTTCCGCCGAGGCCGCCGAACGTTACGGCTTGGGCCACGACATGATCATTCTCAGCGCCAAGGTAAGCGGTGTACAGGACCTGATCCGCGTGTACCGAAAGATGGCGGCGCGCTGCGACTACCCCTTGCACCTGGGTTTAACCGAAGCCGGCCTCGGCGCCAAGGGAATTGTGGCCACGACGGCCGCGCTCGCCGTTCTGCTGCAAGAAGGAATCGGCGATACCATTCGCGCCTCTCTCACGCCTCTCCCCAATGGCGATCGCACAGAAGAGGTCCTCGTGTGCCAGCAGATTCTGCAGTCGATGGGAATGCGCAGTTTCACGCCCCAGGTAACGGCTTGCCCAGGTTGTGGCCGCACCACCAGCACGTTCTTCCAGGAACTGGCCGACCGCATTCAAACTTATCTGCTGAAACAAATGCCGGTGTGGAAGGAAACGCACCCCGGAGTGGAGGAGATGAAGGTAGCTGTGATGGGCTGCATCGTCAATGGCCCAGGCGAATCTAAACACGCCAACATCGGTATCTCGCTGCCTGGGACATTTGAAGAGCCGGTCGCGCCGGTCTACGTAGATGGCCGCTTGTCGCGCACGCTTCGCGGGGACCGCATCGCCGAAGAGTTTTCGCAGATGCTCGAAGACTATGTCGAGGCGAACTACGTCCGGCGCGAGACAGCGGCACTTTCTCAGTAGAAGGTTCGGGCTCTCGCCATTTTGAGTCCGCATATGCGCGTAGCCTACTCAAGAACCATGAGCAGGCCCGTAGAGGCGATGAGCGGGTCCCAATTACGAGTGAATGAGGAGGCGACCCACTCAGATGCGGCATACTGTTACAATCCGGAATGTTGGAGTGAGGCGAGGGGCGGGAAGTGTCCTTGAACCCGCAGCCATTGTGGTGACATCAAACCAGCGAGGAGGATCCGAATGAGTGCACCGCGTTTGCAGGTGGCGGCGGAACGGCCAGAACCCGAGGCGGGGGCCGAGGCTCCGCAGCCCGGATCGTTCCGGATTGTGAGCCGGATCGTGGATTGGATCACCAATGACCGGACCCAGTTGCTGAACATTACCGAGCGCGTGAACGAAATCGTGCGCAGGAGCGGGGTCACGAACGGTATCGTGCATCTGCAGTCGCTGCACACCACCACCGCGATCTTCCTGAACGAATGGCAGGACGCTTTGCTTGAAGACGTCAAAACATTCTTCGACAGCGCGGTTGAGCGCGAACAATATTACAAGCACAACGATCCGCAGTTCTCCGATTGCGAGAGGGGCAACGCCGATTCGCATCTGCGAGGCATGATGATGGGCCAGACGCTTAGCCTTCAAGTCCGCAATGCGAGCGTGCTTCTAGGAACCTGGCAGAGCATTGTCCTGGCAGAGTTTGACGGACCTCGCAGCCGCTCAGTGGCCGTGCAGGTTTCCGGCGTATAGCCAAAGCGATCAAGTAGGGCGTTATTTGACACTTAAGCCCGCGCGCCATTACACTGACGTGAACGCTTAAATAGGAGTCTTTTCTCCAACCGGATGCTTCTTCCCAGGGAGTTTATTGAATACTTATCGCGCCAGCTTGTGAAGCGATTATCCCCCGCCGTATTTGAAGTCACGGATCCGACAGTGGCCACCGTGGCCATCCAAAACATCGTCTTGGATGAGATGGAGGTCGAGGATCGTCTGAATGACGAAGTGCGCGAGATCCTCAGTCAATACAGCGACTACATGCGGCGCGAGGGCGTCAGTTATCAGGAAATGTTCCGCCGCATCAAGAACAAGATGCTTCAGGAGCGCAAGGTGGTGCGTGCGAGCGGCCGCGACACCGGCGACGCAATGAAGCTCTCGCGGGACAAGATCACGGATATCTCCCACAAGATCGTGTCGGCGATGCGCAAGTCGCGCGATTTCCGGTTACGCAAGGACCCCAACGACGTGCGCTTGGAAATTGTCCGGCATTTTACGGAGATCCTCACTATCGAGGAAAAAGTGGACCGCAGCGCGCATGCCAAGATTCGCACGATGAAACGTGATATCGGCGAAGGCACCGAAGAGTACAGCCTCTTACATAAGCGCTACTACGCCGAGGAGTTGAAGAAACTCGGTATCGATTTTTTCGGCGGCTAGATTCCCGTGCGGGCATCGATACTGGTCGCGGGCAGCCTCAATATGGATTTTGTGGCTCGCGTGGCCGCCCTGCCTGCGCCGGGGCAGACCGTACCCGGACTGTCCTTTGATCTCATCCCGGGCGGCAAGGGAGCCAATCAAGCCTGCGCCGCGGGCAAACTTGCAGGCCCGCGAACCCTCGTGCGCATGGCCGGCTGCGTGGGCGCCGACAGCTTTGGCGAAGACCTATGCCATAGCCTCGCGCTTGCGTCTGTAGAAGTGGATGCCGTGCGGAGGATCAGCGGCGTTGCCACTGGCGCGGCCATGATCAACGTCGATGCCGCCGGCCAAAACACCATTGTCGTCGTGCCTGGCGCGAACCACTGCTTTGAGCCTGCGCACGTGGAAGCATTGCGTGAAAGGCTGCGCGAATCGGCTTGGGTCCTGCTGCAGTTGGAGTCGCCGCTGCCTACCGTCGAGGCGATCTTGCTTACCGCCCGCCAGGAAGGTGCTCGGAGCATGCTCGACCCAGCGCCGGCTCGATCGCTCACGCGTGAACTTCTCTTGCTGGTCGACGTGCTGACACCGAATGAATCGGAAGCATGCATCTTTCTCGGCCGCCCGCCCTCCCGAGTGGGTCTGACTGAGGCCCCCGAAATAGCGCGCGCGTTGCTGGCGCTCGGACCGCGTGCCATTGTTTTAAAACTAGGGGAGGCGGGCTGTTATTACTCCGGTCCCGAAGGCGAGCATGCGGAGGAGGCATTCGCGGTCAGCGCTGTGGATGCAACAGCCGCTGGGGATACCTTCAATGCTGCTCTGGCCGTTGCCTTCACCGAAGGACTTCCCGTGCCCGCCGCAATACGCTTCGCCAATGCCGCCGCGGCGCTGAGCGTGACCCGAGCCGGAGCGCAAACGTCGGCGCCCTCGCGCGAGGCGACGGACGCGTTTCTGGCTCAACGAATCCGATAGACCAGAAACCGGCTGTTCTCGAATAGCGCTGCCCGATCCTGCATCCTGCTCTTCTTGCTCAGCACCAGGTAGTCGATGCCGCGCGCGGCGTAATCGGGAACGCGTTCGTGCGCATAGCCCGATTCCATCACCTGGCTCCAACGCTCCCACCACTCGAGCGCAAAGTCCTTCAACAAATTCACCTGCCCTCCGCCTTTCCAGTCGACGTAAACCGCGCGCAGCGATCGGGCTCGAAAAATGCTGGCCGCGGGATCTTTGCCGTCATCCGCAAACAGAAACACAGCGTTCTTGTCTGTGTTTTGCCGCGCCCACGAGGACACCTCCCGCACATCCGCGGTATCGACCACGCGATAGTTGACAACTTCACCCCATGTCGGCAGGAGCCAGTATGGTAACAACGCTGCCAGCATCAGGCCGGCGCCGAGGCGCTGTCCTCTTGCGTAAGCGTGCACGCCCCAGGCAGTGAGCATGGCCGCTGCCGCTACAATGCACCATCGTTTGGCGATCAAGGGAGACCGGAGGTCAGGCAGTAATACGTCCATCACGGGTGTTTGTGCGGGCACGGCGAATCCTATGGCAAACCAAGCCGCAGCCTCCCATACGCGGCCTTCCCGCGCGGCCAGAACTCCGCCCACGGCCGAAAGGACGACGGCGAAGACGAACAGGAACGCCGAGGCGCGCGCAGGTTGAAATGCGGGGATGAGAGACCAATGCAGACCTTCGAGCAGCGAATAAGACAACGGCAGACTCAATATGCCCACCAGAGGCAACCCGATGCTGAGCCATAACAGTTCGCGTGTAAAGTATCTCCTCCAGCGCAGTACGGCGGCGGCGATGAATAGCGCGAGGAACTCGTGTTGGCGCACGTAAGCATCGCGCCACAGGGAGACCCAATTGTAGGCGCCGCGCAGGCGCTGAAGCTTTTCGAGCGTCTCGTCGATGCGCCCAAAGAGCGCCTGCTTCTCGGTCTCGCCCATCTGTATGCGCGAAAGCACAAACAGCAGGGCAACGAATCCGGAGAACAGCAGCAACGGCCGCAGGGCCCCAACACGCTCGCGTCGCGCATCGGCCAACAAGAGCAGCGCCAATACAAGCACGAAGGGCCATGTGGTAGGGGGATGGTAAAGCCAGGCCACTCCCAGCAGTGCCGCCGCGGCGATCAGCCGCCGGTGCGCGGCAAATCCCACGGCGAGAACCACCAGGCAGATCGCATTCCCGCGAGGTACTGGCTCATATTCAAGCGTCAACACCGCCGGACCGGCCACCGTCGCTCCCATCCCGAATAACACCGGCGCGAGCAACGCCAGCAGTGGCGGCAGGTTGGCCGCGCGAGCCAAAAGATACACTCCCAATAATCCACAGAAGCGTGTTGCCAACTGCTGTGCCACCAGTACGCCTTCGAATGAATCGGCGCCGGTCACGCGGCGCAAGAGGAGAGCCGCCTCATCGTATATGGAGTAGGTGACATGCGGCCGCGTGGCCACGCTATCGGCGGTATAAAGGCTGGGATCCCAAAAACGTTCAAGGATCGGAATATAGATTTGTGTGTCCGACGCCAGGAACGTGTGGCCGGGAAGCGTGTAGAAGCCCAGTACGACCAGTGCGGCCAACGCCGCCGCGACCGCCCAGCGGGATGGCGTCATTTTTTTGGCGTCTTTTCCAACTGCTGTTTGGCCCAGGCCCGTGCCGGATTCAACGCGATGCTCTTTTCCAAGGCTTGCCGCGCTTCACCATTGCTCCCCTGCTTGCGCAGTGCAATGCCCAACCAGAGGTGTGCCTCGGAAGACTTAGGGTCCAATTGAATCGCCTTGCGAAAATCCTGAATCGCTTTGCCGGCTCCACCGCCAAACATCGGGGGGAGATAGTAATTGCCCACACCGCGGCTCACCCAATTCATTGCAGCCTTCCCATCCAATTCCAAAGCGCGATTCACCTCATCACGCGCACATCCGCCGTATTTCATGCCCGCCAGCACGTTAGCCGGAATCACCTGGCCACAGAGGGTTCCGAGGAGGCGATGGTACTCCGCCTGATCCGCCTTCAACTCAACGGCCTTGCGCGCTGGCGGAATTCCGGCTTCAGCGGCGGCGCGAGCGGCGCTCTTGTCAGCCATTTCCATCGCCGCTTGTGCCAGCGTCGATTGGGCCAGCGCATGTCCATATTGAGCAGCGGCATCATTTGTTGCCTGAGCCGCGCGCTTGCCGGCGGCCTGCGCTAATTGCTCCAACTGCGCGCGGTCCTGCCGGTCCAGCGCATCTTCGAGGGGCGTCTTGGCTATCGCGGCGGCGACACAAAAAACGAAGGCAAGCATACGAGTCATAGTTTCGCGACCTTCTTGTGTACGAGATAAAAGTAGCAAGCAGTCAGCATGAGCAAAATCCCATTTGCGGCGATCACAGGCGGCGCAGTGACGCGCTCGATCATCTCACCTCCAATGTAGTTACCGATTGGCATCCCGCCGCGGAAGGCAACATTGTAGACGCTCATCACTCGTCCCCGCATCTGGTCGGTGGCAATCAATTGCACCAGCGAACTGATGAGAGCGAAGACGCTGACCAGAGCCATGCTGGCCAGAAAGAGGAAAATACAGCTCAACCAGAGCAGGGTCGAATGAGAGAAGCCCGCGACGAACACGCCGAGTACGGCAATGCCGACCAGCGTGATCAATCCCTTGTGTTGGGAGTGTCCGAAGGTGGCTACAACCAGCGCGCCGACAACGCTGCCCGCGCCGGAAACCGAAAGTAGCAGCGTATACGTATCCGGACCCTGGGCAAAGATGTTCTTCACGAAGACGGGCAGGAAGGTGACGACGGGCACTCCAAGCGCGGTAAGGAGGAAAGCCAGCGCGATCAGGGCAACCATCGACTGCTGTTGACGGATGAATTGAATGCCCTGTTTCATGCTTTCGAGCATCGTCTCTTTTACATCCGAGCGTTTGTACGCACTGCGAACGAGAATGAGCGTGATGATCACGGCAATATAGCTAAGTCCGTTCAGCCCGAAACACCACGCCGCCCCAAGTTTGGCCAGCGCCAGCCCGCCCAGTACCGGACCGATGACGCGAGCCAGGTTGAACTGAATCGAATTCAGTGCAATCGCATTGGGAAGATCCTCGCTCTGGACCAACGTTGGAATCAACGCCTGATAGGCGGGACCGCCGAATGCCTGGGCGAGGCCGACGATGAATGACAGCGTAAGGATATGCCACACCTGAACAACGTGAGTCGCCACAAGTGCCGACAACGTAAATGCACAGGTGAGCTGAACCACCTGGGAAGCGATCAAAATGTGGCGTCGTTCCCAGCGGTCGGCAACGACACCACCCACCAGCGAAAGCAGCATGATGGGGATCTGTCCGAGAAACGCGTCCAGACCCAACAACCGCGAGGAGCCCGAGATTTCATAGACGAGCCAGCTCTGGGCCACCATCTGCATCCATGTGCCGATGGAGGAAATGCACGCGCCGATCCACATCAACCGGAAATCCGGATATTCGAATGCCTTGAACGTGCGCTTCAGCAACGTGCCGCCTGGGAGAACAACATGTTCGTGCGGGAGAGACTAAGGCAGCGGTTGCTGGCGTTTAATCAGATGGAGGATATTGCCGTCGCAGTCGGCGAAGAACACCAGCCTGTTGCCCTGGTTCTCGAACGCTTCGGTGAGGAACAGCACGCCGAGAGCCTTGAGCTCGCGATGCCCGGCGTCGAAGTCCTCGACATCTATGGCGAGGTGGCGAATGCCGGGATCCTTCATCTTGTTCGAGCCGCGCTCGCCGTCGCTCGGAATGATTTCGAGCATCGACCCGTTGGCCGCTCGCACGAAATAGTTTCCGTCGTAGATGAAGTTGATCCGGAAGCCAAGAATATCGCGATACCAGTTGGCGAGTTTCTCAGGGTTGGGCGAAGCGATCGCGGTGTGTTCCAGGCCTTTAAACATATATGTGGGATTGTAGCAAGCCGGACGGAACCGGTGGCGCGGCGAAGCGCGATTTAGGTGTTAATAAACCTGGAAGCAGAACACCGTGTTTGCACCACTGGGGCTCAGACAGTACTCGCCGAGTTCGAGCACTTCGGAGGCCTCGATTCGGTATAGGCCCGGATCGAGCTTCGACGTGGAGAGATGAATGGGCCGCGGCCCGTCCTTCTTCTTCTTGCCGGCGGCCGGAAATGCCACCTCGCGCCGTCCGTCTTTCGTCACGGTCAGTTTGTACATCTCGAGCTTTTCGGGAGCGATCTTCTCGGAAAGGAACAGAAAAATTGGTTCGGGAACCGGCGTCTTCACGGGCGACGCCGTACCGGGAATGGCTGCGGCATTCTCGTCCTTGCGTTGCTCTTCCTTTGCCTCTTTTACCTCGGTTTCCAACAGCGCGCTCCCATGGAGCAGATAAGGGATGTCCGGTTTGGGAGGGCGCGGACCCGTGTACTTCTGCCAAGCCTGCAAGGGCAACAGCAGGGCGAGGGTGAAAAACAGATGCATCCAACGCGTCATGAGTGAAAGCCTATCATCTTCGATGGATGAGGCCCACCGGAGGTTTCAGCGGGGGAGCGAGTCGAGCCAGGTCTCCAACTCCGGCGCATCGAAGTCGTCTATCGCCAGATCGTGCGACGGCAATTCACGCAAAGTGGTGCGAAGGCCAACGACGCGCGCTCCCGACGCCCGCGCCGCACGCAACCCGGCGATGGAATCTTCAAACACGATACATTCGTCGGGGGCGACGCCCAGCAACTCGGCGGCCCGCAAATACACCTGCGGGTCGGGCTTCGGCCGGTCCACTTGATATCCATCGACTACCGCGGCGAAGCGTGGGCGAAGACCGGACTCGTTGAGCACGAACTCGATGTTGGCCGGTTCTGCATTGGAACCAACGGCGGCCGGTACTCCGTTGTGCCGCTCGAGGAATTCACGCACACCGGGCACCATGAACTCCTCCAACCGCGGATACATCAGCTCGCGGTAGAGCTTTTCCTTATTCGCGCCGTGTTCGACGATCTGTTCGTCCGACAGCCCCTCACCGAAGAAATCGCGCACGATCTCGTCATTGCGAAGACCGAACATCCGCGTCTGCACGCGCAGCGGGTCGATCCCGTTCTGTTCAAGATAAATTTCCCATGCCCTGTTATGCAGCGGTGTGGAATGGACGATGACTCCGTCCATGTCAAAGAGGAATGCGCGCACTGGCGCCGAGGTAGGGCCCACCTGATTGAGGCTAACATGGCCACCTGGCGAACAAGCTTTCGCCCGGCGCTCGCATCGCGATAAAATCAGGGGCAATGGACATTTACGACGAGATTGTCCGCCTGCGGCGCAGCGGTCAGAAGTGCGCCTTGGCGACGATCGTCCAGGTGAATGGTTCCATTCCCAGCTATGAGAGCGCCAAGATGCTCGTGCGCGCCGATGGTTCGATTTTTGGCACCGTGGGCGGTGGATGTGTGGAAGCCGAAGTGTGGAACGCGGCGCGCGAAGTGATGGACAACGAACAACCGCGGCATCTCAATTTCAGTTTGGGCCAGGATGCAGCTTACGACAATGGGCTAATCTGCGGAGGGCAATTGAACATCTTCGTGGAACCGATTCTTCCGCAGCCGCGGGCCTACATATTTGGCGCCGGACATGTATCCAAGAGCTTGTCAAAGGTCGCTGTGATGGCCGGATTTGCCACCGTCGTCGTCGACGACCGTGAAACCTTCGCCAACCGTGAGCGGTTTCCCGAGGCTGACGAGGTAATCGCGGGAGACTACGAAACGATCTTCCCCACGCTCGTCCTGAACGATTCCTCTTATGTAATTATCGTCACCCGTGGCCACCGTGACGACATGCGCGTACTGCGCTGGGCTATCGAACAACCGGCGCGCTATGTGTCGATGATCGGAAGCCGCCGCAAGGTCCTGGGCGTGATGAAAGAGATCCGCAAGGAAGGCGTACCGGCCGAGGCGTTCGACCGTTTGCACGCTCCCATGGGTTTGGAAATCGGCGCCATCTCACCTGAGGAAATCGCCGTCAGTGTCGTGGCTGAAATGATTGCCGTTCGCCGTAAACCGGAAGGTGCTTGGCGTAACGCCGCGAAATCGATCTTCGTAAACCCCGATCAGCGCCGCATCGCTGACCACGCCGCAGAGCAGGTTCCTCTTTCCAAGTGACACTGGCTCCCTCACTCGCCGCCGTGATCCTTGCCGGCGGCGCATCGTCCCGCATGGGTGCGCCCAAGGCCCTTCTTCCTTGGAAGGGCGAACCGGTCGCCGCGCGCCTGACGCGCATCTTCGCCGAAGAGCTCGGTAGCTCACACCTCGTGTTGGGCCATAATTCAATCGCAATTCACGGCGTGCTGCCTCGGCTGCCCCGCGTTCACATCATCGTGAATGCGGCTCCCGAGCGCGGTATGCTCAGCTCGCTCCAATGTGGGTTGCGAGCCGTTTCCCCGGCGGCCGAAGGTATCTTTTTTTTGCCAGTCGACTACCCCGCCATCTCGCCGCACACCATTGCCGCCATGCGCGAGGCATGGTTGGCTGCGCCTAGCGCCCAAGTAGTTCTACCGCGTTCGGCAGGCCGCCGTGGACATCCCGTGCTGATTTCTCGCGCCGTGGCGAACGAGTTGCTACGCTTG
>Ga0075421_100003146_pt1 | contig 19705 bp, 19 predicted proteins | sample SoiMetdeltSBSDD5_FD_75292 | JGI IMG/M metagenome (GOLD analysis project Ga0075421, IMG submission 75292) | Bulk soil microbial communities from a Populus tree surrounding site in Tennessee, USA - Soil MetaG P. deltoides SBSDD5 | ecosystem: Environmental > Terrestrial > Soil > Tree plantation... | reverse complement strand
GGCGACTTCCTGCGCACCGGCGATGTGGCCACCATGGACGACGAGGGCTTCATCTTCATCGTCGACCGCATCAAGGACCTGATCATCTCCTCGGGCTACAATGTCTATCCCCGGCGCATCGAGGATGCGCTCTACGAGCACCCGGCCGTGGAGGAGGCTACCGTCGTCGGCATCAAGGACGACTACCGCGGCGAGGCGCCCAAGGCGTTCGTGAAGCTGCGCAACGGTGCGACGGCCACGCCCGAGGACCTCAAGCAGCACCTGGAGACAAGGATCTCCAGGATCGAGATGCCCGCGGAGATCGAGCTCCGCGACCAGCTGCCCAAGACCATGATCGGCAAGCTCTCCAAGAAGGAGCTTAAGGCCGAAGAGGAGGCGCGCCGCAAACCGAGATGAGCTCCGTCACGCAACGGCAGCGCCCCAACCCGGAGCCGGCCGCCTCGGATGAGGACCGGCTGTACACCATCGGCGAGCTGGCCGCCGAGCTTGCCGTCACCACCCGGACCATCCGCTTCTACGAGTCGAAGGGCCTGATCGCCCCGGCCCGGCGCGGGGTGGCACGCTCCTACTCGCGGCGCGACCGGGCGCGGCTGATGCTGATCCTGCGCGGCAAGAATCTTGGCTTCTCGCTCGAGGCGATCGGCGAGTACCTGAAGCTCTACGACGCCGACCCGGCTCACATCGCCCAGACGCAGATGCTCCTGGCCGGCGTGGAGGAGGCGATCGAGGGCCTCCAGGCCAAGCGCGCCGACCTCGACCGCACGCTCAAGGAGCTCAGGGACATCCGCACCGAGTGCATCGAGCACCTGAGCAAGAAGGGCGAGCTGTGATCCTCTCTCCCCGCCTGGGGAAACGGGGTCAGACCCCTCGCTACTACGCCCGAGATTTGCACGAGGTTCTGGGCGAGGGGTCTGACCCCGTCACAAGGGCGGCAGCGGCCGCGCCGTCGCCTTGTCAGCCGCCAGCACCTGCTCCAGGGCGTGGGCCGCCTCCAGCACGAGCGCGTCGCGCCCGTTGGGGCCGATGACCTGGAGGCCGAACGGCAGGCCGGCGTAGTCCACCCCGCACGGGATGGCGGCAGCGCAGCACAGCGCCATGGTGGGCGCGTAGGTGATGGCGAGCCAGCGCATGTAGGTGGGCATCCGCTCGCCGTCGATCTCCTCCACGAACAGCTGGGCATGCGGGAACGGCGAGACGGATGCCGCCGGACAGATCAGCACATCCACCTCCTGGAAGAAGGCCAGTACACGCTTGTAGAGCCTGGTCTGCTCCACGTGCGCCCGGGCGACATCGCCGAGCGACAGCTGGAGGCCACGCTCGGTGTTGTCGACGACGTTGCGGTCGAGCTTATCGCGCGCCGTCTCCAGCCGCTCGCGATGCGCCGCGACGAAGTGCACCGCACGCAGCGTCTCGAACGCCTCGTGCACGCCGCTGAAGTCCGGCGCCTGCTCCTGCACCTCGCCGAAGACATGCCGGAAGCGGCCCAGGCGCTCCTGAAACAGCGCAGCGATGCGCCGGTCGACCGGCGCGCAGCCGAGATCGGGCGAGACGGCAACGCGCAGCTTGCCGAGGTCGGCGCCCTTGAGCACGCCAGGCAGCCATCGATCGTGATCGGAGGAGAACGGATCGCGCTTGTCGGGTCCCACCTGGGCGCGCAGCAGCAGATGGGCGTCGGCGATGCTGCGGCCCATGGGGCCTGTGACGCCGAAGGGACTGAGACCTGCCGCCCGGTCGACGCCGGGCACCAGGCCGGGCGAGGGCCGGAAGCCCGAGACGCCGCAGAAGGCGGCCGGCGTGCGCAGGCTGCCGCCGTAGTCCGATCCCGTGGCGAGCAGCACCTGCCCCAACGCCAGCGCCGCCGCCGAGCCGCCGGAAGACCCGGCGGGGGTCCTGGAGGGATCGAACGGGTTGCCGGTCGCACCGTACACGCGGTTGACGGTGTTGGCGCCGGCGCCGAACTCCGGCGTGTTGGTCTTGCCCAGGATCACGCCGCCCGCCTTGCGCACCCGGGCCACGCTCAGCTCATCTGCGGCGGGCACGTTGTCCTTGAACAGCAGCGATCCGTGCGTGGTCCTGAGCCCGGCCGTGGCGTGCAGGTCCTTCACGCCGATCGGCAGCCCGGCCAGCAAGCCAACCTCCTCGCCGCGGCCGACGGCCTGCTCGATCGCCGCAGCACGCCTGCGCGCAGCGTCCACATCCATGGCGACCATGGCGTTGACGGCGCCGTTGGTCGCCTCGATGCGGGCCAGGCAGCTTTCCAGAAGCTCAACGGGCGACAGCTGGCGCTGGCCGATGGCGTGGCGCGCTTCCAGGGCGGAGAGATCGCAGGGCTCGGTCATGTCAGGGATCAGGTTCCAGGGGTCAGGTTTCAGGACGGCTCACGTTACCCTGCCCCCTGATCCCTGAAACCTGAAACCTGATAAGCGCATGCCCGGCATGCGCCGCGGGCGGCGGGCTTGCCAATGCAGCGCGTGGGTGAATAGCTGCGATCTCATTGCTGCAAAAACGGGCACTCGACCGCGGGGAACCATGCCAACACCTGTCTGGAAGCCGCTGGCTTTCGTACCGGCCAGCGGCCCCATCGCCGGCGTCGTCTGGTTGACGATCGCGATGGCGCTGTTCGCCGGCCTCGCCGCCTTTGCGCGCGCGGCCATGAACGCCGGCCTGCACCCGTTCGAGGTGGTGTTCCTGCGTAACCTGTGCGCCACCCTCATGCTGTCACCGCTGCTGCTCTGGCGCGGCACCTCCCTCCTCAGATCGAGCCAGCTCTCGCTCTACGGGCTGCGCGTCATCGTCTCGCTCTTCTCCATGCAGGCGTGGTTCTACGCGCTGGCGCTGATCCCGATCGGCGAGGTCACGGCCATCAGCTTCCTGGCGCCGGTGTTCGGCACGCTGGGCGCGATCTTCCTGCTGGGCGAGCGCGTGCGGCTGCGGCGCTGGACCGCCATCATGGTCGGCTTCCTGGGGGCGATGATCATCCTGCGGCCTGGCATGGCGCCGCTCGGACTGGGGCAGATGTGCGCGCTGTTCAACGCCATGACGGTCGGGCTCGTCGCGGTCATGATCAAGCAGCTGACCACGGTCGACGACCCGGACAAGATCGTGTTCCTAACCAACCTGATGCTGACGCCGCTGTCGCTGGTGCCTGCGCTCTTCGTGTGGACCTGGCCGTCTCTGGAGGCGCTGGTCCCGGTGCTTGGCCTGGGGCTCACCGCCGTGGTGGGCCACATCGCCCTGGTGCGCGGCTATGCCGCCACGGACGCCTCCCTGGCCATGACCTTCGAGTTCTCGCGCCTGCCGTTCACGGTGGCGGTCGCCTACCTCGCCTTCGGCGAGACCATCGATGCGTGGACCTGGGTGGGGGCGGCCATCATCTTCGCATCCGCGGTCTACATCACGCGCCGGGAGGCCAAGCTCGCCGCGCAGCGCCGGGCCGCCTCCTCCTCCCGCGGCCAAGCCTGAGCTCCTGCTTCGCACAAGGCTTAGGCGGCGCGGGCGATTGCTCCCTCGGAGCCCAGGAACCTCGATGCCGGGAGGACGTTAACGCTCTTCGCAGGCGGCCCGCGGGCCGCCGGCACACAGGAGGCGCAAGACACGCCGGGTGCGCCCCAGAGCAAGTGGAGCAACGGCATGACACTCAAGTCTTGGCTCGCCGGTCTGGCGGGCGCCCTCACGATGGGCCTCGTCGCGATGCCGGCAGAATCTGCGCCGACGGGCGGACTTCCCACCCTCAAGGGCACCGCCGCCCCCACGGCCGAGGTCCAGCAGGCCCACTGGTACGGCCGCCGCCACGGCTACGGGTATTACTACGGCTACCGCCCCAGGCATTACGGCTATTACGGCTACCGCCCGTACCGGTACCACTACGGGCATCGCCATCACCATCGGCATTACCACCGCTGGTAAGCCGATCCCTCGGTGTCAGACCCCTCCGGGGTCTGACACCCCTTTACCGTCCAGCAAGCCAGATCGCCACACAGGGTTTCCCACGCAGGTTTTCCTTGGAGGGCTTCCGCCTCGGGTTCAGGCGACGGGCATATTGCGCCCGCCGCCTCTCGCATCCGGCTCGGCACCCCTCGACTGAGGGATTACTTGTGCATCAGCACGGCGCCGCAACCCTGTGCCCCGGCTGCCGGAGCCAGGGCCTTCACCGCGCTGTAGCGCGGCCGCTGCAAACCGCGGTTGCGGTCGTCGCGCTCAGCCTCGGCCTGGCACTGAGTGTCATGCGTTGAAAGCAGATTGAATTCGCCGCTGGAGAGCGGCTCGATCACCACCCACGTATCGAGTGGCAAGTCTGCTACCCTCATTTCCGCATCTCCTCTCTTTTGTTTTGTTTACGTCCTATTGTTTGACGTTCCTATTGGCCAGTGGCCTTTGCGGTACCCGGCGTTGCAAACGAAGTGCGTACAAGGCCAATGCATGTTTCGGGCCGAAGGGAGAGCCCAGGCCAACTCGGCCCTGCAATCGCCCAAGGCCCTCGCTGCACGGCAAATGCATGACGCGCCGCAGCGTTGGCGTGCACGGCACGCCCCGATGACCTCGGCCGCCCGATGCCCCGCTCCAAGACCTTCGTCCCATGTACTTCAACGCGCAGGATCTCACCTGCGGTTTCAGCGCCGTTGGTCAATTTCGCGCTAACCATTGATCTACGTGGGGTGGCCGCAAGCTGACGGCAATGGCGGCAATTGCCCAGGCGGGCAGCATCCGCAGAGAACATATGCCCGCGAAAATTGCTCATTGAACGCGACCGCCTTCGTTCTGACGGGCACTGGCCCGCCCGCGATTTGTCCGGGGGAAGCGTTGAATCTAACAACTCTGCTCGAGGCAGACTACAACAATATTCCCGCGACCAACCCTTTTGTCAGTTACCGTTGCATGGGAGCACATACTCCGTCTTCAAACTATACGTCCGAATGATGCGGTGCAGCAGGAGTTAATGCTCTTGGCCGGCTTCGAGAAGAGCGCGCAATTCGGTCTTGAGGATCTTGCCGTAGTTGTTTTTTGGCAGTGCAGCGACGAAGCGGTAGCCCTTGGGGCGCTTGAAACGGGCGATATTGTCGAGGCACAGCCGGTCAAGCTCAGCCTCCGAGACTTGGTGCTCGCCGCGCTGCACCACGAAGGCAATGGCTTCCTCGCCCCAGTCGGGATGCGGGCGCCCCACGACCGCCGCCTCCGCCACCGCCGGATGAGTGAGCAGCACCTCCTCGATCTCGCGCGGATAGATGTTGGCACCGCCTGAGATGATCATGTCCTTGGAGCGATCCTTGAGGGTGAGGAAGCCCTCGGCGTCGATGGCGCCGAGGTCGCCGGTCCACAGCCAGCCGTCTCGCAGCGCGCGCGCCGTGGCCTCCGGGTTGCCCCAGTACCCCTTCATGACGCAGTCGCTCCTGGTGACGATCTCGCCCACGTCCCCGTGCGGCAGCTCCACACCGTCCTCGCCCACCACCTTCACCGCCACGCCGGTGCGGGCGACGCCCGTGCTGGCGAGGCGCTCCTCCCAGCGCGGATGGTGGCGGTCGGCGTGCAGGGCCTGGTCGAGGCCAGTGATGGTCATGGGGCTCTCGCCCTGCCCGTAGAGCTGGTAGAGCTTGGGCCCCAGGAGATCGAGCGCGCGCTTCAAGTCGGCCACGTACATCGGCGCGCCGCCGTAGACGATGGTCTTCAGGCCGCGTGTGTCGGCCGAACCGGCCTTGGGATGATCAACGAGGCGGGACACCATTGTCGGGGCGGCGAACATGCTGACGTTGGCGTAGGTCGTCAGCGCCGCGAGGATGCTCTCGGGATCGAACGAGCCCGGCAGGATGACATTGTGCGAGCCGCGCGCGATGTGGGCGAGCCCGTAGAGGCCGGAGCCGTGCGTGAGCGGCGCGGCGTGCAGGATGGTGTCCTCGACGCCGACGCGGTCGATGTCGGCGTAGTAGCAGTGGCAGGCGAACAGCAGGTTGCGATGCGTGAGCATGGCGCCCTTGGGGCGGCCGGTGGTACCGCTGGTGTAGAACACCCAGGCCTCCGCGTCGGAGTCGCCAGGGTCGCCCAGGACAGGGGCGCCTTTCAGGAGTGCCGTGTAGTCGGGCGTGCCAGTCACGACGATCGGCAGGCCGGCGAACTGCCCGGAAAGCTGTCTGGAGAGCTCTGGAGCCGACAAGGCATCGCCAAGCTTCGGGCTGGCGATACACAGCTTGGCCTGGGAGTCGGCCAGAATCCACGCCATCTCCCTGGGGTGGAGCTTGCTGTTCATGGGCACAGCCGCGAGGCCGGCGCGCCAGATGCCGTAGAGCACCGGCAGCAACTCCGGCGCGTTCTCCATGGCAAGCGCCACCCGCTCGCCGGGCTTCAGTCCGTGGCGCCGGCGAAGGGCACCGGCGATGCGCTGAACCGCGGCTTCGAAGTCGCCATAGCCGAGGCGCCCGCCTTCCCACGAGATCGCAGGGCGGCTTGCGTGGACCCTGGCCATGGTCTGCAGAGTGAGGGAGATGTTCATCGGGCCGCTCCAGATCTGTCGCGGCTCGACTATAGGGCGGCTGCGGCGGCTTGCGTACCCGACCGCACTACCTCCTGCGACCAGATCCCGGGCGAAGCGTCACTCGCGCACGGGTCGCGCCGCTCCGTGCGGGATGACGACTCCGCAAGCTCGGGCCAGAACCTGCGCCAGCTGGTCGAAGGTGCCGCCGTAGCCCTGCTCGAGGCCGCTGTGCATGCTCTTGAACGTGGCGATCTCCTCCTCGGTGGCACCGTGCGGGGTGGCATTGAGGCTCACCGTGGTCTTGCCGGCGCGCTCTGAGAAGGTCACGTCGTTGCGGACCTCGAGGGGGATGGGCATGCCGAACGGCGCCCGCGTGATGCCGCAGCCCGCGTTCGAGAAGGAGTTGAGCCACACGATGCGCTCCCGCGGCGAGATCTCGCGATAGAGGAAGCGCCCCCACCACTCCGTGCCGTTCGTGAACCGCATGTTGTAGTGAAAGAATCCGCCGGGCCGGAGCTCCAGGTTGGCTACCTCGATCGTGCACCCCTTCGGCCCCCACCAGGCCTTCAGCTGGTCGGCCTCGCTCCACGCCTTCCAGACCAGGGCGAGGGGAGTATCGAAGACGCGGGTGATGACGAACGTGGCATCCGTCGTCGTCGCGAGCTTATTTGCCGGCATCCTTCCGTCCTTTCCGTTTCGTTGCTTGAGCCGATTTGAGATGAGCGTCGAGGCGATCGAAGCTGTCCTCCCAGAGGTGGCGGTAGGCCTCGACCCACTCCGCCACCGCCTCGAGCTGCGCGGTCACCAGGCGGCACGGGCGCGTCTGCGCGACACGCGCTCGCGAGATGAGGCCGGCCCGCTCCAGCACCTTGAGGTGCTTGGAGATGGCGGGCTGCGTCAGGCCGAACGGCGCGACCAGCTCGTTGACCGTCGCCTCGCCCTTTGCCAGCCGCGCCAAGATGGCCCGCCGTGTCGGGTCAGCCAGCGCCGCGAACGTCATGTCGATCCGATCAGGCTGCATTTAAGAGTGCCATGCGTTTATATTGCTATATAGCTATATAGATGAACAGCGATGAACCGTCAAGGTCCGGCCCCGGTGTCCGCCCGACGTCCACTCGAAGGCGTTGCCTGTGCCGGCTGACCTCGCCTACAAATCAATGGTGGGGGAAGGATTCCCTCTCCCCGCGCTGTTGGAACGCGTCTCAACGTCGGAGTTGCGCGGCGAGAGGGGGGAGCCATGACACTGCAGGCACAGAGCCTCGTCGGGCTCGTGGCCATTCCGCTCATCGCGTGGCTCCTGTCGGAGAAGCGCGCGGCCATCGGTCCGGCGCGGATGGCGCGCCTTATCCTGGCGGGGGTGGGACTGCAGCTCGTCATTGCGGGCATCATGCTCAACGTGAGCGCCGTGCGCGGCGCCTTCGATCTCGCGGCGGGGCTCGTCACGGCGCTGCAGGGGGCGACCGCGGCCGGCGTGCAGCTCGTCTTCGGCTATCTGGCTGGGGCGCCGGCGCCGTTCCAGACCGTCAACCCGCAGAACAGCTTCATCCTGGCGTTCCATGCGCTGCCGCTGATCCTGCTGATCAGCGCGCTCACCAAGGTGCTCTACCACTGGGGCATCCTGCAGCGGGTTGTGCATGCTGTCGGCTGGGTGCTGCGCCGGACGATGGGCGTCAGCGGCCCGGTGGGCACATCGGCGGCGGCCAACATCTTCGTCGGCATGGTGGAAGCGCCGCTGCTGGTGCGGCCGTATCTGGCGGGCATGAGCCGCGCCGGCCTGTTCGCCACCATGACGGTCGGCATGGCAGGGGTGGCGGGTACGGTGCTGGCCATCTACGCCAGCGTCCTGCAACCGGTGCTGCCGGGCGCCGCGGGCCATCTCATCGTGGCCTCCGTCATCAGCGTGCCGGCCGCGCTGCTGCTCGCGGAGCTGATGGTACCGCACGAACCGGTGAAGGACCTCGCTCCGACCCCCTCCGCCGATCCCGAGGCCGACAAGATCGTCATCGACGACCCGCCGCGCTCCAGCATGGACGCGGTGGCCCAGGGCACCTGGGAAGGCGTGGTGCTGCTCGCCAACGTCACGGCCATGCTGATCGTGGCGGTGGCCCTCGTCGCCCTCGCCAACCAGTTGCTCGGGCTGGCGACGGCGCCATTCGGGGTCCAGCTCACGTTCCAGCGCATGCTGGGCTGGGCCTTCGCGCCGCTCGCCTGGCTCATCGGCATCCCTTGGGCGGAGTGCGCTCAGGCCGGCGCGCTGCTTGGCGTCAAGACGGTGCTCAACGAGTTCCTGGCCTATCTCCAGCTGGCCGGCCTGCCGCCCGGCGCCTTGTCGGAACGGTCGCGCCTGGTCCTCTCCTATGCGCTGTGCGGCTTTGCCAATTTCGGCAGCCTTGGCATCATGGTCGGCGGCATCGCCGCCATGGTGCCGCAGCGCCGCGCCGAGACCGCCAGCCTCGGCGCCAAGACCATGGTATCGGGCACACTCGCAACGCTGATGACGGCCGCCGTCGTGGGGCTCATGACGGCGGAATGAAGACCAGGGTGGGGAACGATCCGATGGCCAACGACAGCCTCGTCGCCGAGACGGCCCGGCGCATCTTCACCGATGTCTGCGATCCGCAAACCGTTAACCGCGCGTCGGACGACAGCTGGAGGGCGCCGGCGTGGGCCGCGATGGAGGAGGCCGGGCTGCCGCTGGCGTGGGTGCCGGAAGCCCTGGGCGGCGGCGGTGCCGGTCTTGCCGACGGCTTTGCCGTGCTGCGCGAGGCGGGCCGCTCCGCGCTCCCCCTGCCCATTGCAGAGACCCTGATCGCCGGCTGGCTTCTGGCACGGGTGGGTATCGCTGCCCCCACAGGGGCAATGTCGTGCACAGTCCGTGCCGGCCGCCCCGTGGTCTTGACACGAGGCGGACGTGTCAGCGGGGTCCTGAAAGCCGTGCCTTTCGCCAAGGCGGCCCGCCATCTCGTGCTGCTGGCCGATCGCGAGGGCGGCGGCAGCGCGGTCGTGCTGATGGAGACGGATCGAGCACGCGTGTCGACTGACCTGAGCATCGCCGGCGATCCCGCCGACACCGTGAGCTTCGAAGCCGCGCCCCCGGTGGCCGTCGCGGAAACACCGGGCGACTTCCACGATGACGCGATGCTGATGGGCGCAACCGTCCGCGCCATGCAGATGGCGGGGGCCCTGGAGGCGATCCTCAACCTGTCGGTGGCCTATGCCAACGAGCGCGTCGCCTTCGGCCGACCGATTGGCAAGTTCCAGGCCGTGCAGCAGAGCCTCGCCCGCCTCGCCGGCGAGGTCGCGGCTGCCATCGCCGCCGTGGGCTCCGCCGCCGATGCCATCCCCGCCGCTCCGCCCTTCGACGAAGGCGTCCTCCTCGAGGCCGCCTCCGCCAAGATCCGCGTGGGCGAGGCAGCAGCGGAGGGCGCGGCCATCGCGCACCAGGTGCTGGGCGCCATCGGCTTCACCCAGGAGCACGTGCTGCACCGCTACACACGCCGCCTCTGGGCCTGGCGGGACGACTTCGGCAGCGAGAGCTTGTGGGCCGTGAAGCTTGGCCAGCTCATCGCGGCCAAGGGCGCGGATGCGCTGTGGCCGATGCTGGCGACGCGGTAGGGAGGCGTCATGAACACCGAGCTCACCTTCGATCCGATCCGCCTGCCGCCCGAGTGCGCCGCGTTGCGCGAGGAGGTGCGGGCGTTCCTGGCCGAGGAGATCGAGGCCGGCACCTTCAGCCCCCACGGCGGCGCCATCGACGGCAACTTCAGCGCTGACTTCAGCCGCAAGGTGGGGGCGCGCGGCTGGATCGGCATGACGTGGCCCAAGACGTACGGCGGGCGCGAGCGCAGTTTCCTTGAGCGCTACGTCGTCACCGAGGAATTCCGCGTCGCCAATGCGCCGGTGCGGCTGCATTTCGTCGCCGACCGGCAGAGCGGCCCGGTGATCCTCAAGTACGGCAGCGAGCGGGTGAAGGCCGACATCCTGCCGCGCATCTGCCGGGGCGAGGTGTGCTTCGCCATTGGCATGAGCGAGCCCAACTCCGGCTCCGACCTGTTCGCGGCCCAGACCAAAGCCACCCGGACAGACGGCGGCTGGCTCGTCAACGGCACCAAGGTGTGGACCAGCAACGCGCACCACGCGCACTACATGATCGGCCTGTTCCGCACCTCAGCCCCGACCAAGGAGAACCGCCGGCACGGGCTCACCCAGTTCGTCGTCGACATGAAGACGCCGGGCATCACGGTGAACCCGATCTATCACATGGCGGGCCAGCACGACTTCAACGAGGTGGCGTTCGCCGACGCCTTCATGCCTGACGACCACGTGCTGGGCGAGGTGGACGGCGCCTGGAAGCAAGCCACCAGCGAATTGGCCTACGAGAGGAGCGGGCCGGAACGGTTCCTGGAAACCTACTACGTGCTGGCCGAGCTGGTGCGGGTTCTGGGTGAGACGCCCGACACGCGCGGCGCGGAGGGCGTGGGCCGGCTGGTGGCCGAGCTGCACGCGCTGAGGCGCATGTCGGTGTCGGTGGCGGGGATGCTGCACGCCGGCAGGGAGCCCGTGGTGGAGGCCGCCATCGTCAAGGACGTGGGCACGATCTGGGAGCAGCGGCTGCCCGCCCGCGCCCGCGACCTCGCCGCCTTCGTGGAGGAGGATGCCGCCAACCGCGCCACCTTCGAGGCGCAGCTGGCCTACGCAACGCTGATCGCGCCGAAGCTCACCATCCAGGGCGGCACCACGGAGATCCTGCGGGGCATCATTGCGAGGGGGCTGGGGCTCAGGTGACGGGGGTCAGCCCCCTTTCGACTGGGGTGGAAGAGAAGACGAGCGTCGGGAGAAAAGGGGTCTGACCCCATGCGCCATGCAAATTCGCATTGATGACCTTTGCGGACCAGATATCGCCGAGCTGCTGGCGACCCATGTGGAGTTCTGCAGAGCCACCTCGCCACCGGAGAGCACGCATGTCCTGGACCTCGACGCCCTGCGTTCGCCCGAGATCACGTTCTGGAGCGCCTGGGACGGCACCCGTCTGCTGGGCTGTGCCGCCCTCAAGGAGCTCGACCCGACACACGGCGAGGTCAAGTCGATGCACACGGCTGCGCCGCATCGCGGGCGCGGTGTGGGGCTCGCGCTGCTTGAGAGGATCGCCAGCGAGGCACGGTCGCGCGGCTATCGGCGCCTCAGCCTGGAGACCGGCTCGATGCAAGCCTTCGCGTCGGCCCGGTCCCTCTATGCGCGCTTCGGATTTGTCATTTGCCCGCCGTTCGCCGACTATCGTCTTGATCCGAACAGCGTGTTCATGACGCTCGAGTTGTAGGGCGATGACGGACGCGGGGTCAGACCCCTTTCGACTGCCGCAGAGGACAAAATCGAACGTTGGAGGAAAGGGGTCTGACCCCGATACACATGGACATCGGCGTCGAGCTGAAAGACATGGTGGCGACCATCGAGATCCGCCGCCCGCCGCACAACTTCTTCGACATCGACCTGATCCGCCAGATCGCGGATGCCTGCGAGGCGCTGGACAAGGATGCCGCCTGCCGCGCCATCGTGCTAGCCGCCCAGGGCACGGCGTTCTGCGCCGGGGCCAAGCTCGGCGATGGCGCCGACGTGCAGGACGTGCTGATCAAGAAATCGCAAGCCGGGCAGGCCGGTCATCTCTACGTGGAGGCGGTGCGCCTGTTCCAGACGGCCAAGCCGATGGTGGGCGCCATCCACGGCCCGGCGGTGGGCGGCGGACTCGGGCTGGCCTTAGTGCCGGACCTGCGCGTCACCTGCCCGGAAGCCAGATTCTGCGCCAATTTCACGCGTCTGGGCTTCCATCCGGGCTTCGGGCTCACCCACACGCTGCCCGCGCTGATCGGGCCGTCCCGGGCTGCCCTCATGTTCTATACCAGCCGGCGCATCAGAGGCGACGAGGCGGTCCGCATCGGCCTCGCCGACGTGCTGGTGGCCCAGGCGGAGGTGCGCGCCGCCGCGCAGAAGCTCGCCGCCGAGATCGCCGAGAACGCCCCCCTCGGCGTGATGGAGACGCGGGCCACGCTGCGCGCGGGCCTTGCCGAGCACGTGCGCGCGGCAACCGACATCGAGCTGGAGAAGCAGACGCGCCTGCGCCGGACCGCCGACTTCAAGGAAGGCGTGGATGCCGTGAACCAGCGCCGCACGCCGAGATTCACCGGCCGTTAGACCGCCCTCGAACCGCGGCGGCACCGGGTTGCTATTTCGGCTCCGGGCTCGGGTTCATGCCGCTGCGCTTCAGGATCGGTCCCTCGATCAGCCTCGGCTCGGAGGGCGCAGCTGCCGGCGCGGCCTTCGCCTCGATGGTCTTGGCGGCCTTCTCCTTGGCAGCCATGGCCGTCGTGAAGCAGCGGTCGAGGCTGGCGCAGCGCCTGGCGCCGGCGGGGTGCGTGGACGTGGCCGGCCCGTTGCCGAACGAGCGGCAGACCTGGCCCAGGCCGTCGCGGTTGAGCCAGCCCTCGCGCACGCCCTCCTTCACGGCCCAGCAGTCGGCGGCCATCTCGTTGCCGCCGACATGGTGGTGGCCGCACTCATGATGGAACACGAAAAGGCGTACCGTGTCGGGCCAGCGGCTGAGTTGGCGGGGATTGAACACGACCACGCCGGGCGCGGCCAGGCCCAGGTTCGGCAAGCCCGGATCAAGCACGTTGCGCATATTGCCGCAGCGCAGCGAGCGCCCGGCGATTAAGACCGAGCCGTCGCGCTGCTTGGCTATACTTTGGGCAGATTGGGCGGAAACGGCCGGCTGGCCCCCGAGGGCCGCGCACAGGCAAGCCACCGCGGCCACACCGCCGATACGGCGCCAGAACACCAGATTTCCCCTCCTCCACAGACGCGGCCCCCAACGGCCGCTCCCCCACCAGAGTGCTGCACAAGAGTGCTACATGCAAGTTTAGACCCAAATTCGGCAGCGGAGGCTTGGGCGATGGGGGCGAGCCGGGGCGAAGCCCGCGATCCCGCATGCCCAGGGAGCTCAAACCCAACAATGGGGGCACGCTGCCTGCGCGCTCACCTGCCCTACGCCTACTGAATGTCACCGGAGCCAATCCTGCTCACAGAGCACGGATCGATGCGCGGGAACCATGCTGGCCACAGGCGGTTAACCCCATGTCCCGAACAGAGGCATGTGTCGAAGAAAGGAGGCCCGGGATGCGTTCGATCGTGCCGGCTGCGTCCGCCGCGCTTATCGTCCTCGGCAGTTCCGTCACTGCCCTCGCGCAGGACGTCCAGGTCGAGATCAATCGCGGCGCGCCATATTACTACGAGTACACCGACCCCGCGCCACCCGCGTATGGGTACTACTACCGCACCGACAGGAGCGCGCCCGATGTGGCGGTTCCTGTCCGCCCGTCGAACTGCGGTGAGTTTCGCTATTGGAACGGCCAACGCTGCGTCGATGCGCGCTTCGTTCCACCCGACGTAAGATAGACAATCCCTGTGAGAGGAGGTCGCGGCGGCGCGCTGGACCGCTGTTCCGGCGCCGGGCTGCACCCTTGGGCTCGGTGGGGAAGCATGGCCACCCGGCGGGCCGCCTCTCAGCTCTCCTCGCCGAGCCCTAGCAGCGCAACGTTGCCGCCGGTGGCGGTGATGTCGGTGGTGCGGACGCGCTCGGTGGCGAAGCGGGTGAGATAGTTCGGGCCGCCGGCCTTGGGGCCGGTGCCTGACAGGCCCTCGCCGCCGAACGGCTGCACGCCCACCATCGCGCCGATCTGGTTGCGGTTGACGTAGAGATTGCCGACACGGGCGTGCTCGGCCACGTAGTCGGCCACAGCCGCAATACGGCTGTGCACCCCCAGGGTAAGGCCATAGCCGCTGGCGTTGATGGCCTTGACCACCCTGTCGAGGTGGCCGGCCTGGAAGCGGACCACATGCAGGATAGGGCCGAACACTTCCTCCTTGAGCAGCCCGGCGTCGGCGATCTCGAACACGGCCGGTGTCACGTAGGTGCCCATCTCGCAATCCGGCGGCAGGTCCAAATCCACCAGCTGCCGCCCCTGTTTCTGCATACGCAGCTTGTGGGCATCGAGCCGCTCCGCGGCATCCGCGTCGATCACCGGGCCGATGTCGGTGGCGTAGTCGAGCGGGTCGCCGATCTCGAGAGCCTCAACGGCGCCGACCAGCATGTCGATCATGGGGCGGGCGGCATCCTCCTGCACGAAGAGCAACCGCGCCGCCGAGCAGCGCTGGCCCGCCGAATCGAAGGCGGAGCGCACCACGTCGCGGATCGCCTGCTCGGGCAGCGCGCTGGAATCGGCGATCATGGCATTGAGGCCCCCGGTCTCGGCGATCAGCGGCACAAAAGCGCCGCGCCGCTCGGCGAGCGCGCTCTGGATGGCCCAGCCGGTGGCGTTCGAGCCCGTGAAGGCGACGCCGGCCACGCGCGGGTCCTTGATCAGGGCGGCACCGACGGCGCCATCGCCCGGGAGCAGCTGCAACACGCCGGGCGGCAGGCCGGCCTCGTTGAAGAGCTGGGCGGCGAGGAAAGCGACGATGGGCGTCTGCTCGGCCGGCTTCGCCAGGACCGTGTTGCCGGCCGCCAGCGCCGCTGCCGCCTGGCCGGTGAAGATCGCCAGCGGGAAGTTCCATGGACTGATGCAGGCGAACGGCCCCCGTCCCCGCAGCTCTATCGTATTGGTCTCTCCAGTCGGCCCTTTGAGGTTGACGGGATCGGAAAACAGCCGGCGCGCCTCGGCTGCGTAGTAGCGCAGGAAATCGACGGCCTCGCGCACGTCGGAGAGCGCGTTCTCCAGCGTCTTGCCGGCTTCCCGCACGATGACCGCCATGAGCCGGACGCGGTTGCGCTCGTAAAGGTCGGCCGCCCTATCGAGGATGGCGGCGCGGGCGAAGCCGCCCAGCCGGTCCCAGGCGTGCGCCGCCTTGTGCGCGCCCGCGATGGCCTGCTCGATGCTCGCCGCATCGGCCGTCCGCACCGTGCCGATGCGCTGGCGGCGGTCGTGGGGGCAAAGCACGAGCTGCCCCCCGTCGCCGCCGGCGAGCGCCTTCCCGTCCACGATGGACGCAGCGGCAAACGGCGCCTCGAGCTCCGCCGCAATGTCGGCGAGGAGCGACTGGCGCAGCGCAGGCTGGTCGAGGACCATGCCGCGGCTGTTCGTCCGCCGCGGCAGGAAGATCTCCGGCGGACGCGGCAACCGCGGCGGCGGGCTGCGGCTCTCCCGCTCCGCATCCACCACCGCGAGCGGATCGCGCACGATCTCCTCGATGGGGGCCGCAGCGTCGGCCAGGCGGTTGACGAACGAGGTGTTGGCCCCGTTCTCGAGGAGCCGACGCACGAGATAGGCCAGCAGGTCCTCGTGCGGTCCCACCGGCGCATAGATGCGGCAGGCGGCGCCGAGCTTGGCCTCGCCGACGACTTCCGCATACGTCGCCTCGCCCATGCCGTGCAGGCGCTGCAGCTCGTAGGCCCCGACCGATGGAGCAACCGCGCTGACGGCGGCAATCGACAAGGCGTTGTGGGTGGCGAGCTGCGGCAGGAACGCGTCCGGATCGGACAGGAGGAGCCGCATGCACGCGAGCCAGGAAACGTCGGTGTGGACCTTGCGAGTCAGCACCGGATAGTCGGCAAGGCCGCGCTCCTGCGCCCACTTGATCTCGCTGTCCCAGTAGGCACCCTTGACCAGCCGTACGGGGATCAGCTTGCCCTCAGCATGGGCAAGGCGGCGCAACCAACGCAGCACCGGGATCGCGCGCTTGCCGTAGGCCTGCACCACGAATCCGAGCCCTGGCCAGCCCTTGAGGGCGGGATCGGCGAAGGCGGCGGCGAACAGCGTGAGCGTCAGGTCGAGGCGGTCCTGCTCCTCGGCATCGATGGTGAGCATGAGGCCGTTGCGCCGCGCCGCCGCGGCCAGCTCGACGAGGCGAGGCAGCAGCTCGCGCACAAGCCGCTCCTCCTTGCCGGGATCGAAGCGCGGATGCAGCGCGGAGAGCTTGACCGAGAGGCCGGGCCGCGCCAGCAGCTCGTGCGCCCGCTGGGTGCCGCGCCCCGCCGGATGCGCCCGGCCGACCGCCTCGGCAGCAGCCATGTAGCGGCCGAAATACGTGTCGGCGTCGGCGGCCGTCCGCGCCCGCTCGCCGAGCATGTCGTAGGAGAAGCGCCAGCCGCTGGCCTCCAGCGGCGCGGCGCGCGTCAGCGCCTCCTCGATGGTGCGCCCCAGCACGAAGCTGTCGCCCAGGACGCGCATGGCCTGGCGCAGCGCCTGGCGGATGACCGGCTCGCCCGAGCGGCTCACCAGCCGCTTCAGGACCGCGGCCGGCCCCGACCCCTTGTCCTGTCCCAGCCGAACCACGCCGCCCGTGATCATCAGCCCGAAGGTGGAGGCGTTGACGAGCAGGCTGCCGGACTGCCCCAGGTGCTTCATCCAGTGGCCGCTGCCGATCTTCTCGGCAATCAGCGCGTCCACGGTGTCCTTGTCCGGGATGCGCAGCAGCGCCTCGGCGAGGCACATGAGGATGATGCCCTCGTCCGAGGAGAGCCCGTACTCGGCCATGAACGCATCAATGCCGCCGTGCTTATGGCGGTTGGCGCGGGCACCCCGCACCAGCTGCGCCGCCAGCTGGCCGATGCGGGCCCGCTCGTCGGAGGTAAAGATCGCCCGCTCCATCAGACGGTCGACCAGCACGGCTTCGTCCACCAGGTGCCAGGCGGCGATCTCGTCGCGTGGTGGCCCCGGCGGCGGCCCAAGCGGCGGCGCAGTGCCGTCCTCTGTCATGAGAGGCGTGTCGGTTGGGTGCATGGCAGCTCTTCGCGGCTTGGCTGCGGTGGGGCGGAGACTCATTTTCTACGGCAGTTTCTTATGGTAGCACGGGTAGGGACGCATCCGCCCCGGGGCCGGCAAGGCGCGGGGGTCGATACCGCGGTTCCAACGCGGCCCCCGGGTTGCAAAGCATAGAAAGCTTAGAAGGAAAATTTGGTTTCGCCCGTACCGCGAGTCTGCTTCTTATTGACGGTTGTAGCGGCCCGCATGCAGAGAGCACTCTCAATCCCCAGGCGGCGGACCGGGCAAAGCTGGAGGTGCGACATGACCCTTGCCATAAACGACACCGCTCCTGATTTCGAGGCCGAGACCACGGAAGGCCGGATCCGCTTCCACGACTGGATCGGCGACTCCTGGGCCGTTCTGTTCTCGCATCCCAAGGACTTCACGCCGGTGTGCACCACCGAGCTCGGCTACATGGCCAAGATCAAGCCGGAGTTCGACCGCCGCGGCGTCAAGATCGTCGGCCTATCGGTCGATCCGCTCGACAGGCACTCCGGCTGGGCGGCCGACATCGAGGAGACCCAGGGCTACGCGCCCAACTATCCGATCATCGGCGACACCGACTACAACGTGTCGAAGCTCTACGGCATGCTGCCGGCCAGCGTGTCGGGCGATCCAACCAAGCGTACGCCCGCCGACAACCAGACGGTGCGCAACGTGTTCGTCATCGGGCCGGACAAGAAGATCAAGCTGGTGTTGGTCTACCCCATGACCACGGGCCGCAACTTCGACGAGGTGCTCCGCGTGATCGATTCGCTCCAGCTCACCGCCAGGCATAAGGTGGCGACGCCTGTGAACTGGCAGCAGGGCGAGGATGTGATCATCGCCGGCTCCGTCAACGACGAGGACGCCAAGAAGCAGTATCCGGACGGCTGGAAGGCCCCCAAGCCCTACATCCGCATCGTGCCGCAGCCTCGGGGCTGATCGGGATCGTAGGGTGCAATGCCGCAAAGCGGCATTGCACCGATGCGGTGTATGTCTCGGCGGATGTCGCTTTGCGGCGAGGTCGGCTCGGCGCAATCGCGCTTCGCACGATTGCGCCCTACAAACCTACCCCGGCACGCGGGCGATGGCAGCGACCTCGACCAGGAACTCGGGCTTCACCAGGCGGTCGATGACCAGCAGCGTGTTGGGCGGATACGTGCCGCCGGGGAACAGCTTCGGGAACAGCGTCGCACGCGCGGACATGAATGCCGGAATGCTGTCGGCGCTGGTCAGATAGGTGGTGAGCTGCACGACCTGCTCGAAGTCGGCGCCGAGGTCCTTGAGGAGGTCGCCGATGTTGGCGAACACCTGGTTCACCTGGGCGGCCACGTCGCCGACGCCCACCGAGGCGCCCGACCTGTCAACAGCGACCTGACCGGCGATGAAAGCCAGCTCGCCCGGCGCCATGCGCGCCACGTGCGAGTACATGCCGGCCGGCGGGGTCGAGCTCGGCGGGTTCAGATAGGTGACCGACTTGGTCATGCGCGTCTCCTTAGCCCTTCGGCAGCTGCGCATCCAACCTGCTGCGGGTCGTGGCGTCGCACTCTCCGCCCTTGGCTTTGATCTGCTCGGCGACGATGCCCTGCTGGATGCCGTGAATGATCGCGATCAGCGCCACCTGGCGCTCGTCGAGCTTGAATTTCTGCCGGACCAGACGCATCGTCGGCGCGATGCTCCTGCGGTCCGCATCGAGCCCGCACCAGCGCGCGACGGCCGACTGGGTGCCGGCGAGCATCGCGACCCGTGCCATTCCCAGCGTTATGGGAGGCAGCTGGAACTCCTGGGGGGTGGCCGGTGCGCAGCCGTTGAGCCCGCCGCACAGCCCACGCTGGATGTTCTGCAGGCCCAGCACGAGCATCCTGCGCACGACCTCGTCGGGAATCTCCGGCGGCCCCGGCTGGGCCGAGACCTCGGCCTCCGCCACGAGCGCAAGAGCCGACACGGCGGCTACGACCATAGCCACGGCTCTCAACTTGCAGCGCCCTGTTCGTCGCATCGCTGGCTCAAGCCCTCTCGATCCACACGTGGTTGTCGTGGAAGGCGGCGCCACCGTAGGGGGCGCCCTGGACCGCACTGGTGAGCGTGTTGATGCCTTCCCCACCCTCGAAGTGATCGTTGGGGGCGATACTCTCGACGATGACGACGCCGCGCCGCACGCCGTCGAACGCCTCGGCGGCGAGCACGATCTCGCCCCGCTCGTTGCCCAGGCGCGCCCGGGCGCCGTCCGTGATCCCAAGGGCGGCGAGGTCGTCTGGGTGGATTTTCACGCGCGGCTTGCCGTAACGCGCCTGGCTGGTGGGCATCTCGTTGAAGGAGGAGTTGAGGTAGTCGCGGGACGGGCTGGTGGCGAGGCGGAAGGGGTGCCTCTCGTCGGCCTTCTCCACTACGTCCCAATGGTCGGGCAGGGCCGGCATCTCGGCTGCGACGCGGATGCCGTTGGCGCGCGGGGCCGGAATGTTCGCCC
>Ga0075421_100003145_pt1 | contig 19708 bp, 12 predicted proteins | sample SoiMetdeltSBSDD5_FD_75292 | JGI IMG/M metagenome (GOLD analysis project Ga0075421, IMG submission 75292) | Bulk soil microbial communities from a Populus tree surrounding site in Tennessee, USA - Soil MetaG P. deltoides SBSDD5 | ecosystem: Environmental > Terrestrial > Soil > Tree plantation... | reverse complement strand
GGTGCGTGTTTGCACCTGCGTGACCCAGCCCCGGGGGCCGATCGTCTCCAGCTTCACGGGCCGAGCCCCATCGGGAGCCGTGTAGAGGCGCTGCGTGGCGACGCGGAGCCGTCCTTGGGTCGTGTCGCGGTAGAGGTCGTACTCGTAGTAATCGATCGCGCCGCCCGCCTCTCCGCCGCGGCCGGGACATCGGGCGCTGCCGACGTAGCTCACCGCGCCGTCCAGAAAATCGTCGAGAAACGGCGCCGGGCCCCAAGGCCACAGTTTAATGGGAGACGCGACGGCAGTCTCGTTCCAATCGGAGCGGACTACCTTCTTCCAATCGTACAAGGGCGTTTTCGCCCAAGAGCCGGCGCCGATCGAAATGCGTTCGGATCCGCCGCCGTGACGCGGAACGCCCTCCCAAACGCTATGGATCGAATGCGGGGGCACAAATGCACCGTGCATCCCCGAGAGGATGCCGTCCCACAGGCCGCCTTCAATCTTGTACTTGAACGGCGCTTCGCGTCCGGCCTGCAAGAGCTTGATCACCGTGTCGCGGCAATGCTGTTCGGCGTGCTCAACTTCCTTGTCGAATGTGGCAAGCGCATGGGCCTTGCGCCGGTCCATGTCGACGATCGGAGGCGCAATTCTTATGGTCGCATCGTGGCGATATGCGGAAATCATGCCGGCGCCGAGCTCTGGGCTGCCGCGAGCGATGACCCCGCGCTCGATATCGATGCCGAGCTCTGGGCTGTCGAGCCTCTCGTAGCGAACGATGAGCCCGCTCTCGATGTCGACGAAAATGCTGACGACGGACGATGCCGGTTCGACAGGGGCACGGGCAGCGGTGCGGAATCTGTATTCTCTTGTTTTCGAGCCTGACGGCGCATCGATTGTGGAGCAGGTTCCCTCGACCATCCTGAGGTCCGGCCACGGTGTCACGCGGTCCCGCGTCCAACTCGTCGACCAGGGCCCCAACCAGCCGAGACCGTCGTTCCTCCAGGCTTGCTCACCTATGTTTATCGTCTCCCCACCTCGCTGTCCGTTCTGCACCTGCGTTTCGATATGCTGGGCCTTTCCGGGAACGACCCGGCCCGCCGAGTGCCGCATGAAATGCCTGCTCCATTCCTGGGTCACGAAATGAAAGGGAGCCGACGTCTGCATTTTCGCGATCGCGTCTTTGACGTCGCTCTCGCAGTCGGCCAAGGCAGCCGGTGACAGACCGAGCAGAACGACGAGCGTCCAAGCGAAGCGTCGCATGACTGCCTCTCTCAACGACCAAATTCCCAGTTGCGAAGCGTCGTCGTAGCCCGCCGAAACGGCCCTGTCATGGCACCTGCCTAACGAGAGCCGGGCCGGTCGGGAGGGTCAGTAGCACTGCATCACCATCCAGCATCGGTCGAAACGGCGGGCAGCCAAGTCCTCCTTGCGCGCGCAGAGGAAGAGCCGCCCCATGTCGCCCCACTCCATGCCCGTTTCGATGTCGCTGTCGATCTGCAGCACGAGCTGCCACTCGCCCGCACGGGCCAGATGCTCTTCCGTCGGTGCCGTCATGTGGGCATCGCTCCGCGACCACCACCCGGGCGCACGGTCGTGCTCGGCGTATTTGACGCACTCCGCCTCCACCGGCTCCTGGACTGAAAAGGCCGCGCCGCCAACCTGATGGATCATGTCTCCCTGGCTCCCGAAGGTTCCGGGATATCGGGCATAGAGATCGCGCCAGAACTGCTGGTAGGCCGGCCAACCCTGCCATCCGGGCAGGGCCCAGTTGCGGCGCTGCCCCGCAAAGCTGAGTGGAGGCGGCAATAGCCAGACCGTCGGGCGCAGGACGCGCGATTTGAAGGCATAGCCCCTCGGCATCAGCATCCTGGATTCGGGTTCATCGAATTGCGACGGCAGCTGCCTCCGCTGCAGGCGCTCGGCAGGCAAGTCGGCATAAAGCACGCGTACGCGCGCCTGATCCTGCCTCGGTCCGGTTGGCCAGTCGAACGGATCGCAGAAAAGCGAGAGCCGCCCGACAGTCGGAAAGCCGTCCAGCGCGTGCATCGCATTGATCTGCGTAAAGTCGATCTGGGCAACGAAGCTCATCGGCCAGTCTCGATTTCGGACGTGCCTCTCAGCTTGCTTCCGCTCTTGCCAGACTTGCAGCGCTCGCCTCCATTCAGGCGTCCGGCGAAGTCGATGGAGCCAATGCCAGCGCCCCAGGAGAGTGCTGGCTGGCACCGGCCCTGCGGTCTCATCGACCGTTACGGGTGGCCTCAGGGGCCAATCGATGTCGGGCGGCAAGTCGGGTCTTCCGCCGAGACGGCAAGCCCCCAACGGCGCTGCGCCGTCGCTTTCATCGATCGGTCCGGGAACGAGAAGGATGCAATACGTTGCCGCGTCGGCGAGCATTGGGGCCCAGTCTCCCAGCCCCGCGTTCCGCAGCGCTGCATCCAGCTCCGATCTCGTCGACCACATCCGACGGCCTCACTCCAAAGTCCGCTGGCATGAGCCTACGGCACATCGCTGCCGTCCGCCCGCGGCTCCACCGTGCTCGGCGCCTCGCCGGGAGGCGCGGAGCTCTTCGAGGTCGGCGCGCCTGCGCTGATCTCTTCCCTGAACCGGTTGGTGATGGGATACCGCCGGTCGCGCCCGAAGTTGCGGGACGAGATCTTCACGCCCGGCGCCGCCTGGCGGCGCTTGTACTCGGCCAGGTACAGGAGCCGCTCCACCTTCTTCACCGCCGCGGCGTCGTGGCCGCGCGCGACGATGTCGGCGAGCGGCATCTCCTTCTCCACCAGGCACGCCAGGATGTCGTCGAGCACCTCGTAGGGCGGCAGCGAATCCTGGTCGGTCTGGTTCTCGCGCAGCTCCGCCGAGGGAGCCTTGGTCAGGATGCTCTCCGGCACCACCACCCCCGCCGGCCCCTTGCCGCCCTTGGGCACATGGGCGTTGCGCCACTGGGCGAGGCGGTACACCTCCATCTTGTAGAGGTCCTTGATGGGGTTGAAGCCGCCGTTCATGTCGCCGTAGAGGGTGGCATAGCCCACCGACATCTCGCTCTTGTTGCCGGTGGTCAGCACCATGGACCCGAGCTTGTTGGAGATTGCCATCAGGGTTGTACCCCGCACCCGGCTCTGGATGTTCTCCTCGGCGATGCCCGGCGGCGTTCCCGCAAACAGCCCCGCCAGCTCCCTGGCGAAGCCCTCCACGGGCGCGCCGATGGGGACGATGTCGTAGCGCACGCCCAGCGCCTCGGCGCAGGCCGCCGCATCGGCGAGGCTGGCATTGGACGTGTAGCGGTAGGGCAGCATCACGCAGTGCACCCGCTCGGGCCCCAGCGCGTCGACGGCGAGCGCCGCGACCAGCGCGGAGTCGATGCCCCCCGACAGCCCCAGCACCACCCCCGGGAAGCGGTTCTTGTCGACGTAGTCGCGCAAGCCCAGCACGCAGGCCTGGTAGGCGGCCGCCTCGCCGGCCTCCAGGGGCGCCCTGACCCCGATGTCGGCCTTCCACCCGGCCCCGCTGCGGCGAAGCTCCACGATCTCGAGCGCCTCCTCCCAGGCCGGCAGCTGCACGGCGAGTTGCCTGTCGGCGTTGAGCACGAACGAGGCGCCGTCGAACACCAGCTCGTCCTGGCCGCCCACCTGGTTGAGATAGACGAGGGGCAGGCCGGTCTCCGTGACGCGCGCCACCACCACGTTCATGCGCATGTCCGGCTTGGGCCAGTCGAACGGCGAGCCGTTGGGGACGAGCAGGATCTCCGAGCCCGTCTCCTGCAGGCACTCGGCGACCTCGTCCTTCCAGATGTCCTCGCAGATCGGCACCCCGAGGCGCACGCCGCGGAAGTTGACGGGCCCCGGCAACGGCCCCTGGTCGAACACGCGCTTCTCGTCGAACACCCCATAGTTGGGCAGATCGACCTTGTGGCGGACGCCCGCGACCCGGCCGCCGTCGAGCAGCGCGATGGAGTTGTAGAGCTTGCCCTCCTCCGGCCAGACGGTGCCGACGATGACGCCGGGGCCGCCGTCGCCGGTCTCCGGTGCCAGCGCCTCCACCGTCGCCCTGGCGGCGGCGGCAAACGCCGGCTTGCGCACGAGGTCCTCGGGGGGATAGCCGGTGATGAAGAGCTCCGGGTAGAGGACGAGGTCCGCGCCCTTGGCGGCGGCCTGGGCGCGGGCGGAGCGCAGCTTTCCGGCATTGCCGGCGAGGTCGCCGACCACCGGATTGAGCTGCGCAAGGGCGATCCTGAGCGTGGTGCCGATGGGGTGCGTCATGGCCCACATTTAGGACCGGCACCGCGTGGACTGCAACGCAGCAGATCCGGGACAGGAGTCAGACCCTGCGGGTCTGAAACGAAACTCAGGTGCGACCGTTGGCTGTCATCCCGGAATTGCGCGCGCAATATCCGGGACCCAGGGGCTCGAGTGGAAGCGTTGGAGCCCTTGACCCTGGGTACCGGGTCTCGCGCGTAGCTTGCCCCGAACTTGATCCGGGGCGCTCGCCCGGCATGACAACAATCGTTTCGTCATCGAGGGTCGGCGAAGCCGACGATCGGCTGACACCTGTCAGGGAGCGAGGGATCGCAGGTCGATCTCGGCCGGCGGCTGGCCGGCGCGGCAGCGCGCGATCATCGCCTCGTAGGCCCGCTCCAGGTTGCGACAGAAGCGCTCCGTCCGGAACAGCGGGGACTGCGACCGGCCTTCGGCAATGCGCCGCCGCAGGTCGGCGAGCATGGGCTTCTCCCGCGCCAGCCTGAGCGCCAGGGCCACGTAGTCCTCTGCGCTCTCGGTAATGAGCTCCGGGACGCCGATGGTAGTGAGCAGGCTGCCGCACACCCGCGACGCGAAGCTCGCCCCGGCGCGCGTGAGGATCGGCGCTCCCGCCCACAGGGCGTCGCTGGCTGTCGTGTGTGCATTATAGGGAAAGGTGTCGAGATGCAGATCCGCCACGGCGTTGCGGGCGAGGTGGTCGCTGTGGCTCACCCAACCCGCGAAGATCAGGCGCTCCGGAGCGACGCCGCGGCGCTCCGCCTCGCTCTTCAGGTTGCGCTCCGCCGTGCTTCCTGTCCCCAGGAGCCAGAGCACGCTTCCCGGAACGTCGCGCAGGATGCGCATCCACAGGTCGAAAACCTGCGGCGTCAGCTTCTGAACATGGTTGAAGCTGCAAAAGACGAACGCCTCCCCGGGAAGGCCGCAACTCGACCGGGCGGGCGGGGGATCGGACGGATGCGGCTGCCTGTCGTCGTTGCACTGGTAGCAATCCGGCAGGATGACGAGCTTCTCGGCAGCGGTGCGCCGGATGTCGCCGCCGGCGATGAACGGGTCGGCGATCAGATAGTCGACGCCATCGATGGCGGCGGTGCCCGCGAAGCCGAGATAGCTCACCTGAACCGGCGCGGAGCGGTTGAGAAAGATGCCCGGCCGGCCTTGCGTGGTATGGCCCATGAGGTCCACGGCGATGTCGACCTCCATCCCGCGCATCGCCGCGGTGATGGCGTCGGCGGGGCTTTCGCGCAGGTCCAGGAACCTGTCGAAGGCAGCCGCAAGCCGCTGGCGCGGCGCGCTGTGGTCGTTCTCGCCGAGCGAGATGCCGACGATCTCGAAGCGGCTGCGGTCGTGGCGCTCTACGACTCCCGTGATCAGCGTGGTCGTGGGGTGGCTGCGGAAGTCGGCACTCACGTAGGCCACGCGGATCGGACCGCTGCGGCGCTCCGATCGCGCAAGTCCCGCGGCTGACGGTACACTCCTCCAGTGTGCTGCGTACAACCGGGTCTCCAGCTCGGCGCAGCGCCGGTGCAGATGCGCATCGTCCGACCAGAGCAGACTGTAGAACGTCGCGCCGACGACGGCTTGGCCTCGCGCGACAAAGTCGGCGAACCGGGCCGCCCAAGGCTCGTACCCCTCCCAGTCGCACAGCATCTGTCGGCTCATCGCGAGCAGAAACTGGCCGACCGCCGAGCCCGGGTCCAGCGCGAGGAGACGCTCGCAGGCCCGGCATGTGGCCTCGCGGTCTCCGAGACCGAAGAGGGCGATGGCGAGGCTGGTGCAGGTGCCGACCTGGCGCGGCGCGAGCCGGATCGCGGCGTGGTAGTGCTGGATGGCATGCTTCCGTTTTCCGAGCGCCACGAGCGCGTTGGCGTAGGAGAGCCGCCCCTCCGCGATATCCGGCCAGCTCCGCACCGCATCGGCCAGCGTGTCGGCCGCCTCGGCGAAGCGCCCGGCCGCAAACTGGGCCGTGCCGAGGTTCAGGCGGGGGCCGGGCGCGGAGGGCGCGAGGCTCACGGCGCGGCGCAGATGGCCGATGGCCTCCTCGTGCCGGCCCATCCCGGAGACCACCGCGCCCAGGAGCTCCAGGGCGGGGGCAGAGTCGGGCGACAGCCGCAGCTCCTTGAGGAGCTTGGGCTTGGCGTCCGCCAGGCGTCCCGCCTGCAGCAGCTCGGCTGCGGCCTGAAGGCGCGTTTTCATCCCTGAAACCGATCCGAGCCGCTGTCTCTTCTGGTGTTCCCCCGGCAGGGTCTAGGTCGCCTCCCTGCCCCGTCGGGCGTCACCATAGCAAAAGAGCCGCCCGAAGGCGGCTCTTTCGAAGTCGGGTCGACGGGGTATCTGGCCTGGAGGGCCCGACACCTACCGTGTGGATCAGAACCGGATGCGGGCGCCGCCGATGACCACGTCGAAGTCGTTGTACCTCTCGGTGCCGTTCAGGTCGTTGCCGACGGGGCTCGTGACCTCTGCGCTGAAGCGCTTGTAGGACAGGAACACCTCCATGGCGGCCGCGTCGATGTGCTGCACCACGCCGATGCCCCACATGTCGGCCCGGCTGCTGGTGATCACGTCGTTGGCATTGCCGCCGAACGCGCCGCAAGCACCCGCGTCACAGACGATGCCGTCGTTCACCCGGGCGTACTCGCCGTAGAACACGGTCTTGCCGAGCCCGGTCCAGTTCTGGCCGATGCCGCCCTGCACGTACCACAGGGTGGTGTCGGGATTGCCGTTGTCGTTGTCCTTGTTGACGTAGGCGCCGGTCAGGTAGAGGCCGGACTTGACGTGCAGGATGCTGGCAGACCCCTTCAGCACATCCGGCTCGGGACCAACGGCATGATCCTTCGTGATCTCGGTCAAGCCGGAGCTGTTGTGGATGAAGCCGATGCCGGCCGCAACCCGGAAGCCGGAGAACTCGCCGGCATAGCGCAGGGCCACATCCCAGATGTCGTCCTCGCCCCAGGACCCCGACACCGAGAAGCCGCCGACGGTTGGCGAGGTGTACTGGATCGCGTTGGCACGGCTCAGGCTGGCGCCGTTGACATCGTTGCCGCCGAGTGCGGCGCCCCACTTGCCCGCGACCAGGGTATCGTCGAGAGCGAGGAAGAAGCCGCGCTGGGTGTAGCCGATGCTGGCATTGGCGATCACGCCGGCGCCGCCGAGGTCGATGGTGGTGATGCCGGCCGACGAGGTGTTGATGCGGCCCACGGTGACACGACCCAGCGCCTTGTGGTCGAGGTACCAGTTGGCCAGCGTGATGGTGGGCTGGATGTCGGTAGAGGGCGTGGCGTCATCGTCGAGCTGGTTGACCTGATGGCTGCGGGAGCCGGTCTCAAAGGCCATCACGATCTGGAAGCCGGCCGACACGTTCGGGTTGATCTTGGCGCTGCCGGCGAGCTGGAAGAAGGTGCCGCCGCCCATGACGTTGTCGACCACGTAGGCGTCGCTGCCGTCGGTGGAGTTGCCGTCGTTCCATGCCATCACCGAGGTGGTGACCTGGCCGGAGATGGTGAGCGACACGCGGCGGTTGCCCTTGCGGGCGGTGGTGGCCTCGAGCTCGGCGACGCGCTCCTCGAGGTCGGCGCAGCAGTCACCGCCGAGGTCGGCGGCGCGGGCGGGCGCCATGCCGGCGCTGCCCAGGTACAAGCCGGCAGCGGTCAACAGAGCCACGCCACCAGTCGATTTCAACAGTCCCCCGAACTGTCGAATATGCCAGAAAAAAACAGCTGGATCGCATCCGGCACCTCGTCGGTTACGCCAACGGTTACAGAAAGCGCTGCGCCCCTGCCACAAGGCGTCGACCGAAAGCCTTGGTGACTCTCACAAAATCATTACTTGGCAACGGTAATGATGCGATAGACAACTCTGAAGAAAATAACCACGCAGTCCGTCAGGGCATCGAGTGGGAACCCCGGCGCTATATGAAGGGGGGCGCCAATAAACGGGGGTCTCCAGTATCAACTCTGGGAGACCGAAACTGGCAACGCGTACGGACCCAACAAGGGAAACCAAAAACAGCGACCGAATCGAAAACGAGGGAAAAGGCTCCGATCAGGCGAACCGAGCGAGAACGCCCAACGGACGGCACCACTGGCATCCGGTGGCGCGCTGGCTGGGGGGGGTGCGCAACTTCACGGCTTCCATCACCAAACGCGAGCGCAGACGGCGTCTGCGCTCCGGCGAGATCGTGGTGCAGCCGCGCTTCGTGGTCAGCTTCCGGGAGCCGCGCACCGGCCGGCGCAAGCAGCTGTTCTTCGAGCGCCAGAAGGATGCCGCAGCGATGCGCGACGCCCTGGTGGCGAGCGTCGTGACCGGCACCTATGCGGAATCGCAGACGAACCTGACTGTCGCCGAGGTTGTACGATATTGGCTCGACAATCGCCGCGGCGAGGTCAAGCCGGCGACCTGGGACAGCTACCAGCAGGCCGCCGGCTACATCGTCGGCCCACTGCTGGTCGGCACCAAGCTCGAGCGCCACCTTTACGCCCGCACCGGCGAGAAGCCGGCGGACGCCCAGCTCATCGAGATGATCGGCCCCAGGCCGGTCGCCGATCTCACGACCGCCGATATCCGCACCTGGCACAAGACGCTCATCGCCCAGGTCAGCGGCTATACCGCCAACGTGGCCAAGAAGTACCTGCGGGCGGCGCTGTCGCTGGCGGCGGAGGATTTTCACCTGCGGGTCCCCCCGATGCCCTCCATGCAGGGTCGCGGCCGGTCCAAGCCCAGGAAGGCCATCCTGAGCCCGGATCAGGTCGGCCGCCTGCTGCAGGCGGCGCTCGGCGACCCGCAGCGGGGCATCTACTATGCCTTCCCGTTCCTGACGGGCGTGCGGCCGAGCGAGCAGCTCGCCTTGCAGTGGCAGGACGTCGACCTCGCCGCCGACGTGGTCCGCATCAGGCGCATGCAGGAGCGGGACGGCTCGATCACCGACCTCACCAAGACGGCGGCCGGCACGCGCCAGATCCCGATCTCGCCCCGGCTCAAGGCCATGCTGGCCGCCTGGAGGCTCAACTGTCCAGCCAGGCCCGGCGAGCCCGAGCGCGTGTTCCCCGCGCTCGGTGCCAGCGACGCAGCGCAGCACAAGAAGCGGGGCGGGCCGCTCTCCTACACCAACTTCCGCAACAACTATTGGCGGCCGGCTCTGGTCGGGCTGGGTCTGCCTTACGTGACACCCCACAGCGCGCGCCACGCCTTCATCAGCACCTTGCAGTCCAAGGGGATCGAGGTAGGCCTCGTCGCCATGCTGGCGGGCCACGCCAACGCCGCCGTGACGCTCTCGCACTATACCCAGGCGGTGCGTGGCGGCGAGGCCGCCGTGCAGGCCCTGGAGGAGGCCTATTCGGCGAGCGCTACGAGCCGGCGCACCCAAGAACGGACGGACTGAGCGAATTTCCAGCGCCCGATCGAACGAAATGTTGCTGGGGCGGCCAGCTGCATCGCACGCTTCGCGATCACGCCGGCGTGATTAGGATTTGACAGCTTCGTGAACGAACACTAGCCTCAGTGCTCAGGAGGCGCGCCGTCCGTCACACAGTAAAAAACAAAGCAAACAGCTACTAAAATGGCGCGTCTCCCAATCGGGAGGATAGCCATGTCTGCGTTACCACCAATCGTTGCAGGAATCGGCAGAGACCGTACGGCGCGCTCGATCAGAGGCACAAGTCCCAAACGACCCGTCTGAACCCATTCGATCGATTACGGGATCGGCTGACAACGGGGCAGACCGGGCGCAATAAAGCACATTAGCTGAGGGACATCGTCGGAAGCGTTCGGACTTCCGGCACGTACCGCCTCCCTTCTCCGCTGAACCCCGACCGCAAAACCGGCGTGTCGCGTGGGCAATCGTTCACTCAAAGCCCGCCCTGATCGCCGAGCAAAACGGTGTCAGTGATGAGCGTAGGAATATCCGTAACAAAACGTCAACGTAAGAGGCAGCTGAAATCCGGCGCGGCAATTCTGCAGACCCGCTATGTCGTCAATTTCCAGGAGCCGCAGACCGGTCAGCGCAAGCAGCTCTTCTTCGAGCGCCACCGGGATGCTGTCGCCAAGCGCGACGAGCTTCTCTCGAGTCTGGCGACCGGGACGTACTCTGCCACCAGGAGCGAGCTCACCGTGGCCCAGGCGGTCGAGCACTGGCTGGAGAGCCGCCGCACCCAGGTCAAGGCCGGCACCCTGCGCAGCTACCAGCAGGCCGTGGGCTACGTCGTCGGGCCACTCCTGATCGGCACCAGGTTGCAGCGTCATGCCTTTGCGCGCACCGGCGTGAAGCCGGTGAGCGGCGAGCTGATCGAGATGCTGGGGCCCAGGCCAGTCGCCGAGCTCACCACCGCCGACATCCGCCAGTGGCACGCGACGCTCACCGCGCAGGTGAGCAGCTACACCGCCCACGTCGCCAAGAAGTTCCTGCGCGCGGCGCTTTCGCTCGCCGCGGAAGACTTCAACCTGCGTGTGCCGTCGATGCCCTCGCATCTCGGGCGCGGCCGGGCCAGGCCGAGGAAGGCCATCATCACCGCCGCCGAGGTCTCCCGCCTCCTGCGGGCCGCGCTCGAGGACGAGCACAAGGGCGTCTACTACGCCTTCCCGTTCCTGACCGGCGTGCGTCCGAGCGAGCAGCTCGCCCTGTCCTGGGACGACATCGACTTCGACGCCGGCACCATCCGCATCCAGCGCATGCAGGAGCAGGACGGCTCGGTGACGGAGCTCACGAAGACGGCGGCGGGAACCCGCGACATCCCCATGTCGCGGGTTCTGAGCGACATGATCGTGCGCTGGCGCGCGATCTGTCCGCGCCCGGGCACCGGCCTCGACCGGGTGTTCCCGCGCCTGGGACGCCTGCCGGCCTTGCCCGGAGAGCCTCTGAGAGGCGGTGGCGTGCTGAGCTACGCCAACTTCCGCAAGAGCTACTGGCAGCCGATCTTCGTCTCGCTCGGCCTGCCCTACGTCACGCCGCACAGCGCCCGGCACACCTTCATCAGCACGCTGCAGGCGCAGGGCATCGAGGTGGGTCTGGTGGCCAAGCTCGCCGGCCATGCCAACGCCAACGTGACGCTCGGCCACTACACCCAGGCGGTGCGGGGCGGCGAGGTGGCGGTCGCAGCCCTGGAGGGGGCCTACCTTGCGGCGCCCGGCACATCCCAGCCGAAGGCGTCCGGCGACACCGGGGCAGGCGCCGGGGAGGGTGCGTGGATCGCCCCGCGGGAGGACGGCTGATGAGACGGGTCGCTCTCCCGCAGCGCGATTGACCTCACCGGCGCTCGCTCCACCAGGTGTTGATGTCGAGGCCGGCAAGCGGGCGCCCCGCCGGCTGCTTCAGGTGGCTCCAGAAGGCGACCCACACCCTCGGCGCGTGGAACAGCGGGACGACGTAGTCGCCCGACACCAGGACGCGGTCGAAGGCGCGCACGGCGGCCGTGAAGTCCTGCGTGGTGTCGGCCCGCAGCAGCGCCGCGATCGTGGCGTCGGCGGCCTCGTTCCTCGCGCCGGCGAGGTTCAGGCTTCCCTCGCTCGCCGCCGCCCGGCTGCTCCAGCGGTTGAGCTGCTCGTTGCCCGGCGACAGCGAGGCGGTCCAGGTCCACTGCACCATGTCGAAGTCGAAGCTCAGGAGGCGCTTGTTGAACTGCGTGCTGTCCACCTGCCGTACCTTGAGGTCGACGCCGAGCAGCTCCAGCATCCGCCGGTAGCTCAGCACCAGCCGCTCCTGGGCCCTGGTCTCCGCCATGAATTCCACGCTGAGCGCCTGGCCGCCCTTCGTACGCCGCCCGCGCTCGACCTTGTAGCCTGCCTCCTCGAGCAGCTGATGCGCCGCGCGCAGATTGGCCCGGTTGTCGCCGCTGCCGTCGCTTGCCGGGAAACGGAAGGTGCCATCCAACACCTCGGACTTCACGAGGCCCGGGAACGGCGCCAGCAGCGCGCGCTCGCGCTCATCGGCCGGCCGGCCGTGGGAGGACAGGACGGAACGCTCGAAGTAGCTCTGCGTGCGTTTGTAGACGCCGTTGAAGAGGCTGCGGTTGATCCACTCGGCGTCGAACGCCAGGATGAAGGCGCGGCGCACCCTGGGGTCCTGGAACTGCGGCCGTCGCGTATTGAGGACCAGGGCCGGCATGCCGGAGGGCAGCTCGGTCTCGATCTCGGCCTTGACGACGCGGCCGTCCTCGACGGCGGCGAAGCGGTAGCCGTCGACCCAGCGGGTCGGATCGTCCTCGATCCTCACGTCGATCGCGCCGATCTTGAAGGCCTCGAAGAAGGTCGACGCGTCGCGGAAATAGTCGACCCTGATCTCGTCGAAGTTGAAACGCCCACGGTTCACCGGCAGGTCGCGCGCCCACCAGTCGGGGTTGCGGCGATAAACGAGCGACCGCCCGGGATCGACGCGCGCAACCACATAGGGGCCGCTGCCGAGCGGGGGGTCCAGGGTGGTGCGCTCGAAGGTCTCCGGCGTCAGCTTGTGGCTGGGCAGAATTGGCATGAGGCCGAGCAGCAGGGGGGCCTCGCGGTCGCCGGCCGCCTTGAAGGTGAAGCGCACGCCGCGCTCGCCCGTCTTCTCGGCCTTGGCCACCTTGCCGTAGTGCGAGCGGTGATAGGGCCAGCCCTTGTCCTCGAGCACGGCATGGCTGAAGAGCACATCCTCCGGCGTGATCGGCTGCCCGTCGGCGAACCGCGCCTCGGGGCGCAGATGAAAGGTGATGGAGGATCGGTCCGGAGGCAGCTCGATGCTCTCCGCGATCAGGCCGTAGAGCGTGAACGGCTCGTCACCGCTGCGCGCCATCAGGCTGTCGAACACGTATTCGCGCAACCCGTGCGCCGACACGCCCTTGATGATGAACGGGTTGAGGCTGTCGAACGTCCCCTGCTGGCCGAGCACGAGCCTGCCGCCGCGCGGAGCGTCGGGGTTGACATAGGGGAGGTGGGTGAAGCCGGGGGGGTGCCTCGGCTGGCCATGCATGGCGAGGCCGTGCACCGGCTCGGTGGACTGCGCGCTAGCGGTAGGCCAGAACGGGGGCCAGAACGGGGGCAAGAGCGCGATCCCGAGCGCAACCAGTGCGGCCGCGATCTGGGCGGCGCGCACGCGCGCCGGAGTGGGCCCCTTGGGTGCAGGAGACCTGTCGGGGAGGCCCCCGCATCGTTGCTGTGTCACGTTGTGCAGTCCGGCATAGACCCAGGCTTGGCCGCTATCGTCGCGTGAAGCGAAGTTGCCCGCTGGCAACGTCCGCGCTGCTTCGCTTTCCCGCTGCCGGGACCGTTCACAGCCGGTCACGGGATTGCCGCAATCCGCCTCTTATTGCCTAGCACGCGCAAGCAACACAATAAACGCCTTCCACACAACAAACGCCTTCGGCATAAAGCATCCGGCCGACGCCGGCAGGGGACCGGCTTTCCAGGGAAAGGTCAATCAGAACATGGCACAATCGTATTGGCAGTCCGGGAACGGCGCGCGCCTCGCGGGCGCTGCCGCTCTCGCGGTCACCGTTCTGCTCGGGTGGTCGTTGGTGCTGAGCCCAGGCCCTGCCCAGGCGCAGAAGAAGACCGAGAAAAAGGAGGAGCCCACCAGCACGCCCAAGAGCTCCTGGGTGAAGCTGTGCGACAAAGGCTCGCTCACCGCCAAGGACAAGGAAGGCAAGGAGACGAAGAAAGAGGTCAACATCTGCCACACGCTGGCCGAGCGCATCGATGCCAACAGCGGCATGGTGATCGTCTCCGCCGGCCTCAACCAGGTCAAGGTCGACGCCGAGGAGAAGCAGATCTTCAGGATCATCCTGCCCCTGGGCGTGGTGCTGCCCGCGGGCGTCGGCGTCACCTTCTTCCCGAAGGACCTGTGGGCGAAGATCGAGAAGAACGAGAAGCTCGAGAAGGGCGACGAGAGCAAGCTCAAGTCGCTGAAGATGGGCTTCCTGTTCTGCAACGTGATCGGCTGTCACATCGAGGTTGAAGCCAAGGACGACCTCATCACCTCCCTGAAGAGCAGCGCCGGCTTCGTCGTCACGACGGCGAACCTGTCGGGCATCGGCGTGAACCTCAGGGTTCCGCTGGCGGGCTTCAACGAGGCGCTGAAGGGTCCGCCAACCGACACCAAGAAGTTTGCCGAGGCCCGCCAGAAGCTGATGGAGGACATCAAGGCGCGGCGCGAGCAGCTGATAGCCGAGCTGAAGAAGCAGCAGGAGGACCTCAACAAGATGCAGCCCAACGTGAGCGACAAGAAGCCTCCCGCCGCTCCCGGCAAGAAGTAGGCAGATGGGTCAGTTGGGGTCAGACCCTGCGGGTCTGACCCCATGGCGCCGGCTTCATTGATGGGCTGATCGGAGAGCGCGGGCTCGGGAGCGGCCTTCGTACCTGGCCTTCGTACCTGGCAAGGGTGCTCTCGATCCGGACCGTCCCGGTGGTCCGATTTCCGAACAGGCTGACAGGTCCAGCCATGGGTCAGACCCGCGGGGTCTGACCCCTCAATGCGGGTGCAGCAGGAAGAGGGGGCGGTAGGCGCCGTCATCGTCGACGGAGAACAGCTGCCGGATCTGGGGGTGGCGCAGGGGCTTGCCCGACACGTCGGGCAAAAGGTTCTGCTCGGAGACGTAGGCGACGTACTCGGTCTCGGCGTTCTCCGCCAGCAGATGGTAGAACGGCTGGTCCTTCCTGGGGCGCCGCTCGGGTGGGATTGCCTCGTACCATTCCTCGGTGTTGGCGAAGACCGGGTCGACGTCGAAAATCACACCGCGGAAATCGTGAACGCGATGCCGCACCACTTGGCCCACAGCGAATTTGGCTCGCCCCACGTCCATGCCTTGCCCGACCTCCCCATTCGGCCCTTCGTCGATAGCCGCTCGGACACCGGACGGTCAATGCGGGAAAAGGTTTCAGGTTCCAGGTGAGTGGTGAGGTGGTGAGTATCGGGCGTGTCCGCGGCCAGGGAGAGGATATACGGCACGGTGATTGACTTAGTTAGCGGTCCGGTCTACCGGGGCGAATCGCGGCAGCGCCGGCCAACAATGGAAACCGCGTGCGAGTTGAGCACTGTAACAAGCCTCGATCGGGTCCTTCCCTCACACCGACCGCCAGCCCAAACTCACCATCTCACCACTCACCATCTCACAAACCGTAGAGGGCCTTGCGCTCCGGGTCCCTCGCCGCCACCAGCCGGGCGAGGTCGAGGATCACCTTGGCCTGCTTCCACGTCGCGTCGTCCTGCATCTTGCCGTCGATCATGACGGCCCCGGAGCCGTCGGGCATGGCCTCCACGATGCGCTTGGCGAAGGCGACCTCGGCCGGATCGAGGCTGAACACGCGCTTGGCAATGTCGATCTGGGTGGGGTGCAGGGTCCAGGCGCCCACGCAGCCGTGCAGGAAGGCGTTGCGGAACTGGGCCTCGCAGGCGGCCGGGTCGGCAAAGTCGCCGAACGGCCCGTAGAACGGCTTGAGCCCGTAGGCGAGGCACGCATCGACCATGCGCGCCAGGGTGTAGTGCCACAGGTCCTGCTGGAAGAAGGCCCGGGGAGCGCCCGCCGGCCCCGGGTCCGCCAATACCCCGTAGGCGGGATGCCCCCCGCCGACGCGCGTGGTCTTCATGCCCCGCGAGGCCGCCAGGTCCGCGGGGCCGAGGCTCATACCGTGCATGCGCGGGCTCGCCGCGGCGATCGCCTCCACGTTGTTGACGCCCTCCGCGGTCTCCAGGATGGCATGGATCAGGATCGGCTCGGGCAGGGCGTGCTTCGCCTCCAGCTGGGCGAGCAGCTGGTCGAGGTAATGGATATCCCAGGGTCCCTCGACCTTGGGGAGCATGACGACGTTGAGCTTGGCGCCCGCGGCGGGGACGATCTCCAGGAGATCGTCGAGCGCCCAGGGCGAGTTGAGCGCGTTGATGCGGGTCCACAGCCCGGTCGAGCCCCAGTCGTGGGCATTGGCCATGTCGATGAAGCCGCGCCGGGCCGCGACCTTGGCGTCGGCGGGGATCGCATCCTCGAGGTTGCCGAGCACGACATCGACCGCACCGATCAGCTCCGGCACCCGCGCGCGGATCTTGTCGATGTGCGGCGGCACGAAGTGGATCATGCGCTCGAGCCGCACGGGCGGCTGCCGGCAGGGCTCCGGCGCGCCGACGGCAAGTGCGGTGAAGTGCTTATGGGGGGTGCGTGTGGTCATCGGGTGAGATGGTGAGCGGTGAGATGGTGAGTTTGGGTTAGTGCTCGGAGTGAGGGAGGGGGACAATGGTGGGGTAGTGGCGCGAGGCCATTATAGCGTTCATTCGCGCGAGGTTTTTCATTGTTGGTGGTGCTTGCCCCCACTGCGACAGCCCGACCCGGCACTGCCGCTGAATCGCCGGGGCGTATATCCCCCTCTCTCGCCACGGGCATGACCGAAACTCACCATCTCACCACCGCCTCACGACCAGCGGCGGTTGCTCCACATCCACTGCTCCGGTGCCTCGCGGATCCAGGTCTCGAACTGCTGCTGCATGGCGACTGTGATCCACTTCACGTCGTCGGCGGGGCTCGCCGTGCGCGGGACCTTCAGCTCCTTGAGCTCGATGGTGAAGCGGCTGCTGCGGCCCTGGCGCAGGCAGCGGCTGAGCCAGATGCGCGCGCCCACGCGCCGCGCGATCATGCCGGCGATCGTCACCGACGGGGCCGGATGGCCGAAAAAGGGCACCGGAAGCCCCGTCCGGTCGTAGAGATCGCACACCATGCCGAGCCGCCCGCCCTTGCGCACGTAGTCGGTGATCAGGCGCGCCGTGCGCTGGCCTTCCTCGGCGCTGCCGTTGATGCGGCCCTTGCCGAGCAGGCCGCCGGGGTAGAGGTCGCGGCGCAGCCAGCGCAGCCAGCGGTCGACATAGGGGTTGTTCACCGAGCGGTAGATGGCGGCGGGGTTGTTGCCGGCGACGGTCATGGGCCAGGCCGCAAGCTCCCAGTTGCCCATGTGCAACGATACCCCGACAGCCGCGCCCATCTTGTTCTTGTAGCGCGCAAACACCCGCTCGGTGGCGGGCTCCAGCGCGATGCGGCCGGGATCCGCGATCAGGCGGTCGATCTGCATGGTCTCCGCCATCACGCGGCCCAGGTTCTCCCACATGGCGCGGGCGATCGCCTCGCGCTCCGCCTGGGTCTTCTCCGGGAAGGCGATGGCAAGGTTGGCGAGCGCGCGCCTGTGCCGGCGGCGGCTGAACGGGGCGAGCAGGCGCCAGAGCCGCCCGGACAGGTTGGCGCCGGCATCGAGCGGCAGGGCCCGTATCCCCGCTGCAAGCAGGCGCAGGGCGGCATATTCGGCGCGTTGGCGCAGGTCGACGAGCAAGTGAGATGGTGAGATGGTGAGATGGTGAGTTTTGGTCGTCACGCGTTCTGCCGTTCAGTCTTCTTTCTCGACGGGTTCAAGGGCCCAGTACCGCCCCACTGCAAACTCCACGTCGGCAGTCGTCATGCGGTGAAATGATACGTGGGGGGTTGGCGAGCTTCGGTTGCGGTCTGTCTCACGCTTTGGCCTCCCGCCTCAAGGAGGAAAAACAAGCCCTCCAACGCGCGCCGGCCGATACTCACCATCTCACCACTCACCGTCTCACCCTTCCCGCATCAGGCTGGGCAGCGGGCCCGCGAGGCCCATGCCCTCCTGCATCAGATAGCGGCGCAGGGGCGCGAAGCTGACGGCCAGGTGCGCAGCAAGCCCGCGCAGCATGTCGACGGGGACGAGATCGGTGAGGAGCGACCGGTTGAGCAGGTCGATCGACACCGACCGGCCCAGCACGTCCCAGGCGCGCGAGCGCGCGTAGGCGGCGAGCGCGGCGGGGCCGCCGATATCGCCGCCGCCGGCCCTGGCCTCGGCAACACAGTCCGCCAGCTGGGCGGCATCGCGCAGGCCGAGATTGAGGCCCTGGGCGCCGACCGGAGGGACCACGTGCGCCGCCTCGCCGACGAGGGCCACGCGCGGCCCGGTCATGCTGTGGGCCCGCAGCCCGCTCAGCCGATGCAGGGCCCGGGGCGCCGGTTCGCTGACAACGCCCAGCACGCCTTGCAGGTGCTCCTCCAGCAGGGCCGCAAAGGCCCGATCGTCGAGGTCGGCCAGGCGCTGCGCGGCGGCGGGCTCCTCCACCCACACCAGGGCCGAGGTCTCGCCGGGCAGCGGCACGCTGGTCAGGGGGCCGCTGTCGCGATGCAGCTCGTTGACGATGCCACCGTGCGGGCGGGTATGGGCGAACCGGGTCACCAGCGCCGCCTGGGGATAGGCCCAGGTCGACGCCCCGATCCCGGCGGCCTTGCGGGTGAGCGAGTTGCGGCCGTCGGCTGCCACGGCCAGGGCCGCCTCGACGGTGCCGCCCTCGGCCAGCTCCAGGCGCACGGAGGCGGCCCCTGGAGCGAGGGCCGCGACCCCGGCGGTCTCCACCCGCACGAGGCCGCGGGCCCCCTCAGCGGCCTTCCTGAGGCCCGCCAGCAGCAGCGGATTGGCGATGTTCGCCCCGAAGCTCTCGAGGCCCATCTCGGACGCCCTGAACAGCGCCTCCGGGGCGCGGATGAGCCCGCTGCGGTCGTCGGCGATGCGCACGGCGCCGAGCGGCGCCGCATGGGGCGCCAGGCCATTCCGGTCCGCCTCCCAGACGCCCAGGTTGCGCAGTAGCTGGATGCTGGGCCCCACCAGGGCCGTGGTGCGCTGGTCGGGTGGCCCCTCGCCATCGGCCGCCGGCCCGACCAGCGCCACCTCTATGCCCATCCGCGCCAGGGCCAGAGCTGTCACGAGACCTGTGGGCCCAGCTCCGATTACTGCAGCCTCGAGCTTGGTCATGTGCTAGCGTGCATCCGACAACAGTATGTCGAGTGCCTACATGGTTGGTCCTGCAGCACTGGGCGATGCGGCCGATGGCTCCCGCCACAAAGATGGGCACATGAACCGACCCGGGAACCGACCCAGGCGCGCGCGGCGCCACCTCGTGTGCCACCGCCCGAGGCCGTTGCGAAGGCTCCTCGACGGTTGTTCCACCGCTCGTTGCATCGACCGACCTGCAAGCCCGCGACGATCCCGCGTATCGACGAATTTCTACGATGTTCCAATGAGTTGATACGCCTGCCGGGCCTCGGGTGCAAATTTTCTCCTTGCACCGAACGAATCCTTGACAGGTTTTCCGTTTCGGCGGGAATGCGGCCATCTAGTGACACCGACTCGATTCGTGTCGTGGCGGTTTGGCCACAAGCTAGGCAGAAAGGGGTTGAGAAGCTGCTTTCGCGGTTGTCCTGTCTTCGAGCCGTGCGCTAAGCCTTCAAGCACGGTCGGGCGGCTCACACGGCAGTCGCAACGCTTCACCACCCGCCCGCAGGAAAATGCGAAGAGCAAAACGGTAAATTCAGTCGGGTCAGTCTGAATTCCGGTAGCGTTAGTCCAACGGAGAAGTTCGTATGATCGGGGGACTGTTGAAATCGACTGGTGGCGTGGCTCTGTTGACCGCTGCCGGCTTGTACCTGGGCAGCGCCGGCATGGCGCCCGCCCGCGCCGCCGACCTCGGCGGTGACTGCTGC